>ENA-OQQW01000530-OQQW01000530.1-human-gut-metagenome-genome-assembly--contig:-NODE-530-length-26161-cov-9.274075_pt1 | contig 26161 bp, 20 predicted proteins | sample MGYA00243234_ERZ505098 | MGnify/ENA primary metagenome ERZ505098 (study PRJEB26097, sample SAMN02712086) | human gut metagenome | biome: Gut microbiome | host: Homo sapiens | place: Denmark: Copenhagen... | reverse complement strand
TACGATCCAGTAAATGGCGCTGTCAGTTCGGCGAGCCGGAAAAATAAAGGAGCCTCCATCGCCGTGCGTGGAAGCTCCTTGTGGGTGATATGATCTTTCAACAACTGAGATCTGGAAAACAAACAGGAGGAGTCGGATATTTGTTTATCCGGTCATGAAGATTGGGTAAATACACGCCGATCGCTGGAGCGATTTCATACCTGCTGTCTCAGACAGTGTATTCACGTATCACAGGCTTGCGGCAATATTCCAAATAACCTGCAGGGCATTCTTCACCGCGAGTAATACGTTTCGTACGTCCTCCTCTTTATCGCGATATGCCATGTCACGACAATCCTTAATCGTTCCGACGATGGGATCAAATCCCATCGTCCAGATGTCAGTATAAGGACTATCCACGGAAATTGACCTCTCAATGCCAACCTGATTCAGGCTGAAAAACTGATTGGGCGCCAGTGCTTTCATGCGTTCATATACACCGTATCCATTTGCACCGTTGGCTTCGGTAAACGTCAGGAGCAGCGTTGTCAGGGCATATTCCATCGTTGCTGCTGCACGTTCATTGCCCAGTTCACGCGCCCGTTTGTTCAATGGCTTAATCAGTGTCATGTACGGCAGCACGCTGCCGAGCAGCTCACCGTTATTCTCTTTCGCGATAGCTGGCAGATATTCTGCCGCATATTCCAAAAGCGCATAAACTGCGTTTACATCCGCTTCCGTGCAGCCGAGGTTCTCCGCTTTTTCCAACAGAGATACCAGCAGAATCACCATAGATTTTACGCCGTTCTCCGGCAGAGTACCTGTCGACAGCACTGCAAGCGCCTTTGACGCTTCAACATCTTCCGGACTGGCGTTTTTTACGATCTCTCCCATGGACATCGTAAGCTTACAGGTGCCTGCGGCATCCCGGTATTGAATCCACTTTCCATTGCCATAAGCACAGGCGGCAATATCTCTCAGCTTGAACAGTCCGCTTTTCAGCGACTGCTCTGCTGTCATCGTGCGGGGCATTCGTTTCAGCATAATATTAACTGTGTCTCCTTTCCTGAGTTTACGGTTCTACATTCGTTCTGCGCAGTTCATCCTGCACTTCGTGAATATCCAATTCCAGCGGCTTCTTGTTCTGCGCAACACACATCGCGGCAACAATACCCATAGCATGCCCCATATTCATTACAATCGGCATAACACGATAGCTGGAGTGCGCCTTATGCGTACCCGAAATATTGCGTCCGTTCAGCAGAATACCTTCCACCGTCTTTGGTACAAAGCAGCGCAGTGGGATCGTATACGGCTTCGGCTGCTTGAACGCCTTGTATTCACCATTGGCATCCAGTCCGGCGCCTTCTACATTGTGCAGATCAAAGAAGAAATTCGACTTGGTAACTACCCAGTCTTCAAAGGTACGAGCCTGCGCAATATCCTGCTCATTCAGCTGATAATTCGCCTCAAACCGGCGGGTTTCACGCACACCGATCACATCGGCGCTGTCGATCAGATAACAGCCCTCATATCCCGGCACATGGCGGCGCAGAAATGCAATAATCTCGGGAAGCTGCTTTCTGCATACGTATTCAGCACGATTCAGATCTCTTGCATTTGTGCCGTCCACATCGGTCATATTGCTCATGTTGACCGTAACAACGCCTGGGAGCGACGAAGGATACAGCAGGATATGACCTGCCGGAGAGGGTAATTCCTGACGACCGAGTGTTTGCAGATCGCCTTCCGGCAGCTGGACCGTATCCTCAAAGCCCCAGAAGAACATGGCGCGATCCATATCTACGCCGGCAACCTTGAACATGATCGTCATCGGCTGCATACCGCCGTCCGTCGAACGTCCCTTTTCAAACGGAACGCCCGTACGTGCGGCCACATCGCCGTCGCCGGTCGAATCGATCACCATTTTGCTCAGGATCGCTTCCCGGCCGGATTTGCTCTCTGTGATTACACCCGCAACGCGGTTTCCATCCATAATGACATCGCTGAAGCCTGTGTACAGCTGTACATTAACGCCGGCCTCCATCAGCATATCCAGCATCAGAATACGCAGTTTTTCCGGATTGATGACCTGCTCCGCTTCACAGTCGCGTGCCTTTTCGCGCAGCTCTTCAAAGCAGCCGCCGTCCTGTCTGCCGGTCCAATGACTCATAATGCCTGTGGTTGCCACGCCGCCTATCGCGCCGTATTGCTCGATCAGCATCGTTTTTCGTCCCATGCGTGCTGCGTGCAGGGCGGCGCCGAAACCTGCGGGGCCGCCACCTACAACAAGGACTTCCGTTTCTGCCGCAACCGGGATCTCCCGGCTCGGCTCAGTATAGTACTTCATCTGAAACTCCTTTTTAATTTAACTCTGTTTTTTGCTTTTTTCTGTCCTTTGCTGCCTTGTAGAAGAACATTCCAATCGAAAGCACAGCCAGCGCAAGGAACAACAGGCTGAACGGCCGTGTTACGAAGATGGACAGAGAATTGCCGGACATTACCATCGAGTTGCGGAAATTCGTTTCCACCAGATCACCAAGAACTACGCCGAGGATGATCGGTACAACACCGAATCCAAGCTTGCGCAGCAGGAACGAAAATGCGCCGATGATGACCGCCAGAAGTACCTGAAATGTGCTGGCTTCGCTCGAATAGACGCCGGTAATGCAGTAAACAATGATGATTGCGCTCATCAGCTCATAAGGAATGCGTGTGATATTGGCATACAGCGGGGTAAACACACGACCGATAATCAGCATCAGGATATTGATAACGACAAGACCAATCATAATGCCGTACAGAATATCGCTGTGCTCCTTGAACATGGAGGGACCGGGCACCATGCCTTGCAGCATAAATGCACCCAGAAGAATTGCCGTACAACCGTCACCGGGCACGCCCAGTGTTGTAAGCGGAATCAATGTAGAACCGGTCGTTGCATTATTGGCAGACTCGGTTGCGGAAACGCCTTCGATCTCGCCGTGACCGAAATGATCACGGTATTTGGAGGTCTTTTTCGCCTGATCGTAGCTGATAAAGGCTGCAATGCCGCCGCCTGTACCCGGGATAGCACCCACAATCGTACCAATCACCGAAGAGATCGTCATTGTTTTGAGGCAGCGCTTGATCTCTGCCCATGACAGCTTCTCATGGTCCAGCTTCAAATGCTGCTTACGCGTTGCATCTGTACGCGGATTATAATCCGAGCGGCTGAGCAATTCGGCAATTGCGAACAGACCGACCAGCGTAACGATCAGCGGGATACCGGCGCCCAGTCGACGAATACCAAAGGTAAACCGAAGCGTACCGCTGACCGAATCCTGTCCCAGCAGTGCAATGAAAATACCGATCAGGCCGCCGAGCAGACCCTTGATGATATTGCCGTTCGAGATGCTTGCAATAATAGACAATCCAAACACTGCGATGCAGAAATACTCCGGAGGGCCAAACATCTGTGTGAAATGTGCAATGCTCGGTGCAGCAAACAGCAATACCAGCGCACTGAACAGGCCACCGAAAAACGAGGCATACAGCGCCATCGTCAGAGCCTTCAGCGGCTTGCCCTGCTGCGTCAGTGGATAACCATCCAGCACAGTCGCTGCGCTCGAGGGCGTACCCGGTGTATTGATCAAAATTGCAGTAATGGAGCCGCCGTATGTGCCGCCGCAATACAAGCCAAGCAGCAGAAGCATCGCCGGGATCGGTTCCATACTGTATGTAATCGGCAGGCACAGGATGATCGCAATATCCGCAGTCAGACCCGGAATGGCACCGATAATGATACCTGCCAGCAGACCGATGAAAATTGCAATGAAGCTCTCTGCCGAGGCCATCAGCGCCAAACCGGTCATCAAGTTGTTTAACATATGCGCTTCCTCCTTCTTATGGCAGAGTCACGCTCATTGCCTGAAATGCAAAGTACGCAACGATTACATTTGCACTGGCAATCGCATAGAACCACCATTTTCTCGTACCGAAATACAGCAGAATGCCATTGGAAAGCAGCAGCGAGGAAATGATGAATCCGATATGCGGAAGCAGCAGCGCGTATGCGATCAGCATGGCAATATAGATTACCGGTTTCAGCCGCAGCAGATTTTCTTTAGTGAAAATGGCTCCTGAAATCGTGTATTCGGTCTTTTCCTTGGACAGGATACCCTGCACCAGCAAGATTACGCTGCAAAGTATCATGCCGCGGATCAGAAGCGTCGGAACGGTTGCAGCAGTCACTGCGCTGGTTTCATACGTCCGGATCTGCGATGGTATCAGAATATGCAGGGCAACAGAAACGATCAGAAACAGAACGCCTGTTATCATATTCGAATTTAGCTTTACTTTCAATCTTGTCACCTCTCATACCAGATTAAAAGGCAATACCGCATAATTTTCGCAAAGCACCGCGGCAGTGCGACCGGAGCCTGCGCAAGGAGCCGCCGCTTTCATTGTGCGGTATTGCCTTAAACAGACCAGCCTGTTACTTGAGCATCTCCACGTATTTGTCCATGCTGTCCATCTGATCCTCGATAAACTTCGTCACTTCGTCACCCTTGGCATCCCACAGCGGATAACCCATCTCGTCCATAAAACCGGTGAACTTGGAATCGGCATATACGTCATCGAGCATTGCATTCAGTTTGTCTACAATCTCCTGCGGAACGTCCGAGCGAACAGCCAGACAGTCCATGCCGGCAAATTCAACATCAACATCCCAGTCCTTGATGGACTTTACTTCACCGTACGGAGTCTGAACCGTTTCCGGATAGAAAGTTGCGACCGCCTGGATCGTACCCTCTTCCTGATGCGAGTAGTATGCCGGAGGCGTACCCAGACCGCAGTCTACCTGACCGGAAACCACTGCATTGATCGATTCTGCCTCGCTGCCCATAACGACCGGCTCCGCCTCGATGCCAAGCGACTTGAACATTGCAGAAGAAACAACGTACTGGTCACCGCCCGGGCCGGAGGAAGTTGCATACGTGATCTTATGCGTTTTGCCGTAGTTGATCAGATCATCAAACGTCTTCATGCCGGATTTCTGCGGATTAGTGAGGATCATCAGCGCAACCTGACGCATACCGCGCAGCATAGTGAAATCAGAAAGCTCATAGGATACATCGATGTACTTCGGAGTCAGCGAAAATAACGGACCGTTGGCGACGACCATAGTATAACCGTCCGCATCCGCATCCATGGCATCCATCATGCCGATGGTGCCGGAAGCGCCTGTGTGATTTTCTACAATGATCGGCTGATCAAAATAATTCTTGGCTACCTCCGAGATCTTGCGGGAGATGACATCGGCACCGCCGCCGACGCCCCACGGACAAATGATTGTTACCGGACCATTCGGGTAATCATCCGTACTTGCCGCAGCACCGCCGCCCTTTGCATTGGCACCGCCGCAGCCCGTCAGACCTGCCAGCAGCAAGGATCCCGCCATCAGCATAGCCATCAATTTCTTCCCTTTCATTTTCTTTTCCTTCTTTCTTTTTATAATTGAAACGCTTTTTCGCGTTTGCATACGTATTCATTTGCGGAGAATAAAAGAATTATTCTCCTGCTGAGGGACAGAATGTATCTCGGATGATCAATTTGCTGTCCAGTATATATCGGTAGGTATCCGGCAGTTTGTTCGATGCCATTGCCATGACCCATTCTACTGTTAAATTGATAATCCTGTCATAATCTACTGCCACAGTGGTTAAATGCGGCGTAAACCAGCTGCCCATCGGGATATTATCCGAACCAATCAAAGCCACATCATCCGGCACCTGAATGCCCTGCTCGCGCAGTGCTTCCAGCGCGCCTAATGCCATCATATCGTTCTGCGCAAAACACGCTGTACCCGGCTGGAACAGTTCAATATGCTCCAAAACCTGCTGCGTAGCCTGCTTCAGGTTGTAATCTGCATGCAGAATGTGCGTATCTGACAGCTTATGCCCATGCTGATGCAAAACACGTGCAAAAGCTTCATGTTTATGTATAACGTCGATTCGATCCTGCGGTCCGATAATTTCCACAAATCGTGTATAGCCAGCTTCGCAAAACGCCTTGCCGACCAGACCGCCAATCTGTGAATGGCTCGGTGCGATCATATACGACTCATCCAGTGATTCATTCGTATCGTAAATATAGATAAATGGAATTTTTGTTTCATGCAGTAGGCTTTTGACTCGCTCATCCACCTGCGGTCGGTTAAAGATCAGGGCATCAAACCGTCGATTGCTGATACTCTTCTCGATGGAAAAAAACTCACCGTATTTTCCTTCATCGAACACCGGCACCAGATCCAGCCCTTCCTTTACGAGCTGCATACGTATGCGATAGTAAATGTCACTTTGAATATAATGGTTTGCAAAGCCGGTAAAATCCTCTGAGAATACATATCCGATCACACCGGTGCGGTTGGTTTTTAACCCCCGTGCGTTAGTGTTAAACTGAAAGGAGTATTCTTCCGCCAGCTTTTTGACTCTTGCCTTGGTTTCTTCTGAAACCAGCGGACTGTCATTCAGGCAACGGGAAACCGTTGATTGCGACACACCAGCTAATTTGGCAAGTTCGACGGAAGTAATTGTTTTCAACTGTTTTCACCTCTTTGCATACGTATGAATTGCTTGTCTTATATATAGCATATTTGCAAAATAAACACAATAGCCAAACGAAAATTTGCAATTATTTCGTTAGTATTATCCAAATTCTCATAGCTGTTTTTAGTACTCTTGCTTTTGCTGAAACCCGATCGGACCCTGTTCGAGCTTCAGAAGCACTTTTCCCTTACGGCAGCAAAAATCAACTGATCTCCACGCCTGCCGCTGCCCAATAAACCCGAAGCACAGACTGCTTTTTCAGTCTGTGCTCCGGGTTTTGTTTATTGAGAAGAAAAGGTGTGGTATGGTCTGACAAGCAACGGATTTGCTAGTGCAAATCCGGCTTGACGGGTGGAATCCCCGTGCCCCCCGTTTTTTTCAGCCGCACGGCAGTTTTACAAGAGGGACGGAAACGTGCTGCTTACTCCATCCATGGGTCAATAACGACCTTCATGCTTTCGCGGGTCATACCGGCCTTCACGGCATCTTCTGCCTGCTCCAGATACATACCGGCCTTGCGGAGATACTTAAGACCCTCCGGGAATACCTCGGGACGGCCGACACACTCCACCACGATTTCCGCGCCGCAGCCCTGTATGACAACCGTGTCACCGAGGTTGACGCCCTCCAGATCAAAGCTGCTGACCGCACGCGCCTTTTCCGGCGTGTACGCTACGCACATGACCTCGGTAAAGCAGGCCATATCATTGGGCAGACCGTCCGGGATCTTGTAAAGACGTGCGCCCGGCTCAATATACATATACTGAGAGAAGCCGCCGTAAAGCTGCTTGCCCTCGGTGGTGGAGCGGTTATGACCATAGTGGAACTTCGCCTTGGTATCCAAAACCTTCAAGTTTCGCCACCGGTTGCAAAACTCAGCGTCATAAGTTATAATAGAAGTATCAAAACATATATTCAAAACTCGCGGTGTCAAAACCGTGAAAACGGAGGGATTGGCATGATATTCGGCTACGCGAGAGTATCCACCAAAACGCAGGCGCGCGACGGCAACAGTCTGGACGCGCAGCAGGCGGCGCTGACGGCGGCGGGCGCGGAAAAAATCTATACGGACACCTTCACCGGCACAAAGATCGAGCGCCCGGAGTTCGACCGGCTGCGCGCGCAGCTGCGAAAAGGCGATGTGCTCATCGTCACCAAGCTCGACCGCCTCGCGCGGTCGGTGTCGCAGGCGTCCGGCCTCATCACCGAGATGATCGACGAGGGCATCACCATCAACGTGCTGAATCTCGGCATCCTGTCCAACGACTCGGTGAACACGCTGCTGCGCAACGTGCTGCTGTCGTTCGCGCAGTTCGAGCGCGACATGATCGTCCAGCGCACGCAGGAGGGCAAGGCGGTCGCGCGCGCCACCGACCCGAATTTCCGTGAGGGCCGTCCGCCCAAATTCGATGCCGAGCAGCTCGACCACGCGATGGCTCTGCTCGCGGACCATTCCTACGCGCAGGTCGTCAAGCTGACCGGCATCAGCAAGTCCACGCTCATCCGCGAGAGGAAGCGACGCCGGACGGCGGCGGAGGAATGAGCGCGGCACAGCGCGCAGAGACGCCCTATATATAATAAGGTATAGCAGGCGGTTTTTTTGACCGTCCCGCTCTCCCCCCCGCCGTAAAGAACCCGTTAAATTGCAGAAAGGCTGTCGGAGTTTGCTCCGGCGGCTTTTTTTGCGCGCTGCGGTGCAGAAAACGGCAAATCCCGCAAAAATAATGAAAAAGGACGGGAAGCGGCGCGGAAAAGGCGGCTTTACCCTGGTAGAGCTGGCTGTTACGCTGGTCATTCTGAGCATCCTGTTCGCCATCGCTGTCCCGAACCTGCTCGGGTATATCCACCTGTCGCAGTTCCGCAGGAACGAGTCCTGCGCAAAGACCATGTATCTGTCCGCGGAATCCGCGCTGACGTACTGCCGTACCGGCGGCGAATGGGAGTCGTTTTGCAGACGGGTGAAGGATGAGGGCGTGCTCAACCGGTCGTTCGACGAGGCGGACGGGGAGCAGAAAAAGCTCAGCGGCCGCATCTACGGCATCCGTCTGGACGCGGACGAGTATGCCTCGGGCGAGCTGTCGGGCGACGGCAGTCTCGTCGACGAGCTGCTTTCGCAGGATACCTACGACAAAAGTCTGCTGAACGCCGCGATCTGCATCGAGATCGACGTGGAGAGCGGTCATGTCTACTCGGTCTTTTACGGCACGAGCTGCAAGGGACTGTACTACGGCTCGAACGCGCTCAGCCAGCCGGCGGAGCTGTCCGGCGAATGGCTGGACATGGACAGCCGCGCCAGCTACGACCTCCGACGCGCGGAGCGCCTTGGCTATTACTCGGTGCAGGACGCGGTGAACGTCGTCAATCTGGACGCGGCGAAGCTCAAGATCACCTCGATCAATCTGGTCAACGGCGAAACGCTCTCGCTGGGCTGGTCGAGCAGCGTCAGAGCGCAGAACCGGGCGAACGTATATTATGAGGTGAAGCTGTACAGCAGCGCGGACAAGGCGCTGCTGCTGACCATCCGTGTCCCGGGCAGCGCCCTCAAAACCGGCGCGCAGCCGCTCGAGGTCACGGCCGAGGACGGCACAAAGAAAAACTATACCTTCCCGATAGAGTACGACCAGACCACCGGGCGTGCTTCTCTGGTGCTGGACGGCATGATGAACGCGCAGCTGTACAGCAGGCTCGACGAGCTTTCGGCCGAGGACGAGGCGGCCTTCCGCCAGAGCAGCAGCACCAGCATCACGCGCTTCGGCGGCACACTCGCCGCACCGGCGGAGATCTACGCGACCGTGCAGGCCTTCCCCGACCCGAACGCGGCATACGACAGCGGCGAGATGTACCAGAAGAGCGATGCCATCGACTCGAATCGCGCCAATACGCTCTTCGGAGACGGCACGAGCGCCGACGGCGCCGAATGCGAGATCAAAGCCTTCCGCCATCTGTCCAACATCCGTTACATGGATAAGGCGGCTGAATTTTCCGTTGCCGCGCGTTCGCTCGACTGGACGAGCGACAGCGTAAGGGTCTACGGCACAGCCGCGCACGGCGCGCTCACGGTCTCCTCCGGCACGGACATCGGCTTTCCGAGCATCCCGGAGCTGAAAACCGGTCAGACGCTGAACGGCGCGGGCGGTCTGCTGAACCGCATCGCCGCCGTGTTCACCGGCGGGAACGCCGTCAGCAGCCTCCGGCTGGATGCTACCTCGATCGACGCGAACGCGGAGTATCTCGGTCTGTTTCAGAAAAATTCCGGCACGATACGCGGTCTGCGCCTGCTCTCTCCGCAGGTGGACGTCTCCTCGTCCACGCTCAGGGGCGTCGGCGCGGTCTGCGGCTACAGCTGCGGCTCTCTCGAGGGCGACAGCGTAGACGGCGAGGACGCGAGGGTGCAGGCGGCACTGACAGCGGCGGATGCCGAGGGCATCGGCGGCGTCGCGGGCGTCATCGAGGGGAACGGAACGATAACCGGCCTGTCCGCCTCGGGCGCTGTGACCGGCACGCTGCCGGTCTCCGGCGAGGCGCGCGGCATCGGCGGCATCGCGGGCAGCCTTACCGTGTCCGGCACGGCCGTCAAAAACCTCACGAGCCGCGCTTCTGTCACGGGCAACCGCTCGGCCGGCGGCATCGTCGGCTACAGCAACGGCAGCGTGCTGTACCGCTGCTCCACCGGGGCGGACGGCTATGTGCTCGGAAGCGAATACGTCGGCGGCATCGTCGGCGGCGCGAACGAGGGCGCGAACAGGCTGCTGCTGCAGGACGGCACGGCCCGCGTCACCGCGAACGCCGCCTGCGTCATCGGCAACTCCTATGTCGGCGGCATCATCGGCCGCAACAGCGGCGGCTCCGTCATCGAAAACTGCGTCAATACCGGCGTCGCCGCAGGCTATCAGACGTATATCGGCGGCATCTGCGGCGCGAACGAGAAAAACGCGGACATTGTGAACTGCGCGAGCTACGTGTCCGACACCGACGGCGCGGTCTATCGGCGCGTCACCGGCTGGGGCGCGACCGGCAGCTATGCGGGCGGCCTGACCGGCTACAACGGCGGCAAGATCGTCTTTGACAAAAAAAGCGTCGTCTCCACGCGCAGCGTGGCGGGCATCGTAGTCGGCAGGGACTACGTCGGCGGTCTGGTCGGCTATAACGACGCAGACGGCACGATCGACGTCGATTATACCCTGATCGGCGGCAGCGTTTTCGCCTCCGGCGACTGCGCCGGTGGGCTTGCCGGTCTGAACGCCTCGACGGCGCTCCTCGGGCAGACGCTGACCGTCAAACCGGCCAGCGTGCAGGGGCGGTACTATGTCGGCGGCGCGATCGGCGCGAACGTGGTCGATCCGGACACGGACATCACGGTCGGCGGTCTCCGGGTCGACAACAGCCTCGGCTCGGTCACCGCAGAGGCGTTCTGCGGCGGTCTGATCGGCTATCAGCGCACCTACACGGAAAAAGACCGGGATGGCAGAGCGCTGTACGCTCTCCTGCCGGGCATCGCGGAGAACGGGGACAATGTGCCGGGCGCTGTGACGGCCTCCACCAATCCGCACACCGTCACCATCACCTCGGACGGCAACAGTGCAGGCAAGCTGTCTGCGGTTTCGAGCAACATGACCATCCGCGCGTATGCGTATGCGGGCGGCATCGTCGGCTGCGGCGAGCCGCAGAGCCGGATGCAGGTGGTCCGCTGCCTGAACGCGGGCGGCTTCGACCGTCCGGCGGACGGCGTATTCCCGGACAGCAGGCTGAAAACCGGTGTCAATCTCGCGGCCTATCTGCGCACGCAGGGCCATGAGGACGCGGCGCAGGCGCTGTCCGATGAGCCGGGCGCGGATACGCTCCGCGTTTCCATCGTCGGCGGCATCGTCGGCGTTAACGGCGAAAACCATGTGATCGACCGCTGCGCCAGCAGGGGCACGATGAACGGTCTGGACGCCATGGGCGGCGTGGTCGGTCTGAACGAGGGTCTGATCAAGGACTGCACGCTGTCCGGCAGCATGGGCAGCGCAACGCAGGATTATATCGGCGGCATCGCGGGTCTGAATGTCGGCGGCAGCACGGCGGGCACGATCGAAAACTGCACGGCCGGGAAAAACTGCACCGTCACCGGACGCACTGCGGTCGGCGGCATCGTAGGCTATAACCTCAGCGGCGGACGGGTGCAGAACTGCACCGGCAGCGCGAACGTCAGCGGCGCAGGCCGCGTCGGCGGCATCGCGGGCGAAAACGGCGGCGTGATCGTGCTTTCGGGCGCGAAGGCGGGCGCGCGGCGCGTCACCGGCTCCGGAAGCGGCGTCGGCGGCGTGATCGGCGTGAATACTGCGGACGGCACGCTCCGCGCGGCGGACGACAGCGCACAGGGCGACGTCATCGCCGCGGACAACGAACTGACCGTGCGCGGCGGCAGCAAGGTCGGCGGCATCGCCGGCATCAACCGCGGCACGCTCGGCGGCCCGTCTGCGCTTCGCGAAAAACCTCGGTCGGGTCACGGCGAACACGGGCGCGGCGGGCGGCATCGTCGGCATCAGCAGCGGGGAGAGCACGGTCGAGAACTGTTACGGCGACGGCAGCGTCGCCAGCAGCGACGGCTACGCCGGCGGCATCGCGGGCGAAAACCTCGGCCGCATTCAGGACTGCGCGGTCGGCAGCGGCGGCGCGGCGGTAACGCTCACCACGCGCAGCCGGACGGCGGCGGGCGCGGTCTGTGCGGTCAACCACAAGGGCGGCACGGTCAGCGGCGCGGAAATCGGAGACCGGGTCACGATCTCCGGCAGCGCCTTCCTGCTCGGCGCGCTCGTCGGCGACAACAGCGGCACGGTCGCGGACGCCGAGGTCGCGCAGCAGCCGGAATACGACGTTTCCGCGGGTGCTTTACAGGTCGGCGGCGCGGTCGGCATCAACCGCCCGGGCGGCACGGTCCGCTCTGTCCGCGTCACCTCGGATTTCAAGGGCTTTTCCCGCTATCAGTACCTCGGCGGCGTGGTCGGTCAGAACTGCGCGCCCTCGTCCGACGGCACGGCGGCAGGCAAAGTGGAAAACTGCACCTATTCGGGCGCGATCACCGAGGGAAAGAGCGCCGCGGCGAACTGCTACGGCGGCATCGCCGGCGTCAACGGCGGTCTGCTGAGCGGAAATACGGTCTCCGCGCTGACGCTGACGGCGGACGGCGTGTACACCGCGACCGCCACCAGTTCGGCCTCCGACAAGGAGCGCCTGTCCACGCACATCGGCGGCATCGCGGGCAAGAACGATACGACCGGCATCATCGAGCAGTGCTACATAGACAATACCAGAACCGGCGCGATCACGGTCAAAAACGGCATGGTCGGCGGCGTGACCGGCTATAACAAGGGCACGGTCGCCCTGTCCGGCGATAAGAGCACCGAGACCCTGATGGCGAATGTCCGCGAGGTGAGCGAGCTGCTCGCGAACGCGAAAAGCCTGTCTGCGGACAGCAGCTGGGTCAAATGGAATGACGGCGCGGACATCGAGGAGCTGACCTATGCTTCGAGCGGAAAACCGGTCGCACAGGGACGCACCATGCAGATCATCGTCACGGGCAACGGCAGTCTCGGCGGCATCGCGGGCTGCAATGCGCCGTCCGGCGCGCTCGAGCGCTGCGTCAGCGGCGACTGGCTGCTCGTCAACCGTTCGGACAGCATCAGCGTCGGCACCGGCGGCATCATCGGCATGAACGAGAGCGAAAAAGACCTCTCCTTCCTGCTCAACCGGGCGTTCGTCGGCCGTCAGCTCCGAAGCGCCAACACCAACCGTTTCGCCGGCGGCATCATCGGCACCCAGACCAACCGCACGACGGCCGACTGGCTGATCGAGGGCTGCATCAACTACGGAACGGTCTACGGCTGCCTGTCGCACTACTCGGGCGGCATCATCGGCCAGTGGACGAACAACGGCGGCACGCTCGAGCGCTGCTACAACTACGGCAATCTCCAGACCACCTTCAAGGCGAACTGGGTAGGCGCGTCGGGCGGCATCGTGGCGCAGCTGTATCACGCCTCCTCCGGTCAGGACTTCAACATCCTCAGCTGCCAGAACCACGGCAGTCTGTACGGACGGAACGGACGGAGCGTCGCCGACTGCGCGAACGACAGCGGCGGCATCCTCGGCAATGTCACGGCCTACGCCGCCGACGCCGGAAAGGGGCAGGCGTTCACGATCAATGTCGCGGACTGCGTCAACGGCCCGGGCGTCGAGATCTATTCGGGCTCCATGGCCTCCGGCATCGTCGGCTTTTTCTCGGCGGACGGCGTGGCGAATATCACGAACAACCGCCAGGCACAACAGCTCATCACCAATGCGACCGAGAACATCACGCTGAACATCGACCGCTGCCGCAACTATGCGCAGACGCTCAGTGGCTACAACTTCACCGCCGGCATCTTCGGCGACCGCTATGCCTACGGCCGGACGCAACCCGCGACGGATACCTATATCCAGAACTGCTTTTCGGTCACGCCCGGCCAAAAGGACCGCGAGATCGTCTTTATGCACAGCGGCGGCTCGGATACGCTGAGCGCGGAAAAGACCGGAAACAACTACTACTTTGACGATGCCTGGGGCATCACCAACCAGTATACCTCGGGCGGCATCGACTCCGACTACACAAACCGCCGCGAATCCCGCCGCGCGTATTCGCGCATGCTCGGCTACGGCCTGTTCGATCATCGGCTGTTCGCCGCTGTGGCAGGGCCGACCCTGGGGCCGGTCGACTCGTTCGCGACGACTTCGCACGGCATGTATTACAACATGACCCCGTCCAATACCTCGATCGACGAGCACGGCATCATGACCGAGACCTCCTCCGGGAAGATCGTCGGCCGCGTCATCTATGATATGCCGTACTCGTATGAGCCGTATGTGTTTAACCACGGCGGTTCGACGCTCCAGCAGGCGATCAAGACCCGAAACGGCGGGGCGAGCGGCATGGACGCCTATGCCCGCACCGCCTACCGCGACTTCGAGCACGGCAGGACGGACGGCGCGCTCGACGGCTCCTTCGGCGTTTCGCTGCGCCAGAACAGCGAGGGCGGCTTCGAGGTCTCGATCACGGACGACGACCGTCCGCTGTACTACGAGGGCAGAGTTTCGGTCGACGGCAGAGAGGTGCTGTCCGGTCTGCGCTTTATCCCGAAGTGCAAGGGACAGGGTCTGTGGGACCCCGAGCTTAACGGCACGCAGGCTTACGGCGCGGGCACGACGGAGGGCACGTTCCAGCTGCCTGCCGGTCTGGAGAACGACACCGCAGGGCAGAGCATCACGCTTTCCGTCCGCGCGGTCAGCCTGTTCGAGGACACCGCGCCCTCCGCATGGAAGCAGGCGCAGACGGTCGACGTCTCGGTCCTGCCGACGCCGGACATCAGCATTCGTCTGACCGGGCACGAAAACGCGTCCCGGTCGAACGGCTGGAAGGATTCGGCGGTCTACCGGCTCTCGCTGAACAACCTTGCCGATTATACGCCGTTCAATGGCTGGAAGGTCGTCTGCCGCCTCGGCTCGCAGACCGTGACGCTCGACAAGAGCCACCCGGCGGCCGAGATCCGCGGCGGCGGCCTGCAGGAGCTGATCGTGACCGCGTCGGCGGATGTCACGAACGGCATCCAGCCGGCGTCTGTGACCCGGACCATCCCGATCGACACGCCGGCGTACCGGCCGGACGGCAGCATCAGCAGTCTGACCGCGTCGTATTCGGGCAGCACGGCGGCGGATTTCACCGTCACGGCGGCGCTGACCGTCCGGGAGACCACGATGGAGACCCCGCCGGTCTACCGCATCGAGCTGCTCGGCACGGTCGGCGGACAGGAATACGTTTTCGCGCATGAGGATGTGCTGACCTCGGCGGGCAGCACGGTCACGGCGAACTTCCGCGACCTGCCGGTGCAGTATTTCGCGGATACCGTCAAAAACCGCCGCGTGCGCGCGTGGTATGCGGCCTCCGGTCTCGGCCCGGTCATCACCTATGGCGAGACCCGGCAGAGCGGCGACGCCCCCGTTACCCTGCGCACGTACAGCGCCTCCGGCGAACAGCAGCCCGACCGCACGATCTACAGCCATGTCCTCGGTTTCCCGAAGGATTTCGCCGATTACATCGCATACACCGCGCTGCAAATCACGCCGCTCGCCGCGCCGGTGCTGAACGCGCCCGAGCTCAGCCGCAGCGCGTCCGGCAGCATCAGCTACCGGTTCTCGTGGACGCAGCCCGGTCAGGGCGCCGCAGATGCGCGCTACAGCGTCCGTCTCACGGGCATCACCGCCGACCGCGCAAGGGTCGGCATCCCGCTGGGCGAGGTCTACACGGACAGCGCCGCAAAGGAGTTCACCGTCAGCGCGGACGACTGGCAGTACGCCGCGGTCGAGCTGACCGTCACCCGTCTGGGGCAGGCCTACGGCGAGGTCGGTCTGAGCGCGTCTCAGACCTGTCTTGTTAAGCAGCGCTTCCCCCGCCCGGGTCAGCCGTCGGTATCCAACCTGGATACCAACGAGCTGGTATACGACATCAGCTGGCGCGCGTCCGGGAGCGAGACCGGCTGCGCGGGCTACCGGATCTATGTGCAGCCGAAGGGCGGACAGGCCGAGCCGCTTGGCGATCTCGTGCCTGCCGGCGGCGTCTATTCGGTCAAGCGCAGCCTCGAGCAGTACGCCGGAAAGACCGTCGACCTCTATCTTGTGGCGGCGGCGGACGATACCGGCTACGCGAATAGCCCGAACGGCATCGTCTACACGATGACCGTGCCCGAGCGCCTGTCCGCGCCGCGCGTCAAATGGGCGTACAGCTGGCTGGGAGATGCCTCGTCCGACCCGGTCGCGGCGTCCGATTTCCGAAACGGCGGCCTGACCGTCACCGTCACGCCGCAGGATGCGGCGAGCATGCCGCCGGGCGGCAGCACCTGCCTGCTCCGGGCGGTGATCTATGACGAAAACCACCGCGAGCTCGGCACGTATCCGGTCTCCGCGATGCGCGAGAGCGGCGGCAGCTATGTCTGCGCGCTCTCCGGTCTGGACACGAAATACGCGGGCCGCAGCATCCGCTTCGAGACCCGTATCTCCCAGTCGGCCGGACAGGTCAGCTCGGCGTGGGTCGAGGGCGAGACCGTCACCCTCCCCCGCGTCCGTCTGGACACGCCGGCAGCGTCGCTCGCGAACGTGAACGAGACCGTGCGCGTCACCTACGGTCAGGCGAACCTGATGATCTATCAGGCGGACTGGACCGCCCTTCTGACCACGCTCTCGTGGCGCGAGGTGGAAAACGCCGACCGGTACACGATCATCCTGACCGATCAGGCGCAGCAGTCCGCGCTCGTTTCCGTCGACATGAGCGGCGGACAGCCGCTTATCACGGTCTCCGGTCAAACTCCGGCGGCGGAGAGCGGCGGCTGGTACAATGTAAAGCCGGGAAGCACGGTCACGGGCCGCTACAGCCTGACCGGCGGCAGCATCCGCTATTACAGCTGTCAGCTGAATACCATGCTGCGGGCGGAGGACGGCGTAATCACGCTCAAGCTGCCCAACCTCTTCTCGATAACGACACACGACAATCAGACGCTGTCGCTCAGCGATGTGCAGATCCGTCAGGTATCTGTCACCGCAGACAGCACGAGCACGCGCTATGCAGCGTCCGACGCTGCCGAACGCGAATTTTCATGACACAAAGGAGGCGGCAGACATGAACCGGATACGGCAGGGCTGGGACGCGCTGCGGCGCGGACGGCGGAGCGGCGTTTCGCTCGTCATCGCGCTCTGCGCGGTCGCCGTCCTCATCGGACTGTCGCTCAGCATCGTCTATTCCTCGTCCATGCTGCTCTCGCGGGCGAACCGCAAGATCGGACGCGAGCGCTGCTATCAGCTCGCGCAGTCCTTCGCGCAGGTGCTCGACAGCGAGCTGACGGCGTACAACACCGAGCGCACCGACCTCGGCGGCGCGGACGATAAATGGCCGCAGACCGCGGACGGCTCCAGGACGTTCTATCAGTACGCCAACAGCGTGCTGGAAAACCTCGATGCGTACGACGCGGACGACCCGGAGCACACCACCTACTATTACAGCGCTGGGGACGAGGACGACGATTACGGAAAAGTGACCGTCATGCTCCGAAAGCAGAACACGGACAGCGAGCAGAACCCGGCGGACCGGACCGGCCGTTTCCCCTATGCGGAAAAGGACCGGCAGACCGCCGAGATTGCGGCGCAGACCTTCATCCGCTATCAGCTTTCGGTCAGCGTCCGGGTGGAAAAGGGCGCGGACAGCTTCACCTACACGACCGAGTATTACCGCCGGGACGGCTTTCAGCCGATCTACACCTGGGAGGGCGAGAGCGGCAGCATCACGCCGGTGTACTGGGTCAGCCCGTATTTCAGCCGGAGCCACAGCATCAAGGACCTGCTCGAGCCGAAGACAGACGAGAACGGACAGACCGAGGAGGTTTTCATCAGCTACCGCTATGACCCCGGCTACACCACCTACAAGAAATACGAGCCCGTCAACAAACCCGCCGGAGGTGCCGCCGAATGAAAAAACTGATACAGGTGCTGCGCTCCCGCCGGGGAGAATCCATGGTCGAGATCCTGGTCTCGACGGTGGTGTTCATGCTGCTGCTCGGCGCGCTGAACGGCGCGGTCGGCTTCGCCTCGAACGCACAGCGCAAAGCGGAGCAGCTCCGGGAGGACGCGGTCGTTCTCCAGAGAGAGGTGCGGGCGGGAACGCCCGCCGGCGACGACGATGCGGCCTATGATTTCCGGGCGGCGACCCCGGACGGCACGGAGACCGGCCTGAACGCCTTTCGCGTCCGGGTCAAAAAGCAGACCGTGACCGCCCGCACCCCGTCCGGCAAGACCGTCCCCTTCTGCCGGTTCGCGAAGGGAGAGTGACCGCATGAAACGCATTCGCTCTGTCCTGCGCGGCCGGGAGGGCATGACGCTGGTCGAGCTGATCGTCAGCGCCGGACTGCTCTGTCTGGTCATCGCCGTGTTCAGCGCGTCCCTGCGCCCGGCGGCCGAGATCTCGCGCCGCACGCAGGAGCTGAACAGCGCCGAGCTGATCGCGGACGACCTGCTCGAGACCGTGCGCAGCCGGGTCGAGACCGCCACGGAGTACATCAAATGCTACGAAAACGGCGCGGACATCACGGACCAGACCGGCAGCAGCCGCGGCTCTGCGGTCGAGTTCGGCACAGCGAACGCCGTCGAGCTGCTCACGGCGGACGGCTGCGCGGAGACCGCGATCATGGTCGGCTCCCGCGCCGCAGGCACCGAGGCGGCGGTCGAAAAGGGGTATCTCCTCGAGCGCTATTACGACAACAGCACCGGCGTTTTCTACAGCAAAAACGCGGACGGCACGCCGTGCGCGCGCGCGCTCGCGCAGACCTATGCAAAGGGCTTTTACATGGGTCTCCGCGCCGGTCTGTACTTCGAGCTCGACGAGTCCGGCCGCACCGTCACCGCCACCGTGACCATCTTCCGCGACGCGGATATGACCGACGCGGTCTTTTCGGACTCGCTCCTCATCGACCTGCGGTACGACATCCCGGTCAAAACCGGCGTCACGGCGCAGCAGCGTCCGGCGGCATAAAAAAAAGAAGTGTAATCCCGCGGAGCACCGCCGCGGTTTACAGAGATAGAAAAACAAAAACGAAATTTGGAGGAACAAGATCATGATGGAAAAAATGATCGCGCTGCAGCAGAAGCGCCGCAGCAAGAAGGGCGGCTTTACGCTGGTAGAGCTGATCGTAGTCCTGGTCATTCTGGCGATCCTGGCAGCTCTGCTGATCCCGGCGCTGACTGGATATATTAACCGTGCAAAGGAAAAGAACGTAATCGCGGAGACCCGTCAGTGTGTAATGGCGGCGCAGACGCTGTATGACGAGGCATATGCAGGTGTAGCTAAGAATGGCAAGGTAGATGCTCCGAAAGATGCTGATATTTTGGAACTGGCTGAACTGACCGGTAAGGGCGAGCTTGGCACTGATACGAACAAGGTTGAGTTCACGGGAAATAAGGTATCCAAGTTGGTATATACACACAACGGTGTTACCTGCACCTATAACGGCAGCACTTATGAGTGCGCTAAATAATACCTGACCCACCCCTGCCGCTGCATCGGCGGAGCGCTGTAACGGTGCATCCGCTTCGCCTGCGGCATGGCAGGTCACGGCTTCTTAAACGTTTAAGCGGCTGTGACCTGTCATGCGGTTCGCTGCATGGCACATTTCTGTAAAAAAACCGATCCATACCGACCCCAGCGAGGAGGAAAAACAATGCTTTACATCGCCTGCGCGGTATTATGGCTGCTGCGCTTCGCGCTCGGCGCGAGCATATTCAGCTTTCTCGGCGTCGTGATCTGGCGTCTGCCGCGCGGAGAGAGCGTGGTCAAGGGACGCAGTCACTGCCCCGCGTGCGGGCGCACGCTGTCGGCAGCCGAGCTCGTCCCGTGTCTGAGCTTTCTCGTGCAGGGCGGCCGCTGCCGCGGCTGCGGCGCACGCATCCCCGCGAGGGATTTCTGGCTCGAGGTGCTCGGCGGCGGCGGCGTTTGCGCCTGCTGCGCCGCCTTCGGCGGCGAGACCGCGCGAGCAGCGCTCTCGTTTGCCGTACTCGGCATTTTAACGGTCGTGGCGTTCATGGACATCGACACGCTCGAGATCTATGACCGCTTCCCGGCGCTGCTGCTGGTCTGCGGCGCGGCGGCGCAGTTCGTTTTCCCCGGTCCGGGGATAAAATCCCGGCTGCTCGGCTGCGTGATCGTCAGCCTGCCCATGCTGCTCCTCGCGCTCGTTGTCCCGGGCGGCTTCGGCGGCGGCGACATCAAGCTGATGTTCGGCGCGGGCTTTTTCCTCGGCGCGAGACTGACGGTCGTCGCCGCCTTTCTCGGCATCCTGCTCGGGGGCGGCTTCGGCGCGCTGCTGCTCGCCGCGAAAAAGGCGGATCGAAAGACCCGTTTCGCCTTCGGGCCGTTCCTGTGCATCGGCATCGCCGCCGCGATGTTCTTCGGGGAGCGCCTCGCAGACTGGTATATCGGCTTACTGTAATCAATGAAAAGGAGGGTCAGCATGGCTGCATCCGACAACCGCCGTCCGTCCGGCGGACATACGCTGTTCCGCTACACGGCAAAGGATATCGACGGAAGGACCGTCCGCGGCACGATGGAGGCGGCGGACTATGACGCGCTGTACGCGCAGCTGCTCGAGCAGGGACTGTACCCGCAGCACATCACCGGCCACGGCGCAGACCGCCGCCCGCGCACGCTCCGTCCGCAGGAGCTAAGCGACCTGTGCCGCCAGCTTTCCACGCTGCTCGCCTCGGGCGTCAGTCTGGTGCGCGCGCTCACGATCATTTCCCAGGACGAGGGCATCAGCGCCGGTCTGCGCCGCGTGTACGAGAGCGTGCTGAGCGAGGTGCGCAAGGGCTCGAGCCTGTCCGACGCGCTCGAGGCGCAGCAGGTGTTCCCGGCGCTCATGCTCGGCATGGTCCGCGCGGGCGAGGGCAGCGGCAGGCTCGACCGGGTCGCGGAGCGGCTCGCCGTCCACTATGAAAAGGCGCATCAGATGAATCAGCAGGTCAAATCCGCGCTCATGTACCCGATGATCCTCGCCGTCCTCTCGGTCGCCGTCGTCATCGTCATCGTCACCTTCGTCCTGCCGCAGTTCAGCGACCTGTTCTCGACGATGGACTCCCTGCCGGCGGTCACGCTGGCGCTGATGGCGTTTTCCGATTTCATGGTGACGAAATGGTACCTGCTGCTGCTCGGGCTCGCGGCGCTCGCCGCCGCGCTGCGCGCGGTGCTGCGCGTGCCGTCCGTCCGGCTCGCGCTCGACCGGGGAAAGCTCAAAATGCCGGTGTTCGGGCGGCTTCACCGCATCATCTGCACGGCACGCTTCGCGCGCACCATCAGCAGCCTGTACGCGAGCGGCCTGCCGATCATCACCGCGCTCCAGACCGCGCGCGACACCATCGGCAATGCCTACATCGTCTCGCAGTTCGACGCCGTGCTCGCGCAGGTGCGCTCGGGCGTCAGCCTGTCCGCCGCGCTCGAGAGCGTGGACGGCTTCCAGCGCAAGCTGTGCAGCAGCATCGCGGTCGGCGAGGAGACCGGACAGCTGGATTCCATGCTCGATTCCATCGCGGACTCGATGGAGTACGACGCGCAGCAGGCGAGCCGCCGCATGATGACCATCCTCGAGCCGATGCTGATCGTGCTGATGGCGTTCGTTGTCGGCTTTATCATCATCGCGGTCATGTCTCCGATCATCGGCTCGTACAGCGCGATCGAGAGCTCGGGGAACGTATAACCTCGGAAACGTGTAAACCTCACAAAAGGGGAGAAATGAGAATGAATACAACCGTTTTGGCGCTTCAGGAGGAGCAGGTGCTCGCCGCGGTCGGCAGACCCGGCGCGAAGCCCTCCGTGCAGGCGCTCTACCGCGCCCCCGCGCACGGCGGCGGCATGGAAAACTGGGAAAGGGCGGTCGGCGCACTCTGGCAGACGCATGACCTGCCGACGCGCGGCATCACGCTCGTCCTGCCGGACGAGGCGGTCGCTACCCGCACCGTCACCGCGCCGCGCATGCCGGAGAGCCGGCTCGAGGAGCTCGTGCAGCACGAGATGCGCGCGCACGACGGTCAGCCTGTGGCGGCGGACTATCTGCCGCTCGGCACGGACGCCGACGGCCGTCAGCAGCTGTTCTGCGCCGCCTGCCGGAAGGATACGATGGCGGGATACCTCGCGATGGCTGACCGGCTCGGTCTGCGCCTCGGCAGCGTGACCGTCCCCATGGCCGGGCGGCTCCGCCTGCTGCGCGCCATGCCGTCGCTGCAAACCATGACCTTCGTCTGCCTGTGCTTCGAGGGCAGCAGCGTGCTCTCGCTGCTCGTGGAGAACGGCGCGTACCGCTATTCCAGCCGCAGCCGCGTGTTCAGCGAGCCGGGCACGCTGGATTTCGGCACCGAGATGACGCGCAGCGTCTCCGGCACGATGCAGTTCCACACGACGGGCCGCCCGGCGAGCCCGCTGACCGATGTGTTTTACGCCGGCTGCCCGGACGACGATTTCGAGGTCTGTCTCGCGGGCATCCGGGAACTTGGCCTGCGGGTGAGCCGTCTGCCGGAATGCCCGGCATTCCGCGCCCTGCCGAACGGCGAGAGGCTGAGCGACTGGCTCGGCTGCGCCGAGGCGCTGATTCGATGAGGAGGGACAGAGCGTGATTCGTGCAAACAAAGAGCTTGATCTGCTCCGCAGCTACCGCCGCCTGATGCGCGGCGAAAAGGGACGCTCCGGCCTGCTGCATCATTTTCTCACGCCCGCGGCGGCCTGCCTGCTGGTGTGCGTGCTGATCTGGGGCGTGCTGCTGTGGAGGAACAGCAGCCTGAGCCGCCGGACGGACGACGTCAATGACTGGCTGCTCGACCCGGCGGTCACCCAGCAGTACAGCGAGGCGGCGAACCGGCAGCAGTACAACGACAGTCTGGTGCAGGCGCTCGGACAGGTGCAGGCGCTGACCGGCTACGACGCGGACACCGGCGCACTGCGCTTCGACGCGCAGAGCACCAGCGTCATCGACATCCCGGGCTATGTGCTCAAGCTGCAAAGCCTCGGCCTGTTCCGCAAGGTGGACTACACCGGCTATACCTATGAGGACGGCATGTACGTGCTCAGCCTGAACTGCATCCTGCAGGGAAAGGAGACCGCAGAATGAACCTCACCCTGACCGAACGCGACAAAAAGCTGCTCGGACTGACGGCCTGCCTCGCGATCCTCGCCGTATTCGGCGTGCATCTCATCCGTCCGGCGCTCGCCGAGCATGAAGCGCTGGGAGGCGAATATGAGGCCGCCCTGCAAAAGCAGCAGGAATATCAGGCGCAGATCGACGCGCGCGCGGCCCTCGACGACAGCATCGCGCAGAACGAGGCGGCGCTGAAGACCGCGGGCGAGCCGTACTATCCGGACGGTCTCGAGACCCGCCAGATGGACGACATCATCACGGGTCTCGCGCTCAAAAACGGCCTGTTCCCGCAGTCGCTGACGCTGACCGAGGCCGTTCCGGGCGCGGTCCGCGCCTATCTCGCCGTGCAGGAGCAGGCGGACGGCTCTGCCGCGCCTGCCGAAGATGCAGACCAGACCGGCGAAGCACCGGACGACTCTGCCGCGCCTGCCGAAGGTGCAGACCAGACCGGCGAAGCCGCGGACGCGCCGCAGACGGACGGCGGCGTTTATATCGGCACCGCGACCCTCTCGGCGCAGGGCGACGTCAGCCAGTGGCTGCACTTCCTCGACGAGGTGGAGCGCAGCTGCAAGGGGCTGCGCGTGACGAATTTCAGCATTTCGGACTATGATTACGTAGAAAACAACACGCAGGCGGTCAGCACCAGCCTGATCACCGGCACGCTGGAGATCTATCTGTGCGGCAGCGGCAGGGAGGCGGACGCATGAAAACCAATTTACGCATCGGCGAGGTGCTGATGGAGCGCGGCTGCATCACGCAGGAGCAGATGGAGCAGGCGCTCGCCTACCAGAAGGAGCACCGCGAAAAGCGCGTCGGTCAGATCCTGATCGAGCTCGGCTTTATCACCGAGACCCATGTGCTCGAGGCGCTCGCCGCCCGTCTGGGACTGGAGATCGTGAGCATCGGACAGATGCAGGTCGATCTGGCCGCCGTCCGGCTGATCCCGCGCGAGCTGGCGGAAAAGCAGAACCTGCTCGCGGTCCGCGCCTCGGAGGGGAGCCTCGAGATCGTGACGAACGATCCGCTCAACTACTTCGCCTTCGAGGAGGTGCGCCAGCTGACCGGATGTCATGTGGTCATCCGCCTGAGCGAGCTGGGGCCGCTTCAGAGCGCGATCCGCTACTATTATGCCGAGGTCGGCGCACAGCAGGCGGCGCAGACCGCCAACGAGGGCTTCGCCGGGAGCGACGCGGAGCTTGTGCACATCGAGGAAAGCGAGAGCGGCGACCCGGAAGCGCCGATCGTCAAGCTGCTCAGCAGCCTGCTCGACCGCGCGGTCAGCACGGGCGCGAGCGACATCCATATCGAGCCGTTCGAGGGGAAAACGCGCGTGCGCATGCGCATCGACGGCACGATCGTCGACTATGTGACGCTCGAGCGCAGCGTGCATCAGCCGCTGATCGCGCGCATCAAGATCATGGCGAATCTGGACATCGCCGAGCGCCGTCTGCCGCAGGACGGTCATTTCCGCATCCGCGCGGGACAGGAGGGGCACGTCAACATCCGCGTCTCGCTCCTGCCGACCGTGTTCGGGGAAAAGGCGGTGCTGCGCATTCTGGCGGCGGCCGGTCATGTCGATCATGCGGAGCATTTCGGCATGGACGACGACAGCTACGCCCGGTTCCTGCCCATGCTGAACTCGCCGAACGGCATCATCTACCTCACCGGCCCGACCGGCTCGGGCAAGTCCACCACGCTGTACATGGTGCTCGAATACCTGTCGCGGCGGCAGGTGAACATTTCCACGGTCGAGGACCCGGTGGAGCAGAACGTGCCGGGCATCAACCAGACGCAGGTCAATCCGGTCGCCGGGCTGACGTTCGAGTCCGGTCTGCGCGCGCTGCTGCGTCAGGACCCGGACATCATCATGGTCGGCGAGACCCGCGACGGCGAGACCGCCGGGATCTCGGTCCGCGCCGCCATCACCGGCCATCTGGTGCTGAGCACGCTGCACACAAACGATGCGGTCTCCAGTGTTGTCCGTCTGGCGGACATGGGCATTGACCGCTATCTGATCGCGAATTCTCTGGTCGGTCTGGTGGCGCAGCGGCTGATGCGCAAGGTGTGCCCGCACTGTGCGCGGGAGGCTGCGGTCACGCCGCAGGAGCAGGCGCTGCTCGGCCGGGATATCCGGACTGTCCGGCGCGGCGCGGGCTGCATGCACTGCAACGGGACCGGCTACCGCGGGCGCGTTGCCGTGCACGAGATCGTTGCTGTCGACCGCAGTATCCGCCGCATGATCAGCCGCGGCGCGGAGGCTGAGGAGATCGAGGCTTACGCGAGAGAGCATCAGGGGATGAAGAGCCTGCGGGAGAAGGGGCTGGAGCTGGTGCGGGAGGGCGTTACCACACCGGAAGAGCTGCTGCGCATTGCCTATTACGCATAAAATTGCCGCCGTCTGGCGGCGGGAACGCCGGTGTTCACCGGCGAGGAATTGCCGCCGTCTGGCGGCGGAGAAAACGCCGTGCCCACGGCGGAGGGATTGCCGGTGTTCACCGGCGGGAATTGCCGCCGTCTGGCGACAGAGACAAAAGGGGACAGGACACCAAGTATGGTTTCCTGTCCCCTCTTGACTCCCCTCACCTTCCTTTGCGCTGACACATCGGAGATGTGCAGCGAAACGGGGGTACGGGGGCTCGGTTCCGTGCGTCGGGCAGATTTCGGGACGCTGTTATGCCCTGAATTTCCCTTGCGTAGTTCGCCGCGCATAACAGTGCGCGGCCAGACGGTGCAGAGCGGCAGCGTTCTGCTGCGAAAAGCTCCGCTTCGATCAAGGATGTGCCCTTGGAGCACCAGACGCCCCTGTGGGTCCCTCGCATTTAGACGCGCGACCGGAGGGAGTCGCGTCCAAAGGAGGGTCTGGGG
>ENA-OQQW01000526-OQQW01000526.1-human-gut-metagenome-genome-assembly--contig:-NODE-526-length-26271-cov-5.050160_pt1 | contig 26271 bp, 19 predicted proteins | sample MGYA00243234_ERZ505098 | MGnify/ENA primary metagenome ERZ505098 (study PRJEB26097, sample SAMN02712086) | human gut metagenome | biome: Gut microbiome | host: Homo sapiens | place: Denmark: Copenhagen... | reverse complement strand
CCCAACTATACCAGTCACATACTCTTTTTCTTGCTCTTTCTGTATATTTATTTATCTCAGACTGATCTAAATGATCCGCTCTTTCTATCAAGCCAGCAAGATTCCCCTCTTCTTTTGACCAATACATTGCGCCGTCCTCTGCTACCTCCCGGTTAAATCCTACATTCAATAGCAAATTAAGTTGTGTGCTCGCCAGAGCTTCCAGAAGACTTGGATTAGTTCCTCCCACTTCATGACCATGAAAATATCCATATGCATTTTCCCGAATTTTCATTAACATTTCTGAGTCATATACTGTACCCGCAAATTTAATTCTGGAATCCTTGGAATAACCGGTTTTCAATTCAAGTTCTTTTAAAAATTTATCATTCACATTCGTGATAAGAACAAAATCTCTTTCGGATTTGCATTTTATAAATTCTTTTATCATTACTTCATAATTATTTTCCGGAACGAACCTTCCAACTACCAGATAATACTGCTTAGGGTGAATTTTTCTCTCTGCATACCATTTTTTTAATTTTTCATCTGAATCTGCCATCTGACTCTTTCTTATTTCCGTTCCATATGCAATAAATGTGGTTTTAGGATAATATTTCTCATATTCCTTTTTTATATATTGCTCTATATTTTTACTGTCGCAAATTAATAAATCTGCATTTTTTACCATCATTTGTTCTGATATTTTCCAATATTTTCGTACATAAGCATTCCACTTCTGCCGCATCCATTCATGCCCATCCGGATTGACATATACCTTTCCTCCAAGCTTATGTAATTTTTTTACATAGTGCCTTATAAATGGTCCTATACGACACGCTAATATATAAATAACAGGCTGTTTCACCTGCTTTTTCTCTATATATCTGCAACACTCTTTTAACGCAGCTACGTCATAATAAATAGCTTGTGCTGATCCAACATCAGGTACTTTTATCATAAAACATCTGGCATTATGATATATATACTCTTTGTTTTCCTTTCCCTTGCATGCCACATGATACTTTATCTTATCATTATTTCGCTGATATTCTGTTAATTTATCTACAAAAGTTTCGTACCCACCATATGCCGCCGGTATCCCTTTTGACCCTATTATAAATACATTCTGCATCTTTTACATACTTCCTTTTCCAGATATCACAACTTGAACTGTCCGAAATAATATTTTAATATCATTCGCCATGCTCCAATGACAAATGTATTCTGTATCGAGTTTGACTACTTCTTCGAAATCTGTAATTTCACTTCTTCCTGAGACCTGCCAAAGTCCTGTAATACCAGGCTTTACCGACAATCTTGCTTTATGATGCAATTTATACTTCTCATATTCATCTACTGTAGGTGGTCTTGTCCCCACTAATGACATATCTCCCCTTAAAACATTAAAAAACTGTGGGAACTCGTCTAAGCTTAGTTTGCGAATCCAGTTTCCAATTCCCGGTATATATTCTCCTGTTTTCTGATCAATTTTGCTGCCAATAATCCTTGGATCGTTCTCCATTTTGAACATCAGACCGTCGCTGACACGATTCTGTTTCATCAGTTCTTTTTTCCGTTCCTCAGCATCCATGTACATACTGCGGAATTTGTAGATTTTGAATTTTCTTCCGTTCTTTCCAACACGGTACTGTGAAAAGAAGATCGGCCCCGGCGATTTGATATAGATTGCAGGAGCGACAAACAAAAAGATGATTCCTGTCAGGATACATCCTACGAGACCACCACAGATATCCATGATTCGTTTCAGGATAAGCTGGCCTGCGCTTGCCATGTTAATGCAGGTAGTAATAACTGTGTAATTTCCCATACGTTCCACTGTCTGGTTTTTCCCCTGCATCTCATTGACATCTGCAATTTTAACGTGAATCGTGATTCCCATTTCTGTAAAAGCATCAAAAACCTTCTGTGGAATTTCTCTGTCCTCCGGAAGAACAATCAGAACTTCATCAAACCACTCGCGGCAGACATATTCGGCTACGTTTGCGAGGTTGGATACAACTGGTACACCATGAATTTTGTGTCCGGTTCTGTCCTGGTCTACGAGAACAACGCCGGTCGGATGAACGCCGATGTAATCGAAATCCAGCATGCTCTTCACAACGGACTGTGACTGTTTTTCGGTCGTGATGATCAGAAGCGAACGGCCGCTGTGTTCCCCGCTGCTGCGTTTCTTTACCACAGCCTTCCATCCGGTGCGCATCAGATAGGAAAGTATTCCGTACAGAGCACCGGTCAGCATAATGGTTGCTCTGGAGAACTGATCTCCCTCCTGAATCAGGAACAGGTAGAATACACCAAGAACGATGATGTATACCATATTTTTTACAGTCATTCCGATTTCCACGAGGTATCCGCGCTTCATGACGTTTTTGAAGGAATCGTCCAAAAACATGATCATCAGCTGGATCAGAGCGAATACGATAGCCTCATTTCGGTAAATTGTGCTTCCATATGGATTAAAACTGTGATGTCTTAAGAAATAACCCATGACGAAAGCGAGCTGAAGACAGATAATATCAAGAACCATAAAATCCAGATGCTTCAGCCATCCTGTGGATAATTTTTTGTACATACCTTTCTCCCCTGTCGTATTTTTTTCGCCGTACTCATAACACTCTCTTGTTTCGCATAGTTTTTCTAGCTTTTATATTACCATTTTCACTAAAAACTTCTCATTTTTTCTGGTACTATGCATTTGTAATATCTTCTGTGACGAATACAGAACCATTTTTTTCTTTATTCTAAGTATTCTATCCCATTTCTACTTATTTTTAAAGGTGTGGACACACTTTTGGACATACTTTTTTCACATTTTCGCAAATTATTACATTTTATATTATTTCATCATATCCAGAATCTGTAATGTTTTCATCTTCTTTTCGACATAGCGATGGAGATATGCACGCAGCAATCGTTCCAGTTCGTCCAGGATCTCTTCATTTACGGTAAAACCATACAGCTTCTCCAGCGGTGCCGCAATGATATAGCGGCATGCCAGCACGGTGCCCGGCTGCAGCGGCCATGGATCTCTGATGGTTTTTCCGCAGTTTTGGCAGTAGATGGCGCTGTCGCGCGGGGAGAAAATGGTCAGATTTTCTTTCGTGCCGCACTCCATGCAGGAGAACATCTGCGGTGCTTCTCCGCTGATTGTGATCGTCCGCAGTTCGAAGATGCACCGGATCAGGCGCAGGTCCTGTTTTCCGCGGCGGATGGCGTTCATCGTCACGTACAGTAGGTTCAGCATCTGAGTTTCATCGTTTCCTTCCTGGCCGAAATATTCGGCCAGTTCCAGAAAATAAAAGCCGTAATAAACGCCGGGCTGCATCTGCGCCAGGTCGAGGAAGTATTCTTTAATGTTTGCGCCGGAGAGGGTGTAGCTGTCGCGGCCTTCGTAGACCTGAAACTCGCCGAAGACGAACGGATTGGAGACGGCCATCAGCGGGCTTTTCATGCGGCGGGCGCCGCGCGCGAAGGCAGTGATTTTGCCGAGCTCCCGGGTCAGGATCACGACGCGCTTGTCATACTCTCCGACCGGGGAGGCGGATAATACCATTCCGCTTACATTGATTGGTTCTCGCATGTTTCTTCCTTATTATAATGCAATATTATAAATCGAGTTTCTTTTTATCATATCCGAAGTTCTTCACAAGGAAATCGCTGTCTCTCCAATCTTTTTTAACTTTTACCCAGAGCTTCAGATTGACTTTCTGCTCCAGCATCTGCTCCAGCTCATACCGCGCGTTGCTTCCGATCTTCTTGAGCATCGCGCCCTGTTTTCCGATGATGATGCCCTTGTGGGAATCGCGCTCGCAGATGATGGTCGCATCAATATCAACGATTTTTCCGTTCGGGCGGTCTTTCATCTGGTCGATCACAACGGCGATGCCGTGCGGGATCTCTTCGTTTAAGGCGTACAGTGCTTTCTCGCGGATGATCTCAGCCACGATCTGGCGCATCGGCTGATCGGTGATGGTGTCCTCATCGTAGAACTGCGGGCCGTACGGCAGATATTTGAAGATGCTCGGAATGATGTCATCGGTGTTCTGATGGCGGAGTGCCGAGCACGGAATGATCTCGGCAAACTGGAACAGCTTGCGATACGTGTCAATGAATTCTAGGATCTTGTCTTTCTCCACGGTATCGGTCTTGTTGATGATGAGGATAACCGGCGCGTTGACTTTCTCCAGGATCTCCGCGATGTGGCGCTCTCCTGCTCCGATGAAGTTGCTCGGCTCCACCAGCCAGAGAATCACATCGACTTCTTTTAGCGTTTTCTCGGCTACATCGACCATGTACTCGCCGAGCTTATTTTTCGCCTTGTGGATACCCGGTGTGTCGAGGAACACGATCTGTCCCTCGTCACACGTATAAACGGTCTGGATGCGGTTGCGGGTGGTCTGCGGTTTCTTAGATGTAATCGCAATCTTCTGTCCGATCAGGTGGTTCATCAGCGTGGATTTTCCCACGTTCGGACGGCCGATCAGGGCTACAAAGCCGGATTTATAATTTGCATTGTTTTCCATTGCTGTCTTTTCTCCTCATTTATAAGTTCTCTACGTTCTTAAACAGTTCTTTCTCTTTCTGAATGGCCGCCTCACTTCCGACAACGCAGATGTTGTTCTGTTTTAAGGCTGCATCTACAAGGTCTGCCAGTGCATGAATGTCATCCAGGGTTGCATCGAGGATCTGATCTCTCTCCTGCTGGAAGTCTGCTTCGGTGATGCCGTTGAACCATGCGCTCTCGGAGGTCTGGCCTTTTGCGGACGGGTTCATCGGGACGTCGAGTTCGCTGATCGTTCCGATGATGTATTTGGTCATCTGGCGCTCGTCTGCTTCGAAATTGCGCACGTAATCGCCGATACCACGGTATACTTCAAGGGTTCTTCCGACGTTCGGGTCACGGTAGGAAGAAATGCACGCGTTTCCGCCTCTTCCGAAAGCTCCGCCGCAGCCGTAAGCGCCGCCTTTGACACGGATGTTGATCCACAGATAGTCATAGCTCAGCATGACACGCAGGATGCGCAGGGCTCCTGTATAGTCATATCCTTCGCGTTCAAAGTTTCCGCAGAGTGCCACGTACTGTACCTGGCCGGAGGTCTGGAAGGCTTCGTTTTTCTGTTCAAAGTCATACACAATGCTGCCCGGCTCCACTTCGTCGGTGTACAGATTCTCTTTGAATGCTGCGATTTTTTCTTCCAGCGGTGCGTAGCCTGTCTCGTCTGCGGTATAGGATACGGTCAGATTCTCTTTGCGGAAGATGTATTTCATCAGGGTCTGCAGATTTTTAATCAGTTCTGCTTTTTTCTCATCGAAGTTCTCGTCCAGATCTTTTAAGAGCTGGTAAAAGCCGATGCCTGCGATGCGGTCCTGGAAATTGCTCATCGGGGAGTAATAGGAAGCTGCACGCATCACAGCCGTTGCATTTCCGGCAGAGGACAGACGGTTCTGCAGGCCGGATTTCATGCTGGAGATGATCTCGTGAAGACGTTTTTCATCGTCCAGGCGGGAGGTGTTCAGGATCTCCTCGATCATTTTCATGACGAAATCCAGTTTGTCGTACAGGAATTTCGCGCGGATGCCGAACATTCTGCGGCAGTCGTCATCATTTTCCGGAATGCGGAATACCTGCAGTCCGCAGTTGATGCCGCCGGTCTGTGCATTGATCTCGTTGAACAGTTCGCCGTAGGTGTAGTGTTCGGTGTCCACATAGCCGAGAACGGATTTTAATACGCCCATGTACGGGATCAGATCGTTCGGCACATTTTTCGTATCAAACAGCAAGCTTAAGTAACCGATGCCGTTCGTGAATACGTTGTGATGAAGCACCGTCGTTCCATCGACTTCATGCTCGTCATTGTAAAGTTTGATAGACTCACGTTTGATATCGCTTCGTTTCAGGAGCGGAATCGTCTCGAGTGCTTCCTCGCTCTCCTCTTCTTCCTGATATGCTGCCAGCTCTTTGGTGTCAGCAATGATTTTCTCGATCTCTTCTTTTGACAGGCTCTCTTTGTATTTCTGCAGTTTTTCTGCGGTCTTTGCATCATTTTCTGCGGCAAGACCGGTCTTTGGAATGAGGGTCACGATGGAGGCATGGGTGTTGTCCAGCAGATACGTCTGGATCAGGTTTTCGAAATAGCCTTCTTTTGCCAGTTTTTTCAGCTCATCGTAGATCGCAAGCTGCTGCAGGTAGGCGAACGGTTTGTTCTCGTCGTACAGCCAGCTGTCGAAGACGTCAATGCCGTACATCAGGCCCTTCGGGAAGCTGGAGAAGTCCGCCTCACGGAAACGGAATTCGAAATAGTTGATGCCTGCCTCGATGGCTTTCTGATCCATGCCGTTTTTCACGATATCCTCGAGGGTGCCGCGGATGATGGACAGGAATTTTTCTTTCTCATTTTCATCGGCGTTCTTGGCTACGATGGAGAAGAATGGCTGCAGGATGCCGTCCTCGTAGGAGCCGTAAACATCTTTTCCGATGTGTGCGTCAAGGAGTGCCTGTTTGACCGGGGCTCCCGGTGCGTCAAGAAGTGCATACTCCAGAACAGAAAATGCCACGTTTAATTTTACATCCAGACCGCTGCCGATGACCATGTTGTAGGACAGGTACGCATTGTTTTCAAGCGGATCGCCGTCGAGTACCGGGTACTCGTGTACAATGTCGAGGATCTCTGCAAATGGTTTCTGATACGGAATTTCGGATTTTACTTCTTTTGCATTAAAATGGGACAGGTATTTTTCATCCATCCATGCCAGTTTTTCTTCCATATCCATGTTTCCGTACAGGTAGATATAGCTGTTGGACGGATGGTAATAGGTCTGATGGAAATTCAGGAAGTTTTCGTAGGTCAGGTTCGGGATGCAGGACGGATCTCCGCCGGATTCTACGCCGTACGGAGTGTCCGGGAACAGGGTGTTGAAGGTTTCACGCTCCAGGACATCGTCTGCGGAGGAGAAGGCTCCTTTCATCTCGTTGTATACAACACCGTTGTAGGTCAGCGGGCCGTCTTCGCTTTCCAGATGATAGCTCCAGCCTTCCTGACGGAAGATTTCGTCATGTTTGTAAATGTTCGGGTAGAATACGGCGTCCATGTAGACATGCATCAGGTTCTGGAAGTCGGCATCGTTGGTGCTGGCTACCGGGTACATGGTTTTATCCGGGTAGGTCATAGCATTTAAGAAGGTGTTCAGGGATCCTTTGACGAGTTCTACGAAGGGATCCTTTAACGGGAATTCGCGGGAGCCGCAGAGGACGCTGTGCTCGAGGATGTGGGCTACGCCTGTGCTGTCGGCCGGCGGGGTACGGAACGCGATGTTGAAGACTTTGTTGTCATCTTCGTTTTCGAGAAGGAGCACGCGGGCACCGCTCTTGTTGTGGCGGAGGAGGTAGCCGTGTGCATGGATATCGTCAATCTGCTGTTCCTGCAGCAGGGTATAGGCTTTGCAATGTTCTGCGTTCATTTTTGTATATCCTTTCTTGTTTTTCTTTATTATTTCCGGTTTTATGCAGTCAAAAACGGACCGCAGTGCCCGTTTGCTGGGATTTTCTGCGGCCCTGTCGGTTTTATTCTTCGTTGTCGGTTTCTGCTGCGGTGTTCTCTGTCTCGTCGACGTGTTCTTTTACTTCGTCGTTTGCAGCGTTGTTCTGTGCATTTTTCTGTGCCTGTGCTGCAGCGGCCTGTGCCATCATTGCCTCAAGGTTCGGGCGGACGCTCTGTGCCTGGGCTCCCATGATTCTCTGGAGCTGTTCTCTGGTCAACAGAAGGTTGAAGCCGGACGGGTTGATGACGAAGCCTTTGGCCTGTTTCATCAGGTACGGCAGAAGGTGCTGGAACGGGATGGCTGCCAGACGGAGTTTTGCCTGCGGATCCGGACGGAATTTCTGGAATTCACCGATATCGGAAAACAGCGGCTGGAAGATGTCTTCGTTCTGGTTTTTGATGTACGGGATGCGCACGTCTGGTCCCGGGTTGGCCGGATCGAATTCGCCCTGTACCTGGGAGATGTCGATGGCAAGGATGAATTTGCTTCGCATCAGGTTGACAAGCATTTCTTCTTCGAGTTCACGCAGGTGCTGCATGCGCTCGGCATCGTCTCTTCTCTGGTTTGGTTTTCTGAGTTCCTGCAGAAAGTATACGACGGTGAGCTGTACGCCCGGGTTCAGAACCGGGAGGTGCTGTTTGTTCATTTTCTCCATGTCTGGTTTCGGGAAGATCTGCTCGAGCTCGATGCGGCGGGTCTGGTCGCCTTCGTGGAAGATGACCATATTGACGCCTTCGGCGTAGAGGCCCATATAGAAGTTCGGCATCTGCTTGCGCAGGACTTTTACGGTGAGCAGCGGGGTGTTCTTTTCTACATAGGATTTTGCAAACTCCTTGGCTGCTTCTTCTTCGGTAAACATGTATACCTGATCATCAAAGGTTTCCGGATCGCACTCTACGTATGGGAGTTTTGTGATCTGGGAAAAGGTCACATAGATGATTTCCATGCTCTGGAATTTCTTCATGGTGAAGCTGTTGTCTACTGTCATTTGTGGTTGAGTCCTTTCTTCGCTCTTAGAGGACGGTTTATCCTCAAAATATCTATGTGACATTATATCATACTTTTGATGGGTTGCCAAAGGTTTATTGCTTCAGCTCGCCATTTTTGCGTTCGGATAGATTTTTTCCATCCGGCTGTCCGGAAAACGTTCATCAATGAGCTGCTCTATGGCGTTTATTGCTGGCTCGTTGTGGGCTCGCTGGTCGTAGCGGGTGAGGGCCAGGGTGGAGACGAGGATGTTGGCGAGCATGAAGATGATCAGTATCCAGGTAATGATGGGGCCCTGTTTCAGGGGGATTTTTTCGATCCATTTGGAGAACAGGGGATAGAGTTTTTTCAGCCATACGACGGCGGCGATTCCCCAGAAGAAGCAGTACAGGAGGTTAATGCGACCGCCGAGGTTGAAGGGAATGTCACTGTAGTCCCAGAAAACTTTTCCGAAGACGATTTCGGTGAAAACGCTGCAGAGGTATTCGTAGGCGCCGCCGAGGAAGGTTCCGAAGGCGAATAAAAAGCCATCGGAGCGGTTTCTGTAATTATAGAGGAACCAGGTGGCGAGGGCGATGGCGAGGCCCCAGACGATGCTGAACGGGCCCCAGACAAGGCTGCTGCGGCTCATCCAGACACCGGCGGTGATGCGGCAGAAGATGGTTTCTACGATATCACCTAAGAAGGCGCCGATGATGAACAGAAGGACGATTTTATAAAAGCTGCATCCATCGGCAAATACTTTCGATTTTTCTTTCTGCTTCGGAATCGGCTGCACCGACGGGTAGGCGCGCTCGACACGGGCTTCCAGGTAGCGGTACAGGCGGACGGAAAGCCGTTTGGTGAAGGCGTCGATCTGGTCGTTCATGGCGGCGATGCGCGGCATCTTTTTGGTGATGTGGCGCAGGACGGCGTAAGAACCGATGGCATCGACGACGAGGACTCCGAACAGGATCCACAGGGTGATGTGCATTACGCCGTTTGGGGCAAGATGGAGGAGGGTCAGGCCAAGGATGTTGCCGAATTTCAGGGCAAGGACACCAAGGATTCCCCAGAGAACGGAATACTGGAGGCAGATGTAGCCGTCCATGTTCCATTTTTTGTTGGAATAATCCCACCATTTGCCGTGGCCGATCCGTTCCAGGACGTGGCCTGCGATCCATTCGGCGGCGGTGGCGATGATCATACAGCCGAGAAACAGAAAGACCGGGCTGGACTGCAGTTCGTACAGGTAGCGGGTCATGAAAACAGCCGTGATTCCGTAGATGGCACACAGCGGGCCATTCAGAAAGCCTCTGTTTACCATGTGTTTTTTCCGAACAGCCGCCACTGTCGTTTCCAGAAGCCATCCAAGAAAGGCATAAAGGAAGAACAGCCCGAGGTAGTCGTAGATTGTGTAGTTCATCAAAATCTCCTTTTCTTTGTTCATATCGGGCTTGTAACCCCGTTTTTATGACATTATAGCATAGAACATGCAAAAGCAGAACCTTTTCAATGGAAAAAGGAAAAGTTCACAAAAAGAAGCCACACCCTTTTGGGGCATGGCCTCTTTCTTTTCTCAGGCGGCGGCAATACGTACCGCCTGAGCGTTTATGTTACAGGTTCGGAGTAATTTGAACGAAAGAATTACTCTTCTGAGCCGTACAGTTTTACGAGTTTGTTCAGGTAAGTGTAACGGTCTTTTGCTTCCTGCTCGTTCTTGCCGAACAGTCTTTCTGCTTTCGCCGGGTTTGCACGTTTCAGAGAGTTGTAACGTACCTCGCCGTTCAGGAATTCCTGATAATCTCCTGACGGAGCCTTGGAATCCAGTGTGAATGCGCTCTTGCCTTCTGCAGCGAGTGCCGGGTTGAAGCGGAAGCAATGCCAGTATCCGGTCTGAACAGCGAGCTGCTCCTCGGTCTGTGCTTTGCTCATACCTTTCTTGATACCATGGTTGATACATGGAGCGTAAGCGATAATGAGGGACGGTCCCGGATATGCCTCTGCCTCTGCGATTGCTTTGACTGCCTGATTGTAATCAGCGCCCATAGCGATCTGTGCTACGTATACATAGCCATAGCTCATTGCGATGCTTGCCATATCTTTCTTCTTGGTTTCTTTACCGCCTGCTGCGAACTGTGCAACTGCACCGGTCGGAGTAGCTTTGGAGGACTGTCCGCCTGTGTTGGAGTAAACCTCGGTATCGAATACCATTACGTTGATATCTTTTCCGCTGGCAAGTACGTGGTCTACGCCGCCGAATCCGATATCGTAAGCCCATCCGTCACCACCGAAGATCCACTGGGATTTCTTAGCGAGGAAGTCTTTGTTCTTAACGATGTCTCTGCAAACGTCGCAGTCAGCGTCTTTGATTGCTTCTACAAGTTTCTCGGTTGCAGTTCCGTTGGTAGCGCCGCAGTCAAAGGTATCCAGATACTCTTTGCATGCTGCTTTTACTTCTTCCGGAGCTTTCTCGGAGTTCATAACATCCTCAACTTTGGCTTTCAGGCCGCCGCGGATTGCTTTCTGAGCGAGAAGCATACCATAACCGAACTCTGCGTTGTCCTCGAACAGGGAGTTGGACCATGCCGGGCCCTGTCCTTTCTCGTTTACAGTGTAAGGAGTGGACGGTGAGGAGTTACCCCAGATAGAGGAGCATCCTGTTGCGTTTGCGATGTACATTCTGTCACCGAACAGCTGGGTGATCAGTTTTGCGTAAGGAGTCTCGCCGCAGCCTGCGCATGCGCCGGAGAACTCAAGCAGCGGTTTCTTGAACTGGCTGCCCTTTACAGTATTCTCTTTGAATTTTGCTACAACGTCTGTCTTCTCTGGAAGAGCTGCTGCATAATCGAAGTATTTCTGCTCTGCTTCGTGTGCTGCAAGGCTTTCCATAGCCAGTGCTTTCACACCCTTCTTGCCCGGGCATACGTTTGCACAGGAACCACATCCGGTACAGTCAAGCTGGGAAATAGCCATTGTGAAGGTGTAGTCCGGCATACCGGTCATCGGCATGGTCTGGATGCCTTCCGGAGCTGCTGCTGCTTCTTCTGCGGTCATGGCAACCGGACGGATAACAGCGTGCGGGCAGACGAAGGAACATCTGTTACACTGGATACAGTTTTCCGGATTCCATACAGGTACGTTTACGGCGATACCACGTTTCTCGTATGCGGATGTGCCGGACGGAGTTGTTCCGTCTACGTAGTCTGCAAATGCGGATACAGGCAGGTTATTTCCTTCCTGGGAAGTTACTTTTGCCTGGATGGTATTTACGAATTTAACAGCGTCAGCGCGGCCGCTCTCTGCATGAGTTGTGGTCAGACCTTCGTCTTCTGCATTTTTCCAGCTTTCCGGAACTGCAACTTCTTTGATCTGTTTTGCACCCTCATCGATAGCTGCCCAGTTCTTTGCTACGACATCATCACCTTTACGGCCATAGGTAGCTTTTGCTGCTGCTTTCATGAGTTCGATGGCTTTTTCTTCCGGAATGATCTTCGCAAGCTTGAAGAATGCAGACTGAAGAATGGTGTTGATACGGGTCGGTCCCATGCCGGTCTCAATACCGATCTTAACACCGTCGATCACATAGAATTTGATGTTATGGTTTGCGATGAATGCTTTTACCTGTCCTGGCAGATGCTCTTCAAGGCCTGCTTCATCCCATGGACAGTTCAGAAGGAAGGTTCCTCCGTCAACCAGCTCTTCTACCATGTGATATTTGTTCACATAGGAAGGATTGTGACATGCCACGAAGTTTGCTTTGTGGATCAGGTAGGTGGATTTGATTGGTTTCTTTCCGAAACGCAGGTGGGACATGGTTACACCACCGGATTTTTTGGAGTCATAATCGAAGTATGCCTGTGCATACATGTCGGTATTGTCACCAATGATCTTGATGGAGTTCTTGTTTGCACCTACGGTACCGTCTGCGCCAAGTCCCCAGAATTTGCAGTTGATGGTTCCTTCCGGAGTTGTTACCAGAGGAGCGCCAACTGGCAGAGACAGATTGGTAACATCGTCTACGATACCAATGGTAAATCTCTGTTTTTCTGTATTTTCATATACAGCAACGATCTGAGCCGGTGTGGTGTCCTTGGAACCAAGTCCGTAACGGCCTGTGAATACCGGTGTGCTCTCGAATTTGCTGCCTTTTAATGCTGCTACTACGTCCAGGTACAGAGGCTCGCCAAGAGATCCTGGCTCTTTTGTTCTGTCCAGAACGGAAATCTGTTTTACAGTCTCCGGAATAGCGCTGATGAGTGCTTCTGCGGAGAACGGACGGTACAGACGTACCTTTACAACGCCGACTTTCTTGCCTGCTGCTACGAGGTAATCGATGGTTTCCTCGATGGTATCGCAGACAGAACCCATAGCGATGATTACGTGCTCAGCGTCTGCTGCTCCATAGTAGTTGAACAGTTTGTAATCGGTTCCGATTTTCTCGTTTACTTTGTCCATGTACTCCTGTACGATTGCCGGAAGAGCATCGTAGTACGGGTTACATGCTTCTCTTGCCTGGAAGAAGATATCCGGGTTCTGTGCGGATCCTCTCTGGCACGGATGGTTCGGGTTCAGAGCATGTTTACGGAATGCATCTACTGCATCCATATCTACCATGTCTTTCAGATCTTCGTAATCCCATGTCTCGATTTTCTGGATCTCGTGGGATGTACGGAATCCGTCGAAGAAGTTGATGAATGGAACTTTGCCTTTCAGTGCTGCACAGTGTGCAACTGGTGTCAGGTCCATAACCTCCTGTACGCTGGACTCGCAGAGCATTGCAACTCCGGTCTGACGACAGGCGTAAACATCAGAGTGATCTCCGAAAATGGAAAGTGCGTGGCTTGCAAGGGCACGAGCGGATACGTTGAATACGCCCGGGAGCTGCTCGCCGGCAATTTTGTAAAGGTTCGGGATCATAAGAAGAAGTCCCTGGGATGCGGTGTAGGTTGTGGTAAGAGCTCCGGCTGCCAGTGATCCGTGTACTGCACCTGCTGCTCCTGCCTCGGACTGCATCTCTGTTACCTGAACTTCCTGTCCGAAAATGTTCTTTCTTCCCTGGGTTGCCCACTCATCGGTATGCTCCGCCATAACGGATGAAGGGGTAATTGGGTAAATAGCTGCTACGTCGGTATACGCATAAGACGCATGTGCTGCAGCCTGGTTACCATCCATGGTTTTCATCTTTCTAGCCATTTGATTTTATCCTCCTTAAAAAATGATGACCAAAAATTACTTTGGCTTTTCTCAGGTTGGTGTTCTGCCGGGTTTCGGTTGCCTCCGCGCTTCGAAAAACCCGGATAAGGGCATGGCAATGCCACTATGTCCAGTGTTTGAATTATAACACCGATTGGGCATTCTGTCCAGATTTTCTGTGGGTGTTCAGGGAAAAATACAAGTTTTTTACAACTTCTGGTAATTCCGCGTCGAATTTCTCGATAAAAAAAGAAGGAACGGCCCGCATATTTTTTTCTCTTCCGCGGACAGTTCCTTTGCTTTTATTATTTCTGATTCTGCTCCTCAATCCGTTCGGCGAGGTCGGTCAGGTAGACCCAGCGCTCGGTTTTTTCTTCGAGAGCTGCTTCTGTTTCTTCTTTTTGTGCCATCAGCTCAGCGAGCTTTGCGGAGTTGGTGGCGTTTTTCATCATCTGGTCGTCAATGGATGCTATTTTTTCTTCCAGAGCAGCGATATCATCGTCAATGGTTTCGTACTCGCGCTGTTCCTTAAAGGTAAATTTCAGGCGGATCGGACGGTTCTGCTTCCAGTCATTGTTCTTTGACTTTGCAGGTTCGTCCGCGGACGTTTTGGACGGCGCTGCTTTTGCCGTTTCTTCCGCACTTCCGCCGAAACGGCGTTCTTTTGCTTCGAGGTAATCGGTGTAGCCGCCCTCGTACTGCAGAAGATTTCCGTTTCCGTCGAATTCAAAGATGCGGTCCACGACGTTATCCAGGAAATAGCGGTCGTGGGAAACGGTGATGACGATGCCGACGAACGTGTTCAGGAAATCCTCAAGCACGGTCAGGGTCGGGATATCAACGTTGTTGGACGGCTCGTCGAGGATCAGAACATTGGCGCCGCTCACCAGGACGGATAAGAGATACAGTCTCCGTTTTTCGCCTCCGGAGAGTTTGGAAATCGGGGTGTACTGCATATCCGGTGTGAACAGGAAGCGTTCGAGCATCTGCGATGCGCTGATGCGGCCGTCACGGGTCTGGACATACTCAGCGATATCTTTCACGTAGTCGATCACGCGCTGATTCGTATCCATGTCCGGCTCTTCCTGTGCCAGATAGCCGATGCGGATCGTGTCGCCGATTTCGATGGTTCCCGCATCCGGCAGGACTTCTCCGGTGATCATCCGCAGCATTGTGGATTTTCCGCAGCCGTTCGGGCCAATGATGCCGACACTCTGGTTCCGCAGGAAGATGTATTCGAAATCTTTCATCAGCGTTTTATCGCCGAAGGCTTTGCTGACGTTATGGAATTCAATCGTTTTCTTTCCCATGCGGGTCTCGACAGCATCCATCTCCACGACAGCGTCTGCGGTCGGTGCCGTGCCATTTTTGAGTACTTCGAGACGTTCGAGTCTGGCGCGCTGTTTTGTGCTTCTTGCGCGGCAGCCGCGTTTCGCCCATTCGAGTTCCATGCGCAGGATGCTCTGACGTTTCCGTTCAGAGGCGAGTTCCATCTCCTCGCGCTCAGCTTTCAGTTCCAGAAAACGGGAATAGTTGGAATCGTAGCTGTACATTTTTCCGTGGCTGATTTCGAGGATGCGGTTCGACACTTTATCCAGGAAATAACGGTCATGGGTGACCATAAAGACGGTTCCGCGGTAATTTTTCAGGTAATCCTCGAGCCAGGAGAGCATCGCATTGTCGAGATGGTTTGTCGGCTCGTCGAGGATCAGGACGTCAAAATCGGACGCAAGCACTTTTGCCAGGGCAACCTTGCGGCGCTGGCCGCCCGAGAGGGTGTCGAGTTTTGCGTCGTATTCGGTGATACCGAGCTGTACAAGGTTGCTCTGCACCTGCCATTCCTCCTCATCGCCGGAAAGGGCGTAGGACAGCACGGTGGCATCCTTTGGAAATTCCGGTGTCTGCGGAAGATAGGCCATTTTGAGGTTGTTCTGGCGGATAATCTGGCCGGAATCCGGGGTCTCCTCTCCTGCTGCCATGCGCAGCAACGTGGATTTTCCGGTTCCGTTGATTCCGACGATGCCGACCTTGTCGCCCTCCTGCAGGCCGAAGGAAGCATCGTCAAAAATCAGTTTATCGCCGAACAGTTTGCTGATGTGTTCGATGTTGATGATATTCATTTGCACAGTTCTGCAACGGTCTGGTTGATGACTTTTCCGTCTGCTTTACCTTTCATATCTGCCATAACGGCCTTCATGATGGCACCTTTATTCTTGGTTGCCAGAACGTCTGCGAATTTCTCCTGGATGTAGGCTTTGACTTCGTCTGCACTCATCTGTTTCGGTGCATACTCGCTGATGACGTCATAGCGGAACTGATACTCTGCTTTTAAGTCCTCACGGGATGCCGGGCAGGTATCGATCTGCTCTTTTACGGTCTTCAGCTCTTTTAAGATGACGCGGTCTACCAGCTCCGGTTTGATGTCATCGCGGCAGCCCTCGTCGATGGCTACTTTCTTTGCTGCGGAGATCAGGGAAGAGATGGCCTCTTTTCTCGCTTTGTCTTTGGCTTTCATTGCTGCTATCATATCACTTCTTAAAGTTTCTAATTCCATGGTGTTGTTCCTCCTGTACTAAATTTTGTCCGGTTTCAAGTATAACACTTCTCTTTTTGCTTTTCCAGTCACTTTGTAGGATAGCTCCCTTATTTTCCCCACGGCAGACGGTGTTTCTTTACCTGGATTGCCTGATGCGGGCACATTTCCTGACAACAGAAACAGCGGATGCACTTTTTATAATCGTAGACCGGCGGATTTCTGCGACCGTTATCAAAGCGGACGGCTTTCCCTTCCACCGGGCAGCTCTCGACGCAGACGCCGCATTTTTTACATTTTTCTTCTATGATATAGGGGCGGCTCTGGAAGACCCCGAGGATCTCGAGCAGGTCGAGGGCTCCTTTTTTGCGGGCTTTGCGGCGGTCGACGTTGAAGTTTGGATTTCCGTACTTTCTTTTCAGTTCTTCCTCGGATATGGTGCCATCCGCTGTCACGATTTCGATGCGGTCGTCGTGCCACGTTCCAAGGCCGAGCGTTTCCCCGTAGAGATTTGTCGGCACATACGACGGATCGAGGTTCACCAGATGGCAGAACACGGTATCCAGTGCGATCGGATCGGTGGACATAAGAAGAACTCCCATCGAAACCGGGTCGCCGGAAGTCGGACCATTGCCTTCCATCGCCACGATGCCGTCGCAGATATAGAGGCGCGGGGCGACTTTCTGGTTCAGCTCAATCAGCATGTGTGCGAAGCTCTCAGCGTTCGGATACTGCGTGTGGCCGAGTTTTTTGTAGACGCCGCTGATGCAGCCGTACTGGTTCTTGACAGCTCCGGTGATGCGTTCCAGCGCGTGGGTTTTCATTTTGCTGACGCTGATGAGGGCGTCGCAGTCGAGTGCATCTTTCGCAATCATCAGAAATTTGCCATCGGCGGTTTCTACGCGCTCGCTCGTAAGGAAATCCTTCAGCGGAACGTTGTGTTTTTCCAGCACCTCTTTCAGCCCGGCTTCCTTTGCAATGCCCTCCGGGGTGCCAAGGCCGCAGGAATCGCCGCAGGAAATATTCTCATAGCCATTTTCCTGCAAAATCGTGATCAGGGCATCCATGACTTCCGGGTCGGTCACGACGGCGCGTTCGCGTTTTGCGGAGCGGACGAGGTTCGGTTTTAATAAGATATTCTCTTCTTTTCCGATCAGAGATTCCAGGCCGCCAATTGCTTCCAATCCCTTTTGCAGGCTTTCCTTTACGCGCGCCGGCTCATAGTCGGGACAGGCAACCACTGCCACTTTGCTTTTTTCCATATTCACCTCATGTTTTTCTATATTTCAAAAGAAGCTGCGATCCCCTTACCGGTTCTCACAGCTTCTTCGTATATTCACACAGAATATGTTTTTACTTATGCTACTTTGCTTTTTGCAAGCTCAGCCAGTGTTGCAAATCCTTCTGCATCGTTAACTGCCATGTCAGCCAGAACTTTACGGTTCAGCTCAACGCCTGCCAGTTTCAGACCATACATAAATTTGCTGTAGGACAGACCGTTCATTCTTGCTGCTGCGTTGATACGAGCGATCCACAGCTGACGGAACTGACGTTTTTTCTGTTTTCTTCCTGCGTAGGAGCTGGTCAGTGCGCGCATTACGGACTGTTTTGCTACTCTATACTGTTTGCTTCTGGCTCCTCTGTAACCTTTAGCCAGTTTTAATACTCTGTTATGTTTTTTCTTAGCGTTCATGCCGCCTTTAATTCTTGCCATTTCTTATTTTCCTCCTTGATCTGTTGGGCGTAACTCTACCTTGCAAAAATTACATGTAAGGTAAGATTTTCTTCATGTTCTTTACGTTTGTTGCATCAACAGTAGTCTGTTTTCTCAGGTTTCTTTTTCTCTTCTGAGATTTCTTGGTTAAGATATGGCTCTTGTAAGCTTTATTTCTTACTAATTTTCCTGTTCCTGTTGTTTTAAAACGCTTTGCAGCTGCTCTGCTTGTTTTTACCTTTGGCATTTTAATTTCCTCCTTGATATTGATTCAAATGTATTTTAACGTTTAGCCGTCAAAAACATGGTCATGCTTCTGCCTTCCACCTTCGGCGCTTTGTCAACCGTTGCAATATCGGACAGACTCTCTGCAAATTCATCGAGGATGTATTTGCTGCTGTTCATATGTGCCATCTCACGGCCGCGGAAACGAAGTGTTACTTTTACTTTGTCTCCCTTTGTAATGAACTTACGGGCTGCACCTACTTTGGTATTAAGATCATTGGTGTCAATGTTTGGAGAAAGGCGAACTTCCTTGATTTCAATTGTTTTCTGTTTTTTCTTTGCTTCTTTTTCCTTGCGGGCCAGTTCATATCTATACTTTCCGTAGTCGATAATTTTGCAAACCGGCGGTTTCGCTGTCGGAGCAATTTTCACAAGATCCAGACCTGCTTCCTGTGCTTTCAGGTACGCATCTCTGGCAGACATAATTCCAAGCTGTTCTCCGTTCTGACCGATCAGACGAATTTCTCTGTCTCTGATCTGCTCATTAATCATTAATTCGCTAATTGTAGTGCACCTCCATCATTATAAAAGACTGTGTTCCCGCACTTTCGCGGCTTAACATAAATCAAAATTGGCTCACCGGACCAATTTTGATATGCAACGCAAGAAAAGTGGATAGACAGACTATCCACTTAACATTGTACATAAATCTCTACACAAAGAGAACTTAAGATCAATATTGGACCGTAGTCGCGTGTTTGCGCTAGGGTGAGAGTGGATACTCTACTTTCTTTTTCTCAGACTATTGCAGTATAGCACTCTCCCATCCTGTTGTCAATACTGATTTTCGCATTTTTTCGTATTTATTTCCCGCAGCCACAGCGGAAGGAGCTGCACTCGGTTTCCTGACAGCTGCATGCGCTGTCTCCGGCGATATGGATATCTCCGGCTTCGCATTTACAGTTGTCGTTAAAGGTACAGTTCTGCGCCTTGCAGTCGACACCGATTTTCGTACAGCCACAGCCGGTGGAGTTGGACATCGTGCCCTCACCGCGCTCCTTGAAGCTCTCGCAGCACGTTTCCATGGAGCTTTTGGCTCCGCTTCCGCCTACGCGGATATCTCCTTTGGAACAGAGCTCGTTCTGGTTGTAAACACAGGTCATAGCGGAACAACTTAATGCTGGCATAATAAATTACCTCCTGAAATTTAGTTTTCTGCGGTTTCGCCCGCATAGAAACCATTATTTCCAAGAGGTAATTTTTTATGCCTTATTTATTTGATAATACCAGTGTCCAAAGTTTGGAAATCCGACGCAAGCAAAGCTTGCACGAGGATTTTTAAATTTTGGACACGCCAAAACATGAGTAAGTAGCCATTTTTCGAAGAAAAATGAGCGGAGTACGAATGTTTTGAAGATTGCGGGAGTACGAAGTACGGAGCAATCTGGTATCATAGGTGTCAATTTTTTTGACACCTACCTTATTTATTTTCTTTTGTTTCAACAGTAACCGGGCGGTTAACGCGGCTTGCGATTTCTTCTTTGATATCTGCGATAAACTGCTCCAGGCTTCTCTGGCCTTCATCACCTGCAAAACGGCTTCTGACAGATACAAGACCTGCCTCTTCCTCTTTTGCTCCGGCGATCAGCATGTATGGAATCTTCTGTCCCTGTGCCTCACGGATCTTATATCCAATCTTCTCGGAACGGGTATCCATCTCTGCGCGGATGCCTGCCTCGTGAAGGGCGTCCAGAACCTTCTTGCCGTAATCTGCGTATTTGTCGGAGATTGGCAGAACCTTTACCTGTACCGGTGCAAGCCAGGTTGGGAATGCACCTGCAAAGTGCTCGATCAGGATACCGATGAAACGCTCAACAGAACCGTAAACAACACGGTGGATCATAATCGGACGATGTTTCTCTCCGTCTGCTCCTGTGTATTCCAGTTCGAATCTCTGCGGCAGCTGGAAGTCAAGCTGGATGGTACCGCACTGCCACGTTCTTCCGATGGAGTCTTCCAGATGGAAGTCGATCTTCGGGCCATAGAATGCGCCGTCGCCTTCGTTGACTACATAGTCAAGGCCAAGATCATCGAGTGCGCCGCGGAGACCTTCGGTTGCTACCTCCCAGTCCTCATCGCTTCCCATGCTGTCTTCCGGACGGGTGGACAGCTCTACGTGATATTTGAATCCGAACAGTTTGTAAACCTGGTCAATCAGGTTTGCAACGCCTTTGATTTCATCTTTGATCTGCTCCGGTGTCATGAAGATATGGGCATCGTCCTGGTTGAAGCAGCGTACACGCATCAGGCCGTGCAGCTGGCCGGATTTCTCATGACGATGTACCAGGCCAACCTCTGCCAGACGCAGCGGCAGATCACGGTAGGAACGAGGCTCGGATTTGTAAACGAGAACGCCGCCCGGGCAGTTCATCGGTTTGATTGCATAATCTTCATCGTCGATGACGGTGGTATACATGTTTTCTTTGTAGTGATCCCAGTGACCGGAGGTCTCCCACAGACGACGGTTCAGGATGATCGGAGTGGAGATTTCTACGTATCCTGCTTTTCTGTGGATTTCACGCCAGTAATCCATCAGTGCATTTTTCAGATCCATTCCTTTTGGAAGGAAGAACGGGAATCCCGGGCCGTCCTCACTCATCATAAACAGGCCGAGCTCTTTTCCGAGTTTTCTGTGGTCACGTTTCTTTGCTTCCTCGATCATGTGGAGGTACTCTTCGAGCTCTGCTTTCTTTGTGAATGCAGTTCCGTAGATTCTCTGCAGCATCTTGTTTTTCTCGCTGCCTCTCCAGTATGCACCTGCAAGGCTGGTCAGTTTGAAGGCTTTGACCGGCTTTGTGCTCATCAGATGAGGGCCTGCGCACAGGTCCGTGAATTCACCCTGGCGATAGAAGCTGATGACTGCGTCTTCCGGCAGATCTTCGATCAGTTCTACTTTATATGGCTCTTCTTTTTCTTTCATGAAGGCGATGGCTTCTGCTCTCGGCAGTTCGAAGCGCTCCAGTTTCAGATCCTCTTTTACGATTTTCTTCATCTCTGCTTCGATTTTTTCAAGGTCTTCGCTGGTGAGCGGAGTCTCTCTGTCTACATCGTAGTAGAATCCGTCTGCGATGGACGGTCCGATGGCCAGTTTGGTATCCGGGTACAGTCTCTTGATGGCCTGTGCCATGATATGGGATGTAGTGTGACGGAATGCTGCTTTTCCGCCTTCATCGTTGAAGGTCAGAATGGAAAGATTGCAGTCCTTGTCGATGACGGTACGAAGGTCTTCTACTTCGCCGTTTACTTCACCTGCACAGGCCATTCTTGCAAGGCCTTCGCTGATGTCTGCTGCGATCTCAATGATGGATTTCGGTTCGGAGTACTCTTTGGTACTTCCATCTTTCAGTGTGATGATCATTTGCTTTACCTCTTTCTTTGTATATTTTTCGCAAGCGTGTTTCAGAATTTTTATACTTTTTACAGCAACAAAAAAGTCCCTTCTGACACGCTTATGCTGTCAAAAGGGACGATGTATTTTCATTCACCGCGGTTCCACCCATTTTGTTTTTTCAAACCACTTCATTTGACGATAACGGAATCACCGGGCCGGATTGGGGCCGCTCAGAGCTGGTCTTCGATCACGTTCCTGTTAAAACCCTTGCACCACAAAACGGGGTTTCTCTCTGTCACATTCGCTGTGATTTACTCGTCTCTTCTACGCTTTGTTTTTTGTGTTCGGTGCTTTTTGGCTCCCGATAGTTTTAGATTATATCACCCAATGCGTGGTTGTCAAGACCTGCATGGGCGAAAAATTTATTTTCCCGGCGATTTTTGTCCTGCTGTCTGCAGAGCAATTTTTTCTTTTGCTTTTTCCGGCATTTCCAGCAGGGCAAACTCGTAAAAGATGCCGTAAATATACGTGATTCCACGGATATCGCCCAGCGCTTTCGGGCGCTCGACAACCGGTCTTTCGCTCTCCTGCTGTAATTCCAGTACTTTCTGATATGCACTCCGGACGGAACTCCAGACAAGGCTTTTACTTTTCTCCCGGCGGTCGATCCAGAGTTCTTTGGTGTAGGTGCCGCTTCTTCCATATTTCATATGGTAGGAATACGGCAGACCGGAATACGTATGGAATTCAAACTCCTGGAACGCGACAACGCAGTCCCACAGGGCTTCTTCTGTCCGTTCCTCATGAAGCCTCCAAAGAGCCTGTTCTCTTTTTTCCTGTAAATTTTCCTGTGCTTCTTTGTTCTCTTCCATCTTTTTTGTCTTCTCCGTCGTATCCTTTATTCCACCAGAAATTGATCCAGCTCTGCCGCGACCACCGGATTGATTTTTACCTGAGGATGATCGATTTTTCTTCCCTGTGTGACGACCATCTCTACTTTGCGGAGAGCACGAAGATCCTCAAGCGGGTTTTCGGCGGTCACGATAAGATCGGCGGATTTGCCGGGCTCGATGGTTCCGGTTTCGGCTCCGATTCCGGCCATTTCGGCAGCGCGGGCGGTTGCGGTGTAAAGCGCGAAGGCGTTGGAGACGCCGACATATTTATGGAAGTAAAAGAGTTCCCGCCAGAAGTCGTACTGCGTGATCCACGGACAGCCGACATCGTTTCCGAGGACGACGGGGATGTCGTTGGCGATGGCTTTTTTCGCACAATCTATGATTCCTTCGAAAACAACGTTACCATTGAACTGCTCTACCTCAGTTGCGTTGGTGATGGAACGGTCGAACAGCGCATACGGCAGGGCCGGGGACAGTGTCGTACATAGAAATGCATTCTTTTCTTTGAACAGGCGAATCATATCGTCATCCATTTTTGCACCGTGCTCGATCGAATCCACACCGTTTTCCAGTGCCACGCGGACACCCTGCGGCGATTCGACATGGGCGGCGACCTGATAGCCGAGTGCATGCGCCCGGTTACAGGCGGCTTTTACCATTTCCGGTGCCATTTTGAGTTCTCCCGGAACGCCTTTTTCTTTGGCATCCAGCACACCGCCGGTGATCATCAGCTTGATCAGATTGACATTTTCGCGTTTTGCCTCATCTACACGGGCGACTGCCGCATCGATACTCTCTGCTGCGATCGCTACCGAACCTGCCATGTGCCCACCCGGTACAGAGATTCCCTCGTTTGCGGCAAGGATTCTCGGGCCGGTCTTTTTACCGGCTTTGATTTCATCGCGCAGCCGTGTATCGAAAGTGCCAAGACCACCGACCGTGCGGATCGTGGTAACGCCGCTTAGCAGTTCATCTTTTGCGAAGCCTGCTACCATGCGGTAGGCGATCGCGCGGGAAATTCTGTTGCTCATCAGGGTTTTGACGAGTTTTGCGTTGTCGCGCTGCTTCTTCTGCGGTTTTCCGTTGCCTGCGAGATGGACATGCATGTTGATCAGTCCGGGCATGATGTATTTTCCCTGCAGATCTACCTCCGTATAGCCGGAAAGTCTGGTTTCTTCCGGGACAATCGCTGCGATTTTTTCTCCTTCCGTCAGAATGATCAGACCGGTCTGAACCTGCATATCTTTCGTTCCGTTTAGGATTTTTCCGTTTTTGTAGGCATATTTCATACTCAATTCCCTCTTTTCTGCCAAACGTATTATGTTTTATTTTAACACGTCAGAGAGGGATTTCGCGACAGAAAAATCGTTTTTCTCTGTTTTTTATTTTTCTTTTATTCTGCCCCGCATAACTGCCCTCACACCGCCGAACAGAACACCGGCAACAGCCCATAGGATCCAGGTTTTATCCCATTCTCTCGTCTGGAAGCTCCATGCAAGATAGATGGCGGTGACAATACACCAGTAGGCGGTTGTAAAAACTTCTGTTTTCTTTTTGTATCGTTTTTCTTCCGGTGTATATTCGCCTTCCTGCAGCAGGATGACGTAGCTTCCATTTATGGTGCTGACCCGCACGATGAAAAAGACACCAACGGCGACCAGAAGCAGCAGGATGGATACGGTGGCTGTGATGATGTAGTCCGGCTGGCTGAATGCAATGGCAGCGAACATCGGGATAACTGCCAGAATACAGAGGGTAACACCGGCGGCGATTCCTCTGGTAAAGGTGCTTTCGTAGTCCTTTTTCCGTTCCTGAACAAGGCCGGTTACACCATAGGCAGTTTCTATTCTCTCCTTTTCCAGATATTCATACTGCTGTCCGTGAATACTGTAGGATACGAAAATCACAACAGCAGCGGCAACCAGCAGCAACAAAACGGAGATGCCTGCTCCCGTTGCCATGTTTTCACTGATGTTTCCTATATGGGAATCGGAAAGTCCGGCAAGGAAGATCAGCAGCGCCGGGCTGATGATACAGAGCGCAACAGCTCCGGCGAGTGTCGGCCCTGTTTTCCGTCTCCATTCCATGAACGCGTTTGCTTCTTCCATCGATACACTCCGCACGGATGACTCCTCTGCGGCGTATTCCAGTATTTCTGTTCCTGTCTCTGATTTTAATTCGTCTTTTAACAGATAGTCGGTGCTGACACCAAAGATTTCAGCAAGACGGAGCACTTTCTGCAAATCCGGCGTGGACTGTGCACTCTCCCATTTGGATACCGCCTGCCGCGAGACGGAAAGTTTCTCCGCCATCTCTTCCTGTGACCATCCATTTTTCTTTCTCTCTTCTGTGATTTTTTCTGCCAAAATCATATTTGTTTTCTCCTGTTTTCCAGCTCTTTTTCAGTAATCTTTTTGCTGCAGCTCACAGCCATTCCATTCATTTCTGTTTTGGAAATGGATTGGCTGTTTCTGCTTCAAATCCTATCATTTTTTTCGGTTGCCTTCTACCAAATCGGGCTGGAAATGTGTCAACTGGCGGTTGCAGATGCTTATTTTTCAAGGATTTCCCGCATCTGCTGCATAATTTTTTTAATTTCATAAACCGATACGCTGTTTACGACTTCAAAATTGATCTGCTTTTCTTTTCCGCTGTATTTCACTTCATACTCTCTGGCTTTTTTTTCGTCATGGTCTTTGTACCGTGCTTTGCCGATCAGATAAGCATCTGAATTGGCCGTCTCGGGGTAGCCCGGGCCTTTTTCCAGTTCAAACAGCTCTTTCTTTTCTTTTAGATCCTTTTCCAGTCTGCTCAATTTTTCCAGAAACACCTGACAGACTTCAGGATAATGTTCTCTGATGTATATCAGATTTTTGTGCAGACATGTTGCGCTTTTTTCCATCAGATGACGTTCTGTTTCGTTCGTCAGATAATCAAACTCTCCCAGCTGTACTTCATCCCCCTGAATGGACCGCGCAAGCTGTTCAAACCAGTACATCTGCCGCGGCATACTGTCCGGGAACATGAAATATGTTGAAAACTCATGATCAATCATCGGCGCCAGACGCAGAATCTTATCGTCTTCACGGCAGACAAATGCGATGTTTTCGTAATGGTAGTTCTGATCGCCTTTCAAAATCGAAACGAGAATCTGCAGTACCAGCTCCTCCGCCATCGCCGGGTGGGTCTGGAAATAGTCGGATTCGAGGATTTCGGTGTAGTCGTAGAACATCTGGCAGTAATTGACGTAGTCATCAATATGGACTTTGTCGTCAGGATATTTTCGAAAGAACTCCAGCAGATTCAGCAGATGTTCTCCTTCCCCGTAAATCATCGGTGAAACTGTTCCATAATCGTAATATTTCTCCACCTCCGCCTCATACCCTTCGCAAAACGCAAGCTGATACTGCGGCGCCGGCATAAAATACGCATCAATCACCCATGACCAGAAAACCTCAGCATAGGCGAACAGCGGCGTAGACAGCGGTTTAGATTTTGTAAGCGGTTTAAAAACAACATCTCCTTCAAAAACCGGAAAATGCTTCTCCCCTTTCACAACCCCCACTGCCTCCGCTTTCAGATTGCCGGAACGGGCAGAATACTTATATTTCTTTGGCAGATAGGATGGTTTCTGTTTCATCTTAATCCTCCTGCAATGCTGCCAGATATCCCAGGATTCGTTCTTTTTTTCTGTCTGACAGATTCCGAAAGCCTTCCAGAATGATTTTTTCTGTTTCATTTCCTGCGCTCATTTCCGGATTTCCCGCATTTCGCTCTGTCTCATTTTCCCCCAGAAGTTCATACGGCG
>ENA-OQQW01000520-OQQW01000520.1-human-gut-metagenome-genome-assembly--contig:-NODE-520-length-26401-cov-19.896493_pt1 | contig 26401 bp, 20 predicted proteins | sample MGYA00243234_ERZ505098 | MGnify/ENA primary metagenome ERZ505098 (study PRJEB26097, sample SAMN02712086) | human gut metagenome | biome: Gut microbiome | host: Homo sapiens | place: Denmark... | reverse complement strand
GCTGCTTGAACTGGCTGCCCTTGACGGTGTTGTCCTGCATATCCTTCTTCTCGGACACCTCGGCCACGCAGTAGTCGAACACGTCCTGCTGGGGCAGCTCGCCCTCCTGGGCGACCATGGACAGGGCGTTCACCGGGCAGGCGCCGATGCAGACGCCGCAGCCCATGCAGTCCAACGGGCTGATGGCCATGGTGAACTGATAGGTGCCCTTGCCCTTGCCGGCCTTGACATCCACGATCTTGGCAGCCTCGGGGGCCTTGGCGGCCTCGTCAGCGGTGAGGGCGAAGGGACGGATGGTGGCGTGGGGGCAGACGTAGGCGCACTGGTTGCACTGGATGCACTTCTCGGCGTCCCAGGTGGGGACGGAGACGGCCACGCCGCGCTTCTCATAGGCGGCGGCGCCCAGCTCGAACTGGCCGTCCACATGATCCACAAAGGCGGAAACGGGCAGGCTGTCGCCGTCCATCTTGCCCACGGGCTCCAGAATATCCTTGACCATCTTCACCAGCTCGGGCTTGCCCTTGAGCTCCTTGGCGGGCTTGGTATCCACGGCGTTGGCCCAGTCGGCGGGCACGTCGATCTTCTTATAGGCGGTGGCGCCCAGGTCGATGGCCTTGTAGTTCATGTCCACGATGTCCTGGCCCTTCTTCAGGTAGGAGGCCTTGGCCTTCTCCTTCATGTAGGTGATGGCCTCCTCCTCGGGCATGACCTTGGCCAGAGAGAAGAACGCGGACTGGAGGATGGTGTTGTTGCGCTTGCCCATGCCGATCTCGATGGCCAGGTCAATGGCATCGATGGTGTAGAGCTGGATGTTGTTCTGGGCGATATAGCGCTTGGAGGCGGCGTCCATGTGGTGGTTCAGCTCGTCGAAGTCCCACTGGCAGTTGATCATGTAGACACCGCCGGGCTTGACATCCTGCACCATCTTGAAGCCCTTGGTCACGTAGCTGGGGTTGTGGCAGGCCACGAAGTCAGCCTTGTTGATATAGTACGGGCTGCGGATGGGGTGATCGCCGAAGCGCAGGTGGCTGATGGTCACGCCGCCGGTCTTCTTGGAGTCATACTGGAAGTACGCCTGGACGTACTTGTCGGTATGGTCGCCGATGATCTTGATGGAGTTCTTGTTGGCGCCCACGGTACCGTCGCCGCCCAGACCCCAGAACTTGCACTCGATGGTGCCGGGGGCTGCGGTGTTGGGACAGTTCTTATCCTCGGGCAGGGACAGGTTGGTCACATCGTCCACGATGCCGATGGTGAACTGGCGCTTCATCTCGTCCTTCTTCAGCTCGTTATACACGGCGAACACGGAGGCGGGAGGCGTGTCCTTGCTGCCCAGGCCGTAACGGCCGCCGATGACCTTGATGTCGTTCCAGCCGGCGTTGGCCAGGGCGGTGACAACGTCCTGATACAGAGGCTCGCCCTGAGAGCCGGGCTCCTTGGTGCGGTCCAGCACGGCGATCTTCCGCACGGAGGCGGGCAGCGCCTCGATGAGCTTCTCGGCGGCGAAGGGGCGGAACAGGCGGACCTTGACCAGGCCCACCTTCTCGCCGTGGGCGTTCAGGTAGTCGATGACCTCCTCGGCCACGTCGCAGATGGAGCCCATGGCCACGATGACGCGGTCAGCGTCGGCGGCGCCGTAGTAGTTGAACAGCTTGTAGTCGGTGCCCAGCTTGGCGTTGATCTTGTCCATGTACTTCTCGACCACGGCGGGCAGGGCGGTGTAGTAGCTGTTGCAGGCCTCGCGGTGCTGGAAGAAGATGTCGCCGTTCTCGTGGCTGCCGCGCATATGGGGATGCTCGGGGTTCAGGGCGTGGCGGCGGAACTCGGCCACGGCGTCCATGTCGCACATATCCTTCAGATCCTCGTAGTCCCAGACAGCGATCTTCTGGATCTCGTGGGAGGTGCGGAAGCCGTCGAAGAAGTTGATGAAGGGGACCTTGCCCTCCAGCGCGGCCAGATGGGCCACGGGGGACAGATCCATGACCTCCTGGACGTTGCCCTCGCACAGCATGGCGAAGCCGGTCTGGCGGCAGGCCATGACGTCGGAGTGGTCGCCGAAGATGTTTAGCGCCTGAGTGGACACGGTACGAGCGGACACGTGGAACACGCAGGGCAGCTGCTCAGCCGCGATCTTGTACATATTGGGGATCATCAGCAGCAGGCCCTGGGACGCGGTGTACGTGGTGGTCAGGGCACCGGCGCCCAGAGAGCCGTGGACAGCACCGGCGGCACCGGCCTCGGACTGCATCTCGACGACCTTGACCTTGGTGCCGAAGATGTTTTTCAGACCGTTGGCGCTCCACTGGTCCACGAAGTCCGCCATGGGGCTGGACGGGGTGATGGGGTAGATGGCTGCGACCTCGGAGAACGCGTAGGAAACGTGCGCCGCGGCGTTATTGCCATCCATGGACTTCATTTTTCTTACCATAATGAGCCTCCTTACATTATATACTTCCGTACCGCCAGAAGGGCGCAAAGACCCCTTTGTACGGAATGTTAGGCACCGTCATAGTAGCACAAAAAATCCGGGATGTAAACCCATATTTTCGTGATTTGTGCCACGATAAAACTTTTTTAGCGCCATGCACAAAAATTCTCACGGCGGCGGGACAGGTTCATGCACTCCGCGCAAAAGGCAGGGGACTTTTTTGGAAAAAGTGGCTGTTCACGGCGGAAATTTTGTGGTAAAATGTACGATGCTATAAAATTAGTGTAAAGGGGGCGCTGTCCATGATGGTGACGGTACGGTCGCTGGGCCTGACGGGCATCACCGGCTATGAGGTGTCGGTGGAGTGCTTTCTGTCCGGCGGACTGCCGGGGTTCGACGTGGTGGGCCTGCCGGACGCGGCGGTGAAGGAGTCGCGGGAGCGCGTTCGGGCGGCGGTGAAAAACTGCGGGGCCAAGTTTCCTGTCAGCCGCATCACGGTCAATCTGGCTCCGGCGCGGGTGCGGAAGGAGGGCACGGTGTACGACCTGCCCATCCTGCTGGGCATTCTGGCCGCGGCGGAGGAGATATCTCCCCTGCCCCAGGGCGCGGCGTTTTTGGGCGAGCTGAGCCTCTCCGGCGCGCTGCGGCCGGTGACGGGCGTGCTGCCCATGGCGCTGACGGCGGCGCGGCTGGGCATCGACACGCTGTATGTGCCCGAGGCCAACGCCGCCGAGGCTACCCTGGCCGACGGGCTGACCGTGTACGGTGTGACGGACGTGGGACAGCTCATCGCCCACCTGAAGGGCGAGCAGGTCATGACGCCGGCGCCCCGGTGGACGCCGGGACATCAGGACCGGCCCCTGCCGGACTTCGCCGACGTGATGGGACAGGAGAATGTGAAGCGGGCGCTGGAGATCGCCGCCGCCGGCGGCCACAATGTGCTGCTGGTGGGCTCGCCCGGCGCGGGCAAGTCCATGCTGGCCCGGCGGCTGCCGTCCATCCTGCCGGACATGACCCGGGCGGAGGCCCTGCAGACCACGGAGATCTATTCCGTGGCGGGCATGACCGACCCGCGGCACCCGCTGGTGGATACGCGGCCCTTCCGCAGCCCCCACCACACGGCGTCCACCGTGTCGCTCTCCGGCGGCGGGGGGATACCCCGGCCGGGAGAGATATCCCTGGCACACAACGGCGTGCTGTTTCTGGACGAGCTGCCGGAGTTCAGCAAGGCGGCGCTGGAGACACTGCGCCAGCCGCTGGAGGACGGCTTTGTGACCATCACCCGGGCCTCCGGCTCCCTGACGCTGCCCAGCCGCTTCATGCTGGTGTGCGCCATGAACCCCTGCCGCTGCGGCTGGTACGGCCACCCCTCCGGACGCTGCACCTGTTCACCCCAGCAGGTGGAGCAGTATATGCAGCGCATCTCCGGCCCGCTGCTGGACCGGATCGATATGCACATCGATGTGCCGTCGGTGGAGTATGAGGCCATGCGCCGCAAGGAGCAGCCGGAGCCGTCATCGGCCATCCGGGAACGGGTCAACGCCGCCCGCGAGGTGCAGAAAAAGCGCTTTGCGGGGACGGAGGTGTCCTGCAACGCCTACATGACCCCCGCCATGATCGGCCAGTACTGTGCGCTGGACGCCGCCGGCGAAAAGCTCATGCAGGGCGCCTTTGAGCGCCTGGGCCTGACGGCCCGCAGCCACGACCGCATACTGCGTATGGCCCGGACCATTGCCGACCTGGAGGGCAGCGAGCACATCGAGGCGGCACATCTTGCCGAGGCCATACAGTATCGAAGCAGCAGCACACTGAAATGACGGCGGCATCTTTTCCGCCCTGCCATCGTCAAGCCTCCTCGGCGTATACCTGATACGCCGTCGTCAGCTTGCCATCGGCAGGACGAAAAATCTCGCCGCCGTGGCGGGATACATTTCCGCCCTGCCTGCGTCAGACCTCCTCGACGTATACCTGATACGCCGTCGTCGGTCTGCCATCGGCGGGACAAAAAATCTCACCGCCGTGGCGGGATATTTTCCACCCTGCCATCGTCAGACCCGGTACGCCGCAGATAAACGTCCGTAGGGGACGGCGTCCCGCAGTGGAGCGCAGCGGAACAAATGCCCTTGGGGTACGCCGTCCCGTTGTAGGGGCGGACGAAGCTGCCCGCCCGCCGTCCCCATATCTGTACACCAACAACAAGGAGAGAACCATATGCACGAGATCATTCTGTGCAAGCTGGGCGAGGTGGTCCTGAAGGGACTGAACCGCCGCAGCTTTGAGATGAAGCTGATGAGCAACATCCGCCGCCGCACCCAGCGGTTCGGCAAGTGGAAGATATATTCCCGCCAGTCCACTATCTATGTGGAGCCGGCGGAGGAGACCTGCGACATCGCCGGGGCTTACGCTGCCTGCAAGCAGGTGTTCGGCATCATCGCCATCACCCGGGCGCTGCCCTGCGAGAAGAGCAAGGAGGCTATTTTCGACACGGCAAAGACCTATCTGGGCGGTGCGCTGACCGCGGCTAAGAGCTTCAAGGTGGAGAGCAAGCGGGCGGACAAGTCCTTCCCCATGGGCAGCATCCAGCTGAGCCAGTGGGTGGGCGGCGCGCTCCACGACGCCTTCCCCCACCTGACGGTGGACGTACACCACCCGGAGCTGACGGTGTACATCGAGGTACGGGAGGACGCGGCCTACGTCCACGGCCCCGCCGAGAGCGCCGCGGGCGGTCTGCCCCTGGGTATGGGCGGCCACGCGGTGAGCCTGCTGTCCGGCGGTATCGACAGCCCCGTGGCCAGCTATATGATCGCCAAGCGGGGCGTACAGCTGGAGATGATCCACTTCGCTTCTCCGCCCTATACCGGCGAGCTGGCCCGGGAGAAGGTGCTGAAGCTGGCGGAGGAGCTGACCCCCTGGTGCGGCCGGCTGGCGGTGTTCATCATCCCCTTTACCGAAATTCAGGAGGAGATACGCCGCAAGTGCCCGGAGGACCACTTTACCCTGATCATGCGGCGGTTCATGATGCGCCTGGCCAATATGCTGGCGCTGGAGCTGCGGTGCCGCGCCCTGGTCACCGGAGAAAATCTGGGTCAGGTGGCCAGCCAGACCATGCAGGCGCTGGCCGTCAGCGAGGACGTGACCACCATGCCGGTGCTGCGGCCCCTGATCGGCATGGACAAGGAGGAGATCGTGAAGATCGCCCGCCATATCGGCACCTTCGACACGTCCATCCTGCCCTATGAGGACTGCTGCACCGTGTTCACGCCCCGGCACCCCAAGACGAAGCCCAGCGTGGAGGAGACGCGGGAGTACGAAAGCGCGCTGGATGTGGAGGGTCTGTGCCAGCGGGCCATGGCCGGACGCGAGATGATCCGGATCAAACCTACGCTATAAGGAGACGCGTCTATGCCCCGTACCGCGGAGATCATCGCCGTGGGCAGCGAGCTGCTGACCGGCGGCGTGACCAATACGAATGCCGCGTTCCTCTCCCGGCTGCTGACTGCCGCCGGTGTGGAGGTGCTGTATCACACCACTGCGGACGACGACGCGGCGCGGCTGGAAAAGGCCGTGACCATCGCAAGGGGACGGGCAGAGCTGCTGGTATTCACCGGCGGGCTGGGTCCCACCTATGACGATATGACGAAAACGGCGGTGTGCGCCGCGCTGGACACGCCGCTGGTGTTCCACCCGGAGGTGGTGGAGGATATGCGGCGGTATTTCGACCGGGTGTTCCACCGGGAGATGCCGGAATGCGATATGCAGCAGGCCTATCTGCCGGAGGGGTGCACCGTGTTCCGCAATTCGGTGGGCACGGCCCCAGGGTGCGTGTTCACCGCCGGAAAGACCACGGCAGCGCTGCTGCCCGGCGTGCCCCATGAGTGCCGCTATATGGCCGAGCACTGCCTGCTGCCCTGGCTGGAGCAGGTCCGGGGACAGACGGTGCGGTCACACACGCTGCATATCTTCGGCCTGACGGAGCCGCAGGTGCAGGAGCTGCTGGGCGACCTGCTGCGGCGGGAGGCGGACATGACGCTGGCACCCTATGCCAAGCCGGGCGAGGTGATGCTGCAGCTGTCCGCCCGCGGGGCGGACGAGCGTGCCTGTGAGGCGCGGATGGCGCCGGTGCTGGCGGAGGTAAGGGCCCGGCTGGGCGCGTATTTCTACGGCGCGGACGTGTCCGGACTGGAGGAGACGGTGCTGACGCTGTGCCGGGAACGGGGACTGACGCTGGCGGCGGCGGAGAGCTGTACCGGCGGACTGATCGCCAAGCGGCTGACGGATATCCCCGGCGCGTCCCAGGTCTTTCTGGGCGGCGTAGTCAGCTATACGAACCATGTGAAGCAGCAGGTGCTGCACGTGCCGGAGAATTTGCTGGCGCGCTGCGGCGCGGTGTCGGCGGAGGTGGCCCGGGCCATGGCCCTGGGCGTCCGGGTGCTGACAGGCGCGGACCTGGCGGTGTCCGTCACCGGACTGGCCGGTCCCGACGGCGACGACCGGGGAAACCCGGTGGGCACCGTGTTCGTGGGGCTTTCCGCGCCGGAGGGCGTGACCGTGCGGCATCTGACCCTGGGCGGCGATCGGGAGCGCATCCGGACGCTGTCTGCCCACCACGCTTTTGATATGCTGCGGCGTTATCTTACCAATCTACCGATAGAAGGAGAATAAAACCATGGCAAAGAACAGCTACAAGGCCAACGTGAACCAGTACGCCAACCAGGAGGAGGCTATCCGCAAGGCCAAGGGCAACCCCAATAAGAATATCCATTCCAAGAAGAAGAACAGCAACTACGGCGGGTACACCACCGGCGCGTACATGGCCCAGAAGGTGGCCGAGAAGGTGAACCAGCAGGAGAAGGTGAAGCTGCCCACCTGGCTGAATGTGACGCTGATCGCGGAGTTTGCCGTGGTGCTGGTGATCCTGATCCTGCGCCTGACGGCCTTCAAGGACAGCGCGATGATGACGCACCTGTCCTCCCTGACGCTGGGCATCACCTGCGGCACGCTGTTCTATATCCGCAAGTACAAGCACACGAAGAAAACCAGCGCCATGTACAGCATCATCACCATTCTGCTGGTGGTCATGTGCCTGCTGTACACCACCTTCGGCATTCTGGGCCTGCTGGGCTTTTTGGGCTGAGCGCCCCGCGCCGTAAGGCGCAGACTTCCCGGAGGGAGAAAGGAGCCGAGCTATGGCTGAGCTGACACCCATGATGCGGCAGTATATGGAGGAGAAGGAGAAGCACCCCGACTCCCTGCTGTTTTTCCGGTTGGGTGATTTTTACGAGATGTTCGGGCCGGACGCCCGGACGGCGTCGAGGGAGCTGGACCTGGCCCTGACCACCAGGGACAAGGACAAGAGCAAGTCCGACGAGGAGCGCATCCCCATGTGCGGCGTGCCGTATCACTCCGCCGAGGGGTATATCGCGCGGCTGATCGCCAAGGGGTACAAGGTGTCCATCTGCGAGCAGATGGAGGACCCGGCCCTGGCCAAGGGGCTGGTGAAGCGGGAGATCATCCGCACCGTCACCCCCGGTACGGTGTTGGACGAGGCATGCCTGGAGGCGGGACGCAGCAACTATCTGTGCGGCGTGTATCTGACAGATACGGCGGCGGGACTGTGCGCGGCGGACATCTCCACCGGGCAGGCCCAGGTGACGGCGTTCACCGGGGCGCAGCGGTTGACGGGGCTGATCAACGAGCTGGGGCGCTTCGCCCCGGCGGAGGCGGTGATGAACGCCGCGGCCTATGACGACCCGGCGCTGACCGCCGCGCTGGAGGAGCGCTTTTCCTGCCGGCGGGAGAGGCTGGCGGAGGGACGGTTCGACGTGTCGGACGCGGAGAAGAAGGTGCGGCTGCAATTCGGCGAGGCGGCGCTGCGGGACCTGCCCCGGAATGAGAGCGCACCGCTGCTGGCTCTGGGCGGACTGCTGACGTATCTCTACGAGACGCAGAAGACCGACGTGAAGCAGCTGGACAAGCTGGAGTGGTACCGGACGGGACAGTTCATGGAGCTGGACCTGACGGCCCGGCGCAATCTGGAGCTGACGGAGACGCTGCGGGGCAAGGAGAAGAAGGGCAGCCTGCTGTGGGTGCTGGATAAGACCAAGACGCCCATGGGCGCGCGGAACCTGCGGATGTGGCTGCAGCAGCCGCTGGTGAACGTGGCGGCTATCGACCGGCGGCTGAATGCCGTGGCGGCGCTGACGGACAACACCGTGGGCCGCCAGGAGCTGCGGCTGGCCCTGACCGGCATGGGCGACATGGAACGGCTGATGAGCCGGATCGTCTACGGCACCGCCGGGGCCAGGGACCTGGTGAACCTGCGGGCGGCGCTGGAGCACCTGCCGGAGATCAAGCGGTGCCTGACGCCATTCCGGACAGGGGCACTGGGAAAGCTGGACGAGCAGCTGGAGACGCTGGAGGACATCAGCGGGCGCATTGCCGCCGTGCTGGTAGACGAGCCGCCGTTCTCCGTCCGGGAGGGCGGCATGATCCGCGAGGGCTATGACGATGAGGTGGACCGGCTGCGGGGGATACTCTCCGGCGGCAAGGGGTTTATCGCGCAGCTGGAGGCCCGGGAGAAGGAAAAGACCGGCATCCGTACCCTGAAGGTGGGGTACAACAAGGTGTTCGGGTACTATATCGAGGTGAGCAACTCCTTTAAGGACCAGGTGCCGGCAGACTACATACGCAAGCAGACGCTGGTGAACGGCGAGCGCTATATCACCCAGGAGCTGAAGGATCTGGAGCATGAGGTGCTCACCGCCCATGACCGGGACGCGGCGCTGGAATACGACCTGTTCGCCGCGCTGCGGACAGAGGCGGCGGGACAGGTGACACGGGTGCAGCTGGCGGCATCGCTGATCGCGCAGCTGGACACGCTGTGCGCCTTTGCCGAGGTGGCGGCCCAGAACCACTACTGTCGGCCGGAGGTGGATGAGTCCGGGGTCATCGAGATCACGGCGGGACGCCATCCGGTGGTGGAAAAGGTGCGGGGCGACGCATTCTTTGTGCCCAACGACACCCACATGGGCGCAAAGGAGGACCGGGTGGCCATCATCACCGGCCCCAACATGGCCGGTAAGTCCACCTATATGCGCCAGGTGGCACTGATCGTGCTGATGGCCCAGGTGGGGTGCTTTGTCCCCGCCCAGCGGGCGCATATCGGCGTGGTGGACCGCATTTTCACCCGCATCGGCGCCAGCGACGACCTGGCGGCGGGACAGTCCACCTTCATGGTGGAGATGACCGAGGTGTCGGAGCTGCTTCGCTGCGCCACGAAGAACAGCCTGCTCATTCTGGATGAGATCGGCCGGGGTACGTCTACATTCGACGGAATGTCCATTGCCCGGGCGGTGCTGGAGCACTGCGCCGGGAAGCTGAAGGCCAAGACGCTGTTCGCTACCCATTATCATGAGCTGACCACGCTGGAGCAGGAACTGCCCAACGTGCGGAACTACAACGTGGCCGTCCACGCCCGGGGCGAGGATATCGTCTTTCTGCGGAAGATCGTCCCCGGCGGCGCGGACCGGAGCTACGGCATCGAGGTAGCCAAGCTGGCGGGCCTGCCGGACACGGTGCTCAAGCGGGCGCGGGAGATACTGCGTGAGCTGGAGAGCCAGCCCCGGCAGCCCCACACCCCGGCGGCGCGGGAGGACCAGGTATCCATGGAGGGCATGGCCGAGGGCGCCGTGGCGGATATCATCCGCCGGACGCAGGTAGACGCGCTGAGCCCCCTGGAGGCGCTGAACCTGCTGTATGAACTGAAGAGCAAGCTGCAATAGAAAAGGAGTGAATACCATGCCGCAGATACAACAACTGCCTGCCCATATCGCCGATCTCATCGCTGCCGGCGAGGTGGTGGAGCGCCCCGCCAGCGTGTGCAAGGAGCTGCTGGAGAACGCTTTGGACGCCGGGGCGTCCGCCGTATCCGTGGAGCTGGAGCACGGCGGCATGACGTATCTGCGGGTGACGGACAACGGCTGCGGCATCGCGCCGGAGCAGCTGCCTACCGCGTTTCTGCGCCACGCCACCAGCAAGCTGCGCCGGGCGGAGGACCTGGCGGCTATCGGGACGCTGGGATTCCGGGGCGAGGCGCTGGCGGCCATCGCCGCCGTGTCACGGCTGGATATTTTCTCCCGTGCGCGGGGCGCCGACAGCGGCGCGTCCCTGCATCTGGAGGGCGGCGTACCCGGTGAGGTCACGGCCGCCGGGTGCCCGGAGGGCACCACCGTGTGTGTGCGGGACCTGTTCTACAACACCCCGGCGCGGATGAAATTCATGAAAAAGGACAGTGCCGAGGGCGCGGCGGCTGCCGCTGTGGTGACACAGCTTGCGCTCAGCCACCCAGAGGTGTCCTTCAAGCTGCTGCGGGATGGGCAGGAGGTGCTGCACACCCCCGGCGACGGGCAGCTGCTGTCAGCGATCTACGCTGCCCTGGGCCGGGATTTTGCCAAAAGTCTGCTGGAGGTGGACGGCGGCAGCGGCGATGTGCGGGCCAGCGGCTTTGTGAGCAGTCCCGCCGCGGGGCACGGCACCCGGGCGCGGCAGCTGTTCTTTGTCAACGGGCGGCTGGTGAAGAGCCAGCTGCTGACCGCCGCCGTGGAGGAGGCCTACCGCAACCGGCTGCTGAAGGGGAAGTTCCCCGGCTGCGTGCTGCATATCGCGCTGCCGGTGAACGAGGTGGACGTGAACGTCCACCCGGCCAAGACGGTGGTGAAATTCGCCGCCGAGAAAGCGGTGTTCGACGCGGTGCACTACACCGTGAAAGACGCGCTGGACGGCGAGGGGCGGCCAAAAGCGGCGGAAAAGCCCTTCTATCAGACCATGACGGCACAGGAATTCCTGAAACGACCGGATGCGCCAAAGCCTTCGCAGGCGGCGATGCTGCCCATGGGGAAGACCATCGGCTCGGCACCCGCAAGACCGGCGGCTACGGAGCCGGTCAGACCCGCGCCCGCTCCCGCCCCGGTCACGCCGGTGATGGCGGTGCGCGACGTGGTGTGCCAGCCGGACAAGCCGTTCACGGCACCGGCCGCGCCGGGCGTGGTGTATCACATCACACCGCCGGAGGTCCGCACACCGGCGGAGGAAACGGCGGAACGACCGGAGACGACGCCCTCCCCTGCCCCGGCCGCGGAGCCGGAGCAGCAGGAGATCGCCATGCCGGAGGGCCCCGCCGCGGCGGAGCAGCCCTGGCGCGTGGCGGGCGAGGTGCTGAAGACCTATATCATCTGCGAGGACGCGGAACGGAACGTGTGGCTCATCGACAAGCACGCCGCCCACGAGAGGATGCGGTTCGACGCGCTGAAGGTGCGCACGGAGCCGCCCATGCGGCAGCTGCTGCTGACGCCGGCGGCGGTGACGCTGGCGGCGGAGGAATACACCGCCGTGCTGGAGGATCTGGAGCTGCTGGCGGACTGCGGGTTCCTGTGCGAGGACTTCGGCGACGGCACGGTGCTGGTGCGGGAGGTGCCCGACGATGTGCGGGCCGAGGACGCCGCCGCCACGCTGGAGGAGCTGGCGCAGAAGCTGCGCCTGCACAGTGCGGACCGGGCGGCCCTGCGGGACGAGGTGCTGCACACCGTGGCCTGCAAGAGCGCCATCAAGGCCGGTATGACCAGCGATCCGGCGGAGCTGCGGGCGCTGGCGGCGCAGGTGCAGTCCGGCGCGGTGCGCTATTGCCCCCACGGGCGGCCCGTGGCGGTGAAGCTTAGCGAATACGAGATCGAAAAAATGTTCAAACGGGCGTAAAGCCGCGTCTCTTCCGTTCTGCCATCGCCGGGTCGGCTTGCTGTACACAAAGTACAGCGGCACCGTCCCGTCATCGGCAGAACGAAAAATCCACGACTTTACAGGCCATAACGGCGCTGCGGCGCTTTCCAAAACGGATCGAGGTGAGGACATGGACAACAAGGTCGTCTGCGTGGTGGGGCCCACGGCCTGCGGCAAGACGAAGATGGGCGTGGCGCTGGCACAGCGCTTTGACGGCGAGGTGGTGTCCGTGGACTCCATGCAGCTCTACCGGGGCATGACCATCGGCACCGCCGCCCCCACGGCGGAGGAGATGGAGGGCGTGCCCCACCACATGGTGGCCGTGGCGGACCCGGCGGAGAGCTGGTCCGTGGCCCGGTACGTCCGGGAGGCGGACGCGTGTGTGCAGGACATCCTGCGGCGGGGAAATCGGCCGGTGCTGGTGGGGGGCACGGGGCTGTATCTGGACGCGCTGGTGCGGGGGCAGGACTTTGCCGCCGGCAGCCAGGGCGGGGAGATACGCCGGGAATTGCAGGAAAAGCTGGCGAAGGATGGCGCGGAGGCGCTGCTGGAGGCGCTGCGGGCCGTGGACCCGGAGAGCGCGGCGCGGCTGCACCTGCGGGATGAGAAGCGGATCGTCCGGGCGCTGGAGGTCTATTACGAGACGGGGGAGACCATCGGGGCGCACGACAGAAAAAGCCGGGAGATACCGCCCCGGTACGACGCGGCGTACATCGGCCTGGCCTTCCGGGACCGGGAGGATATGAAGGAGCGCATCGACCGGCGGGTGGATGCGATGGTGGCACAGGGGCTTTTGCAGGAGGTGGAGACACTGCTGCAAAGCGGCCTGCCCCGGGACGCCACGGCCCTGCAGGCTATCGGGTACAAGCAGTTTCTGGCGGTGGCCGAGGGCCGCGCCACCACGGCCGAGGCCATCGCGGAGGTGAAGCTGCGGTCACGGCAGTACGCCAAGCGGCAGCTGACCTGGCTGCGGCGCAACGAGGCCATCCACTGGATATTATGGGAAAAAACGCCGGATTTTTCGGCGGGGTTACAAAATGCGACAGAATTCCTCCTGTCCGCCGGGGTATGCTGATAGCGGCGGGCGGAGGCAGATATTGTGCATATCGTCCGTACAGACATACAAGGAGTGGACGATCATGCAGAAGACAAACAACTTACAGGATATCTTTCTTACCAAGGCCCGGAAGGAGAATGTGCCGGTGACACTGTTCCTGGTGAACGGCTTTCAGCTGCGGGGCGTCATCACGGGGTTTGACTGCTTCGTGGTGGTGCTGGACAGCGAGGGGCGGCAGCAGGTGATCTACAAGCACGCCATCTCCACCATCGCGCCGGCGCGGAATGTCACGCTGTGGGAGGACGCGGAGTAAGAGAACATAGACAAAGAGGAAAGCCCATGAACAACACCCCAGACAACAACACGAACATCCCGGCGGGGAACAACAAGCGCTCGTCGCCGCTGCTGAAGGTGCTGCCCATCGCGGTGCTGGCGGCGGTGCTGGTGTACTTCGCCGCGCAGGTATACAACTACTTTGCCGACCCGATGACCATCACGCTGGTCTATGAGGCACAGGCGGAGGACGTTATCTCCATGGAGGGTTGGCTGGTGCGGACGGAGGAGCCGCTGCCCGGCCAGACCGGCACCGTGTCCCGGGCCGTGCAGGAGGGACAGCGGGTGGCCGCCGGCGAGACGGTGGCCACGGTGTACAGCGACGACAGCGCGCTGCAGACCGTCAGCCGGATCGAGACGCTGGAGCTGCAGCTGCAGCAGCTGCAGTTCGCCCTGACGTCCTATCTGGACCCGGACGCGGCGCTGAAGCTGGATACGTCCATCACCGGCGACATCCTGGCCCTGCGGCAGACGCTGAGCGCCGGGGACTATGCCGCGGCGGAGAGCGACCTGGCGGCGCTGAAGGCCGCCGTGCTGAAGCGGGACCACGGGAGCTATACGTCACAGGAGGAGATACAGGCGCAGGTCAAGTCGGTGGAGAGCGAGATACAGCAGCAGAAAGCCGCGCTGTCCGGCGCGAAGACCGTGACCGCCAAGGTCTCCGGCACCTATTCCGCCGTGTGCGACGGGTACGAGAGCGTGCTGACGGAGGCATTTCTGGAGGACGTGACGCCGGGCAAGCTGAACGGCGTGAAGGCGGCGGCGGAGCAGAGCAACGTGGGCAAGCTGATCTACGGCGACACCTGGTACTATGCGGTGGTGCTGCCGGCGGAGCAGGCGGCGGCGCTGAAGGATATGGGCCGGGTAGATGTGCGTCTGGCCAAGGGCTTTGACCAGAGCATCCGCATGAACGTGGTGTCCGTGTCCCGGGAGGAGAACGGCCAGGCGGCGGTGGTGCTGTCCAGCACACGGTATCTGGCACAGACCACGCTGCTGCGTCATCAGGCGGCGGACGCGGTGCTGCACACCTATCAGGGACTGCGGGTACCGGCTGACGCGCTGCGGGTCAGCGCGGACGGCACCACCGGCGTGTACTGTGTGGACGGCGAGAACGCCTCCTTCCGGCCGATCGAGCTGGTATATCAGGGGGAGGGCTACGCGCTGGTGAAGCCCGCCGAGGGCGTACGGGACACGCAGACCCTGCGCTCCGGCGATCAGGTCATCGCCACGTCCGGCGAGCTGTATGACGGCAAGGTCATCCGATAAACACGGCGGCACCCGCCTCCAGCGGGCGCACGCGGCTTAGATACGAAAGAGACAAGGAGGCACAAGCGATGTCTATTCGGGAAAATTTGGAAGCGATCCGCGCCGAGATCGACGCGGCGGCACGGGAGACGGGCCGCACCGGGGCGGATATCACGCTGGTGGGCGCCAGCAAGATGAACGATGCCGCCGCCTGCCAGGAGGCCATCGCCGCCGGCATCGACGCCCTGGGCGAGAACCGGGTGCAGGAGATGACCGCCAAGCTGGCGGAGGACGCCTATCGCGGCGCGCCGCTGCATTTCATCGGCCACTTGCAGCGCAACAAGGTGAAGCAGGTGGTGGGCAAGGTGGCCCTGATCCAGTCCATCGGCTCGCCGGAGCTGCTGGCCGAGGTGGACAAGCAGGCGGAAAAGCTGGGCATCGTGCAGGATATTCTGCTGGAGGTGAACATCGGCGGCGAGGCGGCCAAAAGCGGCTTTGCGCCGCAGGAGGTGGAAAACGCAGCGGCACAGGCGAAGGAAATGGACCATGTGCGGGTGCGGGGACTGATGACCATACCCCCGGCGGACGCCACACGGGAAGAAAATGTGGTATATTTCCAAAAAGTACAGGCACTATATGTTGACATAAACAGAAAAATGTACGATAATGAATTAGAATATCTTTCTATGGGTATGAGCGGCGATTTTGCCGATGCCATTCGCGCGGGGGCCAACATGGTCCGCGTGGGCACCGCCATTTTCGGCGCAAGAGACTATTCCAAATAATACGCGGGAGGTATTGCACATGGGCCTGATGGACGAGCTGAAGAAGATCATTCATCCCTACGATGATGAGGATTATGATTATGAGGACGATTTTGAGGAGCCGGTAAAGGAGTCCTCCCGTTCCCTGTTTGACGACCGCAAGGACGACCGCCGTGAGGATCGCCGCAGCGAGGACCGCCACAACAAGGTGGTGAACATCCACGCCACCACCCAGCTGAAGGTGGTGCTGGTGAAGCCGGAGCGCTTCGAGAACGCCTCGGAGATCGCGGACCATCTGAAGGAGAAGCGCACGGTGGTGCTGAACCTGGAGTCCACCAACAAGGACGTGGCCCGGCGGCTGATCGATTTCCTGTCCGGCGTGGCCTATGCCGGCGAGGGCAAGATCAAGAAGGTGGCGGCCAACACGTACATCATCACCCCCTACTCTGTGGACATCATGGGCGACCTGATCGACGAGCTGGAGAACAACGGACTGTACTTCTAAAGAAATCATATAACGGAGGGATCGGCAATGTTTACACCCCAGGAAGTTTCCGAAAAAGTATTCCCGAAGGCGTCATTCGGCGGCGGCGGATACAATATGGCGTCTGTGGATGAGTTCCTGGACGCACTGACGGAGGACTACACCGCCCTGTTCAAGGAGAATGTCACGCTGAAGGCCAAGCTGAAGGTGCTGGCCGAGAAGGTGGAGGAGTACCGTTCAACCGAGGAGGCCATGCGCCAGGCACTGCTGACGGCCCAGAAGATGGCCGCCAAGCTGGTGCAGGAGGCCCAGAGCGAGAAGGAGAAGATCCTGGCCGACGCGCAGGTGGAGGCCCAGGCGGAGATCCACCGGCTGGACGACGAGCGCAGGGCGGCGGAGAAGAAGCTGCAGGCCGCACAGGAGAAGACCGCGGCGTTCATTCGCCGCAGCGAGGAGCTGTGCCAGGCCCAGAGCGCCTTTTTAAAGTCCCTGCCGGAGTTGGACTTCGTGCCGGAGCAGCCGGAGTCCCCTGCCGCTGAGCCCCAGGCCGATGTGGTGTCCGCCATTGAGCAGGATATCCTCAGCAAGTACATCGACGCGCCGGAGGAGAAGGGCGCCGGGAGCGCCGTCACCGACGAGCCCACCATCAAGCTGCCGCCGGTGGACGGCAGCGCCATCCCCAGCGATTTCCGGCTGAGTCTGGACGAGCTGAAGTTCGGTCGGAATTACAGCGGAGACAAGTAAGCACAACAACAAAAGGCGGCCTTGCGCCGCCTTTTTTCCACGGAGGAAGACGGTATGACAAAGCCCATCATCGCGCTGCTGTATGACTTTGACAAGACGCTGTGTACCACGGATATGGAGGACTACGCCTTTATCCCGGCCCTGGGGTATACCCCGGCGGAGTTCTGGCACAAGGCCAACACCTTCGGCCGGGAGAACCGGATGGACGGGCTGCTGGCGTATATGTACACCATGATCGTCGAGTGCCGCGCCCAGGGAAAGGACCTGAAGCGGGACTTTCTGGTGGCGTGCGGCCGCAGCATGGAGCTGTTTCCCGGCGTGCGGGAGTGGTTTCAGCGGATCAATGCCTTCGGTGAGCAGCAGGGCGTGACCATCGAGCACTATGTGCTGTCCTCCGGGCTGAAGGAGATCATTGAGGGCAGCGGTATTGCCCACGAGTTCAAGCAGATCTACGCCTGCGAGTTCTACTATGACGAGGCGGGTGCCGCCTGCTGGCCCAAGCTGGACGTCAACTTCACCAACAAGACCCAGTTCGTCTACCGCATCAACAAGGGTGTGCTGGACGTGGCCGATGACAAGACGCTGAACGACTCCATGCCCGACGACAGCAAGCGGGTGCCCTTTACCAACATGATCTATGTGGGCGACGGGCTCTCCGACGTGCCGTGTATGAAGATGATGCGGTCCTACGGCGGGCAGGCCATCGCCGTGTACCAGAGCAGCAACCGGGCCGGCGTGGAGGACCTGCTGGCCAAGGGACGGGTGGATTTCATCTTCCCTGCCGACTACCGGGAGGGCACGGGGCTGGATGTGACGGTGCAGAACATCATCCGTAAGATGGCCATCAGCGACGCGCTGACCGCCGAGAATGTCCGCCAGATACAGTCCATCGGGCATACGGAGGTGCCGGGACAGGCGGGGTTGTTTGAATAAAAAGGGCATAAAAAAGAGACGGCCGAGGCCGTCTCTTTTTTATGGGTCTGGATCATGCACCGAAATAGATCATGCCGTTAGCGCCCTCCATGAGGGTGTCGTTTTCAAAATCCAGGATAACCAGTCCGCCCTTGAGATAGTTGTCTTCCTCCATCTCGTAGATCCTGATGTAGATGGTATCCCGGTCAGACTCCTGGGTGCTCACTACAAGAGACCTGGTGAAATACTCACCAGTGACGTCCACATAGAAAGAAAATTCTACAAAGTTCAGGTGGTCGGTGACGGTTCGTGCCCAGTCGGTCATTTCCAACGCATCGTAGACCTGCTCCCGCGTCATGCCGGAAGTAATTCCCAAGAAGGAGAAATCCACCCGTTCGCCCAACCGGAGACTGCCGTTGGAAAGCGTATCCACCGGCCCGGCAGCGCGGTATTCTTCAAGCGTCATGGTGCTGCCGTCCTGGCCATAGACGAGAATACCGTAGCTGGCGTCGGTGATGAGAGATTCCTGGAAGTATGCGGAGGGTGAGGTGCCGTCGAACTGGTGCTCGTTGAGGAACGGCAGTTCTTCGCCGGTGGCGGCCTGATAGTCCGCCTTTACTTGCGCCTCACCTTCGGCATCACCTTGCAGGCGGTAGATCTGCGCCATACGGAGCCATGCGGTCATGATGTCCCAGGAGGTCCAGTCGTCGGTTTCCTCAGCGGCCACAGCCTTTTTCAGGCCCTCGATGCTGCCGGGAAAATCGCCGTCGCAGGCCAGCTGTATGGCGGCCTCGTACAGGGTGCGGCCATCGCTTTCCGCGGATACGGTATTACCGTCGTCACCGGTGGCGCCGGTGGGCTGTTCGCCGCAGGCAGTCAGGCTCAGGACCATAGCCAGGGCCAGCAGCAGGGTGATGAGCTTTTTCATGTCGTTCTCTCCTTTTCCAGAATTTTCCTTTTAACGGATATGCAACTAAAATATACCATGTATGGATAGAAAAGGCAAGCGAAATAAATAAAAACCGCCCCGGGCCATTGGTCCGGGGCGGTCTGCACGCTGTTTATTTTTTCTTCTTTTTGCCCACGATGAGCAGCACCACAACGGCGATGACGGCCACGACCACCAGGGTGATCCACAGGCCCATGTTGCTGGTGTCGCCGGTGAGGGGGCTGGCACAGGCGACGCACAGGCTCATGGCCGCGGCGCACACCGCGCACAGCAGCGCGATCAGTTTTTTCATCTTTTTCACCTCATTTTAACGGTTTCTCCATTCCACCGCCGCCGGCGGGGAAATACATACAGGCGCAGGTCTATTGTACCATAGTTTTTGGGTTTTGCAACCCCGGAAACGTGCGCCCTGCCGCAGGGAAAGATCGGCGCCCCCGCCGATGGGCAGGGGCGCTGCGGTTTACAGATAGTTCAGCGGGTTGACGAACGTGCCGTTGAACTTGACGCCGAAATGGCAGTGGTTACCGGTGGAGCGGCCCGTCGAGCCCATGCGGGCGATGAGCTGGCCCTTGTGGACCTTCTGCCCCAGGGACGCCACCAAACTGCTGTTATGCCCGTAGTACGTCTGATACCCGTTGCCGTGGTCGATGATGATCAGATAGCCGTACCCGCTCATCCAGCCGGAGTACGTCACCGTGCCGCCGTCGGAGGCATAGATGGACGTGCCGTAGCTGTTGCCGATGTCGATGCCGCTGTGGTAGGTGCTGCCCAGCAGGCTTCGATAGCCGAACCGGCTGGTGAGGATGCCGGTGCAGGGCCAGGAGAACGACCCGGTGGGATACCAGGTGGGCCGCTCCTTCGTGCCGCGGAGCTGCTGCTCCGTCACCGGCTGGGACAGCGTCACGCTGGCCACCACCTCGCGCTCCGTCTCCTCGCCGTTGATATACGTCACGTTGGCGGTCATGTCCGCCTTGCCGTACACGCCGGGGGACGTGACCTTATACTCACCCTGATACATGGACGCGTCGTCGGTGTACTCCACCTGGTACGGCACATCCTGCACGTACCGCTGCCGCTCCACGTTCACCACCGTCAGATAGGGCACGGCGTTGCTGATGGTCAGCACATCGCCCACCCGCAGGATCTTCGGGTCATAGCCGGGGTTCAGCTTCATCAGCGCTTCCACGCTCAGGTCGTATTTCTCCGCGATGCTGTAATAGCTGTCGCCGGAGGTGACGGTGTACGTCACCTCGCCCTCCTTCGTCTCGTTGAGGATCTCGGCGATGTAGCCCAGGTTCATCACGTAGGACGACTCCACGTACTCCTGCCGGATGTCCACGTCCTCCACGAAGTAGGCGTTCACCGTGTCCGCCGTCTCATAGCCCAGCTTCAGCTGCTCCAGCAGGTCCTCCAGCGCGCCGGCACGGGTGGTGGCCACCACCTTTTCGCCGTCCACATACAGGACATAGGCGTAATCCACCACGCCGAGGGTGTCGCTCAGTGTCTCTTCAAACTCGTCGTCGGAGATCAGCTCGCGGCGGGGGAAAACGCCTGTTTCGGCGGTGAGCAGCGCCGTATCCACGGTGTAGCCGCCGTCGCCGGTGGTCGCGCGGGTGACATCCTCCAGCTCTGCCACCATCTTTTCGGCGGCGCGGCGGGAGGAGACGATGCCAAGGTCCTGACCGTCATAGGTCACCTGAGCGCCCAGGGTGTACAGGGACAGAACGGTGGCCGCGGCGGCGATGGCCATGGCGCCGCACAGGAATGCCACCGGGTGCAGATGCATCTTCTCAAAAAAGTGGCGGCGTTTGCCGCCCATCCAGGTCAGTGCCTTGCGCCGGTTGGAGAAGCCCTCGCGTATGGCGGCGGCCCGGCGCTCCAGGCTGCCGCGGAAGAAGAGGAACAGCTGGGCTGCGCCGTATTCGGATTCGGGGAACCGCCTGTCGCGGTTGGCGGCCGCCAGAGCCCGCGCATTGCTGCGCAGATCGGACAGCCACCGACCGATGCGGCGGAAGCCCGCTTGTATGTTCAGGGTGAACAGATCGTGGTGCTCATCGCAGAAGCTCCGCCAGCTCATTAAATTGTCACGCCACAGCTGCCACAGCTCCGATAGGGTCATGTGCTCCCGGTTGGGGTCGCGGCCGGCGGCTTTTTTCTGTTGTTGATCCTGCGTCATGGTGTAAGCCCCTAAAAGTTACAAATAGTTACAAAGCGTATGATACAATGATTTTCCCCTCACGTCAAGGATTAAATTGTAAACAAACCTTGCTGTGAAGAGAAAACCTTATAAAAAGGGGCTTTAATGGGGGAAAACGGCTGGTTTTCGGAAAAAACTTTTTGATGAAAAGCGACGGGACAGTGGCCGGGGCGGTCAAACGCGGTCTGTATTGTTCCTGATAAAATACTCCCTTTTACCTTTTGTGTGGATAGGGTAAAACTTCGGTGATTTCACTAAATCACGCACTTAACCGGTACTGGATACCGAAAAGAGCCGAAGGTAACTTTGGCATCTTTTCATACCTTGAAAGTAACACAAAAATAATGTATAATATAGAAAAGTCGGAACAATTTGCTGGCTTTTCCGTCTATACAAATAATGAAGCAACTAGACAAATTCAAATTTGACAAAGGAGTGTGATAATATGAGAAAAAAAGTAGTTACAGGTATTTGCATCTTGTTGGCTATCGTTCTTTTGATACCCATTCCTATGCGTCTGAAAGACGGCGGCACAGTTGTATATAATGCTATCCTGTATCAAGTTGAGAATGTGCATAGAATAGACCCAGAAGCCACGTCCGAAAATGATTACCTTGAGGGAATGATAGTAAAAATCCTTGGCATTGAAGTCTATAACAATGTTGAGTAAATAGATTAGCCAATTTCAATTTGTCGAACTGAATAGTATATATCCCATAGGAGGAGCAAGGTTGAAATATACCTTGCTCCTTTTCATGTGCTTAGAGTTCCGTTAAATCGACGAAGGATTTGGCGGATAGGCTTATATCAACACAAAAGGTAAAAGGGATATAAAATAAAAATCCAAGCCCCGAAAGGGGGCTTGGATTTTTTCTTTTTCAAAGCTGCTTGTCCAGGGAACGGATCAGCTGGGCAATGGCGTTGTCGCGGCAGTCGGGCAGGCGGCGGACGCCGGGTGTGTGCAGCACCTGGGGAATGGCGTTGGCGGGGGCGTAGCCCTGGCCGGCCCAGGTGAGCATACTGATGTCGTTGGCGTGGTCGCCCACGCAGATCACGTTTTCCCGTGCCACATCCAGCAGGTCCGCCAGACGCCGGACCATGCCGCCCTTGTTGGCGCCCTTGGCTGTCAGTTCCACCAGGGTCACGGCGCTGGGGACTACCTCATAGTCGTGGTACCAGGGCCGGGAGGCCAGAAAGTCCAGCAGGGCGGGCAGGTGCGCCTCCTCGGTGGAGAAAAGGGCCTTACTGATGGGGGACGGCACGTCGTCCATGGTGTCTACCTCGATGGACGGCGCGTGGGTGATGTGCATATGACGGCGGGTGACGTCGTTGGCGTTCAGGGCGTGGATGGTGTTGTCATCGTGGTACAGCTCCACAGCCACCTGGGGCAGGGCGGTGACGACCTCCGTGACGTGCTGCCGGACGGAGTCGGGCAAAAAGGCCGTGACCAGGTACTTCTTCTGCGGGAAGTCGTAGATAGCCGCGCCGTTGAACAGCACGGTGGGACCATTCATGGGAATGCCGTCCACCACCGTTTCAAAGGCGGGCTTGGCGCGGCCGGTGGCCACGGAAAAGATGCCGCCGTTGGCCATGAAATACTCGATGGCGGCGCGGTTCTCGTCAGAGACGGGGGGCATATCCACGCACTTTTGCAGGGCCTCCTCGGTGTAGACAAGGGTGTTGTCGAAATCGCTGACCAGCAGCAAGCCGTTGAATTTACGCATGATTTACGCCTCCGTGCCGCCGTTGGGCTTACTGCCGCCGCTTCTGCGGCGGGGCCGATGGCGGCTGCGCTTCTTCTCACCGCTCACGGTACCCTGGCCGTCCCCGGCGGGCTTGACTGCCTTGGGTGCGGGCGCGCCGGTGCTGCCAGCGGCGTTGGTACCGCCGTTTCCGCCGCGGCGTCCGCTTCTGCGGCGGCGATCACCGCCCTCGCGGCGGGGCTTGCCGCCCTCGGCGGGGATATCGGAACGCGGGGCTTTTTCCGCAGGGGCGGCGGACTTCTCCGCCGTGCGCTTCTCGCCGTCGCCCCGACGGCGGCTGCGGCTGCGGCGGCTGCGCTTCTTTTCACTCTCCGCCGCGGCGTCCGGGTCGAAGTCGCTGAGCAGGGTGATAGTGGGCAGCTCCTCCTCGGCCAGCGGCTCCACATAGCGCTCGGGGCGCTTGTCGGGGACTGCGATGCCGTCGCGGCTGCCCTTGCCGCTCCGCAGGACGCAGACCTCGCAGTTGTGATAGCAGCGGGGACCGTCGGTGCGGTCATCCAGGCGGACGTTCACCGTCTCCTTCAGCACGTTCACGTCGCTGACGTTGCCGGTGCCGTCCGGCGTCAGGACGAAGGAGTCGTTCTTGGGCAGGCGTTTGATGGCATCCTCATAGGCGTCCTGCTCATATTTCAGGCAGCACATCAGCCGACCGCAGGTACCGGAGATCTTGGTAGGGTTCAGACTCAGGTTCTGGGTCTTGGCCATCTTGATGGACACGGGCAGGAACTCGTCCATGAACTGGGCGCAGCAGAAGGGCCGACCGCAGATGCCCAGGCCGCCGATCATCTTGGCCTCGTCTCGGACGCCGATCTGCCGCAGCTCGATGCGGGCGCGGAACACGCTGGCCAGGTCCTTGACCAGCTCGCGGAAGTCCACGCGGCCGTCGGCGGTGAAGAAAAACAGGATCTTGCTGCCGTCAAAGCTGCACTCCACCCGCACCAGCTTCATCTCCAGCTTGTGCTGCTGGATCTTCTTTTTGCAGACGTCGAAGGCTTCCTTCTCACGGCTGCGGTTGTAGGCGGCGGTGTGTTTGTCGTTGTCGGTGGCGATGCGGAGGACGGACCGCAGGGGTTTGACCACCGCGTCATCGGGCACCTGGTGGTTGCCCGCCGCGCAGTGGGCGAATTCCGGGCCCTGGGCGGTCTCCACGATCACGTCGGTGCCGGCGGGGATCGTGAGCCCCTTGGGGTCGAAGTAGTATTCCTTGCAGCCGCTGCGGAAGCGGACAGAGATCACATCGGTCATAAAAGTTCCTCCCATTTCACGGCGAGGGCGCCCAATATCTGGCCCACGCCCGCATTTTGGTCACATTGTTCGGCAAAGCGCTGACTGGCCGCGCACAGTCCCAGCAGCTGCCGCGCCGTCAGCCTGTCCGCCAGAAGAAGGGCGGCTTCCGCACAGGAGGGGTCCGGCTGCGCTTTGCCCTGCTGCACCAGCAGGGCTTCGGCCGCGGCGCGCCACAGCTCCTCCAGCTGGGCCTGCAGCGTCTCGCGCTTCAGGGACTGCTCGCGGGAGAGCAGCGCCGTGGTCACCGGCAGCAGACGCCCGGAGGCAAACGCACGGCACAGCTCCGCGGTACCGTCGCTGAGGGGCGCGTCTTCCCCGTCGTATTTCAGCAGAGCACAGCGGGAACGGACGGTCTCCAGCAGGGCGGCGGGAGCGTCGGCGCAGAAGATGAAAGCGGCATAGGGCGGTCCCTCCTCCACCACCTTCAGCAGGACATCCTGATCCCGCTGGTTCAGCTGGCGGCAGTCAGAGATGACGTATACCTTGCGCCGGGCCTCGTTGGGGCGGATGTACACATCCTTACGCAGGGCGCGGACTGCCTCCACCGTCAGCTCCTTGTGCTCTGTATCCAGCACGGGGATCACGTCCGGGTGGATGCCCTCCAGTACCTTGCGGCAGTGGCGGCAGCGCAGGCAGGGCCTGTCCGTTCCCTCGCAGACGTGGGCGGCGGCGAGAAACCGGGCAGCGGCGGTCAGGTCACCCCGGCCCGTCAGGATGACCGCGTGGCTGAGACGGTCCTCCCCGGCGGCGCGGCGCACGGTGCGGGTGAATATGCTGTTTTCCTGGGGCAGCTGGACCATGCGCGTACCTCCCGGTAAAGTGCCTACTAATTCAATATAATAGTATACCACAGGAGTGGGGGAATAGGCAAGACACAAAATCTTCCCTCCGTTCCGCCGGGAGAAGCGCGCCGGGACGGCGGCTTTGTGGGTGCTGCGCCAAAAAGGACGGAAAATAGAGGAAACGGAAATGTGTTATCGGTTTACGGCGAGTGTCCGCAGAGGAAACAACATTTTTTTGTAAAAATATCCGCGACAGGGTTGCTTTTAAAAAAAAATATGACTATAATAAATTGTTCTCAATGTTTGGTACAACTATTTAATATACGGAGGAACTGCAATGAGCAAGAAGTATTGTTACCTGTTCACCGAAGGCAACGCCAAGATGCGTGAGCTGTTGGGCGGCAAGGGTGCGAACCTGGCGGAGATGACCAATATCGGTCTGCCCGTGCCCCAGGGCTTTACCATCACCACCGAGGCCTGCACTCAGTATTACGAGGACGGCCGCCAGATCAACGGCGAGATCATGGCGGAGATCATGGAGTATATCGAGAAGATGGAGAAGATCACCGGCAAGAAGTTCGGCGATCTGGAAAATCCCCTGCTGGTATCCGTGCGCTCCGGCGCCCGCGCCTCCATGCCCGGCATGATGGACACCATTCTGAACCTGGGTCTGAATGAGGACGTGGTGGACGTGATCGCCAAGAAGTCCAACAACCCCCGCTGGGCGTGGGATTGCTATCGCCGCTTTATCCAGATGTATTCCGATGTGGTCATGGAGGTCGGCAAGAAGTACTTTGAGCAGCTGATCGATGCCATGAAGGAGAAGAAGGGCGTGACCCAGGACGTGGAGCTGTCCGCCGAGGATCTGAAGGAGCTGGCCATGCAGTTCAAGGCCGAGTACAAGTCCAAGATCGGCAGCGACTTCCCCACCGACCCCAAGGAGCAGCTGATCGGCGCCATCAAGGCCGTGTTCCGCAGCTGGGACAACCCCCGCGCCAACGTGTACCGCCGCGACAACGACATCCCCTATTCCTGGGGCACCGCCGTCAACGTGCAGTCCATGGCCTTCGGCAACATGGGCGACGACTGCGGCACCGGCGTTGCTTTCACCCGTAACCCCGCCACCGGCGAGAAGAAGCTCTTCGGCGAGTTCCTGACCAACGCCCAGGGCGAGGACGTCGTTGCCGGCGTCCGCACTCCCATGCCCATCGCTGAGATGGCTGAGAAGTTCCCCGAGGCCTTCCAGCAGTTTGAGGGTGTCTGTAAGACCCTGGAGGACCATTATCACGATATGCAGGACATGGAGTTCACCGTGGAACACGGCAAGCTCTACATGCTCCAGACCCGTAACGGCAAGCGCACTCCCGCTGCCGCTCTGAAGATCGCCTGCGACCTGGTGGACGAGGGCATGATCGACGAGAAGCAGGCCGTGGCTATGATCGAGCCCCGCTCTCTGGACACCCTGCTGCATCCCCAGTTTGACGCTGAGGCCCTGAAGAAGGCCGCCATCATCGGCAAGGCTCTGGGTGCCTCTCCCGGCGCTGCCTCCGGTAAGATCGTTTTCTCCGCTGAGGACGCCAAGGAATGGGCTGAGCGCGGTGAGAAGGTGGTCCTGGTCCGTCTGGAGACCTCTCCCGAGGACATCGAGGGCATGAAGGCTGCTCAGGGCATCCTGACCGTCCGCG
>ENA-OQQW01000508-OQQW01000508.1-human-gut-metagenome-genome-assembly--contig:-NODE-508-length-26792-cov-4.516849_pt1 | contig 26792 bp, 23 predicted proteins | sample MGYA00243234_ERZ505098 | MGnify/ENA primary metagenome ERZ505098 (study PRJEB26097, sample SAMN02712086) | human gut metagenome | biome: Gut microbiome | host: Homo sapiens | place: Denmark: Copenhagen... | reverse complement strand
GGCGTGTTCCTGCGGGGCGAGGAAATCATCAGCCGCCATGACGGATGGGAACAGGTCATTATGACCACGGAGGATATTCGCCTGCCGGGCGTTCACAATGTGGAGAACTACATGGCCGCTATCGCTGCCGTGGACGGCCTGGTGCCCTATGAGGTGATCCGGAGGTTTGCCCGGGACTTTAACGGCGTGGAGCATCGCATCGAGCTGGTGCGGACCTATCACGGGGTACGGTTCTACAACGATTCCATTGCCAGCAGCCCCTCCCGAACCATCGCTGGATTGCGCTCATTTAAGGAAAAGGTGATTTTGATCGCCGGCGGTTACGATAAGCACATCCCCTTTGACGTGCTGGGACCGGAGGTGGTGGAGCGAGTGAAGCTGCTGGTGCTGTGCGGCGCTACGGCGGGAAAGATCCGGGCCGCTGTAGAGCAGGCACCGGGATACAGACCGGGCCGCCCTGAGATTGTGGAGGTCATGCCCTTTGAAAAGGCGGTTTTGTACGCCCGGGACAAGGCACAAAGCGGAGACATTGTGACACTGTCGCCGGCCTGTGCGGCCTTTGATCAGTTTAAAAACTTTGCCGAACGGGGCAAAACCTTCAAGGCTATTGTGAACGGCTGGGCGGAGTAACGGCGGACACGCACCCTGCATACACTGTATGCAGGGGGTGTGTGCTATGCGTAGGCTTCGGTATGTCCGCTTATCCGGGAAGCAAAGAATTGCTGTTTGGCTTTCCATCGTTTTGATTTTGCTGCTGGTGGGCGCAGCGCTGATTGTGGTGCGCCTGCGGCCCATGGTCACGCGGCTTGCGGAGTCACGGACCACTAACCGGGTCAATCGCATGGTGGCCGATGCCGTCAGCGATGCTGTAGCCAGCGGACAGGTGGATTGCTCGGCACTCATTACCTTTGAGAAGGACAGCAGCGGCAAGGTATCGGCTTTGCGGAGCAACATGCCGGAGTTTAATCGGCTGCAATCTTTGATTTCCGATGCGGTGTTGGACCGACTGTCTGAGATGACATCATTGGACCTGGCTATTCCTCTGGGTTCTTTGACGGGTTCAAACCTGCTGGCGGGCCGGGGCCCGTACATCCGAGTGCGGACCCAATCGGTGGGCTCGGCCACAGCTAAACTGCGCAATGCTCTGACGGCGGCGGGGATCAATCAGACCAAGCACCAGGTGCTGCTGGACGTGGAGGTGTATGTGACGGTCCTGCTGCCGGGCTTTGCCACCTCAGTGAAGGTGAACAACGAGCTGTGCGTGGCGGAAACGGTCATCGTGGGCAATGTGCCCCAGACGTATACCTATTTCAGCACAACCGAGGATAAGATAGAGGACTACGCGGACGAATACATCATGAACAATGGATAAGGGGAGAGACAACATGGATTACCGCACGGAGATGAAGCAGCTGCGGGATACGCTGAACGAAAATGCCCGGCTGTACTATACGCTGGACGCTTCTACCATGTCCGACTATGAATACGACCGGCTGTATCGGCGGCTACAGGAGATGGAAAAGCAGCATCCGGAGGAGATCACGCCGGATTCGCCCACCCAGCGGGTGGGCGACGCTGTGCTGAACGATTTTGCGGCGGTGGCGCATCCCGTTCCGCTGGAGAGTCTGGAGGATGTGTTCGACAGCAATGAAGTGAAGGATTTTTTGGCCAAGGTGCTGGATACGCTGCCTCAGGCGGAATACAGCGTAGAACCGAAGGTGGACGGCCTGTCCGTGGCGCTGGAGTATCGGGACGGCGTGTTCTTCCAGGGCGCCACCCGGGGCGACGGCCGGGTAGGGGAGGATGTAACGGGCAATCTGCGCACCATCCGCTCTATCCCCATGGTGCTGCCGAAGAAGCTGCCCCGGCTCATCGTCCGGGGCGAGGTGTATATGGCTCGGTCGGTTTTTGAGGAGATCAACGAGCAGCTGGAGCTGGAGGGAAAGCCCTTGATGGCCAATCCGCGGAATGCGGCGGCGGGCTCCCTGCGGCAAAAGGATCCCAAAATCTGTGCCCGGCGGAGGCTTGATATTGCGGTATTCAACCTACAGCTGGCAGAGGGACGACACTTTACAACCCACGCCGAGACCATAGACTATCTTGCTGCCCAGGGGTTTCCGGTGATCCCCCATGCGACGCTTTCCGACGCGGAGGAGATCCTGCGTCAGATCGAAAAGCTGGGGGACACAAGGATGGAGTTTCCCTTTGATATTGACGGAGCAGTTGTAAAGCTTAATAACTTGTCAGACCGCGAAATATTGGGAAGTACGGCCAAATGCCCAAAGTGGGCGGTGGCGTATAAATATCCGCCGGAGAAGAAGGAATCCAGGGTAATGGACATTGTGGTGCAGGTGGGACGCACAGGGGTGCTGACGCCTAAGGCCGTGCTGGAGCCGGTGCGCCTGGCAGGTACCACCGTGACCAACGCCACCCTGCACAACCAGGATTACATCACGGAAAAGGACATCCGTATCGGTGACACGGTGGTGGTGCAGAAGGCGGGGGAAATCATCCCGGAGATCGTGTCGGTGGTCAGAGAGAAACGGCCCGAGGGCACCACAGCATATCATTTGCCCGAAACGTGCCCGGTGTGCGGCGCGCCGGTGGAGCGTGACCCGGACGGAGCGGCTATCCGCTGCACAGGCGCTGAATGCCCGGCCCAGCTGCTGCGCAACCTGATCCACTTTGCCTCTCGGGATGCCATGGATATCGATGGCGTCGGCCCGGCGGTGATGCGGCAGCTTATTGAGAGCGGGCTGGTATCCAATCCGGCGGATCTGTATGATCTGCGGGCAGAGCAGCTGGCCGATCTGGAGCGTATGGGCACAAAATCGGCACAAAACGCCGTGGACGCCATTGCCAAATCTAAGGAAAACGACCTATGGCGGCTGATCTTTGCTCTGGGTATCCGGCAGGTAGGGGCTAAGGCCGCCAAGATTTTGGCGGCGCACTTTGGCAGCATGGAGGCATTGCGCCGGGCTGCGGCGGAGGAGCTGACGCAGATCGATGACGTGGGCGCGGTGACAGCGGATTATATCATCCGCTGGATGAGCAGCGATCAGGCAGTGGATCTGCTGGAGCGGCTGAAGGCGGCCGGTGTGAACATGGAGAGCCGGCAAAAGCTGGTGGACCGACGCTTTGCTGGGATGACCTTTGTACTCACCGGGGCTCTGTCCCACTTTACCCGGGAGGAAGCCGGGGAGATGATCGAGCAGCGAGGAGGCAAGGCATCCGCCTCCGTTTCCAAGAAAACCACCTATGTGGTGGCCGGGGAAAATGCCGGTTCCAAGCTGAAAAAGGCCCAGGAGCTGAACATTCCCGTGTTAAGTGAGGAGGAATTTTTAGCACTATTATAATTTGTTATAATATTAAATTACCGTGCCATTTCGGCACGGTAATTTTATTGCTTTTTTATACAAAAATGGGCTTGGATGTTGGGAATAGTTCCAAATTTTATTGCTTCACATTGACGTGAGAAAAGAAAGTGCTACAATATAAATTGTATTGTTACGAAACAGATTCGGACAAAGGGCTGGCCGGGTCTGCACCCTAAAAAGCCCAAGAGGAGGAAATATAATGAGTAAGATCATGAAGATCTGCGATGGTAACGAAGCGGCGGCCTATGTGGCGTATGCGTTCTCTGAAGTCGCAGCAATTTACCCCATTACGCCATCTTCGCCTATGGCGGAGCATACGGATGAATGGTCCGCAAAGGGAAGAAAGAATATCTTCAATCAGCCTGTCCGCCTGGTGGAAATGCAATCTGAGGCCGGCGCATGCGGCGCTTGCCACGGCGCATTGGAGGCCGGCGCACTGGCCACCAGCTTCACCGCCTCCCAGGGCCTGATGCTGATGATCCCCACCATGCACCGCATCTCCGGTGAGCGTCTGCCCGGTGTGCTGCATGTGGCATCCCGTACCGTGGGCACCCACGCATTCTCCATTTTCGGCGATCATTCTGACGTGATGAACTGCCGCCAGACTGGATTTGCCATGCTGAACTCAGGCAGCGTGCAGGAGATCATGGACCTGGCCGGCGTGGCACACCTGTCCGCTATCAAGGCCCGGATCCCCTTCCTGCATTTCTTTGACGGCTTCCGCACCAGCCACGAGATTCAGAAGGTGGAGGCCCTGGAATATGCTGATTTTGCCAAGCTGGTGGACTATGACGCCCTGGCCCGGTTCCGCGCCAACGCCTTGAACCCCGAGGATCCCCGGATGCGCTCCCTGGTGGATAACCCCGACATTTACTTCCAGCTCCGCGAGGCTAACAACAGCGACTATAACAAGCTGCCCGACATCGTGGAGGATTACATGGCCCAGATCTCCAAGCTGACAGGCCGGGAGTATCACCTCTTTAATTACTATGGCGCCCCTGATGCCGAGCGCGTCATCGTTGCTATGGGCTCTGTGGCCGGCTGCGTGCAGGAGACTGTGAAGTATCTGAACGACCGGGGTGAGAAGGTGGGCTTCCTGCAGGTGCATCTGTTCCGCCCGTTCTCTAAAAAGCATCTGCTGGCGGCTATGCCCAAGACCGTGAAAAAGGTGGCTGTGCTGGACCGCGTGAAGGAGATCGGCTCCATCGGCGAGCCCCTGTATGAGGATATCTGCGCTGCCTATATCAACGACAAGAACCGGCCCGAGATATTTGCCGGCCGCTACGGCCTGTCCAGCAAGGACACTACCCCTGCTCAGATTAAAGCCGTGTATGACAATCTCCTGCTGGATGAGCCCAAGAACCACTTCACCATCGGCATTGTGGACGATGTGACCAACCTGTCCCTGCCCCTGGGCCCGGCTCTGAGCTGCGAGCCGGAGGGCACCATTTCCTGCAAGTTCTGGGGCCTGGGCTCTGACGGTACCGTGGGTGCCAACAAGAACTCCATCAAGATCATCGGCGAGACCACTGATATGTACTGCCAGGCGTATTTTGAGTATGACACCAAGAAGTCCTTCGGCATCACCAAGAGCCACCTGCGCTTCGGCAAGAAGCCCATCAGCTCTACCTATTATGTGAGCCACGCAGATTTCATAGCCTGTCACAACCAAACGTATCTGACCAAGTACGACATCATCTCCGAGCTGAAGCCCCATGGCAGCTTCCTGCTCAACTGCGAGTGGAGCGAGGATGAGCTGGAGCAGAAGATGCCCGGTGACATCCTGAAGTACATTGCCGAGAACGACATAAAATTCTATATCATCGACGCCAACAAGGAGTCCCAGTCTTTGGGTCTGGGCAACCGCTCCAACATGGTGCTGCAGGCAGCCTTCTTCAAGCTGGCCAATGTCATCCCCGTGGAGGACGCCGTGGAGCACATGAAGGATGCCGTGAAAAAGACCTACGGACTCAAGGGCGAGAAGATTGTGAACATGAACATCGCCGCCGTGGACGCCGGCATCAACGCCGTGAAGCAGGTGCAGGTGAAGGAGAGCTGGAAGAATCTCTCCGGCGCTGCTATCCAGCCGGCTCCCGCTGATGTGCCCGACATTATCAAGAACATCCTGGTGCCTATTAACGCCCAAAAGGGCGACCTGCTGCCGGTTTCCGCCTTTAAGGGCATGGAGGATGGCACCATGCCCTTGGGCACCTCCCAGTATGAAAAGCGCGGCATCGCCACGCACCTGCCGGTGTGGGATTCCAGCGAGTGCATCCAGTGCAACATGTGCTCCTTTGTGTGTCCCCATGCGGTAATCCGCCCCTATCTGCTGGATGAGAAGGAAGCTGCTAATGCCCCCGCAGGGATGAATCTGGTGGACGCCAAGGGTCCCAAGATGGACGGCCTCAAGTACACCATGGGTGTATCCACCTTGGATTGCACCAGCTGTGGCAGCTGCGTTTCCTCCTGCCCCAAGAGCGGCAAGGCGTTGAAGATGGTTCCCACCCACGAGGTTTCCCTGGATCAGACAGGCTGGAAGTATCTGCAGACTCTGTCTGAAAAGAACGACCGCATCGACAAGTTCACACTTAAGGGCAGCCAGCTGCGCCAGCCCCTGGTGGAGTTCAATGGGGCCTGCGCCGGCTGCGGCGAGACGCCCTACATCAAGCTCCTGACCCAGCTCTACGGCGACAAGATGTACCTGGCCAACGCCACCGGCTGCACCCAGGCCTGGGGTGCCGCTATGCCCTGCGTGCCTTACTGCAAGAATAAGGAAGGCAAGGGCGTGGCATGGTCCAACTCCCTGTTTGAAAACAACGCCGAGTTCTCCTATGGTATGTGCCTGGCTGTGAAGCAGCTGCGTGCTGCTGTGACGGAGTTCGTTAAGCAGCTGGACGGCATGACCCAGGATGCCGCCGTGAAGGCCGCCATCGCCAAGTGGCTGGAGACCTATGACGACCTGGATGCCTCCTCCGTGGCTACCGACGAGCTGCTGGCTGTGCTGGAGAGCACCAAGTTCAGCGCTGAGGAGCAGGCTGTGGTGGCCGAGATCCTCAAGCGCCGCAAGGATATGTCCAAGAAGACCATGTGGATGTACGGCGGCGACGGCTGGGCCTACGACATCGGCTACGGCGGTCTGGATCATGTGTTCGCCATGGGCGAGGACGTGAACGTGCTGCTGGTAGATACCGAGGTGTACTCCAACACCGGCGGCCAGTCCTCTAAGGCTACTCCTGTGGGTGCTGTGGCCCAGTTCCAGGCCAGCGGCAAGAAAACTCGCAAGAAAGACCTGGGGCTGCTGCTGATGACCTACGACAATGTCTATGTGGCCCAGTGCTCCATGGGCGCTAATCCCAACCAGCTTATCAAGGCTATCAAGGAGGCCGAGGCGCACAAGGGCCCATCTATCGTCATCTGCTATGCTCCCTGTATCAACCACGGCATTAAGAAGGGCATGAACAATGTCCAGCAGGAGATGAAGGATGCTGTGAACTCCGGTTATTGGAACCTGTACCGCTACAGCCCCGAGACCAAGAAGTTCACTTTGGACTCCAAGGAGCCGTCCATGCCGCTGTACGACTTCATGAAGGGCGAGGTACGCTACGCATCTTTGGAGCTGAGCTTCCCCGAGAACGCCAAGGTCCTGTTTAAGGATGCCGAGGAAGCCGCCAAGGAGAAGTACGAGTACTACAAGCGTAAGTCCGAAAACTAATCGCCTGATCTCTGCAGAAGTGCTGCGGGCGGGGCTTCAAAAACCCCGCCCGCTTTTCCTTAGATTTCCTGTTAAAGCATTGACAAAGTGTTAGGAAAGTGATAAAATTAACAATGTAAAATAATTAAGAGAGGCGAAGAAGCTATGGCCATTCCGTTTGATTATTCAGCTGAATATAAACGTAAGCTCTGCACTCCCGACGAAGCGGCGAGAGTCGTCAAGAGCGGAGACTGGATTGATATTTCCATGGGCGGCGCTTTTCCGTCTTTGATGGATGCCGCTATTGCCCGGCGCAAGGACGAGCTGCGGGGTGTGAAGGTGAGAGGGTACCTAATCTTTCAGCCTATTCAAATGGTGGAGAGCGACCCTACCCGGGAGCACTTTATTTATAACAGCTGGCATTTGTCCGGCTATGAACGCAAGCTCTGTGACCGGGGCCTGTGCAATTTTATCCCCATGGTGTTCCGTAATTTGGGCTGGTATTACACCCAGTTCCTCACGGTGAACGTGGCCATCATGTGTGTGACGCCCATGAATGAGCATGGGTATTTCAACTTCTCTGTCAGCAATGCCTCGGCCCGCGCGGTGCTGGATAAGGCGGATATTGTGATCCTGGAAGTGAATGAGAACCTGCCGTGGGTCTATGGCGGCCAGGATGAATGTATCCACATCAGTGATGTAAACATGATCGTGGAGGGCGAGCATAGCCCACTGCCCAATGTGAAATCTCCTGCAGCCTCTGAGGCGGAGATGAAAATCGCTGAATTTGTGGTGCAGAACATGGCAGACGGCTCAACGCTGCAGCTGGGCATCGGCTCGCTGCCCAACGCCGTGGGGCAGATGATCGCTAAGAGCGACTTGAGAGACTTAGGTATCCATACGGAGATGCTGTGCGACTCCTATTTGGATATGTACAAGGCCGGAAAGATTACCAATAATAAGAAAACTCTGGACCGGTATAAGAGCGTTTTCGGTTTGGCCCTGGGTTCCCAGGACCTATACGATTGGATCCGTGAGAATCCGGGGGTAGTTACTTACCCGATTTCTTACTGCAATAATGCGTCTGTGGTGAGCCAGCTGGATAATTTCGTGTCTATCAACAACTGTATCTCCGTGGACCTGTATGGACAAATCTGCGCCGAGAGCTCCGGCATTCGACAGATCAGCGGAACCGGAGGCCAGCTGGACTTTCTGGAGGCGGCGGCAGTTTCCCGGGGCGGCAAGGCGTTTATCTGCCTGACATCGTCCTTTACCAACAAGCAGGGGGAGATGGTTTCCCGCATCAATCCCACGCTGGTCACCGGTGACGTGGTCACAGATCCGCGCAGCTTGGCCTACTACATCGTCACCGAGTACGGCGGCGTGAATTTGGTGGGCTGCAGTACCTGGGAGCGAGCAGAAAAGCTGATTTCCGTGGCGCACCCGGCATTCCGGGAGGAGCTGATTGCTGCAGCGGAAAAGCAGGGCATTTGGATCCGGTCCAACAGACGGTAATACATAACAGCCATAAAAAAACTGCGGCATCTGCCGCAGTTTTTTATGGTTTGCATCAGTGGAATAAATATGATAAAATATAAAAGAAATAGTAATGAGGGAGAGAGTATTCCTATGGCGATAAAGAGAAGGTTTCCCATCCGTGTAGCAACTGTGTATTGCAGCGGCGGCTGCCGCGCTAAGCGCGATGAGAAAGGCATTATGCTCTGCCGGTATGGCTGCGTTGCCTGCGGAGCTTGCATGAACGCCTGCAAGTTCGGTGCTATTGGTATGAACGAGTACGGCGTTGCGGAGGTGGACGAGGAAAAATGCATCGGATGCGGCGCCTGTGCTAAAGCCTGCCCTAAGAAGCTGATCCAAATTCGTCTGCAGGATAACAGCATCCTGCCCCTATGCTCCAACAGGGACAAGGGGTATGATCCAGCCACCAGGATCGGCGCACGCACCCAGTGCGACGTGAGCTGCATTGCCTGCGGCCTGTGCGTGCGCAGCTGCCCGGCCAATGCCATCCAAATCCAGGAGCAGCATGCGGTGATCGATCAAAACACCTGCCTCAACTGCGGCATGTGCGCCACCGTATGCCCCCGGCATGTGATCGTGGATAGGCGGGGCATCGTGGCAAATTGCAGATAAAAACCTATATTAGATAAAAACCGTTCTGAACACCCTGTGTTCAGAACGGTTTTGTTTTAAGTATTACTTTTTCGCCTCGGCTTTGCTGCCCATGCCATCAGACCACATGTAGCCGGAAATCTTATGCCGATGCGTCTCGCTGTAATATCCGGGTGCGCAGGCATGCTCCTCGATGAAAAAAACCGCAGAAGCATAATATGAAAATTACCGCTGAACAGGCGGGCAGGCCGCTGGCCGTGCGCCAAAAAACGCGAAGCAGGGAGGGCAGGGAATACCTATCAGTTCAGGAAGTCCTTCAGCTTCTTGCTGCGGGAGGGGTGGCGGAGCTTGCGCAGGGCCTTGGCCTCGATCTGGCGGATGCGCTCACGGGTGACGTTAAATTCCTTGCCCACTTCCTCCAGGGTACGGGTGCGGCCGTCCTCAATGCCGAAGCGGAGCTTCAGCACCTTCTCCTCTCGGGGAGTGAGGGTGCTGAGCACATCCACCAGCTGCTCCTTCAGCAGGGTGAAGCTTGCGGCCTCGGAAGGCTCGGACGCACCTTCATCGGGGATGAAGTCACCCAGATGGGAGTCCTCCTCCTCACCGATGGGAGTCTCCAGAGACACAGGCTCCTGGGCGATCTTCAGAATCTCCCGGACCTTATCCACGGGCATATTCATCTGCGCGGCAATTTCCTCCGGGGAAGGATCATGGCCCAGCTCCTGCAGCAGCTGGCGAGAGACACGGATGACCTTGTTGATGGTCTCCACCATGTGAACGGGGATGCGGATGGTGCGGGCCTGATCGGCAATGGCCCGGGTGATGGCCTGACGGATCCACCAAGTGGCATAGGTGGAGAACTTATAGCCCTTGGTGTAGTCAAACTTCTCCACGGCCTTGATGAGGCCCAGGTTGCCCTCCTGAATCAAATCCAAAAACAGCATGCCCCGACCTGCATAGCGCTTGGCGATGGAGACCACCAGGCGCAGATTGGCCTCGGCCAGCTTCTGCTTGGCCACATCGCCGTCCTTCACCAGCTTGCGAAGGTGGGCCAGGTCCTCCTCAGACAGGTTTTGGATCTCCTCGTCGGAAACCTCGATCTCGCCCACGGGATCCTCGGCGTCCAGCACCTGCTCCACGGCTTGTCCGTTGGCCCGCTCCCAGGCCATAAGCGTGGCTTTGGCCTTGTTCCCCTCGGCGATGGCGGAGGCAAGCTCTATCTCACCCTCGGCTGAGAGCAGAGAGACCTTGCCGATCTCCTTGAGGTACATACGGACCGGATCGTCAATATTAAAGCTGTCTACCAAGGTGTTGGGGTCGACCAGCTCTTCCTCCTCGATCTCGGCAATCTCCTCCAGGGGAGGGTCAATCTCCGCATTGACATCCGGCAAAAATGCCTCGGTGGTTACTTCAATGGAAAGCTTCTCCAGGGAATCATAAATCATATCCAGCTTATCGCTGTCCAGATCCATAGCATCGAGAACCTCGGACAGTTCGTTGCTTTCGAGCTTGCCGTGGCGCTTGCCCTTGATGAAAAGCTCCTTCAGACGCTCATTATTCTGAATGAGCTGGGCAGCGGGCAGGGAAGCGATGGTTTTTTCGTCCAACTGTCCCTTATTGCTCTTGATAACTTCTTCTTCAATTTCGTGCTGCTGTGCATCGGCCTCCTTTAGGAGCGCGTCTGCCATTTCCTGCAATTCTTTTTCAGTGTATTTTGTCTCGGTCATGGATTCTTTCCTCCGTATCCCTTTTTGAATTTGAATTTATCTTTTGCGGCCAGCAGCGGATCTATATTTTCCACGCCACTGCGCCGTGATGACTCCTCCCGGATGATGCGCATATAGTCCTCCAGCGCCTGTTTTGCCCCGGATACGGACTCCGGTTTCTGCAAAATATCCACAAAATGGCTCATTTCCTCCGGCGACAGCTCTCCCGCCAAGGCATCCATGCTGTGCCTGCGTCCGGCAGCCCTGTCCGCCGACAGAAGGGCATATATTTTCCCCAATACCGGCGAGGAGAATTCCTCCGGCTGCAGGGAGATGCCATCCAGCAGATCGTCGTCCCTCATCATCAGGCGCAGGATGCCCTCCTCTGCCAGAGCACTGCGGAGATTGGCGTAACGAAGCTCTCGGCGCTCAGGCTGCAGGGTAGCCGACGGATTCAGCTCCCGGCGGATCTGGGCTTTTTTTTCTTTGTATCTGCGGCGCTTGCAGGCGCGCTCCACCTCGCTGCGCAGTGCCTCCGGCGTGAGGCCGGCGGTCTCCGCTGCCCGAACGGTGTAGACCTCCCGCTCCACGGCATTTTGCAGCGTGGAGAGGACCTGACTGATCTCACCGGCATAGGCAATGCGGTCATCGTCCTTAGTCAGGTCAAATTTGCCTGCCACCTGGGCCATGCGGAATTCAATGCCGTTTTCACTGCCGGAGAGCAGATTTTCAAAGGCCTGGGACCCCTGGAATTTGATGAAATCATCTGCATCCTGCTTTATGTACTGCCCATCCACCAGGCGGCGTGGCAGCTGCAGCACCCGGACATTGAACTCAGAATTCTTTAAGATATCCAGGGCTCGCTGCGTGGCCAGCTGTCCGGCGTTATCGTTATCGTAGCAGAGGACGAGCTCCTTGGTATATCGGCTCAAAAGGCGGGTCTGCTCTACCGTCAGCGCTGTGCCCATGGACGCCACCGCGTTGTCAAATCCGGCCTGGTGTAGGGTGACCACGTCCAGATTGCCCTCGCAGAGGATGATATTGGGGCGCTTGGTCTTTTTGGCTAAATTTAACCCGTACAGCACCCGACGCTTGCTGTAAACCGGGGTTTCACTGGTGTTCATGTATTTCGGCTCAGATTTATCGATGACGCGGCTGCCAAAGCCCACCACATCGCCCCGTACATCAACCACCGGTAGAATGAGACGATTGCGGAATTTATCATAGAAACCGCCCTTTTTATTTTCAACGATGAGACCGGCCTTCAAAAGCTCCTGCTTGGTGTATCCCTTGGCGGTCATAGCCCGCAGCAGGTAGTCCCAGCCGTCCTGTGCGGCACCCATGCCGAACCGGGTGGCCACCCCCCGGCGGATCTGCCGTCGGTCCAGATAGGCCTGCACCGCCGCACCCTCCGGCTTTTGCAGGGTGTCGTAATAGTACCGGGCGGCGTCCCGGTTCAGATCCAGCAGGCGCCTGCGCAGCCGGTCCGCCCCATCCGATTCCCGGTCCTCCGGAACGGGAATATTAGCCCGTTTGGCCAAAAAACGCACCGCATCCGGGTAGGAGAGATTTTCGATCTCCATGATGAAGTTGATGACGCCGCCGCCCTTTTTGCAGCCGAAGCAGTGATAATACTGCCGATCCGGAAGCACATGAAAGGAGGGGGTCTTTTCGTTATGAAAGGGACAGCAGCCCCAATAGCTCCCGCCTTTGGGCTGCAGGGACACATAGCTGCCTACCACATCCAAAATATCATTTCGCGCGGCCAGCTCGTCCAAAAAGCTCTGGGGAAACGCCATAAACCATCCTCCTTTCCCGGCTGTTGCACAGGCCTGTGCAACAAGAATCTAATATCTTATACGAGAAGAAATTGACTTTTCCTCTTTTTTTGAAAAAAATTTACCCCGCAGAAATACCTGCAGGGTAAATTTATAGAAATCACAGGTCCACGATTATCGGCGTGACGCCGATGTGCGGCAGGAAAACATGAAGCAAGTCTTTAGTCTTCAGCCGCAGGGAACTGGTGTTCCGGCAGGGATGGCAGCCGAACCATTCTGCCTCGGCCACCCGCCGCTCCAGCGCCAGGGTGACACGGCGCTCTGTATCATTCATAAGCCCCAGCACCGAGGCAGAACCCGGCTGCACACCCAAAAGGGCCTGCAGGTCCTCACCGGTGGCAAAGCTAAGACGGGAGGAGCCGATGATTTTGGAAAAATCCGCCGTGCGGAAGGACAAATCCTCCGGCATGGCCAGCAGGTAGAAGGCGCTGCGATTCCGGGGCGTCAGGAGCAGATTCTTGCAGATATGTACACCCAGTGCCTGGCTGATGCCGGCGCAGGCATCCATGTCGTAGGCCGGATCGTGGTCTACACGCTGATAGGAAATCTGCAGCGCGTCCAGCAGGTCATAAACCCGCTGCTCCACAGGCTCCCGGGTCTCCTGGGGGCGGCCAATATAAACAGGTGAGAGGGTCATTGGTCACTTCTCCTTTGCCAGCAGCTTTTCACCTGCACGAAAAATATCTCCAGCGCCTACGGTGAGGATCAGATCCTCCGGCTGAGCAATTTGTGCCAGCGTGTCCGCCACCTGATCCAGGGTGGAGCAGTAGATGGCGCCGGGGATCTCAGCGGCCAGCTGGCTGGAGGAAATGCCGATGTCATTGGTCTCCCGGGCGGCGTATATCTCCGCCAGCACGGCGATATCCGCCAGCTTCAGCTCCCGGACAAAGTCCTCAAACAGCGCCTGTGTGCGGGTGTAGGTATGGGGCTGGAAGGCACAGATGATCCGCTTATAGGGCATGGAGCGGGCGGTGGTCAGCAGTGCGTGAAGTTCCCCTGGATGATGTGCGTAGTCATCGAACACATCGGCGCCGTGATAGGTGCCCTTGAACTCAAATCGGCGCCCGGCGCCGTGGAAGCTATGAAGGCCTTCCTCTACAGCCTTGCCGCCAATGCCCAGCACATAGGCGGCAGCGGCGGCGGCCAGAGCGTTGGAAATGTTGTGCTTACCGGCCACAGCCAGGGCGACATGGGCATAGAATTTGCCGTGGATCATTACGTCAAATTCGCCGCAGCCGTCGTGGAAAGCCACATTTTCCGCCCTGCAATCGGCGCCGTCATCTCGGACGGAGAAGGTGAACACCGGGTGCGCCAGGCCCTTTACCGCCGCCATAGCGCCGCTGTCATCGGCATTGGCAATGACGAAGCCCCGCTGAGGCACCAAATCTGCAAAGGCATGGAAGGAGTGCTCCACGTCTGTCAGATCCTTGAAGAAATCCAAATGGTCCGCCTCTACGTTCAGGATCACGGCCACTGTGGGGAAGAAGTTCAGAAATGAGTTGCAGTATTCACAGGATTCCAAAATAATAGTGTCGCCCTTGCCCACCCGGTAGCCCGAATGCAGCATGGGAAGCGTGCCGCCGATCATCACCGTGGGGTCGGCCTGCGCCGCCATGAAAATATGGGTGGACATGGAGGTGGTGGTGGTTTTACCATGGGTGCCGGAGATGCATAGGGCGTTGCGGTATTGCTGCATAATCGCCCCCCATGCCTGGGCACGCTCATAGACGGGGATGCCTCGGGTCACCGCGCCGGAGATCTCCGGGTTATCGTCGTGAATGGCAGCCGTGCGGATGACCAACTGCGCATTTTGCAGGTTATCTGCGGAATGGCCCACGGCAACGGGGATGCCCAGCGAACGAAGGTGCCTCACAGTATCGCTGTCTGACATATCCGATCCCTGCACGCAAAGGCCCATGCCATGCAGCACCTCGGCCAAAGGACACATGGACACGCCGCCGATGCCGGACAAGTGGACCCGGACACCGGGCTTGAGAAAGTTTTTGAAATCCACTGTGGGATGCATCATATCAAATTGCCTCCTAAAGACGGAATCGCTCTGAAATTGCTTTTTTTCATAAAATATATTATAATACGAATCAAAGGGAAGTGCAACACCCAATGCCTGCGTCGGAGGATAGATTATGAGCCGAGAACAAGCGCAAAGCATCCTTAAAACCATCGAGGGATGGGGTTATCGCGCCTATTTGGTGGGCGGCTGTGTCCGAGACCTGCTGCTGGGCCGCGAGCCTGAGGATTGGGACATTGCCTCTGCCGCCCGGCCCGAGCAGATCATGGAGATTTTCGGCGCGGCGGCTTTCCCAACGGGGCTGAAGCATGGCACTGTCACGGTGAAGGCCGCAGATGGAGCTTATGAGATCACAACCTTCCGCACGGACGGAAGCTATTCCGATGGCCGCCACCCGGATGCGGTAAAATTTGCTAAAACCATTGATGAAGACCTGGCCCGGCGAGACCTGACCATCAATGCCATGGCCCTGGACAGCGCCGGGAATATTGTGGATCCCTTTGATGGGGCAGGGGACCTGAAGCGCCGAGTGGTCCGTTGCGTGGGCGATGCCCGGGAGCGTTTCCGGGAGGATGCGCTGCGCATCCTGCGGGCTATGCGCTTTGCCTCGGTGTTGGGCTTTTCTGTGGAGGAAGCCACAAGCCTGGCCATTCACAGCCAGGCAAAGCTATTGGAGCGGATTGCCGCCGAGCGCATCCTGGTGGAAATGAACAAGCTTCTGTGCGGTCAGCGCTGCAAGGAAGTGCTGCTGGATTATTCGGATGTGCTGGGAATTTTTATTCCGGAGCTGCTGCCTTGCGTCGGCTTTTCACAGCAAAACGTTCATCATTGCTATGATATTTATACGCACACGGCTTATGCCGTAGATGCCATCCGGCCGGAGCCGATCCTGCGCTGGACCATGCTGCTGCATGATATTGGAAAGGTAAATACCTTTACAGTAGATTCCCAGGGCCAAGGTCATTTTTACGGGCACCCCAGAGTCAGCGGCGATATGGCGGAGGAGATCTGTGCCCGGCTTAGGATGCGAAAAAGGGATCGGGAGGACATTGTGACCCTGATCCGCTGGCATGACAAGAATATCCCGTTAACAGAAAAGGGCATCGGCACAGCTATGCTTGCACTGGGGGAGGAGAATTTCCGGCGTTTGCTGGAGGTGAAGCGAGCGGATAACCTGGCACAGGCGCCGGAATACCGGTGGGTTGCGGAGAAGATCGACGCAGCGGAAAAGCTGTTGGATGAGATGCTGCGGCGGGAGCCATGCCTGCAGCTGAAGGATCTGGCCGTCAACGGAAATGATCTGTTGGCTCTGGGCTACTCCGGGCGGGAGATCGGGCTGGCCCTGCAGCGGCTGCTGCAGAAGGTTGTCGCCGGGGAGATCGAGAATCGACGGGAGGCCCTGCTTACGGCGCTGAGGCACTGAGGGGGATCATTTCCACAGGTGCAGGTAGCCTGCGTCCTGCAGCTGCTTGAGAAACAAAAGTGCAACGGGAAACAGGATCATACCCGTCACACCCATGGTACAAAAGCCGATATACATGGCTATCAGCGCCGCCAAAGGCGGAAGATTGACCTGAGCTGCCATGACCTTAGGCTCCAAAAAGCTGCGCACCAGGGTAATAACGGCATAGATTGCGCCCAGGGCTATAGCCTTGGGCGTTTGCTGCAGCAGCAGGCACATGGCGGCCCAGGGTAGGAGGAACGTACCTGTACCGAACACAGGCAGAGCGTCGATAACAGCAATGATGGCAGCCAGCAGCAGGGCATAGGGCTGTCGGATGAGCAGTAATCCAAGCAGCAGCTCGACAAATGTAACGCTCAGCAGAATACACTGGGCTTTGAACCATTTGGCCAGGGTGGACAGGAGATTTTCTTTTACTCCGCCGGCCTGCCGCAGCTTTTGTGGTGGGAGTTGCCGACGCAAAAAGCCCATAATGCATGGAAACTGCGCCGCTGTAAAGAAGATTGCCAGTACAGTAGTAGCGGTGAAAAGGAAGAAGGAAGGAAGCTCCATCACTGCCTCTGCAGCGGCGCTTACACACCGGGCGGAGAATCGTGAGAACCAGGTCGTTAGCTGCTGGGAGCCATCTGACAGCGCACGCTCCAACCAGGATTGCAGGCTCTTGGGACAGGCGGCACAGAACTGCTCCAGTCGTTGCCGGAGCGCCGCAAAATAAGTCGGCAGTTCCGCCAGATACTGCGGCAGCGCCTTGAAAAGTCGGACGGATTGCTGCAGCAGGTTCAGGCACAGCACCGTTAGTACTGCTAAAATCAGTGCAAGGAGAAGCAGAGCAAGTACAGACGATATAAACCCGCGCCGCAGGCGCAGCTTTTCACGGAGAAAACACACGGAAGGCTCCATTAGATAGGCCAGACCCAAGGCGATGAGAAACGGCAGCAGCCACAGCAGCACATACCGCACGCCAATCCAGCACAGGAACAGAACAATGCCCCAGTACAGAACAAAACCTATGAATTTTCGGCGTTTATCGGACATAATGGCCTCCGTTTTCGCAATCACGCTTGCATATAGACTTATTGTATGTTATCATGGTATCATCGATTAACAAGGAATCTTGTTTTGTTCGGGAGAGAGATATGAGCAAGAAAAAGTACTATATTGTGTCCGAGGATGCACTGCCTGATATTTTCATCAAGGTCGCCGAGGCCAAGCGGATGCTGCAGGTAGGTGAGGCGCAGACGGTGGGCGAAGCCGCCCGGCGCATGAATATCAGCCGCAGTGCTTTCTATAAATATAAGGATGCCGTGCAGCCCTTCCAGGATATGAAGGCAGGCCGCATCATTACATTCTACGCCCTGCTTAAGGACAACCCGGGAGTGCTGAGCAACTACCTGTCTATTTTTGCCAATTCCGGCGCAAATATTCTGACCATCAACCAAACTATCCCCACGAATGGCTGCGCCGGTGTAACCATTTCAGCCGAGACCAGCGATATGAAGGAAGGGCTTGATGAGATGATGGCCGGCATATCCGCCGCCTTTGGCGTGCTGAAATTTGAAGTATTGGCCGGATAAAAACATCGGGAGGGTAGCTGCGGGTTCATAACGAGGTATTAAAGAAGGCAGGTTATCCCCGGCATCGTATGGATAAGAAAAATCACCGAGATGAGTCTATTAAGGACTTTTCTCGGTGATTATATTTTATATCCGCACATTCAATTATAGGCGATTATCCTGGGCAAGGTAATTCTTAAAAAATTCGATAAAGCGTGCGGCGGCAGGAGATGCCTTTTCTATGCTGCGCACTACAAACATGATCTCCCGGTAAAACTGCGGCTCTGTAAAGCGGCTGACTACACGGTAGGAGTTTTTCGTGAGAATCAACTGCCCCATGTAGCCCATACACCGGCTCTCCTGCCATTCTGTTGAAGTGCGCGGAGGTATTCACGTATCCAGTGTGCATGTCTGCAAGATATATCCCGATATGAAGCAAGCGGCCAACAGAAAGGGGAGTGGGGGCATAACCGCGTAGGAAGTCAAAAGCGAAACGAGTCGTTTTTTTGCCGAGAATTCTGATGAAAAAAGTCAACAATCTCTCTACCAGAGATTGTTGACTTTTTACTTTTTAAGCAGTGCAGGCTATTCGTTATCATGAAGGTAAATTTTTAGTCATTTATGTGCTTAATGCTGCGGACTCGCTCCACATTTTCCAGGTGCATGGCCATCATTGCACCTGCTTTCTCTGCGTTTTTTTCGCGAAGCGCAGCCACAATGGCCCGATGATCAACCAGGGATTGCTGGAAATAACCTTGCGCAAAAACTTGCTCGGTGTAACCCTCGTAGATGCTTCGAATGGTATTGAATGTAATGAATAGCAGTTCATTGTCGGTAATCCGAACCAATGAAGAGTGAAACTCAAAGTCTAACTGGGACAGCTTGGTGGGGTCATCACCTGCTGCATTCATAGCGGCCAAAAGCTCCTCCAGCCTTTGAATATGCTCCGGGGTCGCTTTTTTGCAGCTAACTGCGCCGTGCCGATCTCTACGATTTGACGGTACTCCTTCAGATTTCGTGCATCTGTACGCTTTGCAATTGCAAGGAAATTCATGCTGTTTTGAATTTCGCTGGTGCTGTTGACATAAGTCCCGGTCTTGGTGCGGGTAATCAGGTGCAGAGTTTCCAGACAGGAGTATGCTTCCCGTAGACTTCCGCGTCCGATATGCAGCTGCTGGCAAAGCTCATTCTCATTGGGAAAAACATATCCCTCCGGCAAATCCCCATTTAGTATTGCGTCTCGCAGTTTCAGGAATAATTCTTCTGAAATGTGTTTTCTGCTTTCAATTGTCAAGGATGTAAGAACATTCTGCTCAGAAACCGGATTCGATATCTTTTTTATCATATTCAACGGCGGGCTCCTTTGGCTGTCTCGTGGAAATTCTGGATAGAAATACAGAAGCTGTAAAGTAAAAAAATACTATTTCACAAATATTTCAGGACAGACGTGCGGCCTGAAATAAATATATTATAATGTCCATTTGGCCGATTTTCAATCAATTGATGCTACTTCCGCATATACAAGTTAAAGCTTGTGAATTAAATATCGAATCAGTGCCGGATAGAAACGGAGAGTCTTTCTGCACAAGACAAATTTGCCATGCGGAAGAAAAACCGCAGATGAGAGAATCCACAGAGGGGATATTCAAACTGCGGTTATTCCAGGCCCTGCAGGTGGGGGGACGGATCCGCTTAGTCGGCTCTATCCACACATTACTGCAGGCATTTTTGAAAGGCTTGGCTTAGTCGTTTCGGCCTCCGTACAGCGCATTGGATACGGCAATAAAAGCCCGATCCCGTTTGGCAATAGCTTCGACATCCTTGCCGTTACTGTAATCATAGAAGCCCTGGCAATTGGAAACGCCCAGCTTTCCCTCCTCATAGGCATCCTTCAAGATTTTCGGTACGCCGCCGTCATTACACAGCGAGTCAAACATATAGCTGCCCACATGATTGAAAATGTGAATACCACCGAAGTCCACTGTTTCAAAGGGCCCAATGCATGCATACCGCAAGCCCAATCCGTACTTCATGAAATTGCCTACGTCTTCCAGGCTGGCATAACCCATTTCTACGCAGTGGCAGGCTTCTCGCAGGCAAGCATACTGCAGACGGTTGAGAATAGATCCGGTGGGATCCTTATATACCCGGACGGGCTTCTGATGCAGGCTGTCTGCCACCTCACACACAATCTGCAGGACCTCCTGTGAGCTATGCTCTCCGGCAATGACCTCTACCAAGGGAATCAGATGGGGGAATTGACCCAGTGCATGCTTCCAATACTTTTCTGGTGTCTTTGTAACATTCTCCTGATTCATTTAAAAGAATAGCCACCGCTTTCTTCTTATTGTAAAAAATATCCGGAGAATTACTGATATTTCGTAAAAACAATGATGTGCCCGAAGGTTAGAAAAGTATCCGGACGCATATATCTATTGCGCTGACTTTCACGAAAATGCAAAAAACATGCGCAGGTCAGTGCTGCCCTCCTGCGGAGTTAGCGTCAGGCTGCCGTCGCAGGAATGACACGCAACACCGCTGCCGAAAATCTGGTGCCTTACCTCTGTGAAGCTGCTTTCTACCCCTATGGAGATGCTCCGTCAGAAACGCAGCAGTTCAAGCTTTCCGCATAAAGCAAAATACGATGCAGCCCCTTTTCGGAGGCTGCACCGTATTCGATATAAAAGCTTTGTACCCCGTCTGTGATTACATGTTATTTTACTTAGTGGGGAAGTGCTTCAGCGGTATTGCCCGGTCTCGGGCGATTTGCTTAGCATACCGGTCCTCCTCGCTGAAGATGCAGCCACAGTATTTCTGCATATACAGCCCCAGCTCCCGGGCCTGCTGCTGGCCGCCGCGGAATCCGGGCCGAAAGTCACGGTACAGGAATTCAACGCCCCACTTTTTGCCGGCCCGGGCGGCAATCTCTGCCATGCGTTCATGCTGCTGATAGGGACTGACGAACAGGGTGGAGGTGAAGGAGGAAAAGCCGTTTTCCGACGCAAATTCGGCCGCCTGCTCCAGGCGCATTTCGTAGCATTTTTCACAGCGGTGGTCAATATCCTCCGCCACGGCGCAGACAAATCCCCGTAGTCCGTAGTCCTCCTGCACGATCAGCTCCATGCCGATCTGCCCGGCATAGCCGATGAGTGTGTCACGCCGGGCCCTGTACTCCTGATAGGGGTGGATGTTTGGGTTAAACCAGTAGGCGATGGGCTCGATACCCTCCGTGCGCAGCTGCTCCACGCAGGATACAGAGCAGGGAGCGCAGCAGGTGTGCAGTAGTGTTTTGCTCATGCTTTATCCTTTCTTCCGGATTTGATACGGCGGATGAAATTGCGCAGCTTGCCATCGTTGGCCACCCGGTACGACCAATCGGATATGGAGAAAAAGCGCTGGTAAACCTTGTGGAAGGGCTGGTTGACATAGGCGTCGAAAAACGCGGCACGCTCCTTGGGTGACGCCGGATTGCGCGAGAGCGCCGGATTGCTCTCCACGGCCTCCTGCAGCGTGCGTTTTTCCCGCTGCAGCGGAATCATGTCAAAGAAATGTGCGCCTTTTACCGTGTTGATGAGCAGCATGGAGATGCCCTTTTTTTGCTGGTTCGGCCTGAAATCCGCCGGCAGGCCGCGAAAAGTACCCAATGTAAGGTCCGCTGCCCGATTTGTGCTGCAATAGGGGCAGTGATAGCAGGCGGGCCGCAGAAACAGCCCCCGAAATAGTCCTCGCCCATAGTCGGATTTTGTCAGCGGCGCATCATACTGGCCTCCGCCCTCAAAATCCACCACGAAACGGGAATCCGCGCCTGAGGTTTTTTTACAGAACTGCACGGTCTTCACACGGCGCTGCTTGATGTAGTGCATGGCCTCAACCGTCTTGCTCCATACACCCGGGGACGGAACACCACTGCACAGGACATCAGCGGTAAGAAGCCGCTCCGGTGATTCACCCAGAAATCTGTAAAGGCCATCCACTTGACAAGGGGTACCTGTGAAGAAAACGTCCATACCTCGATCCAGATAATAGCGCACCTGCTGGAAGCATTCGCCCATATCGCTCTGGACCAGCTTGGCACCCATGAGCCGGGGCAGGTCCTCTTTTGCCTGAATAGCCGTGTGGACTACACGCATATCGCTGTCCATAGCAGCGCCGAAAACAACTCCGCCGGATTCCAGCACAAAGGATGCAATGGCCGCAAAGGCACCGCCTGAGGTAGAATGTCCGCGCATCTCGTCATTCTCATTCCACACGGCGAAAACCGTGGGATCAGGCCGCTGCTCCCGATGCTTCAGCATGGGACAGATATGGGTGCAGTGGCCGCAGTGAACACAGGCTTCCGTAACATCGGGGTATAAAAACCCTTCCTTATCGGACACCATTTTTATGGCACCCCGGGGACAGCCGCTGGCGCAGGCGCCGCAGCCGGTGCAGTGCTCTCTGGGAGCAAGATGAGGCGACGCAGAAGATATCATGCCCATACCTCCAAATTTTTTTGCTATTATACCACTTTGCTTCTCACTTGGCAACCGACTTTGCACTGACTGTGGGGGACTTGCTATTTTCTTTGGGTTCTGCTATAATGTGAAAAGCTATTTGGTGGAGGTTTGCTATGCGGATTTTGGGCATTGATCCGGGCGTTGCCATTGTGGGTTTCGGCCTTATCGAGTCAGACCACGGCAGCCTGCGGATGCTGCAGTATGGCGCCATCACCACTCCCGCCGGCCAGCCCCTGGCCGCCCGCCTCTTGCAGATCAGCCGGGATATGGAGGAGCTGATTGATGCATTCCGGCCCGATGAAATGTCCATTGAGGAGCTGTTTTTCTCTAAGAATATTACCACCGGCATCGCCGTGGCCCACGCTCGGGGGGTGATCCTCTGTGCGGCGGAAAAGAAACGATTGCCCATCTATGAATATACCCCCATGCAGGTGAAACAGGCTGTGGTGGGCTATGGCCTGGCGGATAAGAAGCAGGTCATGGATATGACGAAACGTCTGCTGAAGCTGAAGGCCGTGCCCCGGCCGGATGACGCCGCTGACGCCCTGGCCATCGCCCTGTGCCATGCCCGCAGCGCCACCAGTCTTCTGCGGCGGACGAATCCGGGCGTGAAGGAGACTGTATGAGAGGAAGAATCCTATGTATTATTATGTGAACGGAACCGTGGCGGAAATTGGCCCCAATCTGGCCGTCATTGATTGCGGCGGAGTAGGCTACGCATGCGCCACCACCAACTATACCCTGGCCCAGCTGAAAAAAGGGGAGAAGGCCAAGCTCTACACATACCTCCATGTGCGAGAGGAGATTTTTGACCTGTACGGCTTTGCCTCCCAGGCGGAGCTGAGCAGCTTCAAGATGCTTATCGGCGTTTCCGGTGTGGGACCCAAGGCGGCGCTTGCGATCCTCTCCTCCGGGACACCGGATCAGTTGGCTCTTAGCATCGTCACGGGGGACGAAAAGGCCCTCACCGGCGTGCCGGGCATCGGCAAGAAGATTGCCCAGCGCATTATCCTGGAGCTGAAGGACAAGCTGGCCAAGGAGCAGGGGAGCTTTGACACCCGGGCTGGCGTCCTATCGCCGGTTTCCACCGGGGGTAAGACCCAGGAGGCAGCCTCCGCCCTGGCGGTGCTGGGCTATTCCTCCCAAGAGATTTCCGCTGCCCTCAAGGGTGTGGACACGGCGCTGCCTGTGGAGGAGATCATCCGAATTGCCCTGAAAAAGATGGTGCGCTGAGGCACGGCGCACAAAGGAGAATGAAGTGTGAGTATTGATTTCGGCAACGATATATTCGATGATTCCCTGGTGTCCACCACCTTTCAGCCGGAGGATAACGGGGAGCTTTCTCTGCGCCCGCATACTTTAAAGGAGTATATCGGACAGAGCAAGGCCAAGGAAAACCTCTCTATCTTTATTGAGGCTGCCCGCCGCCGCACGGAGTCGCTGGACCATGTGCTGCTTCACGGCCCTCCGGGTCTGGGCAAGACCACCTTGGCGGGTATCATCGCCGCAGAGATGGGCGTGAACATCCGCATTACGTCCGGGCCGGCTATTGAAAAGCCCGGCGATCTGGCGGCGCTGTTGACCAATCTACAGGAAAACGACATCCTGTTTGTGGATGAGATTCATCGGCTGAACCGCTCCGTGGAGGAGATTCTCTATCCCGCCATGGAGGATTATGCCATCGACATTATCATCGGAAAGGGCCCGTCAGCCAACTCCATCCGGCTGGACCTGCCCCATTTCACGCTCATCGGCGCCACCACCCGGGCCGGACAGCTTTCCGCGCCTCTGCGGGATCGCTTTGGCGTGACGCTGCGGCTGGAGCTGTACTCCCCGGAGGAGCTGGCGCAGATCGTTACCCGCAGTGCCGGCATCCTGCATGTGCCTATTGAGCCTTCCGGGGCTATGGAGATCGCCCGGCGCTCCCGGGGTACACCCCGTATCGCCAACCGGATGCTCCGCCGGGTGCGGGACTTCGCCGAGGTAAAAGCGGACGGCACCATCACCGATACCGTAGCGGACCAGGCGCTGCAGGCCCTGGAGATCGACCACCTTGGCCTGGATCCCGTAGACAGGCGGATGCTCCGGGCCATCATTGAGAACTACGGCGGCGGCCCGGTGGGGCTGGAGACCCTGGCGGCCACCATCGGGGAAGAATCCGTCACCTTGGAGGATGTATACGAGCCGTACCTGATGCAGCTGGGCTTTCTGACCCGGACGCCCCGGGGCCGCTGCGTCACAAAAAAAGCATATGACCATCTGCATATGGCCTATCTGGGTCAGGAGCAGATGACACTGTAAATTTAACGGAGGAAGATTGAAAATGGGTAAACTTTTCGGAACCGACGGTATCCGCGGCGTAGTCGGGGAGACACTGACAGCAGAGCTGGCCTACCGGGTGGGCCAGGCCATCACCATCGTTCTGACGGAGCAGAAGGGCAGCGCCCCCACCATCACCATCGGCAAGGACACCCGCATTTCATCCGATATGCTGGAGTCGGCGCTCATGGCCGGCATTTGCGCTATGGGCGGCAGCGTTATGCCCTTTGGCACCATCCCCACCCCGGCGGTGGCATTTCTTACGGTGCAGGAGGAGGCGGATGCCGGCATTGTCATTTCCGCGTCTCACAACCCCTATGAGCACAACGGCATCAAGATTTTCGGCGCTCAGGGCTATAAGCTCTCCGACGAAATGGAGGAAAAGGTGGAGAACATCGTTCTTTCCAAGGAGTCATTGCCCGTCAAGACCCGCGATCAGATTGGTATGCGCCTGCACGGTATGCGGCAGATGAAGTCCGACTACATCGACCATCTTCTCTCCACGGTGGATTGCGATATGCGTGGCCTGCGGGTGCTGGTGGACTGCGCCAACGGTGCGGCCTCGGCCACGGCACCCGGCCTATTCGGCAAGCTGCCGCTGCATGCGGACTTCATCTTCGATAAGCCTGACGGTATCAATATCAATAACGGTTGCGGCTCCACCCATATGGAGACCCTGTGCCGGGGCGTAGTGGCAGGGAAATATGACTTGGGTATCGCCTTTGACGGCGACGCCGACCGCTGCCTGCTGGTGGATGAAAAGGGCCATATTATCGATGGCGACAAGGTACTGGCCGTGTGCGGAAAAGCCATGAGACGCAAGGGTAGTCTCAACGGAAATGCTATCGTAGCCACAGTTATGTCCAACCTGGGCCTGCATGAATTTTGCCGTAAGGGGGATTTCCTGCTGGTCTGCACCGATGTAGGCGACCGCCATGTGCTGGAGAAGATGATCGAGTGCGGCTATATGATTGGCGGCGAGCAATCGGGCCACACCATTTTCCGGGAGTATGCCACTACCGGCGACGGAGAGCTGACAGCCCTGCAATTCATCCAGGCGTATTGCGAGGCCGGGGTTCCTGCCTCGGAGCTGGTATCCTGCTGCGCTCAGTATCCCCAGGAGCTCATTAACGTGCCGGTATCCGCTGTGGGCGGTGCCAAGGAGCGCATTATGGCCGATGACCGCCTGTGGGAGCAGGTGCGAAGCCAGGAGGAAGCCCTGAACGGGGAGGGGCGTATTTTGGTCCGTCCCTCCGGCACGGAAGCGCTCATCCGGGTCATGGTAGAGGCGAAAACCGTCGAAGTTGCTCACAATGTAGCCATGACTTTGGCTGAATTCATAAAAACCCTGTAACATTTTGCATAGTATTAACAAAGTTTTATAGATTGCTTGACAAACAATTCATAGAAAAGGTATAATTGCGGATGGATGGATATATGCAGACACAGTATAGTGAGCTGGAACAGATGTCGGACGAGGCGCTTTGCACGGCGCTGCAGAATGGTACCTCTGCCGCCGGTGACATCTTGGCCCACCGATACCGCAAGCTGGTCCGCTGCTGTGCGCATCCCTATTTTTTGGCCGGGGGCGACAGCGAGGATCTGCTGCAGGAGGGAATGTTTGGCCTTATAAAGGCCATGCGTGAGTTCCGGGCGGATCGGGAGGCCAGCTTTCAGACCTTTGCAGAAGTATGTATCCGCAGCCGCCTATGCTCGGTGATTCGAGCGTCACGGGCGGGTAAGCATAGCCCATTAAATGAATCCGTACCCCTGAATGCATTTTTGCTTGATGCGCAGCCACAGTACAGTCAGCTCGATCCGGAGGATCTGCTTATTGACCGGGAAAAGGCTGCGGCACTGCTGAATCAGGTACGTAGTCAGCTTTCTGAACTGGAGGTTCGTGTGCTGGACCTATATTTGGATGGCTGTAGCTGCGGAGAGATTGCAGCCACGGTTGGCAAATCCTATAAATCCGTGGACAATGCCGTTCAGCGTATCCGTCGCAAAATCGGGCGACAAATTTCTTCCGGCGAGATCAGCAATGGCTGAGCGCAATATATTTCTCAAAAGAGAGGGTAAAAACATGTACGAAGATAAGACTTTAGTTTGCAAAGAATGTGGCAAGGAGTTCGTTTTCACTGCCGGTGAGCAGGAGTTCTATGCTGAGCGCGGCTTCCAGAATGAGCCCCAGCGC
>ENA-OQQW01000491-OQQW01000491.1-human-gut-metagenome-genome-assembly--contig:-NODE-491-length-27413-cov-9.754807_pt1 | contig 27413 bp, 26 predicted proteins | sample MGYA00243234_ERZ505098 | MGnify/ENA primary metagenome ERZ505098 (study PRJEB26097, sample SAMN02712086) | human gut metagenome | biome: Gut microbiome | host: Homo sapiens | place: Denmark: Copenhagen... | reverse complement strand
GCAGATGGCGGAAAAGACATCGCCAGACGCGCCGCCGAATTGTGCGGTGGTGCCTTAATTTAGAAAATTACTCTTCCGTCTCTTCCTCGCTGTCCTCGTCAATTTCCGGGAAAATCGGCTGATGGCAGTTCGGGCAGAGGGTATTCTCGTCAAAGTCAACGTCGTTGGCGTGGAAAGTCAGCTCAGCGCCGCAGTTCGGGCAGGCGTAGGCAATCAGGTCGTCGTCGGGATTTTCCTCCTCGTCGGCATCATCCTCATCGTCTGTGTCGTCCGCGCAGTCCTCGCAGTCGCATTCGTCCGCGTCATCGGCATCTTCGTCGTCCTCTTCCTCGTCGCTGAAGAGCGTTTCCGTCAGGTCGGACAAATCATCGTCGATGGACTCAACATAGTCCTGCAGCTCCCTGTGCGCCTCGTCCATGCGCTGCATTTCCTCCGCCATGTCGCCCATTGCGCCGAGGATTTCCAGCAGCAGCTTGTTGCTGTCCTTCTCCATGTTGAGCTTCATGCCCGCCGCAAGGCCCTTCAGGTAGCTCACTTTGTCCGTCAGTTTGCTCATGTCCAACCCTCCTAATGATGGTTTTGTTTGTATCACAATCGGCTCGGAGGAAGTCTGTCCACCGAGCCGGTTTGAACTTATAGTCAGATAATTACGCGCGCTCCATGTACTCGCCGGTGCGGGTGTCAATACGGATCTTGTCGCCCGTGTTGACGAACAGCGGCACCTGCAGGGAGTAGCCGGTTTCCAGCGTCGCGGGCTTGTAGGTGTTGGAAGCCGTATCGCCCTTGAAGCCGGGTTCGGTGTCGGTCACTTCCAGCACAACGAAGTTCGGCGCTTCCACGGAGAAGGGCTGACCCTTGAAGAAGCGGACGGTCACATTCGTGCCTTCCTTAACATAGGGGATGGCGTCCTCCACCTTGTCCAGAGACATCGGGATCTGGTCGTAGGTTTCCACGTCCATGAAGTAGTACAGTTCGCCGTCATTGTAGACGTACTGCATTTCCTTCGTCTCGATGATGGCCTTGGGCATCTTGTCGGTGGGGTTGAAGGAGCGCTCAACCACCGCGCCGGTCATCACGTTCTTAATCTTGGTGCGGACAAAAGCCGCGCCCTTGCCGGGCTTGACGTGCTGGAAGTCAACGATGGTCCAGACGCCGCCGTCCCATTCCACGGTAATGCCCTTTTTGAAATCGCCAGCAGTAATCATGAATCAATTCCTCCAATTGTTTCGGTGTCTGTGGGTTCTCTATTTCCAAATCCGCGGCACGGATTCAGTCAAAACACACCTGCCATTTTCAGCAAACGGCAAAGTAGGCTCATGCGCGTGCATAGCCATCTTCATTGTATCACAAATTTGTGCGGATGAAAAGCCTTTTTTGCGCCCGAAGCGAAAGAAATGCGGATTTTTTCATCCACCAAATAGAATTCTTCTGCCGATAGCCCCCGCCCGCGCGATTCAGCAGGAATTTCCGTCTTCCGCGTCGAATCCTTCTGGCAATTCAGCGACTAATAGAAGGGGGATTTTCCCGCATGACGCTCTTTTTGACCAGCAGTCCCTGCGACAATAACGTTCCCGAAGGGCTTGACCTTCCCTGTATTTTCGATGCGCGCAACGGCTTTGTCGAGAACCTCCGCGCCAGCGTTGAGCCGGGCGCGCAGCTGCTCATTATCGCCAGCGACCCGGACGCTTTCGCGGGCAATGACGAAATGGCGGCGACATTCGAGGGCTGTTTCGCGGCGGCGGAAATCGAGCTGGAGGATGTGTGCGTGCTGGACAGCCGGAACGCCGATGATGCGGCAGAGCTTGTCGCGCAAAGCGGCGTAATCCTGCTCTCCGGCGGGCATGTACCGACCGAAAACGCCTTTTTCGCGTCGATGGACTTGCGTGACCTGCTGGCAGACTTCGACGGCGTCATCATCGGCATCAGCGCGGGCAGTATGAACTGCGCCGACACCGTGTATGCCCAGCCGGAAGAACCCGGCGAAGCGGTTGACCCGGATTATCAGCGCTTCATCCCCGGCTTGGGGCTGACGACGCGGAACATCCTGCCGCACTACAATCAGGTGAAAGACAACGTGCTGGACGGCTTGCGGCTCTTTGAGGACATCACCGCTGCCGACAGCGCGGGTCATACGTTCTATATTCTGCCCGACGGCAGCTATATTCTTGCGCGCGATGGCGATGAAATGCTGTGCGGCGAAGCGTGGCTGATGCACAACGGCGTGCTGGAAAAGCTGACGGAGGACGGCGAAGAATTGACATTATAAATAGGAAGCATTGCGGCGCACCACTCCGAACAGGAGGATGCGCCGTTTGCGTTTATTCCATTTTTTCGCGGATTAAACCGTTCCCATACGCTTCCGTCAGCGCCTCCAAATCGTCGATTTCCGTGCGCTTGCGCTGCCCCTCGTCCGTGTCGCCAATCAGAATCCGGCGCGGCGCGGTGTAGATGCGTTCGCTTGATGATTCAATGTCCTCATCCTCGTGAATCGCCTTTTCGATGCTCTCGAACGGCTGATGCGTCCGCAGCGTCATGCCGTGGCTGTTGTAGACCAGCGTGTAGCCCGCGATGCCTGTCTTCTGGTGATACGCGCTGCAAAATCCGCCGTCGATGACAATCAGTTTGCCGCCGCCCTTGACCGGTTTCTCGCCTTCAATCGCCCGAACCGGCACATGCCCATTGACGATGTGGCTGTTCGGCGCAGTCAGCCCAAATTCCGCCAGAATGCGCTCGACATTCGCCGGGTCGTTAATCAGCCGATAATACGGATTTTTGATTTCCGCATGTGTCGCCGGATCAGCGATATACAGCCGCTCGAAGGTCGTCATGGCGCTCCGCCCGTAGATAGGCGACACCGCGCCGCACCACAGATACCACAGGAAATCCTGCCCGACCTGCCGCTGCCAGCTGCCCTCCGGCGCAAAGTATCCCATGCGCGCACAGCGGTCGCAGCAGTCAAACCAGCGCTTGCCGCTGTACTCCGCGTCCCAGAAGCGCACAACGGTGAACTGCCCGTCTTCATCCATCGGCACAGCGCCGTGGTAGAGCAGATTGCCGTTCACGCAGCTGTACACCGAGCCTTGTGAAAAGAGAAATTCGACGTGCTTTTGCAGCTTTTCGCTGCCCTTAAAATCACGCACAAGCCGGGCGATAATGTCCTCCTCGCGTGGCAGCAGGCGCTCCGGTGCAGTCGGGTCAACGGTCGGGAAATCGCAGTCCAGCAGCGGATATACCTTGCCACCGCAGCGCACTGTTCCGGCGTCATAGTCGATTTGGCGCAGATAGTCGCGCCCCTGCATCTCAAAATCGGGGTTGCGGGCAATCACCTCCGCTTCGAGTTTCAGCATCAGCACCGTGACCGCCTTGTGCATCCGGGCGACGCGCGCGAGGTTCGCTGGGCGGACGTCGGTCGCGTTCGGGTCGGCGTGCGGCATCCAGCGGGTCAGGTCGCTCTGGGCGTAGTATTCCTCCGCGTAATGCTCCAGACAGCGCAGCGGAATGCCGTAGCCGCGCTCCAGCGTATCCACATTGTTGTACGCCAGCGTCGTTTTCAGCACCGTCAGGATGCACAGCGGGCTGCCCGCCGCCGCGCCCATCCACACCACATCGTGATTTCCCCACTGGAAGTCCACATCGTGGTACTGGTACAGGCGTTCGAGAATCATATCCGGACGCGGGCCGCGGTCGAACAGGTCGCCCACAATGTGCAGCCGGTCAACCGCCAGCCGCTTCACCACCTCGCACAGAGCGATGATGTACTGATCCGCCAGCCCATAGCGCAGCATACTCGCAATGATTTCGCCATAATACTGTTCCTTGTCGTGATCCTCGAAATGCGCGTGGAGCAGCTCGTCGAGAATGTGACCGCACTCCTTGGGCATCACGGCGCGCACATGCCGCCGCGTATGCTTGCTGGACACCAGCCGGCAGAGGTCAATCAGCTGCAGCAGCACCCGCTGATACCAGCCGTCGAGGTCGTTTTGACGCGCTTTCAATTCCGGCAGCTTCTCCCGCGGATAGTAGATAAGGGTTGCCAAATCCGCGCGCTCCTCCGGCGGGGTCGTATCGCCCAGCAGACGGTCGATTTTCTCCCGGATGACCCCCGACGCGCTGTTGAGAATATGGATGAAGGCTTCATGTTCGCCGTGCAGGTCGCTCATAAAATGCTCTGTGCCCTTGGGCAAACGGAGCAGCGCCTCCAAGCGGATGATTTCGCTGTACGCGGACAAGGCAGTAGGATATTTTTCCGCCAGCAGGGTCAGGTGGCGCAGCCGTTCGGGGGTGTATTCACGCATAGGATACTCCTTCTTTGTTGTGAGCAGCATTGCTGGTTCTACATACTATTTCCAGACAAGAATGCGCTGAGATGCGAAGCGAGTTTTTCATTCTGGCTAACGTGAATAAAACGCAGTGCTGCGCTCGCACGCCAGAAGAGAAACAGCGCGGGCGAATCCGGAAATAGCATCAATCCCTTGATTGATTGCGCGAGGTTGCCGCCCGTGACGGGCAGCTTTTCAGCACAATGATGGGAGGATGGACATCTGACAAAATAGTAGCACAACTCTGTCGGATTTGCAAGTCAGCCGCCACGAAATCATCGGAATCAAATAAGTCCCCAGAGCAAAGGGAGAATTTTGCTCTGGGGATGACCATCGTCCGCATTCCATTGAAGCATCGTTCAGGATTTACCAAACCAGCGTAAACACATCTGCCAGAACGCATCAGTCTCCGCAGAGGCAAAATTCTCTGCGCAGCACGCAATCATGCTGCTTTCCGCTCGCTTCCCTGCTGCACCAGCACTGCCAACATCACCAGCGCAATCGGCAAAATTGACGCGACGGACGCGGCAAACACAATCTGTGGGTTTTCCGCTGACAAGTCTTTCAGCAAGGCGGACAGCGGCTGCCGCAGCGAATCCGACACCAGCATCAGCGGCTGCTCCACCTGATTCCACCCCTCCGTGAACGTCAGCGCGAACAGCGCCAGCATCCCCGGCAGGGAGTACGGCGCAAGGCAGTACCACAGCAGCTTGACACTCGACCCGCCCTCCAAGCGCAGGTACTCTGTCAACTCGTCCGGCCAGCGCAGCAGCCATTGCCGCATAAAGAACGTTCCGAACGGCGCGAACGCAATCGGCGCATACAGCAGCATCGGGTGATTGAGCATCTTGTTCGCATAGGCGACGCGGTAGATGGGCAGCAGCGTCATCTGCGGGGGCATGAGCATCATCAGCGTATACAAGCCCGCAATCGCCACGCACCACCGCGCCGGGTACTTCGCCAGCACATAGCCGCCTAAGAATGCGACCATGACCTGCACGACGCACGCCCCCACCGTCCAAATCAGGCTGTTCCAGAACGCCTGCCAATAGGCGGACTGGTTGAATAGCATCTGCCACTGCTCCGCGGAAAACGGGATGGGCAGCAGGCGCAGCGGCTCCGAGCCGGTCGAAATCATCAGCGCATCGAAGGGCGGAACGAACGCCTGCACGCAAAGCAGGACAACGGGCAGCAGCACCACCGCCGCCAGCAGCACCGCGCAAATCCGGCGCACATGCTTCATCAGGCATCCTCCTTTCGCTGAAGGAATCCCCAAATGCACAGGAACAGCCCCGTCATCACCAGCGCAAAGAGCGACGAACCCGCTGACAGCAAGCCGTAATCCAGCTTTGTGAAGTGGTTGTTGACATAGTTCTGGATGAAGTAGAGTGGTTTGGGCGGATACATGCCGTAGAGCAGATACGACTCGCGGAAGATGCGCATCCCGTTCATCGCCAGATAGATAATGGCGAACAGCGTCACGGTGCACAGCATCGGCAAGGCAATGCGGATGGCGATGGTGCGGTGCGACGCTCCGTCCACGCTCGCGGCATCGAAAACAGACGGTTCAATCCCCTGCAAGCCGATGAGGAACAGCAGATTGACCGCGCCGATGTTCTTCCACAGGTAGAGGGTCAGCAGGGTGATGTACTTCCAATCCGCGTCGCGGGGTTTCAGCGTGCGCATCAGCCACGAACTGCCGCCCATCATCACCTTCCAGAGGGGGACAATCGCCGCCGTCGGCAGGAAAATCGGGATGAGCAGCACGAGCGTCAGCCACGAAATCCGCCGACGTGAATGCCAGAAAATCATGTTCGCCAGCAGAAAGCCGATGACGATGGACAGCGCCACCGCCACGGCAAAGAACCGCAGGGTATTGCCGAAGCCCAAGCGGAAGTAGCTGCTCTGCATGACGGCGGCGTAATTTTCAAGCCCCGCAAAGTGCGCGTTTGCGCTGTTCTCCATGACCGACGCCGCCAGCGACATGCCAAACGGCACGAGATACCACAGCGCAAACCCAAGGAACCCCGGCAGGAGGAACCATGCGTCCCGCCGGGGGTAGATAAAGTGCTTTGTGTGTTTCGAGGAATGCATTCGCGTCCTCACTCCTCCAATGCCATCTCCACGAGGTACGTCACGGACTCCTGAAGCTCCGCGTCGCTGATGTGACCGAGATACCACTCTTGCAGGTAGCTCCAGACGGCATTGTAGAAATCCCGCTGCGCATGGAAGCGGGTGACGGCAAGGTGCGAACGGTACTCCTGCGCTTCGTAATACATATGCTCCGCGTACATCGACGTAAACGGAATATACTCAAACGACCGTCCTGCCTCCACTGTGTAGACCTGTGTGCCGTTTTCATCCATGAAAACCGGGTAATATGCGTATTTGTCAAGAATCAACTGACTGGGGCATTCGCGTCCGATAAACGCAGTTTCCCCCATGACGACGCCCATGTCCAGCGCTTCTTCGGAGTACATTGCTTCGATGAATTTCGCCGCCATTTCCTTGTGGGGTGCGTTCTTCATAATACCGCAAGCGGTCATGTAGCCCAAATAACGCACATCGTTCTTGTCGAACACCGGCACGGGCAGCAGCATCCAGCTGTTCAGCGACGGCAGAATTTCATTCACGATTTCTTCTTCCGTAGGCCCACCTGAAAATGTCAAATTCGGGTCATGCATCAGCGCCAGCGTGTCTAAGTAACCTTCGCGCGCCATGAAACTCTGCATCATGCCAATGGGATTATCTGCACTTGTTGTCACCATCAGTACATCATTTGTCCGATTTTCACGCAAGATTCCCGACTCATCGAGTTTCCTCGGCATCAGCGCATCCGATTTCAACACCTGGCGGAATGTAGGAAAGTAGTCTGTGAAGAACCGATTAATTTCGTTTGGATACAATGCAAGATAATTCAAGAACATGTCCACCTGCACATTTTGCAGAGCTGGATAATCAAGCAAAGAAGCACCTGTCATCATGTACAAGCTCTTTTCCCTGTTTTTGCCAAATAAAATTGGAAACCGCTTGCTAAACTCAAGATACTCCTCCCACGTCCAAGCGCCGTCTTTGGCAGGATATTCAATATTGTTTTGCTCACTTAATTCGTAGTGAATAAACCACGCTTCCTGACCAATACTAATTGGTAATGCAAACAGCTTTTCGTTGTACATCAGTAGTTCAGACATATCCAATAATTCCGCCGGGTACGCTTCCAGCCCAATCTGGTCAAGCGTCAGCAGATAGTCCTTTTCCGCCATGTCTATCAGCCCGGCATATTCTGTGATAATCATATCAAAATCTGTCTGATTGGTCATCAGAAGGCTGTTCAGTTGATTTGTGCTGTACAAACGATATTCAATGGTAACGCCCGGATTTGCCTTGAAGAACGCCTCTTCAATGGGCAGATTCTGCGCATCACTTTCGGAAGTAACCGCAATAACCAAATGCAGCGGTTCTTCTTCTGCCACAGCGGAAAAGGATGGAACAAGTATCGTCAGGCAAAGCAGAAGCATCAGCAGTCGGCGCACAAGAGAACCTCCTTTGGTGTCACAAATAGTTACATAATCGGATCTGAGGATTGGGCGGCTGTCATTTGCTATTACTTATTAGTACTTACGTAAAAATTGGATTTTTGTATTAATAAGCCCTCCATACACACTGGTTTTGGGACCATACGAATATTTATCGAATGATGTATTGCTATCATACTTTGATGCGTAGCTTGCATGGTTCATTACCATCGAACATGTGTAATAATGCTCAACCATATAGCGATTCAAGCCTTCGTAAAATGTCCTTGTTGATTCACTTGGTTCGCCAACGCGACGAGTGTCCCCACCAGCATTATATGTTCCGCTCACAACACTTGATGCCCATGCTGCTAAGGGAGCAATTGAGTTCTTCGTCTGCTCATATTTACATGTAGCAGTTACCATCCAATACCCCATGTAAATGCGCTCATCCTTACTTCTGCCGTTTGAAAGATCTGTCACAGTAACTGTTGCGAAATAGGCATTTGCATCACTGTTAGTAAAGTATATCTCTTTCGCCCCTGTCTCTTCTGCTCCTGCCGTTCCGCAGAACAGCGTCATCAAAGAAACGAGCACCAAGAGGTACGCCAGAATCTTCTTCATGTAGCTTCCTTCCTTTCATGTCGGTCGTAAAGAAAACGCTGCCTTCGTTATGCCGCCCAATCTTCCCCTCGTAAGAGGCATAACTTTGATAGTGCTAATGGCATTTTATTGACCGCAAGTGTCATTTTACTTGTAGTATAGCGTAACGCTTGATATATGTCAAGTGCTTCAGCTTGTAAATTTATGAAAATCATCCAGCGTTTCCGAAAATGGTTTTCGTTTGGGTTGCACACGCAAAAACGCCTGCCCCTCACGCATCGTCAGGAAGCAGGCGTTTTCAAGTATTCTTTTGCTTATTCCAGCGGCAGTTCGTAACAGTTCCGGTCGAACACCGTCAGGGATTCACAGCCGGTTTCGGTAATCAGCACCATATCCTCCGTGCGCATGAACGCCTCGCCGGGCAGCCACAGCTTCGGCTCAATGCACATCACCATGCCGGGCTGAAAAACCTCCGGCGTTGTATTGTGCAGCCACGGAATTTCGTGCACATCAATGCCGATTTGATGCCCCATCATGCCGATGTTGGCGAAGTTGCGCAGGTTCTCACCGTAGCCGAGGCGGGAAAGCGTCTCGTGCAGCTTCGCGAAAGTGCACGACATACTGACGCCAGGCTTGATGTGGTCAAGCAGCTCCAGCTGCGCCGTTTGCAGCGCCTTGTATGCGTCCGCAATGTGGCGCGGGGCAGGACCGCAGTAGAACGAACGGCCGTAGTCAGAGCAGTAGCCGTCCATGACGAAGCCGTTGTCGAAGGCAATCGCCGTGCCGGGGGTTAGGGGTTCGTCCTTGGGAATCGTACCGATTTTGTCTTGGCAGCGTGGGTCGCCGGTCTTGGTGAATGTGCAGGACGGCGAGAACGGCACGTCAGAGCAGCCATGCTCCAGCCCCAGCTGATTCAGACGGTTCTCCACCTCCCACTGTGTCACGCCCGGACGCAGCATATCGCAGATGGTCGCCATGCACTCATCGGTGAAGGCAGCAACGCGGCGCAGGGCGGCAATTTCCTTCGGCTCCTTAATCATCCGAAGCGCCTCCACCAGCCCTTCCGCCGGGACACAGGCAATATCCTCCGCGCCCTCTTCCTTGAGCATGTTCTCAATCGCCTTGAAGGCGCACAGCCCCACGCCCAGCCGCTTGCAGCCGCGCACCACGTCCACCAGATTCGCAGCCAGCATGACATAATAGCAGCTGATGTCCACAGGCGTGTTCGGCATGGTGCGGGCGCGCTCGTAGGTTGCCAGCACGGTCGCCGCCCCCTCGCGCGGCACAAACAGCAGCACATCCGGCTTGGCTTGGAAGTAGCTCCGCTCGGTAGAGTACATCGGCGTACCAGGGAAAACATAGAAGCCCGTTTCCGGCGTGCGCTGCCACGGGTAGGTCGTGTCGTCCAAGAGGTACTGCAAGCTCGCGCTCGTGGCGTACACAGCGCCGTCGAGTTTCTCTTCACGCAGTTTTTCCTGCAGCTTTTCAATGCGGTGATTGGTCAGCATAATCGTTCAATCCTTTCCCATTATATGTTAGTCCTTCTGGACTTCCTTCAGGTAGCTGTATACCGTAAAAACGCTGATGCCCAGCAGCTGTGCCACGCGTTCTACGGATCCTTTTACCTCAAAAACGCCCTTGCGTTCCAGTTCGCTGATAAAAGCAATGCGCTGCGTTTTCGTCATATCCTCCGGCGAAACGGGGGTCTGCTGGAACTGCTCGGTAACGATGGTATCCACCACTTCGGTGATGTTTCGCGTGAAGATTTCCGGGTTCTGCGGTTTCATGGTCGAAACAGCGCGGCTGAGTAAATCAATCGCGGACTGATAGGGCGATATATCCATGTTGATACACAGGCAGCCACGCAGAATGCCGGATTCGTCGCGCAGGAATACGGTGGAGGACTTGAAGTGCCGCCCATCCGGCAGCTCAGAGAGGTAGCCGATCATATCCTGCGCGTCGTCGCCGTGGCGCTTCATTTCCTCAATGACGACGTTGGTCAGCGGGTCGCCGACGGTACGGTGCGTCAAATCCCCCGCAATAAAGACGATGGAGGCGTTCGGTTCGCTTACGTCATGCAGGATGACCTCGTACATATCACCCAAATACTGCTGCAGCCCCCGTGCAACGGGGATGAACTGCGATAGGTAAGTACGGTTTCGGATGGACATAAATCTGCCACCTTTCTTATGAATTAGGAAGCCGTTCACCGTTCATCAATTCCTGTACGCCGCGTTCGATGCGGTCAAGCCCTTCCTGCAAAATGGCGTGGCTGGTTGCGTAGCACAGTCGGACATGCCCCGCCGCGCCCGGCCCGAACCACTGCTTGTTGCCGGGCACAAGGTACACGCGGCTGCGCTCCAGAATATAGCGCGCGAAGTCGTCGCTGCTGACGCCCGTCTCCCGCATATCGAAGAAGGTGACGAATGTCGCCTCCTGCTTGTCGGCATGGATGCCGGGCATAGCGTTCAGGCGGTCATACGCCATATCGCGGCAGGTTTGCAGGTGCGCCACGAACGCATCCACCCACGGGAAGCCCTTCTCGAACGCGGCTTTCATCGCTACCTGCGTCAGGCACGGCACGCCGCCAACCGTCACGCCCACGCCCGACACGTCGAATGCGCGGTCAAAGAGCGCTTTTTCCGGACAAATCAGGTATCCGCCGCGGATACCCGCCATCGAGAAGCCTTTGGAAAAGCCGTAGACTGTCATAACGTGCTGCGTGTCCTCTTTCGGGAACTCCATCAGGCTGTGGAAGGGCACTTCCGAATAGATAATGTCCGACCATACCTCGTCGTTGAGGATATACAACCCATGTGCATTAGCGATATCCAGAATCTTCCGCAACTCCGCAACGGAATACAGCTTGCCCAGCGGATTATGCGGATTGCACAAGCAGAGCATCCGCGTTTTCGGGGTGATGTACCCTTCTAAATCGGAAAAATCCCAATGCCCGCCGTGCTTCTGGCAGGGATAGTAGATAGCTTTTCCGCCCGCCATTCCGATGCTGACACCAAACATCAGGTCAACCGGATCAAAGATGATGGCTTCGTCGCCGGGCGCAAGGACGGCCGCCGCAGCAATCTGCATGGCGCGCGCCGCGCTGTCCGTCGGAATGAACCATTCCGGCTCTGTTTTCTCATGCTTGCGTTTCCAAATGCCTTCCGCCAGCGTCTCGCGCAGCCCAGTGATGCCCAGCGGCGGCACATACGGCATGTAGCCGCCATTCAAATATTCATGCAGCGTATCGAGTATTTCCTGCGACGGCGGAAAATCCGGATCAGCGCTCGACAGCGGGATGACGTCCTCCGGCAAACTCGCCCAGCGCATACTGTAACTGCGCTGGCGCAATATATCCAGCCGAACGGCGTCATCAGAGAAAAGGTTCTGCTTCATGGCTCAAGTTCCTCCATTCTCTTCCGATGCTTTGCAGGCAGCGTCGAAAGATTTGCTTTCGGGGAAAAAAAGGGGAAATCCGTATTTTGCATAACTTCAAGATGGAAAATTGATTTTCCATTCGTTTTGATTATACCTCGCCTTTGTTCAAATGTCAAATGTTTTTTGCTCGCACGCACAAATTATTGTGTGCTAATTCGCAACTTTCTGGTGCTCCGAGTTAAATTTCACTTCTACATTTGAATAATATCGAGTAAGCGGAGTGGAAAGCGCCCAAAAAACACGATAAGTACAAAATCTTTTGCGAATTAGACTTGACTGCGGCACAAAAAATTGTTAGAATACCGTCAACACGCAGGGCAAGTTCATTGCTCCAGCGTGTGAAAGAAAATGAATCCAGCTCGTCAAAAACTTGCAGGATTCAGAAAACGAACGAAGTGGAGGGCTTGAACGATGAAGCGAGTTTTTTCTTTTCTGTTGACCCTCTGCCTCCTGCTCACCGCACTGCTTTCGGGCGCGGCGCTGGCGGAAGGCAGTACCCAGATCACGATTGGTCTGGTTGGCGAACCGGATACTATCATTCCGTATATGTATACGGCGGATAAGGATGCCATGGTCATCATGCAGATGATGCCGTATCTGTTCAAGCGGAACGACGAGACCAGCATCCCCGAACCACTGATGCTGGAAAGCTGCGAATTTGATGCCGACACGCTGACGTACACTTGGAAGCTGCGTGAAGGCTACACCTGGACGGACGGCGAGCCGCTGACCATCGACGATGTGATTTTCACGCTCAACACGCTGGCAAGCGCGGATTACACCGGCGGCGCGAGTACGAACGTGTCCAGCATTGCGGGCTATGCGGAAGCGCACAGCGGCGAAACAGTGGGCATGAGCGGTGTACAGAAAGTGGACGACTACACGATGACTGTGCAGCTGAGCGCATGGGATCCCACATTCCTCGGCTACTACTGCGACCCCGGCGCGATTTTACCGGAGCATGTGCTGTCCGGCGTTTCCTTCAGCGACTGGGCAAAGACCGATTTCGCGGAACATCCCGTGACATACGGCCCGTACAAGCTCGTCACTTGGGAACACGGCGAATACATCAAGCTCGTCAAGAACGAAGCCTGGGCAGGCGAACCGGCGCAGATTGACACCGTGATTTTCCGCTTTGCTGAAAGCGCAACGACATTCGTCAACGCCTATATGAATGGCGAAATCGATATGTTTAAGGCGCCAATTGAGGACGTAGAAACGCTGGCGTTCATGGACAACACCAAGACGTATGTCTGTTCCGGCAGTAACTATCCGCTCTACCCGAACCTCATCAAGGGTCCGCTTTCTGATGTGGAAGTACGCCGCGCCATCCTGTACTCCTACACGCCTGAGACCATTGCGAAAGCTGTTTTCGGCGATTACGGCGAAGGCTCCTGCTCCGTGTTCGTGAACCGAAACTGGGCTGCGGACAAGTCCACCTATCCCTACACCGAGGATCATGACAAGGCAAAGAGCATTCTGGAAGCTGACGGCTACGTCATGGGCAATGACGGCTACTATCAGAAGGACGGTGTGACCTTGGCGTTCACCTCCCTGTGCACCGGCAGTGAGCAGAACGACCTCCTCACCCTGTGGCAGTCCTCCCTGAAGAAGTCCGGCATCAAGGTCAACATCAAGCTGGTGGACTGGTCGGTCATGGTAGAAACCATCAGCAATCAGGAGACAGCGGATTACGGCACTTACACCTTTGGCGGCGGCGACGGCGATCCGTCCGGGCTGATGGTTCTCTACTGCTCTGACTTTGACGCTGCGAAGGGCGGCTTCAACTTCAACCGCTGCGGCGATGAAACCCTCGATGCCCTCTGGTACGCTGGTCAGGCGGAAACCGATCAGGCCAAGCGCACGGAAATCTACCACGAAATCAACACCTACATGCTGGACAACGCGCTGCTCTTCCCGTTTGTGGAAAAGAACACCGTCTGGGTTGCAAACGGCACGATAGACGGCGTGCTCATCAACAGCCTGAGCAATCTGGTGAACCTGCCTTCCTTCACGAAATAATTCCATCGGGGCAAACGCCCCAAAAACCGCCTGCTGTCCGCGGACATACTTTTGTCCGCGGACAGCGTGGCATCAGACGAGGATGTGACGCAAGTTTGAAAACCCTGAGGAAAGTGCGTGCCTTTGTGGGCCGCCACTATGTGCTCAAACGTCTGCTGCAAATGATTCCGATTCTTTTCGGCATCACGTTGCTGACGTTTCTCATCATGAAAATCGCGCCCGGCTCGCCGCTGCAGACGATGATTAACCCGAAGCTGTCCATGGAGGACATTCAGGCGGCAGAGGATGCGCTGGGACTCAACGACCCCATTTATGTGCAGTATTTCAAGTGGCTGGGGCAGATTCTTCAGGGCAATCTGGGTTACAGCGTTATGAGCGGCCGCAGTGTGACGGACATCATCACCGAGCGCATCGGTCCGACACTTCTTCTCACGCTCACGTCCTACGCCATCAGTCTGCTGTTCGGTCTGATTTTCGGCATTTATTCCGCGACGCATTCCGGCTCTGTCGGTGATTACATCCTGACGGTACTGGCATTCATCGGCGTGGCTGTGCCGAGTTTTTTCCTTGCACTTGGCTCTGTGTATGTGTTCAGCCTAAAGTTAGGCTGGTTTCCAACTGGCGCCATGCGCACCATTGGCGTGGAGCTAACCGGTTGGTCAGGCTTTGTGGATGTTGTGCGCCACATGACACTGCCCGCTATCGTCATGGCGCTGCCGCAGACGGCGAGCATTACCCGCTATGCGCGCTCCAGTATGCTGGATGTTATCCATGAGGACTTCATCCGCACAGCGCGCGCCAAGGGCTTAGGCGAAAAGCGCGTGATTTTCGTCCATGCGCTGCGCAATGCCCTCATCCCGATTATCACGCTCTTCGGGCTGTCTCTGCCGGGGCTGCTGGGCGGATCGTACATTGTCGAATCCATTTTCAACTGGCCGGGTTTGGGCACGCTGGGCATCAAGGCCATCACCGCGCGCGAGTATTCCGAGCTGATGGCGCTAAACCTGATTACCGCCGTGCTGGTGCTGCTGGGCAACTTCATTGCCGACATGCTCTACACCGTGGCAGACCCACGCATTCGCGTATCCAAAGGAAAGGGGGAATGACCATGCGCCAGAATACAGTTCGTGCCGTCAAGGGCGAAAGCACCATGCGGCGCGCGGCGGAGAAATTCTGCCGCAACAAGCTGGCGGTCATCAGCCTCATCATCCTCCTTGTGCTGATTCTGCTGGCAATATTTGCGGACAAAATCTGCACCTACGACCCGTTGGCAGAGAACTACAAGGAAAATGGCATGATTGACAAGTACAGCGCCCCCAGCGCCGAGCACATTTTGGGCACGGACAGCATCGGGCGCGACGTGTTCGCCCGCCTGCTCTACGGCGGCCGCATTTCGCTGAGCGTCGGCTTGATCAGCTGCCTGATTTCCGTCGCCATCGGCATTCTGGCGGGCTGCCTCGCCTGCTTCGGCGGGCGGCTGGCAGACAGCCTCATCATGCGCACGGTGGATGTGGTCATCTGCTTCCCTGTCATGTTCCTGATTATCACCATTTCCTGCTTCATCACGCCAACAATTTACACCATCATGCTGATTATCGGCTTGGTCAGCTGGACGGGTACAGCACGTCTGGTGCGCGGCGAAATTCTCAAAATCCGCGAGTTGGAGTATGTGCAGTCCAGCATCGTGCTGGGTGCGGGCAACGTTCGCATCGTCTTCACGCATGTGCTGCCCAACATCATCGCGCCCGTGGTCGTTCAGGCCACGCTGTCCATTGCCAGCGCGATTCTGACAGAGGCATCGCTGTCGTTCCTCGGCGTGGGCGTTGCGCCGCCTACCCCCAGCTGGGGCAACATGATTAACGCCGCCACCAACCTCACCACGCTGCTGAATCGCCCGTGGATTTGGCTTCCGCCGGGACTGTGCATTCTGGTGACGGTGCTGTGCATTAACCTGATTGGCGACGGCCTGCGTGACGCGTTCGACGCGAAAACGCGCTGAGAAAGGAGTGCTTTTATGGGAAACGTGATTCTCGAAGTCAAGGACCTGAAAGTCTCCTTTTACAAGCGCCGCCGCGAGGGGCAGGCCGTCCGTGACGTGAACTTCACCCTGGAGGAAGGGCAGACGCTGGGCATCATCGGCGAAAGCGGCAGCGGCAAGAGTGTCAGCGGCATGAGCGTAATGGGGCTTGTGCCAAGCATCGGCGGCAAAATCCGCAGCGGCGAAATTATCTATGAGGGCACAGATTTACTCAAGCTCTCCCCCAAGGAAATGCGCAAGATTCAGGGCAACAAAATCGCTATGATTATTCAGGAGCCGATGACGAGCCTGAACCCCGTCTTTACGGTCGGCTATCAGCTGTGTGAACCGCTGCGCTTCCACCTGCACATGACTAAGGCGGAAGCCGAAAAGCGCGCCGTGGAGCTGCTGCGGATGGTTGGCCTTTCCAGCCCGGAAAAGCGCGTGCTGCAATATCCGCATCAGCTCTCCGGCGGGATGCGCCAGCGCGTGATGATTGCCATGGCGCTGGCATGTCAGCCGAACATACTGATTGCCGATGAGCCGACCACCGCGCTGGACGTGACCGTACAGGCACAGATTCTGCAATTGCTCCGCCAGCTCAAGCAGGCCCAGCCGCATTCGGCAGTCATCCTTGTGACGCACGATATGGGCGTAATTGCGGAGAACGCAGACCGCGTTGCCGTCATGTACGCCGGGCAGATTGTGGAGGAAGCGGATGTGATTCCGCTGTTCCACCGTCCGTTGCACCCCTACACCGAAGGTCTGATGGCATCCATGCCGAGCCTGACAGAGGAAAAAGAGCATTTGGAAACGATTGAAGGCACAGTGCCAAGCATCTATAACATGCCCATCGGCTGCGCGTTCTGCAACCGCTGCAAATACGCCAAGGACTGCTGCCGCAAGGTGGAGCCGAAGATGATGACCCTGCCTGCTGATGAAAGTGGCATCATCCGGCGCGTCCGCTGCCTGAAATACGATGAGAACTACCGAAAGGAGTGGGAGAATGGCTGATTTGCTGACTGTATCGCACCTGAAGAAGTATTTTTCCGTCAAGGGCGGCGACGAAGGCGAAACCACGCTTAAAGCAGTGGACGACATTTCCTTCTCCATTGCGGAGGGCGAAACGTTGGGGCTGGTGGGCGAAAGCGGCTGCGGAAAATCGACCGTCGGCAAGTGCCTTGTGCGCCTGTATGAGCCAACCGACGGTCAGATCGTCTTTCAGGGCACGGACATCACACATCTTTCGACGCGGCAGATTCGCCCCCTGCGCCGAAACATCCAAATGATTTTCCAAGACCCGTATTCCAGCTTAGACCCCCGCATGAACGTGAAGGCACAAATCAGCGAGGGTATGAAGATTCAGCACCTGTACAAGACGAAGGCGGAGCGCGAGGAAGCGGTGATAAAGCTGCTGCATGAAGTCGGTTTGTCCGAGGAACAGATGCTGCGCTATCCGCACGAGTTTTCCGGCGGTCAGCGGCAGCGCATTGCCATTGCGCGCGCCATTGCCCTGCGCCCAGCGCTGATTGTGTGTGACGAACCTGTCAGCGCGCTGGATGTCAGCGTACAGGCGCAGGTGGTGAATCTGCTGCAAAAAATGAAGGCGGAATACCACATCACCTACCTGTTCATCAGCCACGACCTGCGCGTGGTAAAGCACTTGAGCGACCGGATCGCGGTAATGTATCTGGGCGCAATGATGGAGTATGCTGGCAAGCAGTCGTTGTTTGAGCATCCGCTGCACCCGTATACGCAGATGCTGCTGTCCTCCGTGCCGGACACCGACCCTGAGCGCAAGCGCGAGAAAATCATCATGCAGGGCGAAATTCCCGGCATCGACAACATCCCGCAAGGTTGCCGCTTCTGCACGCGCTGCCCCTATGCCACGGAACGCTGCCGCACGGAAAAGCCGACACTGCGCGAGGTGAAGCCAGGGCACAGCGTCGCCTGCTTCCGCTATGAGGAGGGCAAACAGGCATGAACGAGCATATTCTGCTGGCAAACGAGAAAATCGCCCAGCTAAGCGCAGAAATGCAGAGGCAAGATTTTGATGCATTTCTGATTCTTTCCCGGCAGGGCAGCGACGGCTACTTTGAGCTGCTCTTCGACCAGACGACTGAGCATCTCTGTGCAGCGCTGTTCCGCCAAAGCGGCGCTCATGCGCTGCTGGTACATTCGTCGGAAGCGGAGAAGTTTGCCATGCTTACGGATGTAACCATTCAAACCTACACGGAAGATTTTGCATCCGCTTTCACCGCGCTGATGGATGCACAGCCCATCACCCGCCTGGCGCTGGATTACAGCGAGGACGACACGAGCGCCGACGGTCTGACGCTGGGCGCATTCACCTATGTGTTCCGCTATTTCCACCTGCCAATGGAGGAGCTGGAGCAAAAAGCCACGTCCGCTGCGGAAATGATGGACACGGTGCGCGCGCTGAAATCCCCCATTGAGCTTCAGCGCCTGCGGGAATCCATTGCACTGGCAGAGGAGTGCATCGCCGTCTGCCGCGACGAGATTCAGCAGGGCATGACAGAGCTGGAAATCAGCGATTTGTTCGTTCGGGAAATGAAGAAACGCGGACTGGTGAGCAGTGAGGGCGGCGGTCCGGACACCCCGCCGATGCTGCTGAACCTGCGCGGCGGCATGTCGCACCGCGGGCCGATGGCGGTTAAGACGCTGCCCGGCGACGTGCTGATTCTGGATTTCTTCTGCTGGCACAAGGGCTTCAGCAGCGACGTGAGTCGTACCTTCTATGCCCTGCGCAAAGGCGAAACAAAAGCGCCGGAGGAAGTGCAGCGTTATTTCGATTTCGTGAACGGCAACATCGATATGGTGCTTTCCGCCATGAAACCGGGCGTTCACGGCTGGGAAATCAACCTGCTCAATCATCAGCGGCTGATTGATTTCGGCGTGAATGACCCCGGCATTGCAACAGGACATCAGCTTGGCCGTGCATGTCATGACGGCGGAACGGTGCTTGCGGCAAAGAAACGCGGCCGGCTGACAGAAGGCATCGTGCGTGAAAACGAGGTCTATGCTATTGAACCCAGCTGCATCAACGGACTGGTCGGCGCGCATATCGAGGATGATATCGTCGTAACGAAGAACGGCTGTGAGTTGTTGAGCCATCGGCAGAAAGAATTGTACCTGATTCCGTACAAGGAAGGGGTGGCGGAAGCGTGAAGTACGACAGTAATCGAGAGAACGTGCAGATTGCGGCGGCTTGGCTGCGCGAAATGGGCTATGACGCTTGGCTGACGGCAACGCGCGAACGCTCCGACCCGGCGGTGAAGGCGATTTTCGGCTCGGTCGTCGTCGGCAGCGGCGTGTATCTGGTCACGAAGGAGGGCAAGGCGTACTTGGTCGCCAACGCCATCGATGTGCAGGAAGGGCGCGACAGCGGTGTGTTTGACGAAAGCCGCGTCTATTCCGGCAATTTCGATGAAGTGACGCGCCAGCTTTTCACTGATACGCTTTCCGGCGGCACGGATGAGCATCCGAAACTTATCTGCCTGAATTACTCAGCAGAAAACCCGCTGGCAGACGGCATGAAACTGGGATTGTGGAAGAAGCTGATGAAGCTGCTGCCGAACGGATGCGATTTTCGTCCGTCCACGCCGCTTTACAGTCAACTGAAACTGGATTGATAGGAAGGAAGAGGAACATGGAAAAACAGGTTGTTGCAACGGCAAAGGCGCCGGGTGCGATCGGGCCGTACTCTCAGGGCATCAAGGTGGGCAATTTGGTGTTCGTGTCGGGCTGTCTGCCCATTGATATGGCGACAGGGCAGCTTTCCACGGGCGATATCGCTGAGCAAACGCGGCATTCGCTGCGCAACGTCACCGCGATTCTTGAAGCGGCTGGCAGCAGCCTTGACAAGGTGGTCAAAACGACGATTTTCGTCAAAGACTTAAAGAACTTCCAGACCATCAACGCGGCATATGCGGAGTTCTTCGCGACGGACGCACCCGCGCGCTCCTGCGTGCAGGTGGCGGCGCTACCGAAAAACGCAGAACTGGAAATCGAAGCGATTGCGCTTTGCTGATGCGCGCCGAAAGGAGAAAAACATGCTGACCTTTGAGGAAAAGCTGGCAAAATACGCCGAACTGCTGATTGGCTTGGGCGTGAATCTGCAAAAGGGGCAGTATCTGCTGCTGGACATTGATGCAGAAAACTACCCCCTCGCCCGTGCGCTCAGCCACGAGGCGTTTCAGCGCGGCGCAAAGGACGTTATCATCCACTGGGCAGAGCCGTATGTCGACCGGGAGCGCGCACTTTCCGACACGCAGGAGGATTTTTCCGCCGTTGCGCCGTGGGAAACAGAATCCTACGCGGCATACATCCAACAGGGCGCGTGTTCTCTGCGGATTCTTCCTGCTTATCCGACGTTGTTCGAGGGCGCTGACACCCAGCGCGTTGCCAACGTGCAGCAGCACGGCAACAACACGCGCAACATTCTCCGCAAGGGGACGGCAGAAAATGGGATGCACTGGTGCATTTCTACCGCGCCGTCGGAAAATTGGGCAAAGTTTCTTTTCCCGGCGCTGAACGTGTCGGATGGCGTGGCAAAATTGTGGGACGTGCTATTCAGCGTCTGCCGCATTGACGAAAACGCCCCCATCCGCAATTGGCTGGACGCTATGGGCGAAAACGGGCAGTTCGCCGACATCCTCAATCGCGAGGACATCGACAGCATCCACTACACCAATGGCATCGGCACGGATATCACCGTCGGCTTTCAGCCGGGCGTGCTGTGGGTCGGCGCCATGGGCGGTGATTATACGCCGGACATGTATCTGCCGAACATCCCGACGGCGGAGGTATCCACCAGCCCGGACAAATTCCGCGTCAACGGCACAGTCAAGGCAAGCCGCCCGCTGATGCTGAATGGCACGGTGGTGGATGGCTTCGGTTTCACCTTCCGCGACGGCCAGGTGGTGGATTTCTATGCCGAAAAGGGGTATGATGCGCTCAAGTCCCTGCTGGACACGGACGAAGGCAGCCGGTATCTGGGCGAAGTGGCATTTGTGCAGTGCGATTCGCCGCTGGCAAAGACAGGGCTGCTGTTCATGGAGACGCTGTTGGATGAAAACGCGGCATGCCACATGGCGCTCGGCCGCGGGTTCAACATTCTGTTCAAAGGCCTTTCCGGCACGGACTTCGCAGCGTGGGATCGCGTGAATCTGAACCACTCGCGCGTGCATGTGGACTTCATGTTTGGCACGGACGACCTCCGCGCGGAAGTGACGCTGCGCGACGGACGCAAGGGTGTGGTGTTCGTGAATGGGAAGTTTAAGGCGGATGTACAATTCGCGTAAAAGCGCATCATTGATTGAACCGGCTCAGTCGCCTTTCGAGAAGGAAGGCACTGAGCCGGTTTCCGTATTTTGCGAAAGCGACTATGCCGAAGTCGAGGATGTGCTGTTGTTCGCGGAAGACAAGAAAATCAAAGACCCCAGCATTGGGAACAGATTCAGAGGTGATGCAAAACGTGCCCCTTCCGCCGGATATGACAAGAGGGGCGCGCGTTTTGATGTTTGATTAATATACGATTTCGCCTAAAGGATTGATGATATGCCATCCATCTTCTGTGCAAACGGGCGCATATCCTGCTCCAAATTGCCTTGCATTTTTATACTGTGCAGGAATTGCGATAGAGCCGTCCTGATTCAGATAACCCCTTAGACCATTAAAATCTTGATACAGATAGTAACCGTTCCTTGGTCCCCATATTCCCTTATAGTTTTTAGTCAATTTAGTGCCGTATTCCGACATCAGATAGTAGTTCTTATCATGCCTGCAACAGAACACACCCGGATTTTCACCACTCAGTTCGATATCGTCCTCCATGGGTGAAATAACAGTTTTGCCCTCTTTGTTAATCACACAATAATATGTAACATTGGCATTTACGGCATCAGAAATGTACATTGTATAGCCAGATTTGCTTGTTAATGGGTTTAAACATAAAACCGCATAGTCACCTGCCACGCTAAAGTTACTGACAGCATACCCTTCTTTTAGCATTGGTAGTGTGAAGCTATGTGAATCAAACATAGCCCATGTATGCGCTACAATATAGTTAATGCCATAATCTTTTTGGTAAACATACACTTCGAAAAGCACTTTGTCTCCCCATATCCACGGAAAGTTATAGAAGCCTAAATTAACAGAAATATTTGTTGACTTCGCAAGTTTATTTGTATTATTAATTATTGAGTTTATATCTCTGATTATACTCTCATCTTTATCTATCTGGCAAATATCTCCATTGTTCATTTTGACCCAAATTTGTTTTCCATTATCCTCCAAGTACATCTCTTCGTATTTTGGTTGTATGATTATATTCCCTGCCAAATCAATTATTCCCCATTTGCCATCTTTGCGCACTGCTGCACAGTTGTTACTAACTGCGATAGAATCCCATTCAAAATCAGAGATTGCGTTGCCATTCCGATCCAAGAGTTTCCATGTCCCGCCTTCCTCGTATGTTTTTTCAGCTACTGTGAACACCTCTTCTTCAGGATACCATATGAGACTACCTTTATATTTAAACGGCAGCACCAATTCTCCTTGCATATTAATTGCACCACATACATCCGTACCATCTATTTCTGTTGCAACAACTGCGATTCCATTTGAAAAATCCTCTGCTTCATCATACTGTGGCATAGCAACAGTATTCCCGTGAATATCAATATAGCCATATTTTCCGTTGATTTTGATTATCGCAATACCTTCATCCGTAAAGCTCCCAATTTTTTCGGCATTCCGGAAATCCGACAGAGAAATGCTTTCTATCCTTTTTTCCGTATTGTTAGAACCCTCTACGGTCGTATCATTGCTGCATCCCGTCAAGCCGACCACAAGGATGCACAGCAGCAAAATGAGCAATGGGCGCCTATAGTTTTTCATTATCTTCTCCTCCTAATGTTTACATAGCTATACTGGTAGCGTGTCCCCATGAACTGCACTTTCATTCACTGATGCTTTCCTGAACATAGCGGTTTCTTAATATGTTCAGCCTACGAATCAGTTCTTCCAGCATCTCCCTATTTTCGTCGTCCGTCACAATTTCTCGTAGCTTTTTGCCGCAAAAAGCATATTCTTCCATCCATGCGTTGATTTCTGATTTTTCAATCAGATTCTCCGCAGACAGCCTTGATAGTCCTAACGCCAGCGTTCCTTGAAAATCCGCCTCAAATTCATCTGCACTAAACGGACAGCAGTGCCTTTTCTGAATGCAGTTTCCAATTTGAGTGCGTAAACGTGGCATGAGCACATAGTCCCCCTCCTTTCAATGATACTTCCATTTTACCCCCCCCCGAAAAAAGTCAAGTGTTTTCTTGCAGAATTATATTTTTCTGGCATTACTAACAAAAGCATGTCGAATTGTTGTGTATCTTCACAAGACCAGCCGCATGTAAGCAGCAAAAAAGACTGCCCGCTCCGCGCAGACAGTCTTTCTTCTATTCGCCATCAGTTCCCTATCAGTAATGGCACTCCGCCATCTGAATCCTCACATACATCAGCACATTCGCCAGAAACTCGCAGCTCGTCGGGCGCGGCTCGTGCGGCGCGGGACTCCGCCCCATCAGCGCGCAGTACACAGGTATGTTCTGCTCCTGCCACGTCTGGTTGACCGCCGTGCGAATCGCCTGATCCACCCCGATGGGCGTGGTGTTGCACTGCTTCGCGACTACCGGGTACACCTCGCCCGTCACCAGTCGCGTCTCAAACGGGCGATTCACCAGCAACAGCAGCGTTTCCACCAGATAGTTGAACCCCGACAGCCGCGCTGGAACACCCAGACACCGCAGCAGGCTGGCGATATACCACCGCATCGGCGTACCCGGCCTCGGCACAGGCAGCGGCGGCAGTTGATTTTCGGGCGGGCGAGGGGCAAGCTGAGCGCTGGTGGACATCTGGACGAGCGGAATCGCCTGCTGTAGGGGAAAGCCCTGTAAATCAGAAGCCACGATGTAGTACGTCGGCGCGACGTTCACAGGCACGCTTGCCTCACTGCGGCTCTTCACGATTCGGTAGGGTTTGGTATCAAAAGCAGGGTATTTCGCATCATCCACAGGAAAAACCTCCTTAGCAAAGCGTCAGTGTCAGAAAATGGTTATTGTAATCAATACACGATACCCTTCACGCATACCATGATTGAAAAACGGCCTTCCAGCGCTGCATCCTGACGCCTAAACTGCACCACTGGAAGTTCTCGTATGCCTATTTTAGCACATTTTGCAGGAAAAGAAAAGTAGCATGTGTTATTTTTTGACATATTTCGCGCAAAAATACAGAGAAAACACAAAAGAAGTTGGAATTTACAAAAACACTACATAGGCAATCGTGTATTGCAAGGGGATATTACATGCCGGGTGAATTACAGGTGGAATCAGCGCATCAAAAAGCAGACTTTTTCTTCGGGTTTCCGCACTTCTGTCGCCCGCCCATCGGAATTTCCATTCCTTCCGCCGTGGGGTGCAGACGTATTATAGCGCAAAGACACGAACGGCAGGGAGAAACGATTGGCCGCTGCACACGCAAGTTTTTTCCCTTGCCCGTTCTCGCATAGCAAAGCCATGTGAGCTGTTGCCAATCTGTATTTGTGCTCCCCTTTATGTGCCATGAAGAATCCTTCTTCGTTTGCCATTGAAAACGAAGCGGGTGGAAATTTTCCAAAGCAAAGCGGCTCTGCCGACTTTCTTCTTTCCGAAAATCAGCAGAGCCACTGTGCTGTGCAATTGATGCATTTTTCCTTTATTCCGCCAGCTGCACAATCGCGCCAAGCAACCCCGGCCCGGTGTGAATCGCCAGTGCGGGACTGACCGGGCTGATGAAGCTCGATACCACGTCGAGCCGCTCCATCAGGCGGTCGCGGAGTTTCACGGCATCGTCATACGCCGCACCATGCACCACTGCCAGACGCACCTTGTGACCCTGATAGCGGCGGATGATCTCGTCCACCATCGCCGTCAGCGCGTTGGAGAAGCCGCGCGCCTTGCACAGCGTGTTGTAAACACCTTCGTCGTTCACATAGATAACCGGCTTGATTTGCAGCAGCGAGCCGATTGCGCCCTCAACGCGCCCGATGCGCCCGCCCTTGCGCAGAAATTCGAGCGTGCGGATGACGAACGCACCCAGCTGATGTTCGCGGCGTTTCTCCAGCAGCGCGATGGTATCCTCCACCGACATGCCGTTTTGCAGCGATTCCGCCGCTTCCAGCACCAGCAGCCCCAGCCCGCAGGAGAGCGTTTTGGAATCGAAAACATGAATTTTCATGTCCTCAAAGTCCTCCGCAAGCAGGGAGACCATGTTGAACGTTCCGGACAGGCTGCCGCTGATGGACAGGTGCAGGATGCTCGTTGCGCCCTCGTCGTGCAGGGTGCGGTAGAGGTTGCTGACATCCTCCGGCAGCGGCAGGGATGTTTTCGGCACTTCCCGCTGAAGTAAATCATAAAGCTGCTCCTGCGTGATTTCGAGTCGGTCGCGGAACTCTCCCTGACTGGTAGCTACACGCAGCGCAACTGTGCGAATATCATATTGACTGAGCTGTTCATCCGACAGATCGCAGGACGTATCCGTCACCAATGCAACCCGTTCGTTTCCAATCTGGAACACGGAATATCAGCCTCCTTCCGTCTGCCGTTATTATACCACAGCTTTGCGCTTTCATCAAGCGAAGCATTCTTGTTTTTCAATTCGGTAACACTTTATCGTTGCAGGGAGAATCGCCACTTTTGAGGCTTCAAGCAAAATGGCTTACGCTTCCTCAATCGTGCAGCCGCCGATGAACTCACGCAGCAGGCTCAGCGGGGGGATTTCCGCCAGCACGCCCTCGTCAATATCCGGGAAGTAGTTCAGCGTCTTAATCAGCCGGCGCGCAGCCAGATAGTTCTCATTCTCCGGCGGAATCGCCTTCAAGAGGTCGTAGGCATAGTGGCGCAGGACAGGCAGCTCGTAGTGCAGGGCGGTGTTGAACATGCGGTCGGCATTCTCCTGATAGGGGAAAATCCACGTTTCTTCGCCGTGGCGGACACTGGGCCACATCGAAAGCGTGTTGTTCGGCGGCGTCGCGCGGAACTGCATGTCGCGCACGATGCGCCGCAGCAGGCGGACATCCGTCGTGCGGATGCGGTTGTGGTCGTCAAGGTTCAAGCATGTCAGGGCGCTGACGAACACGCGGTAGATGGCTTCCGTGTGCAGTCCCTCGGACAGCGCCGGATTCAGCCCGTGGATGCCCTCGATAAGCATCACTTGCCCTTCCCGCAGGCGAACTGGCGTGCCGCCCGGATTGCGCTTGCCGAGTTTGAAGGAGAACGTTGGCAGCAGGACCTCGCGCCCATCCAGCAATTCCGCCAAATGCTGGCGGAAGAGCGGCACATCCAGCGTGCTGATGGCTTCGAGGTCGAGCGTGCCGTCCTCTTGCAGCGGGATGCTGTCGCGGTCGAGATAGTAGTTATCCAGCGAAATCACCAGCGGCTGAAGCCCGATGACGTTCAGGTGGAGCGCCAATCGCTGGGCGAACGTCGTCTTGCCGGACGAAGACGGCCCGGCAACCAGCACGATTTTCTTGTGCTGGATGGCAATATCCGCCGCAATGTCGGCAATCGCCTTGTCGTGCAGCGCTTCATTCAGGCGGATGAAGTGGCGGAAGCGGTGTCCCTCCATCATCTCCGCGACGTCGGCAGCGTTGTTGACGCCCAGCAGCGCGCACCACCTCGTCGATTGGTCAAACACTGCCAGATGCCCCGCGCGATGCACATACGGCGCGGCTTTCTCCGGGTGATTGGCTGCCGGCAGACGCAGAACGATGCCGCGGTCGGGCAGCCAAGTGAGTTCAAAGACCTGCGTCATGCCCGTGCGTGTCGCCATTGCGCCATAGAAGTACTCCCACATACCGTCCAGCCCGTACATATGGAAGAACGGCGTTGTGCGGCGGGAGAGCAGCGCGACTTTATCCGCCTGCCCCTGCGCGTCGAAGTAGGCAATGGCGTCGTCGAGCGTCCATTCTTTCTTCTCGAATGGCAGATTCTGCGCCGCGAGAGCGTGCATCTGCCGAGCGATGGCGCGCGTCTCCTCCTCCGTGATGGTGTGACCGGGCATTCGCAGCAGCACGCCACCGCTGACGCTGTACTCAATGCGGACGCGCTGACCGGGCAGGACGCGGTTCGTCGCTGCAAGCAGGAGGAAGCGCACCGAGCGCTCATAGATGCGCCGACCTTCCTCCGTGTGCATGGTGAGCAGGTAGAGCAGCCCCGGCTGGGTGACGGGTGCGTTCATTTCCAGCACACGTCCGCCCTGCTGGACGGCCAGCACGCCTTCGCGGCTGACACCGAGCTTTATCAGGCACTGTTCAACGGTCATGCCCTGTTCGAGTTCCATTTTCTTATCTTCACAAGCAATCAACATTCTTTGATTCACCTCGTTTCACCAGAGGCGCTGCCTCTGGACTCCGCCAAAGGGTCTTCGACCCTCTGGACTCCC
>ENA-OQQW01000486-OQQW01000486.1-human-gut-metagenome-genome-assembly--contig:-NODE-486-length-27480-cov-8.402516_pt1 | contig 27480 bp, 23 predicted proteins | sample MGYA00243234_ERZ505098 | MGnify/ENA primary metagenome ERZ505098 (study PRJEB26097, sample SAMN02712086) | human gut metagenome | biome: Gut microbiome | host: Homo sapiens | place: Denmark: Copenhagen... | reverse complement strand
GGGGCTGAAGTCCAGACTTGCACCCTCTTCAGCCCCCTCTGGGCGCTCTTTGGTTACTTTCTGGCGCGCCAGAAAGGAACAACTTCGCGTCCGCAGATGCAACGGGAGCAGCGAAAAAAAATCACCCTAATTGTTAGAACCAGCTGCGGCTTAGCGCATGAAGCCGCAACATTCGCGCGCATTGGAAAGGAGCATTCCGATGATGAAGAAGTACATTGCCTGCCTGCTTGCAGCTATCCTTCTGCTGACGATGCTGCCCGCATCCGCATCGGCGGAGGGCGGAATGCAGGCGTGCCACCGCGTGACGGCGAAGTATACCGATTCCAAGCAGAGCAACAAGAGCGGCATCCGGCTGTGGTCGGTCAAAACCGCATTGACGAGCGTCGATGACGAAATCAATGGGCTGGCGCAGGCGTATGCGGACAAAATCGCCCCGACGCTCCAAGCAGGGAAAGCGAACGGCGATAAGAATAGCCGGCTGGATGTTGAAATCCGCCATAGCAAAACGGGGCTGACGTGGATGAGCTTCCTCGTGCAGGCGCGCACGACCTACCACCGCGACCTGATTGCGCAGGAGTTCACCAGCCGCACGTTCGACATGACGACCGGCGAAAGAATCCTGCTGACGGATATTTTCCCCGAAGGCAGCGAGGGCTGGACGATTCTGCGCGAGAAGCTCAAAGCCCAAATCAACTACTATTTCCCGGATGAAACGCCTGACCCGGATGCCGTTGCGCAGGTGCTGTCGGACGAGGGGCTGCGAAATCTCGACTTCACGCTGCACGGCATGTCGCTGGTCATTCACCTCTCGGCGGACGCGTTCTATCCGGAGCATCACACGCTGATTGAGACGACGCTGTTCTACCCCGACATCCGAGAGTACATGACCGAAAAGGCGCAAATCGAGACGGACAATCTTTCCTATTATAAGACCGTCGCGCTGACGTTTGACGACGGCCCGACGCGCACCAACTCCACCAAAGTCCTCAACAGCCTGATGGAGGTCGGCGCGCCCGCCACTTTCTTCATGATTGGCAAGAACATGAAGCCCTACGCCGATTTGGTGCAGCGCGCGCACGACGAGGGTCACGCCGTCGCCAGCCACAACTGGACGCACGGCGACGCGCGGAAAATCAGCGCCGCTACCCTCCGCGCCATGCCGGAGAAGGTCAGCAATGCACTGATTTCCATCATCGGCATCCCGACGCGCTATGACCGCGTGCCCTACGGCGTGTATCCGGCGATGATCAAGGCGAAAGTCGGCTGGTCGTACATCCAGTGGTCGGTGGATACCTACGACTGGCGCGGGCGCAGTACGTCGCTGATTATGAGCAAGACGAAGAAGCAGTTCACCGACGGCGATATTGTGCTGATGCACGACATCAAGGACAACACGCCAAACACCGCGAAAGTGATGGCGGAATGGCTCTACGAGCAGGGGTACATTCTGCTGACGGTGGATGAGCTGTTCGCCAAGGACGGCGTGACGCTGGAGCCGGACACAGTGTATTTCCGCTGCGACGACGGCGTGACGACGATTAAGAAGTAACGGGGGTGCAAGGAATGAAGCGAATCGCCGCGTTGTTGACGGCGCTGTGCCTTCTGCTGGCGCAGGCGCTGGCAGAAACGACCATCGACCCGAAGGAAGCGCGAAACATCACCCTGACGGAAGCGGGGGAGAATGAAACGCCCGACGGCATCAGCCCGACGACCGGGCGGACGCTGAGCAAGCTCTATGTGCCGGAGGGGTACGCGGGGCTGGCGGCGACAGGGCGCTATCTGCCCATGCTGGTGCAAATCGGCAATGACGGCGGCGGCGTGGGCAACCGCGCGCCGTGGGGCGTGGCGTGTGCGGATATCCTCTACGAAACGCCGCTGACAAGGAGCCACGAAACGCGCATCACCGCCGTTTTCTCCGATATGATCCCAGATTCGGTCGGCTTCGTGCGCTCGGCGCGCATTGGGCATGTGTGGCTGAGCGAGGAGTGGGGCGGTGGCTTCCTGTTCTACGGTCAGCAGGAGGTGGAAGGGAGCGACGTGAAGGCGGAAATCAAGCGGCTCGGCGCGGACCTGAGGAGCGTTATCTTCAGCGGCATTACGGGCGGCACGAACTTCAAGCGCTACTTTACCAGCCGCGCGGGCGCGAAATCCCCTTATGATGTGGATGCGAACGTCGCCGCGATGAGCCGCCTCGTGCCGGAAGACCACGTCGCGCCGAACCACGCCTTCCGCTTCACCGACGATGCGCCCGATGGCGACAGCGCCACCCGCGTCTACATCAAATGGGGGGACAGCGCGAAGCTCTACAACTCGCGCCTTGTCTACCGCAAGGAGTGGAACGGCTACCTGCGCTACATGGGCACGAGCAAGACGAACTGGTACGCCGACCGTGATTCGGACGACAGCGCCATTGCCTTCCAGAACGTGATTGTGCAGTTCACGCACGTGGACTACAACCACAACAACAAGAATGAGCCGATTATGTACGTCATCGGCGAAAACGGCGAAGCGGCGGAGGGCAATGCGGATTTCTTCCTGGGCGGCAAGCATATTTCCGGCTATTGGAAGCGCGACGGCATGACCTCCCGCACGGTCTACTACGATGCAAGCGGCGAGGAAATCGCCCTCCTGCGCGGACGCACGCTGATTGTCATTTTCCCCGATGACGCGGCGTCGAAACGCTCGGTGTCTTACGAGTGAGCAAATGCATATCCCGCAGGGCGGGAGAATTTGTGCCGCGCCAAAACAATTGGAAACGACATGAAAAGCTGTCATTTCTTTCTCCGGGCATTGCGTCCCGGAGTTTTTTGTTGCCGAAAAAAATAGGAAAATGATAGCCAAATATGGAAAAAACACTTGACAATCCTTGCCGAAAATCGCTATAATTAAACAGGTAAATTCATACGATTTCTGAATCAACAGGAGCCATCTGCTTGCGCGTTTTTCCCTTTGACGTCCGCACACTCCACTTCGCGGCAGCCAGATGAAAAAAAATCCGCAGCGTATTTTGGCTTGTTTTCATTCGGAAATTGTATCAGGTTGAGGGAGTGGAATTGGAAAATGGAAAGCGGTGCAAACACAAAGGAAGTACTGACCCCGAAAAACGTCTATCGCTTTTTGACGGATAATCTGCCGGGGCTGTATCCGCATGGGGTGATTCCCGCGGCGGAGCGCAAGGGCTTGACGCTGGTGAAGTTCTGGGCGCAAGTGCTCGACGGAATCATTCCGCCGGAATGGCACGCGTCGCTCTTTGGAGGCACGCAGCGCTCGCGGCGGCTGAGCGACATGATGAACCGCACGGGCGTGCAGCCGCTTCCGCCCAAATTGCAGCAGGAGATGAACGCGCTGCTGTCCGGGGAGACGCTGATTCGCCTGAGCCAGCAGGTGCAGGATTTCCTGCGCAGCGCGCACTATGACCCGGATGCCCTCACGCGCGCCCTGCCCGACTTCGTGCGCATGATGATGGAAAACGAGGAGTGCATGAAGCCGGAGCACGAGCAGGTGTTTGAGAACCTGCAGAAATCGCGGGAGACGCTGCCGCGCACGTTTGTGGACATGCTGACGCTCTCGTGGCTGGTGCTGCTGGCGTTCTACGGGCCGGAAATGGGCAGCCGCGAGCTGCTGGACTTCTGCCAGGCGCAGGAGCACTCGGCGCAGGCGCTGTATCTGCTTTCGTCGCACGTCACGTTCGGGCGGCGCGTGCCGCTGTCGATGACGGGGCGCAACTGCGAATTGTGCCGTCAGGGGCTACCAAAGGATGAATACGTCATGGATGCGGCTTCGTGCCTGCCGCAATTGACGGACGCGATTCGGCAGGGCGGCAAAATCGCTGTGACGGGCATGGGCGGCATCGGCAAAACGGAAATGACCCGGCAAGCGCTGGCGCTGCTGGCGAAGGAAGAGCTGTTCAGCCGCATGGCGTGGGTGCAGTACGAAAAAAGTCTGACGGCGAGCCTGCGCATGGCGTTTGACGGCTTGGACGGCGTGGCGGAGGAGAACGTGCTCTCAACGGTGCGCGAGAAGCTGGAAGCGCCCTATCAGGGGCGGACGCTGCTGCTGATTGACAGTGTCGATATGCCGCCGGAAGCGGACGAGGGGCTGCGCGAGATTGAGCATTGGGGCTGCGATGTGCTGGTGACGACGCGCTTCCCGCTGGGCGAGGGATTCCGGAATATCGCCGTGCCGCTGCTGTCGGAGGAAGCCAGCCGGGCGCTGTTTGTCCAGCACGACCCGTACTTGCAGGGCATGGGCAGCGCGGAAACGGAAGCGCTGCATCAGGTGCTTTCGCGCGTGGCGGGGCATCCGCTGGCGATTATCCTGCTGGCGCATCTGGCGAAGATGAAGCGCTGGACAATGCATCAGCTGCTGGAAGAGCTTGACCGCATCAGCCCGGAGGGACTGCGGCTGGCGGGCGGCAAATTCAGCGCGATTGCGCAGAGAATCGCCCAGATGGTGTCCTCCGACGCGCTGACCGACCGCGAAAGGCAGGTGCTGGCGGTTTTCGCCACGTTTCCGGCGTGGACAATCCCGGTGCGGGACGCGCTGACCCTCCTGCGCGACTTCGGCACGGAGGATGAGCTGCTCTCCGCGCTCGAAACCGCGGCGGATTACGGGCTGCTGACATCGAACTGGCGCGGATACGCGATGCACCCCATGCTGGCGGAGAGCTTCCGGCCGCTGCTGCCGCCGATTGAGAAGGTGCCGAGGCTGGCGGAGGTGTTCGAGGAGTGCAAAGCGCATTACCGCGAGACAGATTATCGGACGGCGCCGCTGATGTCGCTGGCGTTGTACGCAATTTCAGACTTCGATGACGCGCCTGTTGAGGTGATGGGCGGCATGACAGTGGCGATTTTTTACCTTTTGAATCTTCATGGGGGAGAAATTCCTGCCGCACGACTGGAATTGTGGCGACAAAAGAAGCAAGGTGAACTTCAAAAGACAGAACATGGACGCTTCTTGGACGGATGTTTCAGTTTGGCACTTGATTCCATTCTGGGCGGCGATTTGGTGAAAGATGGCGAAAAAGTGATTGCGAATCTTTCCAGCGCTTGTGAAGATGATATAGAGTTTATGCTGCTGACCTGCGGCAATCAGGCGCAGCAGATGGAGCGTGAAAATACCAGCAAATTCCTTGCCCGAATTGGCGAACTGATTCCGCTGAACCATCCGAATGCAGCGGCAATGAGAGCGGAGAAAACTGCTATTGCACTGCTGAACAAGGAAAGTGTGCCGCAAGAAGATTTGGATGCAGCCATTTCCTGCTTTATGGAAGCGTTGGATGAACCAAAGCGCGTGGTTGATGCGGCTGGGCAGCTTGCGCAGGTGCTTTGTGCAATGGGACTGGCAGGTATGCCCAGAGAGCGAATCAAAGCACTGGCGGAGCTACTGGAAGAAAAAACGAAGGATGTTGACAATTTGCCGTTTGCCTTCTATGAAGGGTGCGAATTGGTTTTTCATATTCTGGAGGAATATGACAAGGCACTTTCTTACGCGAAGGCTGCTGTTGAGCATACGCCGAAAAACACAAAAACGTATTTTACGGCACTGTACAATTATGTGACGATTATGCAGGAAATGGGGAGAAGGTTGGAAACACAGGAGACTGTAGTTGATGCGCTTAAAAAAGTGCAGAAACTATTTGGTGAAAACAACTCACTGTACTGCTGTTTCAAAATGGCGTATATCTCTAATTTGCTCGAATTAAAACAAGGAAAGGAAGCAAATGAAGCCCTAAATCAGGTGCTGCCGATTGTGCGCCAGCAGATGGGGGAAATTGATGCAAAGGTGGTCGAGTCGGCGCGTGTTCGTGCACTTGCACTGCTGGGACGTGAGGAAGAAGCAATCGAATTGGGCAAACAGGTGCGTGCATTCTTTGTTCAAATCGGCGGTGAAGAATGGACACAGGTGAAAGCACTCGACAGAATCATCAGCAAAGTAAAAAAAGGGGGCTATCGGCAGGAAACGTAATATTGCAGCACAATTTCTGCAAGTTCGGCTGCAATGAATGTAACCTGCTTGACAATCCCCATTGTCGCCGTATAATGGAAAGTGGAATCCTGCATTCGGATAACCATTTTCCATTATACGGCATTTTTTTGTTGCCGGACGCAAAAGAAAGGAAAAATCCATGACGCTCAAGGAGTTTTATGCCGCAGTCGGCGGCGATTACGACGCAACCCTGAACAGAATCCCCAAGGAGTCGATGGTGCTGCGCTTTGTGAAGAAGTATGCCGACGACAAAACCTACGCCCAGCTGACCGAAGCGGTGAAAGCGCAGGACTGGGAAACGGCGTTCCGCGCGTCGCACACGCTCAAGGGCGTGGCGCAGAACCTCGGCTTTGACGGGCTGTACCGCGCCGCGTTCGCGCTGACGGAAGAAATGCGCGGGGGCAAGCCATTGACGGACACTGCCCTCTACGACGCCGTGGCGCAGCAGCAGCAGATTGTGCTGGACGCCGTGCAGCAGCTGGCATAAGGACAAAAAACATGCGTGAACAGAAATGGAATCTTGGGCGGTTTATCGGGAGGAGCAGTGCGCTGCTTCTCCTGTTTGCGCTGCTCTTCCTGCCGTCGGCGCGGGCGGAGGAAGGGGAGAATCTGCCGAAAATAATCATCGGCAGCGACGAATATCAGCCGTACAGCTACTACAACGTGGATGGCTCGCCGCAGGGCGTGGATGTCGAAATGGCGCGCGAAGCCTTCCGGCGCATGGGCTATGAGCCTGTCTTCCGCCATGTGGCGTGGGAGGATAAGGACGAAGCGCTGGCAGACGGCACGGTGGACTGCCTGTGGAGCGGGTTCATGATGAACAATTGCGAGGACAAGTACACATGGGCGCGACTCAACCTGTTCAGCCGTCTGGTGGCGGTGGTGCGCGCGGACAGCGATTATGCGGATTTGGCTGATTTGGCGGGCTGCCGCGCGGCGGTTCAGGCGACGAGCTGGGCGGAATATCTGCTGATTCGGCAGGATCAGCCGGGCATCCCGAAGGTCAAAACGGTGTACAGCTTCTCGTCGATGGATGAGGTGTTCGCCGTCATGCGCAAGGGCTACGCGGACACGATTGTCGGGCATGAGTGCGTGCTGAACATCTTCCTTGCGGAGAATGAAGGGCGCTACCGGAAGCTGGAAACCCTGCTGGGCACGGCGGAACTCGGCGTCGCGTTCCAGAAGGGGACGCACGAGGAACTGGCGCGGCAGCTGGAGCAGACGCTGGCTGAAATGGCGGCGGACGGCACGATGGCGGAGATTTTGACGGCATACGGCATCAACGGCACCGTCCGCATGGGAGGAATCGAAAGCAAATGAAACAGGAAACCTCTCATAAGCGGCGAGGCTTCATCAGCATGCTCTGGATGCCGCTGACACTGTATCTGGTAATGCTTGTCACATCCTTTGTTGTGCTGACGTGGCATGATACACGCAATGTCTGGCAGGCAATGGATGCAACGCTTGACTTTGCGGTGGCGCGGCTCGAACAGTATTTCAACGCCATGTCGAACGAACGCGCCAAGAGCGAAATCCGCCTGCTGGACAAAACGGCGGAGCTCAACTCCCGCATCGCGGAAACGGGGATGATAACGAACGAACAGCTTGACCGGTACGCCTATGCGCAGCGGCTGACGGGCATCGTCATCCTTGATGCGGACATGAATGCCGTCGTCCAAACGACGATTGACGGCGACGCAGCGGCGGCGCTGCATTCAATGCTGCAAAAGCCGACGGTGCGGGAGATTGTGGATTACCCCGTGAAGGCATACATGACGCGGACGCAGGTGGGCAGTCGCACGGTGGATTTCGCCGCCGTCGCGCGCGAGGACGCGCCGGGCCTTGTGGTGGCATACGCCGAGCGCGAGGAAGAGGACGCGAGCGACATGAAGCTGGAGACACTCTTCAGCGGCTTCACGTTTGCAATGAACGGCACGGTCACCGTGTCGGACGGCAAAACCATCATTGCTTCCAGCAGCGCTGAAATCGTCGGGCGCAACGTAAAAAAAATCGAGGAAGACAGCATCCCCCATGCGCAGTGGGACGAATCGGGGCGGCTGCACATTGTTGACGGTATGACGGCGTGGTCGGGCAAGCGCACGGCGTTTGAGAACTACTCGGTGTACGCCATGTTCCCGGATCTTGCCGTCTACAATTCCCGCAACACCATTCTCCTTTACGGCACGCTGATTTACATGGGAATCTGGCTTTGCTTCGCGTGGCTGCGCGCCCAGCAGTCCCGCCGCGCACTGGAGAGGAACAGCGAGCAGGCGCGGATTATCAGCGCCATCAGCGAAATCTACTGCTTCACGTTTCTTGTTAACGTCCAGCGCGGCACGGTGCGCATCATCAAGCACCCGGTGGAGCAGCTGATGAAGATGGACAGCACATGGAGCATGAACGAAGTGGTGCAGATGCAGGCGGCTCAAAACGTTGCGCCGGATTTCCGCGAGGCGTTCATCAGCTACTGCGACCTGACGACCTTGCCGCAGCGCTTGAAGGAAACCCCGAACCTGACGCTGGAGTTCCGCGACCCGAAGGAAAAGGTGTACCTGATGACGACGCTGCCGCAGAACTACGACCGCCGCGGCAGGCTCGAATCGGTGCTGATGGTGACGCAGGACGTGACGGCGGAGAAGGAACGCGAACGCGACTATCAGCTGCAATTGAAAAAGACGGCGGAGGACGCCGAACGCGCCAACATCGTCAAAACGGACTTCCTGCGCCGCATGAGCCACGATATCCGCACGCCGATTAACGGCATCCGCGGCATGGTGGAAATCAGCCGCCGATATGTGGGCGACGAAGCAAAGCAGGAAGAGTGCCGCGAGAAAATTATGACCGCATCGGGCTTCCTGCTGGATTTGGTCAACGATGTGCTGAACATGAACAAGCTCGAATCCGGCGCGGTGACGCTGGAAGAGAAACCGTTCAACCTGCGCCAGATGGTCAGCGAAATTGTGACGATGGTGGAGGGGCAGGCGTGGCACGAAAACGTGCAGGTGTCCTGCAAGACGCTGGCGTGGAATCACGAAAACCTGATTGGCTCGCCGATGCACCTGCATCAGGTGCTGCAAAACGTTGTCGGCAATGCGGTCAAGTACAACTGCCCCGGCGGCAGCGTGACCATCTCCTGCGAGGAGAAAGGCTTTGACGGCACGACGGCGACGTTCCTTTTCACCTGTGCCGACACGGGACGCGGCATGAGTGCGGCGTTCCAGCAGCACGCGTTTGAGGCGTTCGCGCAGGAGGAATCCGGCGCGCGCACGGCCTACAAGGGCACGGGGCTGGGGCTGCCGATTGCCAAGGAACTTGTCGAGCAGATGGGCGGCAAAATCCACTTTGAGAGCGAACTGGGCGTCGGCACAACGTTCTACATCACCCTGCCGTTCCGCGTAGATCCGAATCCGCCGAAAGCGGAATCCGCCAAGCCGGAGCAGGCGGCGTCCATCAAGGGCGCGCACATACTGCTGGTGGAGGATAACGAGCTGAACATGGAAATCAGCCAGTACATACTGGAGGGTGCGGGCGCAATTGTCGCTCAGGCGTGGAACGGGCAGGAGGCGGTTCGCCGCTTTTCCGAAAGCGAACCGGGTACGTTTGACTGCATCCTGATGGACGTGATGATGCCGCTGATGGACGGACTGGAAGCAACGCGGACGATTCGCGCGATGCAGCGCCCGGATGCGGCGACCATCCCGATTGTGGCAATGACCGCGAATACCTTCTCCGAGGACGAACAGCGCAGCCGCGAGGCAGGCATGAACCTGTTCCTGAACAAGCCGGTGGATTCGGGAAAGATGCTGCAAACGGTGCTGGAGTGCCTAAAAATGGGCGGGGAAATGCTTTGTGAAAACCTTGACAAGAACGCAGGTAGGGTGTAAAATAGAACTATCACAGGCGCGATTCCGGGGAAAATCTGGACGCGCGAAAGGAAGGTTCTATTTATGAAGAAGCTGCTTGCGCTGGTGTGCGCGCTTGTCCTGTCGCTGTCGATGACGGCGGTGCTGGCGGAAGAAACCGATGCGTTCACCTCCGCGTCCGTCGCGAGCTACTACGCGGATTCCGCCCTGACCGGGGATGACCTGATGAACGCCATCAACTCCTTCTCCGGCACGTACCTCGTGTGCACCACCAACCCCGACGGCACGGCGAACGCGGGCGTGTTCATCTTCGCGTGCGTGAAGAACGAGGACAAGTACTACATCCAGATGGGTCTGGCGGAGAACCAGACGAAGCAGAACCTGCTCCGCACGGGCGAAGCGCTGGCGGTCTACGCCGCGAACCCCTCCACCGAGGAAGGCGCAAAGCCCTACATCACCGCCGGTGCGCGCATGGTGCTCCAGCAGGTGACGGACGAAGAACTGCTGAAGGTGCTCAACGTCAAGGGCAGCGAAACCGCGCTGTTCTTTGAAATCACCGAAATCAAGCCGCTGGGCTGATTGACAAACGGGGCGCACTCTCTTCCAAATGCGAAGGGGGTGCGCTTTTTTTTCGGGGAATCTGCGGCGTTCGCACGCATTCCAAAACACTCAAAATCCATAGGAATTTGCATATTCCTCTTGACAAGCATGGGAATCGGGAGTAAAATCCTATTGCGGAAGTAGGTTATAAGCTGCCGCACAAGAATGATTTATCAATCAGCCAAAGAAAGGGCTTTTGCAATATGAAACACGCTGAATTGCTGTCCGTCCGCGACCTGCACGTTCAGGTGGGCGAAAAGGAAATCCTCCACGGGGTCAACCTCTCCGTCGGCACGGATGAAACCCATGTCCTCCTTGGCCCGAACGGCACGGGCAAATCCACCCTCGGTTATGCCATCACCGGCAACCCTGCCTATCAGGTGACGCGGGGGAGCATCACGTTTGACGGCGAGGATATTACTTCGATGCCCGTCAATGAGCGCGCGAAGAAGGGCGTTTTCCTTTCCTTCCAGAATCCGCTGGAAGTGCCGGGCGTGACGCTGAGCGCCTTTATCCGCACGGCGCTGGAGCAGAAGAGCGGCAGCCGCATCCGCCTGTGGGACTTCAAGAAGAAGCTGAAGGAAACGATGGCGCTTTTGTCGATGGACGAAAGCTATGCCGAGCGCGATTTGAACGTCGGCTTCTCCGGCGGCGAAAAGAAGAAGGCGGAAATCCTGCAAATGCTGATGCTCGAACCCAAGCTCGCCATTCTGGATGAAACCGACTCCGGTCTGGACGTGGACGCGGTGCGCACGGTGTCCGAGGGCGTCCGCCTGTTCCGCGAAAAGACGCACGGTTCGCTGCTGATTATCACCCACAGCACGCGCATTCTGGAGGCGCTGCGTGTTGACCGCACGCATGTGATGGAAAACGGCGTCATTGTGCGCGAGGGCGACGCGGCGCTGGTAGAAGAAATCAACGAAAAGGGCTTCAAGGGCTGATGGGGGAGCGGCATGACAGAGAAGAGCCAAGTTGCGGACATTGACCGCAGCATTTATGATATTCGCGACGCGGAGCATGACGCGTACCGCATGGAAGCCGGCTTGACCCCCGCCATCGTCGAGAAGCTGTCCAAGGAGAAGAATGACCCGGCGTGGATGGAGCAGTTCCGGCTGGAATCGTTGCAAATCTACAATAATATGCGTGTGCCGGACTGGGGGCCGTCGCTGGACGGGCTGGATATTGACCACATCGCGACGTATGTCCGCCCGAACACGAAGATGCAGAACAACTGGGAGAACGTGCCGCAGGACATTAAGGACACGTTTGAGCGGCTGGGCATTCCGCAGGCGGAGCGCAAGTCGCTGGCGGGCGTGGGCGCGCAGTACGACTCGGAGCTGGTGTACCACAACGTGCGCGCGGAAGTGGCGGCGCAGGGCGTGGTGTACACCGACATGGAGAGCGCGCTGCACGGCGAATATGCCGAGATGGTGCGCAAGTACTTCATGAAGCTCGTCACCCCGCGTGACCACAAGTTTGCGGCGCTGCACGGCGCGGTTTGGTCGGGCGGCTCGTTTGTGTACGTTCCCAAGGGCGTGCAGGTGTCCATTCCGCTGCAATCGTATTTCCGCCTGAACGCCAAGGGCGCGGGGCAGTTTGAGCATACGCTGATTATTGTGGACGAGGGCGCAAGCCTGCACTTTATTGAGGGCTGCTCTGCCCCGAAGTACAACGTGGCGAACCTCCATGCCGGCTGCGTGGAGCTGTACGTCAAAAAGGGCGCGAAGCTGCGCTATTCGACGATCGAAAACTGGTCGAAGAACATGTATAACCTCAACACCAAGCGCGCGCTGGTGGAGGAGGATGGCACGATTGAGTGGATTTCCGGCTCGTTCGGGTCGCATGTGGGCTGCCTGTATCCGATGAGCATCCTGAAGGGCGACCGCGCCCGCATGGAGTTCACGGGCGTGACGTTCGCAGGCGCGGGGCAGAATCTCGACACGGGCGCGAAAGTCGTGCACGTTGGCAAAAATACCAGCTCGTACATGAACACGCGCTCCATCAGCAAGAGCGGCGGCATCAGCACGTTCCGCTCCAGCGTGGTGGTGGAGAAGAGCGCCAAGCACGCCAAGAGCGCGGTATCCTGTCAGTCGCTGATGCTCGACAGCGAGAGCCGCTCGGACACGATTCCCGCGATGGACATCCGCACGCGCGACGCCGCCATCGGGCATGAGGCGAAAATCGGCAGCATCAGCAACGACGCGGTGTTCTACCTGATGAGCCGCGGCATGAGCGAAGAGGACGCGCGCGCGCTGATTGTCAGCGGCTTTGCGGACAACGTGTCCAAGGAATTGCCGGTGGAATACGCGGTGGAGATGAACAACCTCATCCGCCTTGAAATGAAGGGCAGCATCGGCTGAGCGGAAAGGAGCATCCATCAATGGAGAAAATGACCATCAATCAGCTGCCCAGCCGGACGTGGAATCGTCTGGGCGTGAATGAAGCAACGATTGACTGGGACGAAAGCGCGACGGTCGTGCTGCCGGAAGAATCCGCAGAAAAGACGGATATGCTGATTGCATCGGACGCGGCGTATGCCCGCAAGCGCGTGACCGTTCAGGCGGAAAAGGGCGCGAAAAAGTCGCTTTTCCAGATCCTTCGCACGGCGGGCAAGCTGCATGTGCAGACGGAGCTGACCGCCGAGGACGGCGCGGAAATTGAGCTGATTCAGCTGGTCGCGCCGGGCGAAAACGCGCTGGTGTATGATGAAGTCATCGGGCACTGCCACGGCAGCGGGCGGATTGTGCTGCGGCAAGTGACGCTGGGTCACGGCGATGTGTACGCGCAGACGGGCATCGGGCTGGACGGCGAGAACGCGTCGTTTGCGGCGAATATCGGCTATCTGGCGCGGAAAAATCAGACGCTGGACATGAACCTTGTCGTCAACCACTGGGGGAAAAAGACAAAGTGCGAAATCAACGCGTCCGGCGCGCTGAATGACGCGGCGAAGAAGATTTTCCGCGGCACGATTGACTTCAAGCGCGGGTCGTCCGGGTCGGTCGGCAGCGAACAGGAAACGGTGCTGATGCTGGGCGAGGACGCGGTGAACAAGACCGTGCCGGTCATCCTCTGCGCGGAGGAGAATGTCGAGGGCACGCACGGCGCGACCATCGGCGAAATGGACGACGACACGCGCTTCTACTTCGGCAGCCGCGGCATCGACCGCGAAACGGCGGAAAAGCTGCTTTCGCGTGCGGCGATTGCCCGCGTGGCGCAGCAGGTGAAAAGCGAAACGGCGCGCGCGGCGATACTGAACGAACTGGATGGGGAAATGGATGAAAACGACGGATTACAGGCGTGATTTTCCGCTGCTGATGCAGGAAACAGCGGCGTATCTGGACAACGCGGCGACGGCGCAGCGCCCGCAGTGCGTGCTGGACGCGGAAAAAACGTTCTATGAGACGCAGAACGCGAATCCCCTGCGCGGGCTGTATCCGCTGAGCATCGCGGCGACGGAGGCGGTGGAGGAGGCACGCGTGGCGGTTCGTGATTTCCTGCACGCCAAGAGCAGTCAGGAGATTATCTTCACGCGCAACACGACCGAGGCGTTGAACCTCGTGGCGTACAGCTATGGGCTGTCTCACGTCCACGCGGGCGACGAGGTGGTGGTGTCCATTCTGGAGCATCACAGCAACCTGCTGCCGTGGCAGATGGTGTGCCGGCAAACGGGCGCAACGCTCAAATTCATCGACTGCGAAATGGATGGGCGGCTCGACCTGAACAAGGTATCGGAAATCATCACCGAGAAAACGAAAATCGTTGCCGTGACGCACGTTTCCAACGTCATCGGGCGCGTCAACCCGATTCGCGAAATCGCGGATATGGCGCACCGCGTCGGCGCGGTTATCGTGGTGGACGGCGCGCAGTCTACGCCGCACATCCCCGTGGATGTGCAGGCGCTGGACGCGGATTTCCTCGCGTTTTCGGGGCATAAGGTGTTCGGCCCGATGGGCATTGGCGCGCTGTACGGCAAACGCAGGCTGCTGGAAAAGATGCCGCCCTTCCTCTCCGGCGGGGAGATGATCGAGTCCGTCACGCGCACCGGGGCGACGTATGCCGAGCTGCCCTACAAGTTTGAGGCGGGCACGGGCAATGCCGCCGGCGCGGTCGGGCTGCACGCGGCGATTCGCTACATGCAGTCCGTCGGCTTTGACACCATGCACGAGCGCGAAACGGCGCTGGTTGCCCGCATGATGGCGGGGATGGCGGATATGCCGTTCATCCATGTGCTGGGGTCGGCAATTCCTGAGGAACACAGCGGTATCGTCACGTTCACGGTCGATGGCGTGCATCCGCATGACGTGAGCGAAATCATCGCGGCGGACGGCGTGTGCATCCGCGCGGGGCATCACTGCGCACAGCCGCTGCTCAAGCACCTCGGCTATTCCTCGACGGTTCGGGCAAGCTGTGCGTTCTACAACACGCCGGACGAGGTGGATCGGCTGCTGGACAGCCTGAAAACAATCAGGGAGCGAATGGGCTATGGAAAACAGGAACTTTTATAACGAAATTCTGACAGAACACAACATCCATCCGGAGTTCAAGCACGATCTGCCGGACGCGAACATCGAGCTGGAAGGCGTCAACCCCAGCTGCGGCGACGACATTACGCTGAAGCTGAAGGTGGATGGCGACGTGATTACCGACGGCGCGTTCGTCGGCGACGGCTGCGCGATTTCGCAGGCCTCGGCGGACATTATGCTGGGCATGATTGTCGGGCGGAAGAAGGAAGAAGCGCTGCGCCTGGGCGAAATCTTCCGCAAGATGATTCAGGGCGAAGCGACGGCGGAGGAAATCGACGAGCTGGAGGAAGCCGGGGCGCTGAAGGATATTTCGCACATGCCCGCGCGCGTGAAGTGCGCCGTGCTGGGCTGGCGGACGCTGAAGGAAGCCATCGGGGGAGAAGAAGAATAAGAAAACCGGACGGGGCGCGATGGCTCTGTCCGGTTTCCTTTATTTCCAGTGGGAAATCCATGTGTGTTTTGAATATGAAACTTGATTTTGTTTTGTGCAGCCGCATTCGTTCGCTTTCAATAGGTTTGTGATGCGTGAATGCTGGTTCGGGGTAAAAAATCGCTGTCCGCGTCCCGGCAGCGTTTCAGTCGCCAACAGTATTCGCAAACAGAACCCGACCGGGCAGGGGAGAAATCCGCCGTCCGGTCGGCTTTTTGCTGCGGGATGTTTGAAAGCAAAAGAAAAGGTCAAGGCTTTTCAACCTTGACCATCCGTGGAGCATAGGAGATTCGAACTCCTGACCTCGACAATGCGAATGTCGCGCGCTACCAACTGTGCTAATGCCCCAAGCGCTTATTCTCTTTATGTCAGGCGGTGAAGCGCTGAGCACAGAAAGTATTATAGCATAGTTCTCGGAAAAATGCAAGGGGTTTTTTGAAATTTTTTCGGGAAAATTGCAAACTTTTTTTCAGGGGGCATTTTGGACAGATTTCAGAATGCACGTTCGCTTATTTTGCGCGAAAAACTGCTTTTCTGCCCGGCGACTCTTGTGCATGTGCGCCAATTATGGTATAATGCCCATGATGAAGCAAACGGAGGAGAGAGCGGATGGATGCAGAAATGCTGCGGAATGTGCTGACGATGCTGGGCACGGTGCTGGGCGCGATTTTGGTGCTGATGCTGGTGGCGAAAATCACGAGCATGGTGCATGTGGAGGCGGACGATGCGCGCGCGCCGATTGACAGCATGGAAGCGAGCGTCGTCGGCAAGCGCACGCTGGTGACGCAGGAGGACGGCGCGCCGAAAACCATCTACTATATGACCTTCCAGAAGGTGAACGGAATGCGGATGGAGCTGGAAGTGCCGGGCGAGGACTACGGCTTGGCGGCGGAAGGCGATCAGGGCGTGCTGGTCGCGCGCGGGGAAGAATTTATCGTCTTTAAGCGAATGATTTGAAATGATTGGAGCTTCCCAAACAAGTGGCGGCGCCGAAGGGGTGGAGGGGGCGAGCGGAAAGCCCCCTCCTCGCGTCCGCAGACGCGAAATCCTCTGCAATAATCGCATACTGTAAGGAGTAAAACAGAAATTATGGCATATCAGGCACTCTACCGCCAGTGGCGACCCAAAGACTTTTCCAGCATGGTGGCACAGGAGGCGGTCATCTCCACGCTGCGCAATCAGGTGATGAGCGGGCGCGTCGCCCATGCGTACCTCTTCTGCGGCAGCCGCGGCACGGGCAAGACGTCCACCGCGAAAATCCTCGCGCGCGCCATCAACTGCGAGCATCCCGTGGGCGGCGACCCGTGCGGGCAGTGTGAATCCTGCCGCCGCCTGCTGGCGGACGAGTCGATGGACGTGATGGAAATCGACGCGGCGAGCAACAATGGCGTCGAGGAAATCCGCAACCTGCGCGAGACGGTCAAATATCCGCCGCAGCAGGGGAAATACAAGGTCTACATCATCGACGAAGTGCACATGCTGTCCACTTCTGCGTTTAATGCTTTGCTGAAAACGCTGGAGGAGCCGCCGGCATACGTCGTTTTCATCCTCGCGACGACCGAGCCGCAGAAGCTGCCCGCGACGATTCTCAGCCGCTGCCAGCGCTTCGACTTCGGGCGGATTCCGGCGCACCAAATCGCGGGGCGGCTGCGTCAGGCGGCGGAGGGCGCGAAGGCGGAAGCGTCGGAGAACGCGCTGATGCTCATCGCCCGTGCCGCGGAGGGCGGAATGCGTGACGCGCTGTCGATACTGGACATGTGCCTGGGCTATTCCAATCAGGTGACGGAAGACCTCGTGCGCAATGTGCTGGGCACGAGCGACCGCAGCTTCCTGTTCCGCTTCGCCGATGCGCTGGAAAAAGAGGACGCGTCCGCCGTCATGCGGATGATTGATGAATTGATGCGCGCCGGGCGCGAACCGATGGTGTTCGCCAAGGACGTCAGCCAGCACCTGCGCGCGCTGCTGATTGCCAAGTGCAGCCCGGACGACCTGAGCGCCCTGCTTGACCTGACGCAGGAGGACGCGCAGGAGTACGCGCAGCAGGCGGAAAAATTCACCACGACGCGGCTGATGAACATGCTGGAATTGTTTATGCGCGTGGAAACGGATTTGCGCTGGGCGTCGTCGCCGCGAATCGTACTGGAAAACGCCGCGCTGAAAAGCTGCCTGCGGACGAGCGAGGCGGATACGGCGGCGCTCAACGACCGCATCAGCGAACTGGAAAAGCAGCTGACCGCCTTGCAGGAGAAGCTGCAAAGCGGCGCGTTTACCCCTGCGCAGCCCGCGAAAAAGGCGGCAAAGCCTGCATCCGAGCCGAAGCAGGAAGCGCCCAAACCCGCCGCGCCTGTGGTCATGACCCCGACCGGCAAGACCGACGCGGACGCGTGGAAGGAAGCCATGAACATCCTGAAGCGCTCCGACCCCGGCACGTTCGCCATGCTGACGATGGGCAAATACGCCGGGTGCGATGGCGACACCTACCGCTGGCAGGCGCCGATGGGGCAGGAACTGTACGTCGGGCTGATGAATCAGGAGAAGAAGCGCATGGCGATTGCGTCGGCGCTGACGCAGGCATCGGGGATGCAATGCCGCTTTGAGGCGATCGGCGCGGTGAAGGAGAAAAAAGCCGACCAGAGCGACGAATCCTTCCTCGCGGCGCTGGAAACGACCTTCGGCAAGGCGAACACGATGGTGCAGGAGGACGTGAAGGGGTGAGCAGCGCGGACATTCGCGGGATGTTTGCCGGACTGCCGGGTGCGCACGGCATCATCGAAGCGGCGCTGAACGGGCAGGGGCGCGTGATGACGGATGATTCGGCGCGTCCGAGCAGCGCGGCGGTGCTGGCGGGCGATTTCCTCTTCTTCGGCGGCGAACCGTCGGAAGAATTGGTGCGGCGCGCACTGAACGCGGAGAATCGCGCGTGGATTGTGCAGGGGAGCAGTGCGTTTCTCGTGCTGGTGCAGGCGCAGCGGTCGGGAACGTGGTCGGAGCGCATCGCCTTTGACCCGTGCCGTCAGCCGGAGGATGCGCACCTGACTGCGCTGCTGGCGAATCTGCCGCAGGGCGTGACGCTTGTGCCGATTGGCGCGGCGGAAATGGCGTTCTGCCGCAAGAATTCGTGGGCGGCGGACTTCGTGAGTCAATTCACGGAGGATGAATATGCGCGCAGCGGGCTGGGGGTGCTGGTCTGCGCGGACGGTGCGTTTGTGTCCGGCGCATCCAGCTACGCGGCGTATCCCGGCGGCATCGAGGTGGAGGTGGACACAGCACCGGCGCACCGCGGATACGGCTACGCGACGCTGGCAGCGGCGAAGCTCATCTTGACGGCGCATCAGCAGGGAAAAATCGCGACGTGGGACGCGGCGAATGAAACATCAGCACACATTGCGCAGAAACTCGGCTACCGTGTAACCTGCGCCTATCAAGTCTTCACAACGGCGTAACCATTGGCGCACCCGTCAGGATGATTCGCATTCCGCGTTTCCTGCCGGGTGCATTTTTTGACGAAATTTCATCGGTTCGGACGATTTTCACAAAAATCCTGCTGGATTCCTCAGAAAAACCACAAAATTTTTCCGGGCAGCAGGAAATAGGGGGGACATGTAGAATTAGAAAAGTCGGGCTAAATTGTAACCTCAACTTTTCCCGCCCCGAAAGGGGCATGACATGGAGGGAGTTTTGAACATGAGTGAGCAGAACCTGAAGCAGGTGCTGGCGAAAAAGCAGAGCATCCTGCAGGGAGACGCGGAACGAATCGCAAAGCAGCGCACGGCTGGCAAGCTGACCGCCCGTGAACGGGTGGCGAAGCTGCTGGACGCCGGCTCTTTCGTGGAGACGGATGCGCTGGTATCCCGCAATGGGGATTACGCCGGGGTCGTGACCGGCAGCGGCACGGTGCAGGATCGCCCTGTGTACGTGTTCGCGCAGGATTTCACGGTGCATGGTGGCGCGATGGGGCAGATGCAGGCGCAGAAGATTGTCAAGGTGCTGGATCTGGCACAGAAGACGGGCGCGCCCGTGATTGCCCTGTGCGACAGCGCCGGTGTGCGCATTGACGAGGGCGCGGCGGCGATGAACGCCTACGCTTCCGTTTTCACCCGTCTGGCAAAGCTCAGCGGCGTGGTGCCGGTCATCGCGCTGGTGCTGGGCCCGGTGGTCGGCGGCGCGGCAATGATCGCCCAGCTGGCTGACATCACCATTGAAGCCGAAAACGTTGGTCAGCTGATGGTCTATGGCCCGCAGGTCATGAGCGCCATTTCCGGCAAGACGGTGGATGCCAAGGCGGTCGGCGGCGCGAAGACGATGGCTGCGCAGGGCGGCGTCGCACTGACGGCCAAGGACGAGGACGAAGCCATCTCTCTGGCGGTGCAGGTGCTGGACTATCTGCCCGGCTGCAACGCGGAGGATGCCGCGATTGTGGATACCGACGACATGAACCGCATTCTGCCCGTGCTGGACGCGGCGGACGCGGAGAGCCAGCTGGCTGCCATGGCGGACGGCGCGGCGTATGTGGAGCTTTTCAAGGACTACGGTAAGGAAATCCGCGTTGCGCTGACCCGCATCGGCGGTCGTCCGGTCGGTCTGGTGGTTGGCAACGGCAAGGAGAACGATGGCGTGCTGACGGCGCAGTCCGCGAGCAAGGCCGCGCGCTTCATCCGCCTGTGCGACTGCTACAGCCTGCCGGTCGTGTCCCTGATCAACAGCAAGGGCGTTGCCGTCCCGGCGGTTGACGAGCAGGCGGCGACCATCAAGGCGACCACCCAGCTGCTTTACGCCTACGCGGAAGCGACGACGGCGAAGGTGTCCATTGTCACCGGCAACGCCATCGGTCAGGCGTATGTCGCCATGGGCGGCAAGAGCAATGCCGATGTGACCTACGCGTGGCCGGGCGCGGTGATTTCCGCCCTGACCCCCGAAGCGGCGGTGCAGGTGCTCTACACCGACGACCTGAAGGCGGATAAGAAGCCCGCGCTCCAGTCCCGTGCGGAATTGGAAGCGAAGTTCGCTGCGGATGTGGCGGACGGCGTGGCGGCTGCCGCGGCTGGCATGGTCGATGACGTGATTGATCCCGCCGAAACGCGCAAGTATGTCATTGCGGCGCTGGAGATGCTCTCCTCCAAGCGCGAATCCAATCCCCCGAAGAAGCACGGCAACCTGCCGCTGTGATTGAGGAAAGGATCGTGTAAAAAATGGGCTTTTTGAATAATCTGGGCTTCGGCTTGATTGTCACACTCATCGGCATGCTGACCGTTTTCTTCGGTCTGGTGTTGCTGATTGGCCTGATCAAGCTGATGGAAAATGCCACCGCGAACCTCGGCAAGGGCGGCAAGAAGGCAAAGAAGCAGGCGGAAGCGCCCGCTCCCGCGCCGGTCGCCGCGCCCGTGGTGGAAGAAGTGCCCGTGGCGGATGACAGCGAGCTGATTGCGGTCATTTCCGCCGCTGTGGCGATGATGATGGAGGATGGCAGCGCCTTCACGGTGCGCCGCGTCCGCCGCGTGCAGAATGCGCCCGCCTGGCAGAAGGCTGGCCGCGAAGAACAGGTGTACAGCCGCTTCTAATATACTATTTCCTGCATTCACCTGTGCCATCTGCTTGCGCCTTTTCCTTTCTGGCGTCCGTTCATTCCACTTAGCGTAGCGCTGCTACGCTGCGTTTCATTCACGTTAGCCAGAAAGAAAAATTCGCGGCGCATCTTGGCACATGCTCATTTGGAAATAGTATCGGCTTGAACATGACAACAAATTGAACGATTTTGACAGGAGGAAATCCCATCATGCGTACCTTCAATATTACGGTCAACGGTCAGACTTATGTGGTGGATGTGGAAGAAGTCGGCGGCGTGCAGACCGCTGCGCCCGTGCGCGCTGCTGCCCCTGTGGCGGCTGCTCCCGTGGCGGCGGCTCCGGCTGCTGCGCCCAAGGCTGCTGCGGCGGCTCCCGTGGCGGGCGGCGAACCCGTTAAGGCGCCCATGCCCGGCAACATCCTGGACGTGAAGGTCAAGGTTGGCGACACGGTCAAGGCGGGCACGGTGCTGTGCGTGCTGGAAGCCATGAAGATGGAAAACGAAATTCCCGCCCCCAAGGACGGCAAAGTGGCGCAGGTCGTTGTGACCAAGGGCGCGACGGTCGGCGCGGGCGACACGCTGGTCGTGCTGGCGTAATCCGACGTATTTACCGATCCCGAAGGAAAGTGAGCTGATATAATGGGAATCAATGTGGGCGAAACCCTCATGGGGCTCGTCACGACCTCGGGTATCTACCAGTATCTGACGAACCCGCTGGCGCTGATCATGGTCGCCATCGCTTGCGTACTGCTGTATCTCGCCATTGTCAAGCAATTTGAGCCGCTGCTGCTGCTGCCGATTGCCTTCGGTATGCTGCTGACCAACCTGCTGGGCAGCGACATCTTCCACGAAGAACTCTTCGCCGGCGGTCATGCCAACTGGGCGCTGTTCGGCGGCGCGGTCTTGATAGACGGCAAGGATTTTGTTGATTCCGTGGGCTACATGGTCAATGCCGCCGGTCAGATTCTGACCAGCAACAATGTCGTGCTGGGTCACTTCGTCAACGCTGTTACCATCGACGACCCGACGAAGCTGGTGCCTTTTGCTGACATCCTGGCGCAGTTCGCCGCCAACGGCAACGCGGCTTCCATCATTCTGGAGGATGCCTTCCTGAAGAACGGCGCGGTCTACACCGCCACCGGCGCGATGCTGGCGACGGCGGGCAAGACGATTTCCGCGGGTCTTCTGGACTACCTGTACCTCGGCGTGAAGCTGGGCATCTATCCGTGCCTTATCTTCATGGGCGTTGGCGCGGGCACGGACTTCGGGCCGCTGATTTCTAACCCGAAGACGCTGCTGCTGGGCGCGGCGGCGCAGCTGGGCATTTTCATGACGTTCATCTTCGCGTATGCCGTGTTCGGCTTCTCCGATGCGGAAGCGGGCGCCATCGGCATCATCGGCGGCGCGGACGGCCCGACGGCCATTTGGCTGACCGGCAAGCTCGCCCCGCACCTCCTTGGCCCGATCGCGGTCGCGGCATACTCCTACATGGCGCTGGTGCCTGTCATTCAGCCGCCGATTATGCGCGCCCTGACCACCGAGAAGGAACGCAAAATCGTCATGGAGCAGCTCAAGCCTGCCACCAAGACGCAGAAGATTATCTTCCCCATCGTCGTCACCATTCTGGTTGCGCTGCTGCTGCCGTCCGCTGCTCCGCTGGTCGGCTGCCTGATGCTGGGCAACCTCGCGAAGGAATGCGGCGTGACCGAACGTCTGAACAAGACGATGCAGAACGAGCTGATGAATATCGTCACGATTTTCCTCGGCATCACGGTCGGCGCAACGGCGACTGCCTCTACCTTCCTGACGGTGCGCACGCTTGAAATCATCGCGATGGGCATTGTCGCGTTCGGCATGGGCACGGCGGGCGGCGTGCTGCTGGCGAAGCTGATGAACAAGCTCTCCGGCGGCAAGATCAACCCGCTGATCGGCTCTGCCGGCGTGTCCGCTGTGCCGATGGCGGCGCGTGTGTCCCAGAAGGAAGGTCAGAAGGACAATCCCGCGAACTTCCTGCTGATGCACGCCATGGGCCCGAACGTCGCTGGCGTTATCGGCTCTGCCATCGCGGCTGGTGTGCTGCTCAGTATGTTTGGCTGATAATTGGCTGAATAAATCAGCAGTCAGATGGAAACGTATCCAACGTATCCGGTCAGGGGCAGGGGAGTGCTTCTCCGCCTCTGACCGAACTGAAGGAGGAAATTCGTCCTATGGCAAAGGTTCAAATTACGGATACCATCCTGCGCGACGGCCACCAGTCTCAGGCCGCGACCCGGATGCGTACCGATGAGATGCTGCCTGCCTGCGAAATGCTGGACAAGGTTGGCTACTACTCTCTGGAGTGCTGGGGCGGCGCGACCTACGACGCGTGCCTGCGCTTCCTGAATGAAGACCCGTGGGAGCGGCTGCGCAAGCTGCGCAAGGCGCTGCCCAACACCAAGCTGCAGATGCTGCTGCGTGGCCAGAACCTGCTGGGCTACCGTCCCTACGCGGACGACGTGGTGGATTTCTTTGTCAAGAAGGCTGTCGAAAACGGCATTGACATCATCCGCTGCTTCGACGCGCTGAACGACCTGCGCAACATGCAGACCGCCGTCAAGGCGACGAAGAAGTACGGCGGCACGGCGGAAATCGCCATGTCGTACACCGAATCCCCCGTGCACAACGAGGATTACTTCGTCAAGCTCGCCGTGGACATCCAGAAGATGGGCGCGGACGTCATCTGCATCAAGGACATGGCGAACCTGCTGCTGCCCTACAAGGCGTACAGCCTCGTCAAGCGCCTGAAGAAGGAAACCGACCTGCCCATCGTCCTGCACACGCACAACACCACCGGCACGGGCGACATGGTGCTGCTCAAGGCCATCGAAGCGGGTGTGGACGTGGTGGATACCTGCCTGTCCCCGCTGGGCTCCGGCACGTCTCAGCCGGCGACCGAATCCCTCGTTGCGACCCTGAAGGGCACGGAATACGACACGGGCTTCGACCTCGACCTGCTGGCGCAGCTGGCGGCGCACTTCCGCACGGTGGCGGATCGCCTGACCAAGGACGGCTGGCGTGACCCGGCGCGCGTGCTGGGCGTGGACGTCAAGACCCTGCAGTATCAGGTGCCGGGCGGCATGCTGTCCAACCTGATTGGCCAGCTGAAGCAGGCGAACCAGATGGACAAGTACTATGACGTGCTGGCGGAAGTACCGCGCGTGCGCAAGGACTTCGGCTATCCGCCGCTGGTCACGCCGACCTCCCAGATCGTGGGCACGCAGGCCGTGATGAACGTGCTGGGCGGCGAGCGCTACAAGATGGTGCCGAAGGAATCCAAGGACTTGCTGGCGGGCCACTACGGCCGTCTGCCGGGCAAGGTGAACGAGGACGTGCGCAAGAAGTGCATCGGCGACACGAAGGTCATCACCCATCGCTACGCCGACGACATTCCGCCGGAACTCGACAAGCTGCGTGAGGAAATGCGCGAATGGTATCAGTGCGAGGAAGACGTGCTGTCCTACGCCATGTTCCCGAAGGTTGCGCCGAAGTTCTTCGAGTATCGCGCGGCGCAGCAGCTGAAGGTGGATTCCACCATGCTGAACAAGGCTGACAAGACGATGCCTGTCTAAGAGGCAGAGGGTCAGGGGCGAATCCAACGCGGAATTGCCCCTGACCTTGTTGTGTTTTCAGAGATTTCGCGTCTGCGGACGCGACAAGGGGGCAATGAAAACGGACGAAGTCCGCGGTCGCCCCCTTGACCCCTTCGGGCGACTTTGTTTCGTGTTTTTAGACAAAAAGCATCAAGTGTCAGGCTGTTCGCAGAAAATTTGCCAAAGTACATCTTGATTTTACCGCGCAAGTGGTGTATGATATAGATGCGGAGAATCGGGATTTTCCCTGAATCCGCAGTGTATTGTCCCACCAATTTAAAGAAAGAGGTAGGTTCTACATGGCAGAGCTGAATCTGAGCAAGTATGGCATTACCGGCACGACCGAGGTTGTGCACAATCCTTCTTACGATCTGCTGTTCGAAGAAGAAACCAAGTCCACCAACGAGGGCTATGAAAAGGGTCAGGTGTCCGAACTGGGCGCTGTGAACGTCATGACCGGCATTTATACCGGCCGCAGCCCCAAGGACAAGTATATCGTCATGGACGAGAACTCCAAGGACACCGTGTGGTGGACGAGCGAGGGCTACAAGAACGACAACCATCCGATGACCGAGTCCACTTGGGCGTCCGTGAAGGATCTGGCGATTAAGGAGCTGTCTAATAAGAAGCTGTACGTCGTTGATGCCTTCTGCGGCGCGAACAAGGACACCCGCATGGCTGTCCGCTTCATCGTGGAAGTGGCGTGGCAGGCGCATTTCGTCAAGAACATGTTCATCCAGCCCTCTGAAGAAGAGCTGAAGAACTTCACCCCGGACTTCGTGGTTTACAACGCGTCCAAGGCGAAGGTCGAGAACTACAAGGAACTCGGTCTGAATTCTGAAACCTGCGTGGCGTTCAACATCACCAGCCGTGAGCAGGTCATCCTGAACACGTGGTACGGCGGCGAGATGAAGAAGGGTATGTTCTCCATGATGAACTACTACCTGCCCCTCAAGGGCATTGCCGCCATGCACTGCTCTGCCAACACCGACATGAACGGCGAGAATACCGCCATCTTCTTCGGCCTGTCCGGCACCGGCAAGACCACCCTGTCCACCGACCCCAAGCGCCTGCTTATCGGCGATGATGAGCACGGCTGGGACGATAACGGTGTCTTTAACTTTGAGGGCGGCTGCTATGCCAAGGTCATCAACCTGGACAAGGAATCCGAGCCTGACATCTACAACGCCATCCGCCGGGATGCTCTGCTGGAGAACGTTACCGTGGACGCCAACGGCAAGATCGACTTTAGCGACAAGTCCGTCACCGAGAATACCCGCGTCAGCTATCCCATTGATCATATTGACAACATTGTCCGTCCCGTTTCTGCGGCGCCTGCTGCCAAGAATGTGATCTTCCTGTCCGCTGATGCCTTCGGTGTGCTGCCTCCTGTGTCCATCCTGACTCCGGAGCAGACCCAGTATTACTTCCTCTCCGGCTTCACCGCCAAGCTGGCCGGCACCGAGCGGGGCATCACCGAGCCCACCCCCACCTTCTCCGCATGCTTCGGCCAGGCCTTCCTGGAGCTGCATCCCACCAAGTACGCCGAGGAGCTGGTCAAGCGTATGCAGATGAGCGGTGCTAAGGCCTACCTGGTGAATACCGGCTGGAACGGTACCGGCAAGCGCATTTCCATCAAGGATACTCGCGGCATTATTGACGCCATCCTCAGCGGCGCCATCAACGAGGCTCCCACCAAGACCATTCCCCACTTCAATTTCCAGGTGCCTACGGCTCTGCCCGGTGTAGATCCCGCCATTCTGGACCCCCGGGATACCTATGCCGATGCCTCCCAGTGGGAGGAGAAGGCCAAGGATTTGGCCAGCCGCTTCGTAAAGAACTTTGTCAAGTATGAGTCCAACGAGCACGGAAAGGCCCTGGTGGCCGCCGGCCCCAAGGTGTAAATCAACCGAACTGAAAAGCGCCGGAATAATTATATTCCGGCGCTTTTTATAGTATTAAGGAGAAAACCATGATTGAACTGAAGATTCTTATTGATGATCTGGACTACGACTCTATCGCAGACTATCTGATTCCGGCCTTGGCCGAGAGCATGGCAAAAGAACGGAAGGGAGGCGTGCTGGGCGGCGTCCTTGCCGGGAATCCGGAGGTGTTTACCTCCATGGCACGCACACTGCTGCATACCATGAGCCAGGAAAAACGGGATGAGCTGCTGGTGCAGCAGCTGAACAAGAATCGGGACAAGCTGCTGCAAAAGGGGAGAAAGGTCGCTGCCGACAAGGGTATCCGCGTACAGCTGTGCGACCTGACTGCCAGAAGGTTCTGATGTGGGGGAAATTACAACTGCAAATAAGGGCGGGGCTTATCCCCGCCCTTATTTGTGGAATGCTGGTGCGGCACAGGGGGATACGGATTGCCGCACCGGTGACATCGGTCACTGGTTCGCAATGACAGAGCTTTGCAGGCAGTTCGGAGCAGAATCGGCGGCGGGGTGAGGGCACCCCGCCCATATAGGTATTCTTGCTCCTTCAGCCAAAAGATCCGGCCCGTGTGGGCCGGATCTTTAATCAAACGAAAAAATCACTTCTTCAGCGCCTCTACAGCCTGACGCAGGGCGGATATGTTATCTTCTGTGGTGGCCCAGCTGGAGGCAAAACGAATGGCGGAATGAGTCTCATCGATACGCTCCCAATATTCATAGCCGAAGCTTTGCCCCAAAATGGCCAGCTCCGCATCGCTCATAATAGGGTACTGCTGGTTGGTAGGGGAGTCAAAGAGGAACTTATAGCCGCAATCCTCAAAAATAGCGTGAATCTTCTTGGCCATAACATTGGCGTGGCGGGAGATTTTGAAGTACAGGTCATCGGTAAACAGGGTATCAAACTGCAGGCCCAAAAGCCGGCCCTTGGCCAGCATACCGCCT
>ENA-OQQW01000454-OQQW01000454.1-human-gut-metagenome-genome-assembly--contig:-NODE-454-length-28648-cov-6.350715_pt1 | contig 28648 bp, 25 predicted proteins | sample MGYA00243234_ERZ505098 | MGnify/ENA primary metagenome ERZ505098 (study PRJEB26097, sample SAMN02712086) | human gut metagenome | biome: Gut microbiome | host: Homo sapiens | place: Denmark: Copenhagen... | reverse complement strand
ACGGTCAGGCGGCTTAAGCCCGTGCCCAGCGACAGCGCAAAGATGATGAGCGCCGCACCTTTTTCGATCGTCACGGCAAAGCTGCTGCCGGGCGCCGCTTCGTTTGAGATCGAAACCATGCCGGCGCGCGTGACCCGTCCGTTTTCGAGCGGATACTTTGCATTTTCAATCGTAACGCCCGTCAGCACCGCGTCCAGAGGCACAATGGAGAAATACCTGTAAGCTGACGGCATTATGAATTTTTCCCGTCCTCCCTCATGCAAAACGATGCGGTTGCAGCTGTCGAGGATGGTCAGTCGCCCTCCCATCTCTCGCGCCTCCTCGAGCAGCGAGAGATTTGCGAGCATATGGTCGATGCGTCCGCCGGTCGCGCAGACGAGCGTTGCCTCGCGGCAGCCGCGGCGGAACACCTCGCGCAGACAAGACTGCGTGTCGGTGTCGTCCTTCTCCGGCTTCAGCCGGATGACCTCGTCTCCCTCGGTCTCGGACATGGAGTCGCAGTCCGAGATCATGAAGTCCGGGTGCAGGCCGAGCGCGCGCGCATGGCGCAGACCGCCGTCAGCGCAGGCAATGAGCGCGTCCGGATGCTCCCCGAGGAACGCGCGGATGTAACTGTAGTCTGTTTCGGGCGCGGCTGCAAAGATCAGCGCGTGCCGCCCTTCGTAAGCTCCCATTCCTTCAGATCCTTTACGCTTTCATAGAGTTTGACATAGCTTTCGTGGCGCGTTTTTGCGATCTCGCCGTTTTCGACCGCCGCAAGGATGGCGCAGCCCTTTTCCTTGACATGGGCGCAGCCGGTGAATCTGCACTGGCCGAGATAGGGCGCGAACTCCGGAAAGGCGTATTCCAGATCGCGCGCCAGCACGAGATCCATCTGCTCGGTCTCGAACGAGGAAAAGCCCGGCGTGTCCGCGATATAGCCGCCGCCCTCGATGGGGTGCAGCTCGACATGGCGCGTGGTGTGGCGGCCGCGGCCGATGCGGTCGGAGATCGCGCCGACCTCCGCGCCGAACGAGCTGTCGAGGCGGTTGAGCACACTCGACTTGCCGACGCCCGAGTTGCCTGCGAAGGCGGAGACCTTTCCGCAGATGCGCTCGCGCAGCGCGTCGATGCCCTCGCCCGTCCGCGCGCTCACGCGCAGCACCTCGATGCCGCTCTTCCGGTAGGTCTCATACAGCTCGTCGCCCGCGTCCGCGTCGGTCTTGTTGATCACGACGAGCGGCGTGATCTCCTTGTGTACCGCGATGGCCGTCACCTTGTCGATGAGAAACGGGTCGGTCACGGGAGGCGCGGCGCTCGCGACCGCTACAACAAGGTCGAGGTTCGCGACCGCCGGACGGATGAGGCTGTTTCTGCGCGGCGCGATGCTCATGAGATAGCCCGTCCCGTCCGGCTGCACCTCAAGCTGAACGCGGTCGCCCACGATGGGTTTTCCAACGGTCTTGCGGAATTTTCCGCGCGCCTTGCACTCGATCAGCCCTTCCGGCGTATCCACATAATAAAATCCGCCGATGCCCTTGAGAATAATGCCTTCGGTCAAAAATACGCTTCCTTTCCTCATTCTGCAAGGGACGCAGCCGCGCAGTGTGCGGTGCGTCCCTTTGTGTCGTTTAATTGAAACTGTACGTCTGCGTCGTGGACGAGCCGTCTACGCTCACCGTGACCTCATGGTCGCCGGCCGTAGACTGCACGGTGACGGCGATGCTGCCCTGACTGGTGGACGGAGTGTCGTCATACTGAATGACGCCGTCTACATAGATCACGACATGGGCGGTATCCGCGCTGTCGGGCAGCGCCACCGGAATGGTCGCGCTTCCTTCCGCCGGTGTGGGCGGAAGTTTGCCCGGCGTGTCGTCCTCGCTCGAACCGGTGTTGCCGCCGGTCGTGCTGCTGTCCGGCTTCTGCTCGTCAGCCTTTTTGCCCTTGGAGATCTGGATATTGACCGTCGTGCCCTGATTTACCGAGCTGTTCGCGTCGATCGACTGCCATACGACCGTGCCCTCCGGCTTGTCGCTCTCGACCTGATCGACCGAGCCGAGGCTCAGGCCGCGCTCGGACAGCGCACGCTGCGCCGCCTCCTGCGTCATGCCGGTCAGGCTCGGCACGTCGGCGGATTTCTGTTCCTTGCCGAGGCTGATATAGACCGTCAGCGTCTCGCCGCGCGCCAGCTCCGTGCCGGCCTCGGGGTCGGTACGGATGACCTTGCCCTCCTCGACGTCGTCGCTGTATTCCTTTTCTTCCTTGAGCTCGATGCCGTGCGCATCCAGCGATGCCGCGACATAATCGAGCGATTTTCCGGTGAAATCGACCACCTTGTAGGTGTCCTTGACGTTATCGCCGCCGGCCGAGACCGTAACGGTGATGACCGAGCCCTTGACGGCCTGCTGGCCCTCGCGGGGGTCCTGATCGAGGATCTCTCCGGCCGGACGGTCGGACTCCTGCCGCGAGGACGCTTCCTTGATCTCGAAGTTGTTCATAACGTCGGAATCGGCGTAAACGTCGTCGATCGTGCGGCCGATGAGGTCCGGAACATCGATCTTTGCGGATTTTCCGCCGCCGGTGAACATGAGCACCGCAACGACGAGCAGCGAGATGACCGCGACGACCGCGACGGCCATGCCGGCCGCCATCGCCGGGCGCTCGCTCAGCTTTTCGAAGAAATCCGACGGCTCCCGCTCGCGAACCGAGGTGCGGCGGCGCGCCGGAGCCTCCCGGCGTGCGCTGTGCGGTTCACTGCGGCGGCGCGGTGCCGCCGGGATGGCGGCCGTATCCTCTGCTGCCGCATGACGGGCTGCGCGCTGCACCTCCCGTCCGATGACCTGCGTCTCGCCCGAGCTGTCGTCCGAGGCGGTATAATAGAACTGCGTGTCCGGGTCCTCGCGCACGCGCGCAAGGTCGGCGCACAGCTCGTCCGCCGAAGCATAGCGTCTGCTGATGTTCGCGCACATCGCGTGCATGACGATGGCGTCCAGGCCCTTCGGGATGTCCGGGACCAGCTCGCTCGGCATCGGCGGCACGGCGTTGATATGCTGCATGACGATCTGGAGCGCGGTCTCGCCCTCGAACGGGAGCCTGCCGGTCAGCATCTCGTACATGACCACGCCGAGCGAATAAATATCCGTCCGGTAGTCGATCTTGCTGCCCTTGGCCTGCTCGGGCGAGATATAGTGCACCGAGCCGATGGCCTCCTGCACCACGCGCGTCTCCTGCGTCGTCGCGAAGGACGCGATGCCGAAATCGGTCAGCTTCGCGGTGCCGTCGCGCAGGATGATGACGTTCTGCGGCTTGATGTCCTGATGGATGATGCCGCGCGAATGCGCATGAACGAGGGCGCTTGAGATCTGTTCTGCGAAGAAAATACTCTCCTGCCACGACAGGCGGCCCTTCTGCTGCAAATATTCCTTAAGGGTCACGCCCTCGATGAGCTCCATCACGATATAATCCGTGCCGTCCTCGTTTCCGACGTCATAGACCGAAACGATATTGTGATGGCTGAGCTTGGCGACAGCACGGGACTCGATGGCGAAGCGCTTGCGGATGTCGGGGTCCTTGGCGAACTCCTCCTTGAGGATCTTGATCGCCACATATCGTCCGAGTATGGTATCGCGCGCGCGGTAGACTACCGCCATGCCGCCGACGCCGACCACATCGATCAGCTCATAGCGGCCGCCGAGCAGCCTGCCGATATACTTGTCGTTTTCCATGAGGATCACGCCTCCTGTTTCGCGCCGCAGGTAAACAGCGCGACCGTAATATTATCGCGGCCGCCGCCCTCGAGCGCGAGGGTCAGCAGCTCCCGGCCCTTATCTTCGAGCGTGCCTGCGCCCGCAAGCACCTCGGCGATCTTCCCGTCCTCGACCATGCCGGTCAGGCCGTCCGAGCAGAGCAGAAGGATGTCGCCGTCCGCGAGCGTCTGCTCGAACAGGTCGCCATCCACCGTCGCATCCACGCCGACCGCCCGGGTGATCAGATTTTTCTGCGGATGGGAGCGCGCATCGGCTTCGCTGATGCGGCCGAGGCGGCGCATTTCCTCAACGTAGGAATGATCCTCGCTGATCTGGCGCAGCGTTCCGCCGCTCATGATGTACGCGCGGCTGTCGCCGACGTTCATGATGCTCGCGTCCCTGCCCTGCACGAAGGCGCTGACGAGCGTCGTGCCCATGCCGCGGAACTCGGGCTGGCGGCCGGCGAGACCGAACACGGTGTCGTTCGCCCGGTCGAGCGCGCGCCGCAGCGTCTCGTGGCGCGTCATCTCGTCCGCACCGGTCTCGAGCGCCGGCTTTGCCTCCTCGACAAAACACTCCGCCGCAAAGCGGCTCGCGACGTTGCCTGCGTTCGCGCCGCCCATGCCGTCGCACACGAGGACGAGCGCGCTGTCCCTGTCCGGGCACGCTTCGATTCGGTAAATATCCTGATTGGTCGGACGCACGCGCCCCTTATCGGTAATTCCGAAGTATTCCATTGCCTTCTGCCTCCTCAGACACAGGTTATCCTTGCTCCTTCATCTCGCGCCGGCGAAGCTGACCGCAGGCTGCGTCGATGTCCGGGCCGAGCTTTCTGCGCACGGTCGCGGTCACGCCGCGCTTTTCGAGCGCCTGCTGAAAGCGGCGCACGGTCTCCGGCTTCGAGGGCGAGAGCGGACTTTCCTCCACCTCGTTGAGCGGGATGAGGTTGACATGGCCCGGCCGGCCGCGGAGCAGCTTCGCGAGCTTTTCCGCCTGCCACGGCCGGTCGGTCTTGTCCCGTGCCATCATGTACTCGTAGGAAATCCGGCGGCCTGTGGTATCGAAGTAATACCGGCACGCCTGCATCAGCCGTTCCACGGGATAGGCGTCGTTGACCGGCATGATGGACGAACGGGTCTCGTCGTCCGGCGCGTGCAGCGATACCGAAAGCGTGATCTGGAGCTTTTCCTTTGCCAGTGTCTCTATTTTATCAGCAATTCCGCTCGTTGACAAGGATATATGCCGCTGTCCGATGTTAATTCCCTCCGGGCAGCTGACAAGGTGCAGGAATTTCAGCACGTTGTCGTAGTTGTCGAGCGGCTCGCCCGTGCCCATCAGCACGATATTCGAGACTTTTTCGCCGCTGTCCTTCTGCATGAACAGGATCTCGTCCAGGATCTCACCGGCGGAAAGATTGCGCTTTTTGCCGTTCAGGCCGGACGCGCAGAATTTGCAGCCCATGCGGCAACCGACCTGCGTCGAGACGCAGACCGAAACGCCGTGCTCGTAGTGCATGAGGACGGACTCCACGCAGTCGCCGTCGCGCATGCGCCACAGATACTTTACCGTGCCGTCGACCCTGCTGACCTGCTTGCGCGCGACCTCGGGAACGGTCAGGATGAAGTTCTCCGCGAGCCGCGCGCGCAGCTCCTTGGAGAGATTGCTCATCTCGTCGAAGGACTGAACTCCCTCGTGCAGCCACTTGAAGATCTGTCCTGCGCGGAACGGCTTTTCCCCCATGTCCTTCAAAGCCGATTTTAATTCATCTATCGTTAAACATTTGATTTCTGTCATGGCTCTTTCAATTTCCAATCCGTTTTAATTTCGCAATAAAGAACCCGTCCGTGTCGTGCTCAGGCGGCAGGAGCGTCACCATGCCATCCTCCCGCCCGCCGCAGACCGGATGCGACCACGGCGCGGGCGCGAACTCCGGATGCGCCGCAAGAAAGGCGCGCACAACGTCCTCATTCTCGTGCCGCAGGATGGTGCAGGTCGAGTAGACGAGCGTGCCGCCCTTTTTGACGTACCTCGCGCAGTTTTCCAGAATGGCGAGCTGCAAGGCAGGCAGCTTTGCGATCTCGTCCGGGTCCTTGTAGCGCGTTTCCGGCTTTTTGCGGATGATGCCGAGGCCCGAGCACGGCACGTCGCACAGCACGGTATCCGCGCTCTCTGCCCACTCCGCGCGGAACGCGGAGGCGTCCTGAAGCTCGGTGCGGATGTTCGGCAGACCGAGACGCGCGGCGCCCTCTTGAATGCGCTTCAGCTTGTGCTCGTAGATGTCGCACGAGGTCAGGCTGCCCTTCCCCTGCATTTTCTCCGCCATGGCGAAGCTCTTGCCGCCGGGGGCGGCGCAGCAGTCGAGGACGGTCGTGCCCGGCTTCGGGTCGGCGACGAACGCCGCGAGCGCACTCGCCGCGTCCTGCACGGTGATGCGTCCCTCGCGGAACGCCTCGGTCGCGGCCGCGTCGCCGCCCGTGCACAGCAGGATGTCTGCGAACGCGCGGTGCGGCGTGACCGTCATCCCGGCGCGCTCGAGCTCGGCCTTCGCCTCGTCCAGCGTGGTCTTCATCCTGTTGACGCGCACCGAGACCGGTGTGTCAGCGTTGTCCGCCTGACAGATGCGCTCGGTCAGCTTCTGACCGAACTGCTCGGAGAGCAGGCGCACGAGCCATTCAGGATGGCTGTACCGGAGCGCGTAGTAGCTTTCCTTGTCCGGGCAGTCGAGCCGCGGCAGCGCGTTCTTTTCGACCGCTTCCGCCGCTTTTCGCATGACGGCGTTGGCGAAGGATACGGTGCGGTCGTTCGCGTGGCAGTAGTGCCGCACGAGCGAGACTGTCTCCGCAACCGCCGCGTGCGCCGGGATCTTGTCCATCAGAATGAGCTGATACAGTCCCATGCGCAGACACGCAAGCACGCGCGGCGCGATCTTTTTAAGCCGCAGAGAGGAAAACCTGCGCAGATACCAGTCGAGCAGCAGCTCATTCTGCACCGTGCCGTAGGTCAGACGCGCGGCAAGCGCAGCGTCCCGGCCGTCCAGACCGGCGCGGGAGAGATAATGATGCAGCGCGCCGTCCGACCACGCGCCCTCCTCCGCCATGGAAAACAGCGAAAAAGCGGCGACCTCGCGCGGCGTTTTGGGTCTTTTATCGATCATCGCGGTTTCTTCCTCCGAAAATGAGCAGCAGTCGGAGCAGCTGCGCGAGCGATACCGCAAGCGCCGCCACATAGGTCATCGCAGCCGCCGTCAGCGTTTTTTTCGCCATGCCGTACTCGTCCTCATCGAGCATATGCGTCTGTCCGATCGCCGCGAGTGCGCGGCGCGAGGCGTTGATCTCGACCGGCAGCGTCACGAGCTGGAACACGGTCGAAAGCGCGAACGCGATGATGCCGACCTTGATGAGCACGCCGAAGTTCAGCACGAGACCCATCAGAATGAGCGGCATGGCGGCGGTCGCGCCGACCTGCGTCAGCGGAACGATGGCGTTGCGCAGGCGGATGGGCGAATAGCCGACCGCATACTGCACCGCATGGCCCGCCTCATGCGCGGCCACGCCGATGGACGCGACCGAGGTGGACTGATAGACCGACGCGGACAGGCGGATGGTGTTCGTCCGCGGATCAAAATGGTCGGTCAGCTTTCCGGCGACATATTCGATATTGACGCCCGTCACGCCGTTCGCACGCAGCACGGCCTGAGCCGCCTGCGCGCCGGTCAGCCCCCGGCGGCTCATGACGCGCGAGTAGCGGTTGAACGTGCCGTTGACCTGCGACTGCGCCCAGAACGCGAACAGCACGCACGGCAGCACCAGCACGATATAGTACATATCAATTCCGTAATAACCCATATACGGCATGGAAAAAACCTCCCTTGATTGCTGGGATTACTCGCCCAGTCTGCTGCCCTTTTCGACGGCATGGCCGCGCAGGAAATCGGTCGCCTTCATGCGTCTGCCGCCGACGAGCTGAATTTCGGTCAGCGTCAGCGCGCCCTCGCCGCAGGCGACCGTCAGACCCTTTTTCGGGTCGGCCTCGAGCACCGTGCCCGGCTCGCCGCAGCCGTCCGCCGGCTCAGCGGCGTAGACCTTGAGGCGTTCGCCTGCAAGGCTGGTCAGCGCGATCGGCCACGGATTGAGGCCGCGCACCAGACAGTCGAGCTCGCGCGCGGACTTCGACCAGTCGATGACCGCCATCTTCTTGTCGAGCATATGCGCGTAGCAGCTCTCCGCGTCGTTCTGCGGACGCGGTGTGATCTCATCCAGTCTGACGAGCGTTTCGGTCAAAAGTTCCGCGCCCGACTGCGCAAGGCGGTCGAACAGCTCGCCGGCAGTCTCGCGTGCGCCGACCGGCGTCTCGCTCGTCAGCAGCATATCGCCGGTGTCCAGCCCCTCCGCCATCAGCATGGTGGTAACGCCGGCTTTCTCGTCGCCTGCGATGACCGCCCACTGAATCGGCGCCGCGCCGCGCCAGCGCGGCAGGAGCGAGCCGTGGACGTTGATGCAGCCGCGCGACGGAATGTCGAGCACGGCCTTCGGCAGCAGCTTGCCGTAGGCGACGACGATGATGACCTCGGGAGCAAGCTCGCGCAGACGCGCCTGCTCCTCCTCTTTTTTGAGCGTATCCGGCTGAAAGACCGGGATGCCGTGCGCGAGGGCAAGCTCCTTGACCGGCGGCGCGGTCAGGATCTGCTTGCGGCCCTGCGGCTTGTCCGGCTGCGTGTAGACCGCCGCAACCTCATGTCCGGCGTCCAGAAGCGCCTGAAGGCTCGGTACGGCGAAATCCGGCGTACCCATGAAAACGATCCGCATTACTCTTCCTCACCGTCCTGCATCTGCTCGACATCGACATATTCCTCGACCTTTTCGATGAACAGGTGGCCGTCGAGGTGCTCGGTCTCGTGGCAGAAGCACTGTGCGACGATGCCCTCGCCCTCGCGCTCGAACCAGTTGCCGAAGCGGTCCTGTGCGCGGATCTTCGCCCATGTCGGACGGGTCACATAGCCGTAAACGCCCGGAACGGACAGGCAGCCCTCTACGACGCGCTCCGCGCCGCGCTGCTCGATGACCTCGGGGTTGACCAGCTCGACCATCTCCTCCGGGTCCTTGTTGACGTCGAGGAGCACGACGACGCGGCGCAGGATGCCGATCTGCGGGGCGGCAAGGCCGACGCCGCCCGAGTTTTCCAGCGTCTCGCGCATATCGTCGATCAGTACATGCAGGCGGTCGTCGAACTTTTCGACCGGACGGCAGTGCTTTGCCAGCTGTTCGTCGCCCTTGGTAAGAATTTTGCGAAGTGCCATGATTATTTATCCTCCAAATTCAGCTTTTCTGTGTAGATATTGATTGTTTTCTGTATAATGTCCCCGTCAAGCTCGGGAAACGGAACGACCGGCTTCGGCTCGCCCCCGCCCACGTGCTTTTCAAACCACGCGACGTCGTGCCATGCGCCGAACTTCCAGCCGGAGCTATGCCAGACGCCCGCATCCTCAAAGCCGAGCCTGTGCTGCATGCCGACGCTTCTCGGGTTCGGCATGGTCACGCAGCTGTAAAGATGGCGAAGGCCCTGCATCTCGAGCAGCTCGATGAGGCAGGCGAGCAGCACCGTGCCGATGCCGCGCCCGTGCATACCCTGCTTCAGGTAGACGGACAGCTCCGCATCCCAGTCGTACGCCGCGCGCTCACGGATGCGGTGCGCGTAGGCGTAGCCGATGATCCCGCCGTCCTTTTCGCACACGAGATAGGGAAACTGCGCGGCTGTCTCGCGGATGCGGTCGGAAAACGCCGCGTCCGTCGGCACCTCGTATTCAAATGTGATGGTCGTGTCCGTGATGTACGGCGCGTAGATCGCGCAGAGCGCCGCGCCGTCCTCCGCCTTCGCTCTGCGAATAATGAACCTGCTCATGGGTATCGCTCCTTGCCGGGATCAATGAAATAGAAGTCCGGGATCCGCTTACAGATCCGGGTTGCTGTCCGCGAAAACGGTCACGCCGCGGTTGCGGCTGTCGAGCATGAACTCGCGCAGCACGCCCGAGACCAGACTGCGGAACCGCGCGCTGTCTCTCGCGCGCATGGTCAGATGGTAGCGGTAACGCCCCATGACCTTGACGACCTGCGCCGCCGCCGGGCCCAGAACGGGCGCCTTTACGTCCGCATACTGGCCTTCCATCAGGCTGAGCAGGCGGTTTTTGAGCGCGAGCAGGCTTTTCAGCACCTGCTGCTCGACCTCGCCCGCCGCAGTCAGCACCGTAAACGTGCAGACCGGCGGACAGCGCAGCGCCTCGCGCGTTTCCATTTCGCTTTCATAGAATTTTTCGTAGTCCTGCCGCGCCGCGGTCAGAATGACCGGATGGGTCGGGCTGTAGGTCTGAATGACCGCACGGCCGGTGTCGAAGCGCCGTCCGGCACGCCCCACGACCTGCGTGATGAGGGAAAACGTGCGCTCCCTCGCACGGTAATCCTGCGCGTAAAGGCTCTGATCTGCGTCGAGCACGCCGACGAGCGTCACGTTTTCGAAATCCAGTCCCTTCGTGACCATCTGCGTGCCGAGCAGGATGTCCGCTTCGCCGCGCGCAAAGGCAGAAAACAGTTTTTCGTGCGCCCCCTTGGTGTTCATCGTGTCCGCGTCCATGCGCAGCACGCGCGCATCCGGGAAGCGCTCGTTCAGCTCCTGCTCGACGCGCTGCGTGCCGGGGGTCTCGGTGAACAGCTCCTCGCCGCCGCAGACCGGGCAGGTGCCCGTGATCTTGATGGACGCGCCGCAGTAGTGGCACATCGCGCGGCCCGAGGCAGAATGATAGGTCATGTTCGTCGAGCAGTGCGGGCACTCAGGCACCCAGCCACACATCGCGCAGCCGATGACCCGGCTGTTGCCGCGGCGGTTGAGGAACAGGATCGCCTGCCGGCCTCGGTCGAGCGTGTCGAGCAGCTCGCGCTCGAGGTCAGCGCCGATAACGCCCGAGCGTCCGGCGCGCGTCTGCCCGCGCATATCCGAGATGAGCACCTCGGGCAGGCCGGCGCCGAGAAAGCGCTCGGTCAGACGGAAGACCGGGTATTTTCCCTGTTTCGCGCCGTAATATGTCTCGACAGACGGCGTTGCCGAGCCGAGCATGAGCAGCGCGTCCGCCTGCACGGCGCGGTATTTCGCGACGTCGCGCGCATGGTAGCGCGGACTCTGCTCGGACTTGTACGCGCCGTCCTGCTCCTCGTCGATGATGATGACGCCGAGGTCGCGCACGGGCGCGAACACCGCAGAGCGCGTGCCGATCACGACGCGCGCCCGGCCGGTCTTGATCTTTTTGAAGCTGTCGCAGCGCTCTCCGGCGGACAGCGCAGAGTGCAGCACCGCGACCAGATCGCCGAACTGTGCGGCGAACTGCCGCAGCACCTGCGGCGTCAGTCCGATCTCCGGGACGAGCACGATGGCGCTCTTTCCGGTCTCGAGCGCGTGCGCGATCAGGCGCAGATAGACCTGCGTCTTGCCGCTGCCCGTCACGCCGAACAGCAGCGCGGCCTGCGCCTTCGGCTCATCCATGAGCGCGGCCATGCCGTCATACGCCTCCTGCTGCTGCGCGGAGAGCACGGGCTTCGCCGCGCGCGGTACATCGGAAAAGTCCGGCGCACGCATGCGTTCCTCGTATTTCACACGCAGGATGCCCTTTTTGATCATATCGCGCAGAGCGGCGTCGCTCGCGCCCGTCATGTAGGACAGCTCCTTCTGGCTCATCCAGATGCCGTCCGCGAGCGCGGACACGACGTCCTGCCGCGCGGCGCTGCGCCGTACCCGGCTCATCGCTTCATCGGACTCCATGTCGAGCGCGAGCATTTTTTCCGTCTTGTCGCCGGTCTTCTGCACGGTGTTGCTGTGGTAGACGAGGATGCCCTCGCCCGCGAGCGCATCGAGCGTGCGCCCGGCGCCCTTTCCGAGGCGTTCGCGTATCTCGGCGAGCGAAAGCGTCTGTCCCGCCGTGTCGAACAGGCGCAGCACCTCGCCTTCCTCGCCCTCGCGCGCGTGCAGCGCCGCCGGGTCTGCATCCGTGGCAAGCGTGTACATCTCGTTCCGCCTGAACCACAGTCCGGCCGGGAGCATGGCGCGCACGCAGTCGAAATAGGTACAGTACAGCCGCTCCCGCATCCACGCGGCGAGCTTCAGCTGCTCCTGCGTCAGCACCGGCTGCTCATCGAGCGCTTCCACGATAGGCTTGAGGCGGTATTCGCCCGTGTCCTCGCGAAAGGCGAGCACAACGCCTTCTGCCCGTTTATTGCCAAAGCCGAACGGCACGAGAACACGGGTGCCGATCTGCACCTGTTCCCGCAGCTCGTTCGGCACACGGTAAGAATATAGCTTGTCGATCGCGTAGGTCGCCGCATCCAGAGCGACAGCACAAATGGTTTCCGCCAAGGATCGTCACGGCCTTTCCTGCTGTTTATAATGGTTTATGCCGCAAAAGGCGGAGCCGGTCACTCCGCCCTTGCAGTCTGTTATCTCCGGCTCATGCCGAGCAGACGGTCGAGGATGAGGTCCGCGAGGTCTGCCTTGCTCATAATGGACGGCTGTTCCCGGTGTCCGTCCGCGAACAGGAGCGTTGCGATGTTGGTGTCCGTGCCGAAGCCGGCGCCCTTGTCGCGCAGCGAATTCGCCACGAGCATATCGCAGTTCTTGCGGCGCAGCTTGCTCTCCGCGTTGTCGAGCAGGTTCTGCGTCTCCATCGCGAAGCCGCACAGAAGCTGTCCCGGCCGCTTGTCCGCGCCGAGCGCGGCCAGAATATCCGGGTTGCGCGCAAGGAGGATGTTCAGCTCGCCGTCGCCCTTTTTGAGCTTTTCGTCCGCGGTCTCCGCCGGGCGGTAATCACCGACAGCGGCGGCCTTGATGATAAAGTCCTGCTGCGCGGCGCGGGACAGGACCGCATCGTACATGTCGCGCGCCGACCGGATGTCCACGCGGTTAACGCCCTTCGGCGTGTCGAGCGCAGTCGGGCCGGACACGAGCGTGACCTCGGCGCCGCGCATCGCCGCGCGGCCCGCGATGGCGTAGCCCATCTTGCCGGTCGAGTGGTTGGACAGAAAACGCACGGGGTCCATCGCCTCCTGCGTCGGCCCTGCGGTGACGAGCACGTGCTTTCCGGCAAGATCCTGTCCGGTCAGCGCCTTTTCGATGCCCCAGAGCAGGGTCTGCGTGTCGGGCAGCTTGCCGCGGCCGCTGTCGCCGCAGGCGAGATGGCCTGCCGCCGGGTCGATGATATGGAAGCCGCGCCCGCGCAGCGTTTCCAGATTGCTCTGCGTCACCGGGTTGTCATACATGCCGGTGTTCATGGCCGGCGCGACAACGACCGGCGCCCTGGTCGCGAGCAGCGTCGTCGTCACCATATCGTCCGCGATGCCGTGCGCCGCCTTGGCGATCACGTTTGCGGTCGCGGGCGCGATGACGAACACGTCCGCCGCTTTGGCGAGCGAGATATGCTCGACCTCCCACGGAAAGCTGCGGTCGAAGGTATCGACGACCGCGCGGCTGCCCGAGAGCGTCTCGAACGTCATGGGCGAAATGAACTGTGCGGCGGACTCGGTCATGAGCACGCGCACCTCCGCGCCGTTCTGATGCAGCTTGCTCGTGAGGTCGGCGGCCTTGTACGCCGCGATGCCTCCCGTCACGCACAGAACGACGGTCTTTCCTGCAAAGCGCATCGCTTAGCGGTCCTCCTCCGGAATATCGCCATCGTCGAGCTCCTCGTCATCGAACTCGTCCATGCGGCGGCGGGAAACCGTCGTTTCGCCGTCCTCATTCTCCTCGTCGGAGTCCGACGCGCGCTCCTCGTCGTCGAGGTCGTCGTCAACGTCTACCATTGCGGCAGCGATCGGGTTGTTTGCGGTCTTGACCGGCTCTACGCGCGGACCCGGACGGTAAACGATCTCGCCGGCTGCAATCTCATCGAGCGCGAGCTTTACCGCCTTGTCGGTCAGCGGCACGCCGCTCTGCTCTGCCTCGTCGGCAATGTCGCGCGCGCGCTGTGCGGCCAGATTGACCAGCAGATAGCGGTTGCCTACTCGTTTCATCAGTTCCTGCATCGAAGGGTTCAGCATTGTAATCAAATCTCCTTATATTACCCAGTGTATAATTTTATCTGTGATTGCCTGTGTTATCGACGGGAGGCGAGAATGCCTTTGATCTCGTCTACCGCGCGGTCTACCGTGTCGTTTACGACCACATAGTCAAACCTGTCCTTCTGTTCCAGCTCGCCCTTTGCGGTCTCGAGACGCTTCTGCACCTTGGCCTCATCCTCGGTGCCGCGGCCGCGCAGGCGGCTTGCCAGCTCCTCGAAGGACGGCGGCGCGATGAATACCATCACGGCATCCGGGCGCTTTTTCTTGATCTGCATCGCGCCCTGCACCTCGATCTCCAGAATAACGTCAAAGCCCTCGTCGAGCTTTTCGTTGACCGGCGCCTCGAGCGTGCCGTAGTAGTTGCCGACATACTGTGCGTGCTCCAGAAACGCGCCCTGCGCGATCCGGTTCTCGAAATCCGCCTTTTCAAGGAAATAATAGTGCACGCCGTTCTGCTCGCCCGGACGGGGCGCGCGCGTCGTCGCGGAGATCGAGAAAAACAGTCGGTCGTCCTCGGCAAGCAGCCGGCCCAGCACCGTACCCTTGCCTGCGCCGGACGGGCCGGTGAAAACATACAGTGTTCCCTTACGCATCCTCTGTTGCTCCTTCCTCGGTGTCGCCGGCGAAGCGCGCGGCGACGGTTTCGGGCTGAAGTGCGCTCAGCACAACATGGTCGCTGTCCATGATGAGCACCGCGCGCGTGCGGCGGCCGTAGGTGCCGTCGATGATCATGCCGCGGTCGCGTGCCTCCTGTACGGTACGCTTGACCGGCGCGGAATCCGGGCTGACGATCGCGATGAGACGCGACGCCGCCACCATGTTTCCGAAACCGATATTGATGAGCTTCACTTCGGTCTGCCCCCTTTTCTCATGCCGCGCCGCGTTTTTCAGGCGGCACAGCCGGTTTGATACGATATTTTATTCGATATTCTGAATCTGCTCGCGAATTTTTTCAATTTCGCTCTTGATGTTCACGACGGTCTGCGCCATCTCGACATCGTTCGCCTTCGAGCCGATGGTGTTCGCCTCGCGGTTCATCTCCTGCACCAGAAAATCCAGCTTGCGGCCGACGGGCTTTACCTCGTTCAGCATGCCGTCGAGCTGATGCAGATGGCTGCGCAGGCGCACGGTCTCCTCGTCCACCGCCGTCTTGTCCGCGTAGATCGCGGCCTCGGTGACGATGCGCGTCTCGTCGATGTCCGTGCTCTCGAGCACCTCTCGCATGCGTGCGAGCAGCTTTTCGCGGTACTCCGCGACGCGCTCGGGCGAGCGCTTCTCGACCTCGCCGACCAGCGTCTCGATGACCGAGGCGCGGTTTCTGACGTCCTCCGCGAGCTTTTCGCCCTCGCGCTCACGCATCTGGTCGAAGCCGTCGCAGGCCTCGGCAAATACGGTCAGAACGTCCTGCGTCAGCTCGTCCGCGTCCTGCTCGATGCGCTCCGAGCCGAGTACATCGGGGAGCTTTGCGAGGCTCATGACGGTCACATCGTCGCGCAGGCCGTACTTTTCGGACAGCTCGCGCAGCGCCGCCAGATAGCGCTCTGCGAGCGCGTGGTTTACCGTGACGGAAAGATCGCCGCCCTCGTCGGTCTCGACGCTGACATAGATCTCGGTCTTGCCGCGTGCGATGCGCGCGGCGGCCGCCTTCTTCACGGCGTCATCCAGAAAGCCGAACTGGCGCGGCGCCTTTACCGTGCAGTCCAGATAGCGGTGGTTGACGGCGCGCAGCTCGACGGTAACGGTGCGTCCATGCAGCACCTGTCGCGCGCGGCCGTAGCCGGTCATACTCTTCATTTTATCTCTTCCCCCTCAGGAAAATCCATGTGATATAAACGCATTTCCATGCGGAACCGTCAAATTTTCGGCAGATACCGCCGCACAAAGCGGATGAACCGCGTCAGAACGGCATCAAAAACGGTAAATCCGATGTTCGCCGCGAACCAGAACGCCGCGAGCGCGAAAAATCCGGGCATTTCCAGCTGCGGAAACACGCCCTTTGATACGAGCGCACCTAGCACGGCGAGCACAAGATTCGCATATGCCAGCTTGAGCGTCATGCGTGCGCCGGGGCGGACGCGGCTCTCGATGAGGTATTTTACAATGGGATACAGGCCGCAGACGGCGATATAGGCCGCCGCGACGCTCTTTCTCGGCACGAGCATGAGCGACAGCGCACTCACCGCCGCATAGACGGTGAGCGAGGTGCGCAGCGCGAAGCTGCGGATGAGCGGCACCGCGGACACGATGCCGGCCGAGATGCACAGCGCAGGCGCTGCCTGCGGAATGAGTCCGCCGATATACAGCAGCACAACGGCAAACCCCGCGAGCAGTCCGCCGCGCGCAATTTCCCGTGTGTTCATATCAGCAGCCGCCTCCTGCGCAGCAGCCGTTCAGACAGGTATTGCAGCAGCAGTTGCAGATGGCGAGCTGAACGCAGTAATCACAGGCGCTCATCTCCTGCATCGGACGGTAGCCGCCGTAGCCGCCGGTCATGTTGAGGTTGTTCAGCGCGTTGTGGTATTCCGCGTTGCCCGGGTCGAGCTCGCAGGCCTTGATGTAGGCGCGCTGCGCCTCATCATACCAGCCCTTGCGTGCGTAAATCGTACCGGTCAGGAAGAACCACTCGGCGTCGCGGCCGGACGCACGGGTGAGCAGGCTCTCGGCCATGTTGAGGTTGCCCTGATTGATGGCCTGGCGCACCTGTGCATAGAGCGCGGCGTTCGGACCGGAATAAGTCCGCTGGCCGCCGTAGCTCTGGCCGTAGGTCTGACCATTATAGCTCTGACCGGTGCTGCCCGCACCGGCGCCCGTCTTGCCCGAGCGCTCGCTCATGATCGTATCGTAAGCCTCGTTGATCTCCTTCATGCGTGCTTCTGCCAGGTCGGCGAGCGGATTATTGACATAGTTGTCCGGATGATACTTGCGCGCAAGCTCACGATAGGCGCGTTTTACATCGTCATCACTCGTCTGTGGCGTTACACCGAGTACCTTATAGGGATCCATGCTTTCCCCTGCCTCCGTTCGGTTGGTATGTGCCGTCGAGCACCTGTCTCGTCACGGTCGGCATACCAAGAAAAATGATATTGCGGATGATCTCCGCATCGCGCTGCGCATCCAGAAGGTCGAAGGCCGTGCATACGTCGGCGAGCGACCGCTCCAGTGTGCGCTCCAGCGGTTGTTTTATGTCTGTGATGTCAGGCGTTTTCAGCGCGTAGCGCTGAACGAGCGGATTATACGCGCCTGTTTTCATGTCCTCCGGGACGTCCTGCGCCGCGTCGAGCAGGTAAAGCCACCGTCCGGCATGGTAGAACATCTGCCGGAGAACGCGCTCCCGTGCGTCGCCCGTGTGCGGCACGACCGCCGCCGTCATTCGGGCGGAGGCGTCCGCTGCGCGGTCCATCGAAGCGCAGTTTTCGTTTTCGAGTGCGTGCAGCTCGTCGAGCGCCGCGCGGATGTCGCGGTCGGCCTCAGGCAGGCGCGCCCTCGCTTTTTCGTAGCCGCGCCGTCCAAGGCGGCACAGTACGGCGGCGAGCAGGCGCTTTGCGCCCTTTTCGTCCGCAAGATTGTCGCGGAATTTATGATAGCTCAGCAGCACGCTCGCATCCGCCGCGAGCGCGAGCGCGTCATCGGGCGAGGCGCAGACCCGTTTCGTCACCGGGTGCGCGTCGCAGCGGCGGCGCTCGGTCTGTGCCTTCGGCGTCTCGCCGCTGCCGATGACAAGAGCATAAAAGGTCATGTCATAGCTGAGAAACATTGTAAAGAACCGGCCGTACCGTGCGCGGATGGCGTGGCACAGACCGCAGTACACCTGCTGGAAGCGGTCCGCTTCTTTCACCTTCAGCTCGGACTTCACCGGTCGGATAAAGCCAAACATCGCATAACCCTTTCGCGCCGTCTTTTCGACAGCAGAATTTCCGCGAGGCAAGCCATAATTTTCCACTCAGTGTTCATGACAATACTGACCGTCTCGCGGTATCAATTTATTTTACCGAACTTTCGCGCATATGACAAGGGCGAACACGGAAAATTGGCGAAAATTCATAAAAAGTTCAGAGAATTCATGCGGCCGGATGGCTCATTCCCGTTCGCAGGGCCGCGCACTTTCCCTCTCACAGCACGAAAACCGAGATCATTCTCCCGGTTCCCGCATAATTTCTGTTTGCTCCGCGCTCTTAGGGCAATACCGCATAATTGAACAAGAGCGATTTGCGAGCAAATTTTGCGTTCTGACAAGGCGCGGTTTTGCGGTAATACTTGATGTATTACCGTGAAATCGCAACAAAATCAGGGCACAAAATTTCCGCAAAGCGCCGCAGCTTTAATTGTGCGGTGTTGCCGTAAATACAGCAGCCGCGCGGCAGCTTCAGCGAATAACGTTCTTCTCCATCTGCTCGATGTGGCGGAGCTCCTCCTCCGCCTTGCGCTCGACGGCGGCCTTGAGCCGTTCCAGCTCCTCCAGTTCCTCGTCAATGTGGAACTCGTCGCGCTTGCGCATCTCGTCGCTCTGGAGAGGCTCCGCAGCAGACGCTTCCGCGTTCTCTGCGGCGGGCGACGGCGCGCTTCCCTTCTGCTTGTCCTCTTTCTTTTTCCGTTCCAGCTCGCGCCGCTTGTCCAGACGGGAGATGTACAGGAACTTTCGAATGACGAACAGCACGCCGACCGACAGAACCGCCAGCAGGTTCTCCTGCGGCGAGGTATGCTCGACGATCATCTGACGCGCGATCGCGAGCAGCATGACGTCGACCACCGAGTCGATGGTGTAGCTCGTGATCATCTTGAGCAGCTCCGCGCCGATCAGGATCAGGCACGCATCACTCATGCGGCCCTGCAGGTAATGCGCGTCGCCGAGCAGCTCGCTGATGTCGGTCGTGCCGATCAGACCGATGCCCGATATGATGCATCCGATCAGGATAAGGCCGCCGACCACCATCTCGATCATGGTCGCGCAGAACGATAATCGTTCTCTGAACTGGTTCTTCATCTCTTTTTCTCCTCTTGCTGCTACTCTTTCTCTCTTCTGTTTTTTTGACAAATTCTTAACAATTTATCTGTAAACATTATAGCACACGCCCTCGGCTGATGGCAATGCTATTCGACATTTTTCATAAAATAGCCAAAAATACCGACGAATTTTTGACAAAAAAGGACACAGACAATAAGTCTGTGTCCTTTCTGCTCTTTACTGCTCTTCCGGCTGCTCGACCAGAGTATAGTTTCCGGTCTCGCCGCTGCCGATCACGGTCAGCACATCTTCATGCAGCAGGAAGCGTATTTCGCCGTCCTCGGAGGCTGCGCTGTCGCGGTCGGCCGAGGCCGTGCCCGTCACGCCGTCCGAGAACGTGAAGGTGAACGTTCCCTCGCCGGTCTGCTCGAGCGTGACCGACGCGCCCGAGGAGGAGGCATAGCAGCCCGCCCAGTCGGTCTCCGTGTCCTCCGGCTCGCTGAGCAGGGCGTCATACTCCCCCAGAACGCCCTCGCCGGGATAGCTGTACCGGTCGCCCGTCACACGGTCCACGGCCACCTGTCCGACCGCGCCGCCGTCCGCACGGCGGCTGACGTCGAACACGGCAAACGAATGTGTTTCTCCCTCGATCTCGCATTCCAGCGTTTCGCGCGACGGCGCTACTGCATAGCTTTCGCTGTCGAACTGCTCGCCCGCGAGCTTCTGCGCCTCATACACGCTGAGCAGCTGCGGCTTTTTCTCCTCTTCCCGGAGCAATCCCGCCTGCTCGGCACGCTCGAGCGCCTGCGTCTGCGGATTGACGGTCGCGGTCGTTTCCCCGGCACAGCCGGTGAGGCATGCCGCAAGCACTGCGGCGGCAACAGGCCATCGTTTCATGGACTGCGGTCTCCCCTCTCTCAAAATCTGCCGGAAGGCCGGAAAAACGGCTGCGCTGACGCAGCCGTTTCCGCTTTCGGGCGTTGATACACCTATCATACAGTATTTTACTGATTTTTGCAACGGTAATCTGGCGGGTTTATTCGGCAGAAGCCGGGTTTTCCTCCGTGTTCTCGCCGCTGCCGCCGCCCTTTCTGCCCTTGCCGCCCTTGCGGTGCGGCAGGTGAACGAGCTTTTTCAGGCGCTCTGCGATGCTGTCGGTCAGCGAGTAGTAGACCGGCGTGATGAACAGCGTTGCAACGGTCGAGATGACCATGCCGGTCATCATGACGATGCCCATCGGCTTCATCATCTCCGAGCCCTCGCCGTTCGAGAATACCATCGGCACGAGGCCGAGGATGGTGGTCATCGCGGTCATCAGGACCGGACGGACGCGGCGCGGGCAGGCGTTGAGGATGGCGGTGTTCTTGTCCTCGCCGCGCTCCCGGCGCTGAAGGGTATAGTCGATCAGAACGATGGACGAGTTGACGACCGTACCGGCCAGAATGATAACGCCGAGCAGCGCGACCATGGAAACGTGGTTTCCGGTCGGCGCGAGCAGCATCATCGAGCCGAGCAGGCCGATCGGCAGGATCAGCATGATCGCGATCGGCAGCGCGAACGAGTTGAACTGGGTCGCAAGGATGAAGTAGACGAGCGCGATCGCGACCGCGAGGGCGAGCATGAGCGAGCCGGTGGTCTCAGCCATCTGGGAGGCCATGGTGTCGCCGTCGCCGATCTCTACGCCGTCCGGCGTCTCGTAGGAGTCGAGCACCTCGTTTACCTTTTCGGTGATGGCGTTCGCGTCGCCGGACTCACTTTCGCCGGTGATGGTGACGGTCTCCTTCTGGTTCTTACGGGCGATGGACTGCGGGCTCAGCTCGGTATAAACGTCCGCGACCGAGCTCAGCGGCACATTGCCGCCCGTTGCGGTCGGCAGCTGCATCGAGCGCAGCGCGTCCAGACTGGTCGCGACGTCCGCGTCGCCCGATACCGTAACGTCGTATTCCTCGCCGTTCATGCGCAGCGTGGTCGCCGTCGAGCCGGTCAGCTCGCCGCGCACCAGACCGCCGATGGCGGCCGGGGTCAGACCGAAGCGCGAGGCGTTCTCGCGGCGAACCTTGACCGCGACGCGCGGCGTCTGCTCGCCGGCAGAGGACTCGACGTTGATCGCGTCCGGGATGGCGGAGAGCTTCTCCACGAGGTCGTCCGCCGTCGCGGCGAGCTGGTCATAGTCGTCGCCGGTCAGCTCCACGCTGATGTCCGAGTCGGTGGACATGCTCATGGATTCGCTTGCGGAGACCGTGATCTCGCAGCCGGCGATGTCCGCAAGGTCGCGGCGGAGCTGTTTGGTGATCTCCTGCGCGGAACGGTCGCGCTTGTCGAGGTCGACGAGCGAAACCGTGACGCTCGCGCCGGAGGCGGAGGACATGATGGAGGTCGAGTCGCCGGTCGAGTAGTAGATCTGCTCAGTCTCCGGCACCTTATCCATGACAATGCCCGCGATGCGGTCCTGGATGGCCGCGGTATCCTCCATGGTCGAGCCGTTCGGCATGGAGACCGAGACCGAAACCTGACCCTGGTCCATCTCCGGGATAAGCTCCATGCCGGCCATGGCGATGCTGATGACGCTGAGGACGCAGATGGCGAGCGTGATGGCGATGCCGGCCCAGCGGTGGGTGATGAGGAATTTCAGGCTGCTGCGGTAGCGGCGCATGAGCGGCTTATCCACGATCGTGGTAGCCTTGAGCTCATCCGAGCCCGCCGAGGCGGCCTTGCTGACCTTGGACGCGCCGAGCAGTATATAGCACAGCAGCGGCACGAGCGTCAGCGCGATGATGAGCGAGCTGAGCAGCAGCGCGACGATGGTGATACAGAATTCCTTGAACATCATACCGGTCATGCCGCCCGACAGCGCGATCGGCAGGAATACGGCGATGGTGGTCAGGGTGGACGCTGTGACCGAGGTCATGACCTCGCCCGTGCCCTTCGTGCAGGCGTCCCAGCGGCTGTAGCCGTCCGCGCGGTAGCTGAAGATGTTCTCCAGAACGACGATCGAGTTATCGACGATCATGCCGACGCCGAGCGTAATGCCGCCGAGCGACATCATGTTCAGCGTGATGCCGCACACGTTCATGATAAGGAAGGTAAACAGGATGCAGCACGGCATCGCGATGGTCAGCGACAGCGTCGCGCCGAGGTCGCGCAGGAACACGAGCAGGACGACCGCTGCGAACAGCACGCCCATCCAGATGTTCTGCACCGCGTTGTCGACGGTCATGTTGATGTAGTCGGACTGGTCCATAACGACGTCTGCCTGAAGCGCATCGTTTTCCGCGATGACCTCGTTCAGGCGGTCGACCGCGCTCTGCGCGACCTTGACGGTGTTCGAGCCGGACTGCTTGTTGACCGAGAGCATGATGCACTCCTCGCCGTCGACCTTGGCGATGGTGGAGCGGTCCTTGGGCTGCATGGAAACGTCCGCGATCTGGCTGAGGCGGACCGTGCCGCCGGCCGGGAGCGAGATGAGCGCGTTCTTGACGTCGTTCAGCGAGGAATACTCGCCGTCCGTGCGGACGGCAAGCGTCTGCGAACCGTTGTCGAGGTCGCCGCCCGGGATGGCCATGTTGTCCGCGCCGAGCTGCTGTGCGACCGAGGTAATGGTGAGGTTGTAGCCCTTGAGGCGCGCGGCGTTGGTCTTGACCGCGACTTCGTCCTCATAGCCGCCCGAAACATCGACGGACGCTACGCCGTCCAGGCGCTCGAGCGCCGGGGAGATCTCGTCCTCTGCGATGGACTGGAGCGCCGCAAGATCAGAGCCGCGCAGCGCGACCTGCACGACCGGCATGGAGTCGATGTCGATGCTCATGACGGTCGGGTCGGAGGCGTCGTCGGGAAGCTGACTCTTGACCTGGCTGACCTTGTCGCGCAGGTCGGTCATCGCGTCGTCGAGGTCGGTGGAGTCGGTGAACTGAACGACGAGCATCGCCATGTTCTCCGACGAGGTGGACTGGAGCGTATCCAGACCGGACAGACCGGCCACCGCGCTCTCGAGCGGCTTGGCGACCTGCTGCTCGATGTCCTCCGGGCCCGCGCCCGGATAGGTCGCGTACACGATCGCCGCCGGAACCTCCATGGACGGCATCAGCGCGAGCGGCAGGGTAGAAAAGCTGTAAAAGCCGAACACAATGACCATGAGATACAGAAGGATGGTCATTACGTTGTGCTTGATAAAGGTTGCTGCTACTTTCATCGAGCCTTAACCCTCCCCGCCGTCACTGGTGACGACACGGACGGCAGAGCCGTCGGACAGGTAGGACTGACCCTTGACGACGACGCGGTCGCCCTCGTTCAGGCCGGAGGTGATCTCGGTGTTGGTCTTGCCGACCAGACCGGTCTCAACGGTCACGCGCGCAGCGGTCGTGCCGCTCTCGTCGACGGTGAACAGGTAGCGCTCGTTGTCGTTGCCGGTCAGCACGCAGTCGGTCGGAACGGAGAGCGTGTTCTCGCGGCGGTCGGTGTAGAAGATGACGGTCGCGAACGCGCCGATGGCCGGCTCGGTGCCGGACGGAACCGAGACCGATACGTCATAGAGATTAGTCTGCTGGTTGGCCGCTGCCGGGAGCGAGACGATCTTCGCGCTCTTGACCTCGTCGGACAGGACGGAGATCTGCACGCCCGCGCTGTCGCCGGTGTGCAGACCGGCGAACACATCCTCAGAGACCGATGCGTTGATCTTGACGCGGCTGTCCTCGGCGATGACGACCGCCGGCTGTGCGGAGGAGGCCATGCCGCCCTGCACGACATTCACCGCCGTGACCGTGCCCGCGCAGGGCGCAGTCACCGTGCCGTAGGAGGCCTGCTTGTTGATCTGGTCCATGCTCGCCTGGATCTGGGCGAGAGATGCCGCCTGCTGCGCGCGCGCCTGCTGTACGCCGGCCTGCGCCTGCGCAAGGCCCTGCTTGGCCTTGGTCAGATCCTGCTCAGCGGCCGCGCCTGCCTCGAGCAGCGCCTCGGTGTTCTCGACGGCGAGCTGCGCCTGCTCGACGCCGATCTGCGCGTTCTCGATGGCCTTTTCGGTCGCGGTTTTGGTCGCATTGTACGACTCGCGCAGCGAGGACATGGTCGAGGTGACCGACGAGGTGTCCACGTTCAGCAAAGTCTGCCCCTTCGCGACCTTGTCGCCCTCGCTGACGCTGAGCGTCAGCACCTGACCGGCGAACATCGGGAACACCTGCACCTCGTTGTCCGCAACGACCTTGCCGTTGACCGAGTATTCGGTGCTCATCGCGCCCTTCGTCACCTCGGCCACCTCAACGGCGGTGCCTGCTGCGGTCTGCTCCTCCCCGTCGTCGCTCGTCTGGCTGCCGCAGCCCGCGCAGAGCGCCATGGATGCTGCGAGCAGCGCCGCTAAAATACGTTTTTTCATCGGTCTCCTCCTTAGAATTTGCCTGTCTCCTCAGTTCGCGCTCGACATCACGCCGCGCGTTGCCCACTCGTAATTGTTGTATGCGGTCAGCAGGTCGGTACGCGCGTTTTCCGCCGTCTCCTGCGCGGTCGTGTACGTGTCCTGCGCCTCTTCGTATTTCAGCCGGGAGATCATGCCGCGCTTGTACTGGAGCTCGGAGACCGCGAAGGTCTTCTGCGCCTGCGTCAGGTCGCCCTGCGCGGCGGCCATGGCGGTGATCTTCTCCTGCATGGTCTTGTACAGCTTGCGGAACGAGCTCTTTACGCTCTCCTCGGTCGCGTCGCGCTGAATCTTCGCCGCCTCATAGGCGTGCAGATTGTTGGTGACGTCGTTCTCATAGTCGTCGGACGCCTTGCGCACGCTGTCGCTGGCGGACCAGATGGAATAGCTGTTCTCGAGCGCGGCGGCAAGATCCTTTTCGTAGTCGATGGCGGCGAGCTGCTCATTTGTCACGCCCGGCAGCGCCTCGATGGTGATCTCGGTACCGGTCGGGTAGCCGCACTGGATGGCGAGCGTGTTCCTGAGGCTGTCCGCCGAGGTCTGCGCGCTCTTCTGCTGCGCCGCGAGCAGCTCGCGCTGGCTCTGCAGGCCGGAGAGCGTGTTCTTTGTGGCGATGCCGAGGGCGACCTGCTTTTTCGTCTGCGCGATGGTGCGGTCGAGCTGCTGCAGGCTGCGCTCGGTCTGTGCGAGCGAATACTGCATGGACGCGAGCGAAATGTAGTTGTTCTCGGCCGACATGCAGATGGTGTCCGCGTTGTTCTGCATCTGACGGCGCGTCGAGTTGACCGTGTTCTTCTGCTCGTCCTTTGCGTCGTCCTCGTCGTCGTCGAGATCGTTATACTGCCGGTACAGGCTCTCGCGCTGCGCCTGCAGCACATTGATCTGCGCGTTGATCGATTTGAGCAGCTCCGTATCCGTGATGCCGTCGCGCGATTTTTTCAGATCCCTGATCTGCCTGTCGTAGGCGTCGATCTGCTGCGACAGATTGAAATACTTGTTGATGTACTGGTCGGAAACGTCGGTCTTTTCCGCGCTCTCCACCGTCTGCTGATACGAGCGGATGGAAACGTTTCCCTCGCGCACGGTCTTTTCGAGCGTATCGAACGTCAGCCTGACCGGCGTCTGCACGGCGGTCTGCGCCGCGGCGGCGGTCTGTGCGGCTGCGGTGTCCGCCGCGTAGGCCGGGGCGCACATGCCGCACAGCAGAGCCGCGCAAAGTCCTGCGGCAGCTGCTCTCTTCATATATGTATCAACCTTTCTTAATAGCAAAATGGGATTTATTATCAAATGTTAAACACCGGTCGGGAGCGTCAGCACGCCCTGCTCGGCCCACTGGCACGCCGTGTAGTTCTGCGCAACGGTCAGCTCTGCGAGTCTGACGTTGATCTCGGCGGTCTTTACCGCGTCCTCAGCGGACTGGTAGCTGAGCCGACTCATCGTGCCGAGCTTATACTTGACGGAGGCCAGACGGAGATCGTCCTGCGCCTGCGTCAGCGCGTTCTGCGCCGCCGTGAGCGACACGCGGCTGTCCTTCATGTTCTGAATGACCGTGGCGTAGGCCGTTTCGACCGATTCCTGCGTCACCGCAAGCTGGTCCTCCGCCGCCTTCACGGCCTCGGCCGTGCCGGAAATGTTCTTGTCATAGACGTTCTGCGCCGCACGCAGCGACACGCGCCTGCTCCAGATGTCAAAGCTGTTCTTTTTCGCGTTCTCGAGGCCGGTTTTCGCGTTGATCCGGTCAAGCTCGCCCTCATAGGGCATGATGAGCGTGGACGGCTCGACGAGCGTATCCGCGTCCAGTCCGCACAGCTGCGACAGCGACAGACCGATCTGCTCGCGCATATTGGCGAGCGTCTGCTGCGAATTGACCAACTGCACGCGCTGGTTCTCCACCGTGTCGAGCTGGAGCTGACCGATCATGCCGCGGCTGCGCTGCACCTTCATCACCGCGAGATTGCGGTCGAGGGTCGCGATGCCGTTTTTCAGGCTCTCCATCTGGCAGTCCAGCGTTTCCATCGTATACAGCAGGTTCTGCGCCGCCATCGCCATCTGATTGGCGATGCTGTCCGCCTGTCGGCGCAGCTGGTAGGCCTGATCGTCGAGCTGCGAGAGCATCGCGAGCGCGCTCTGATACTGCACGCTCACCGACAGGTTCATGTTCTCCGCATTGCCGCGCAGCGCGGTAATCTGCGCCTCATAGGCCTTTTTCGTGTCCTCGTCCAGCTTTCCGCTCTCCAGGATCTTCTCGAGCGTGTCCGCCAGCTCGCTGTATGTCGCGCCGGGACTGACCGACGCCGAACCGAACGACGAGCCGCCCGCCGCGTCCTCGATGGCGGAGGCGTTCTTGCGCAGGATGCGCACTGTGCTGTTATCCTCCTGCACCGCCTTTTTCACGGCCAGCACGCCCATCTGCCGGACCTTGAGCGCGGGCGCCTCCGCGCCGATGCCGGCAGGCGTCTGCCCCGCCGCCGTCTCCCCGGCCGCGAGCGCCGGCACGGCCGACCCTGCGAGCAGGGTGCAGGCGAGCAGTGCGCTGATGACTTTTCGTTTCATATAAATACCTTGTCTCCTCTCGCTTGCGGAGAACGCGCGCCCCCATGCGTGCTCTTGCAATATTGCGGTGCTGCCTTAAAGCAGTTCTCTCGTGATGATGCTCGTGTGGATATATTCTATGTTCCGGCGCGGCGATTCGCCCGTGCGCAGCGTGTGCGCGAGCACCTCGATCGCGCGCGTGGTCTGGGCGGAGAAGTCCTGGTCGATGATGAAGTCCAGCCGCCCCTCCTCGAGGTATTTGCGCGCATAGGGCGTCAGGTCATGGCAGACCACGTGGATACGGCGCGCCGGTCTGACGCGCTCGAGCGCGTCCATGCAGCCGCGCACGGACTCGTTCGCCATGTAGATGCCGCGCAGACGCGGATGACCCTTCGCGTAGTACAGCACGCCGTCATAGGTCAGCTCGTACTTTTCGACGCTCTCGATGACGTTCACGACCACGTCGTCGCCGCGCAGCTCGTGCAGCCGGTCGAGAAAGCCGCGCACGCGCAGGTCATGCGCCGCAAACTCGCGGTTGCCCGTAACGACGAGGATCTCGCCGCCCTCCGCATAGGGCGCGATCAGTCCCGCCGCGACGCGGCCCGACTTTACCATATCCTGACCGATGTGATACAGTCGACGGCTCTGGCAGACGTCCGAGTCGCAGGTCACGACCGGCACGCCGGAGGCGACCAGACGGTCGATCTCCTCGCGCATGACGAGCGTGTCGGGCGCGGTGACGATCAGGCCGTCGATGCCGCGCTCCTCCATGCGGCCGATCGCCTCGAAGTACGAGCGCGGAGAACGGTTCTTCAGCTCCTCGACCAGCACGGTCACGTCGTTCAGGCCGCGGTTGTGCACCGCAGTGCGGATGCCGTCGCGCATGCGGCGGATGAAGAACGCATCCCAGCTCGGCAGGATGACGCCGATGCGGTACACGCCGCGGCCCGCCCGGGCCGCCTGCCGCTGCGTCGGTGTTTTGTAGCCGTATTCGCTGATCAGCTTCTGAATGCGTTCGCGCACCTCGGGCGAGACGTTCGGACGGCCGTTTACCACGCGGTCTACCGTTCCGCGCGATACGCCGCACTGATCCGCGATCCACTGTGCAGTTACCTTCATAGCAGGAATCTCCCTTTTACTCTCTCGTGCATTTTTTCGTTCACAGCATGAAATCACGGTAAATTGTGCATTTTAGTTCACGTTTGCACGGTTTATTCTATCATACCAAACAAAGCTTCACAAGCAATTCTGTGCATTTTAGACACTGCGCGCGAATTTGTCGCATTCGGTTGTGCATTTTTTATTTTTGCACAACGCACGGCTCTTCTGCACGTTTTTGCCCGTGATTTCCTGTACTTTTCACCAAATGGACATGTAAAAATTGGGCGGTACGCTAAAAATGAAATCCCCACTTGAAGCACGATGGCAAGTGGGATATAATAAAGTTATCCAAGGGAGAGCTGCGGAATGCGGTCTGCGCTGTGCAGACTGACCATCCGGAGTCTCGACCTACTGAAAAGGAGAGAATTACAATGGGCATTCTGAAAATCGGCGTAGTTGGCTGCGGCCGTATCGGCAAGCTGCACATCAACAACCTGATCAACTCTGTACCGGGCGTACAGGTAGTCGCAGCAGCAGATCCGATGCTGGATAAGTCCGGCGCACGCGAGTGGCTGGCAGAGCGCAAGATCACCAACGTTTCCACCGACTTTATGGACGTTATCAACAATCCTGAGGTAGACGTAGTATTCGTTTGCTCCTCCACTGACACCCACTGCGATGTTTCCATGGCAGCAGTTCAGGCTGGCAAGCACGTATTCTGCGAGAAGCCGATCGATTATGATATCGACAAGATCAAGAAGCTGCTCGCACTCGTTGAGGAGAAGGGCGTTAAGTTCCAGGTAGGCTTCAACCGCCGCTTCGACCACAACCACAAGGCAGTTGCAGACGCAGT
>ENA-OQQW01000430-OQQW01000430.1-human-gut-metagenome-genome-assembly--contig:-NODE-430-length-29573-cov-10.371434_pt1 | contig 29573 bp, 26 predicted proteins | sample MGYA00243234_ERZ505098 | MGnify/ENA primary metagenome ERZ505098 (study PRJEB26097, sample SAMN02712086) | human gut metagenome | biome: Gut microbiome | host: Homo sapiens | place: Denmark... | reverse complement strand
ACCTGCTGCTGTTCTGGTCTGCCAAGGAGCAGAAGATGGTCACCCTGCAGGAGTACATCGACAAGATGCCCGCCGAGCAGAAGTACATCTACTTTGCCGCAGGCGACTCTACCGACCGTCTGGCAAAGCTGCCCTCCGCAGAGCTGGTGCTGGACAAGGGCTTTGATGTGCTGCTGCTGACCGAGGACGTGGACGAGTTCTGCCTGCAGATCCTGCACAGCTACCCCCGCAAGGATGCCGAGGGCAAGGACGGCACCGTGGAGTTCAAGAACGTGAACAGCGGCGATCTGGGTCTGGAGTCCGAGGAGGAGAAGAAGGCCGCCGAGGATGCCACCGCCGAGAACAAGGCACTGTTCGATGCCATGAAGGACGCGCTGAACGGCAAGGTGAAGGAGGTCAAGGTCTCCACCCGCCTGAAGGATCACCCCGTCTGCCTGAGCGCTGACGGCCCGCTGTCCATTGAGATGGAGAAGGTGCTGTCCAAGCAGCCCGGCAGCGAGGGCGTGAAGAGCGACAAGGTGCTGGAGCTGAACGTGAACCACCCCGTGTTTGCCGCCCTGAAGGCCGCACAGGAGGCTGGCGACACCGAGAAGCTGAACAAGTACAGCGCCCTGCTGTACGCACAGGCACAGCTGATCGAGGGTCTGCCCGTGGATGACCCCGCCGCTTATGCCGAAGCCGTTTGCAGCCTGATGAAGTAAACTTTTCGCGCACAGAAATACCCCCTTAACAAAAAGGCCGCGCTCCGCTATAATAGAGTGGAACGCGGTCTTATTTTTATCTTTCTGCGAAAGGAATTCTGTTTCATGGAGCCGAGAAAACATTATTTTGCAAAGATCCCCACCATTGCCATCTTTATCGTGATGGCGATGTCCGGGCCGTTGGGGGTGCTGTTGTTTATCCTGAAAGGCATCGACCAGAAGGTGCAGAAGGAGGAGCAGGAAGCCGCCGCTGCCCGGGGCGGCTACCGCCCTGCCCCGGAACCTGCCTCAACGCAGAAAGCAAACGCATCCTATGGGCAGGACATCCCAACGGCAGAGCAGAAAAGCGCCAAACAGTGGCACAAGAATATTGCCACCCTCTGCACCATCATGGGTGCCGTTTTCCTGTTTGCCGGGGTGATGGATACAGTGGATATCATCAGTGCATGGCAGGTGCTGCCTGACCCCGGGGAGCTGTTTTCCGATATCGTCATGGCCATCGGCGGCGGCGGTGCGCTGCTGACCGGCCTGCGGATGAACCACACCCACAAGCTGGAGCGGCTGCTGGACAAGGTGGTAGGCGAACGGGATAACATCCCCCTGCCGGAACTGTTTGCCGCTGCCGGGGTGGACGCCGCCCGGGGACGTGCCGCCGTAAAAAGCGCCATTGAGCACGGATACTTCGGCGCGGATGCCTACATTGACAACCGCACCGACACGCTGGTGGTGCGGGGCGCGGCACCGCAGCCGAAAAAGCCCGCACAAGCTCCGGTATCCAAGCCCCAGCCCGCCGCAGAGGACGAATACGCCGCCCTGCTGCGCCAGCTGCGGGAGGTGAACGATGCCATCCCTGACCCGGTGATGAGCGCGAAGATCTCCCGGCTGGAAGAGGTCAGCGGACGCATCTTTGCGCTGGCGCAGAAAGACCCGGACAAAAAGGCACAGCTGCAAAAATTTATGAATTACTATCTGCCCACCGCGCTCAAGCTGTTGAACACCTACGCCAGCCTTTCCGGGCAGGCGGTGGAGGGCACGAACATCACCGAGGCCAAGCACAGCATCGAGCGCAGCATGGACCTGCTGGTGACCGCCTTTGAAAACCAGCTGGACAAGCTGTTCCAAGCCGATGCACTGGACGTGAACGCCGACATTGCCGCACTGGAAGGAATGCTGAACCTTGACGGCCTGACCGGCAGCGAATTTACCCGCTGAACCACATCCCCGCACCCGATGGCTGCATCGGTGCGGGGATGTTTTTTTGTGCAAAGTGCAATTTTCCATCCCGTCTTTTTTGGGCGCTGCGCTCAAAATTCCGGGATTTGTGTGCATTTATGCCAAGCATTTTGATTTGACCGAAAAATTTTTATTTTATTTGTTCGGCAGCAGCTAATCGGGCTGCGCGGGTGTTTTTTGCAACTTTTCATCGAGATGCAACAATAACACATGGTTTTTTGCGTTGTGTTTGACTATTATAGAAGCAGCTACGGCAGCTGCGAACGGCTGCATCGACTTTTCCGATCATAATAGTAGGAGGAAATTTCCATGATGAAGTCCATTTCCACCTGGAAGCAGGAGCTGACCGAGGGCGCACACGCTGCGCGTCTGGCTGCGCTGTACTGCTGCACCCCCGACCAGACCCCTGCACAGGCAGCCCGCTATGCGGCTGTTCTGGACGGGTTAGAGACCACCTTCGGCGCACATACCGAAGCCGGTCTGTATAGTGCCCCCGGCCGCACCGAGATCGGCGGCAACCACACCGACCATCAGCATGGCCGTGTGCTGGCAGGCAGCGTGAACATTGATATGATTGCTGCTGCCGCCCCCAACAGCCTGAACCAGCTGCGCGTGCAGAGCGAGGGCTACGACCTGTGCGTCATCGACCTTGATGACCTGACCGCCCGCAAGGAGGAGGAGAACACCACCGCTTCCCTGCTGCGCGGCGAGTGCGAAGCCTTCCGTCAGCGCGGCGCAAAGCTTTCTGGTCTGGACGTGTACATCTCCTCCAATGTGCCTAAAGGCAGCGGTGTTTCTTCCTCTGCCGCCTTTGAGGTGCTGGTCGGCGTGATCTTGAACGACTGCTTCATGACCGAAAAGGTCTCCCCCATCGCCATTGCACAGATTGGTCAGTGGGCAGAGAACGTCTACTTTGGCAAGCCCTGCGGCCTGATGGATCAGATGGCTTCCAGCGTGGGCAACATTATCACCATCGACTTTGCCGACAAGGCAAACCCTGATGTGGAGCCGGTGCAGGTGGACTTTTCCAATGCCGGTCTGGCACTGTGCATTCTGGACTCCGGTGCAGACCACGCCGACCTGACCGACGAGTACGCCGCCATCCCCAACGAGTGCCGCGCTGTGGCCGCTGTGTGCGGCGGCGAGGTGCTGCGGGACGTGCCCTTTGAGACCTTCCTTGCAAACATCCCGGCCTGCCGCAAGCAGTGCGGCGACCGCGCTGTGCTGCGCGCCTTCCACTTCTACGCCGACAACGACCGCGTGCCCCAGCAGGTAGCTGCCCTGCGCGAGGGCGACTTTGACGCCTTTTTGCAGATGGTGACTGCCTCCGGCGACAGCAGCTGGGAATACCTGCAGAACGTCATCCCCGCCGGTTACAAGGAGCATCAGGAGGTGGCTGTGACCATCGCCGCTGCCAAGCATTATCTGGGCGGCAAGGGCGCTGTGCGCGTGCACGGCGGCGGTTTTGCCGGTACGGTGCAGGCCTTTGTGCCGGTGGAGATGCTGGCAGACTTTAAGGCCAACATGGAAAAGATCCTCGGCGCTGGCCGCTGCCATGTGCTGAACATCCGTCCTGAGGGAGGTGCTGTGCTGTGATATCCACTGCCATCCAGCAGCTCGTGAACTACGGGCTGGACACCGGGCTGATCCTGCCCGATGATGAGATCTATATCCGCAACCAGCTGCTGATGACCATGCAGCTGGACGACTTTACCGCCCCGGACAGCGAAGTGTGCTACACCGATCTGGAAAGCATCCTCAAGACCCTTGTGGACGATGCCGTTGCCCGCGGCGTGTGCGAGGACAACTCCACCGCACGCGATCTGTTTGACACCAAGCTGATGGGCGTGCTGACCCCGCGCCCCAGCATCGTGCGCGCAAACTTTGAGGAGCGGTACGAGAACGAGGGTCCGCAGGCCGCCACCGACTGGTTCTACAAGTTCAGTCAGGACACCGACTACATCCGCCGCTACCGCATCAAGCGCGACCTGAAGTGGGTCACCAAGACCGCGTACGGCGACTTGGATATTACCATCAACCTGTCCAAGCCGGAAAAAGACCCCAAGGCCATTGCCGCCGCAAAGCTTGCACCCCAGAGCGCTTACCCCAAGTGCCAGCTGTGTGCGGAGAACGAGGGCTACGCAGGCCGCATGAACCACCCCGCGCGCGAAAATCACCGCATCATCCCGCTGACCATCAACGACAGCGCGTGGAATTTGCAGTACAGCCCCTACGTCTACTACAACGAGCACTGCATCGTGTTCAATAACCAGCACACCCCCATGAAAATTGAGCGGGCGACCTTCCGCAAGCTGCTGGATTTTGTGGGTCTGTTCCCCCACTACTTTGTGGGCAGCAACGCCGACCTGCCCATCGTGGGCGGCAGCATCCTGAGCCACGACCATTTCCAGGGTGGTCACTACGAATTTGCCATGGCTAAAGCCCCCATTGAAAAGGCTTGGGTGTTCCCCGGCTTTGAGGACGTGGAAGCCGGTATCGTGCACTGGCCCATGAGTTGCATCCGTCTGACCTGTGCGAATGACGCACGCCTTGTGGAACTGGCCGATAAGCTGCTGGCTGCTTGGCGCGGCTACACCGATGAGAGCTGCTTCATCTTTGCCGAGACCGATGGCGAGCCCCACAACACCATCACGCCCATCGCCCGGATGCGGGACGGCAAGTATCAGCTGGACTTGGTGCTGCGCAACAACATCACCACCCCGGAGCATCCGCTGGGCGTGTACCATCCCCATGCCAAGCTGCACCACATCAAAAAAGAGAATATCGGCCTCATCGAGGTTATGGGTCTGGCTGTGCTGCCCAGCCGCCTGAAGCAGGAGCTGTTCGACCTTGCTGATGTGCTGGTGGCGCACCTGCCCACCGCAGAATACCCCGAAAGCCTGCAAAAGCACGCCGCGTGGGCGGAGGAGATCCTTGCAAAGCACCCGGAGCTGAACGCCGACAATGTGCACCTGATCCTGCAGGACGAGGTAGGCCATGTGTTCGCACAGGTGCTGGCAGATGCCGGTGTGTACAAGCTGGATGAAGCAGGCCGCGCCGGTTTTGTCCGCTTCCTTGAAAGCGTATAAGGAGTTCCATCTATATGTTACTTCCACACCTGAAAAGCACTCCTGACCGCTTATTTGACACATACACTTTTGACCAAAAAGCAAAAATCGTAAAAGGCTTTTTGTTTGATAAAAAAGGTCATTGTCAATTAGATACCGAGGTTCTTGGCTTAGATGGGCAAAAAACGCGCGGTTGGAAATCAGGAAATGTTTTACGGCATTTAGGACTGACAAGAGAATTCAAAAATATTTTTGAAGGGTGTTCTATCACGCAAGCAATTGATATAATGAATTTCTCTCCCGATGATTTTTCAACTATTATAACCCTACTGCAATCTTTTACATAAGCCCGATAGAGTTGCTGCATTCAAAAAGACTGTGTGGCAACTCTATTTTGTATTATAGGAGATTCAAATGAATTATACTTTGGAAGTATGCGTAGACAGCACCGCCAGCGCACTGGCGGCAAAACGCGGCGGCGCTGACCGGCTGGAGCTGTGTGCCGACCTGATCATCGGCGGCACCACTCCTTCCCCTGCCCTGCTGCGTCAGGTCAAGGCTGAGACCGGCTTGCCGGTGCGGGCGCTGCTCCGTCCCCGCTTTGGCGATTTCTGCTACGACCGCTACGAGCTGGCACAGATGGCTGAATGCGCCGCAGAGCTGGTCGCTGCCGGTGCAGACGGTATCGTGACCGGCGTACTGACCCCGGCGGGCGCGCTGGACTTAGACGCCCTGCGCCCCATCTACGCCGCAGCCCGGCAGGCGGCAGAAAAAGCACACCGCACCGTGGACTGCACCCTGCACCGCGCCTTTGATGTCTGCTGCGACCCCTTTGCCGCGCTGGAAGCCGCAAAGCAGCTGGGGCTTGCCACCATCCTGACCAGCGGACAGGCCGCAAGCGCCCCGCAGGGTGCTGCCCTGCTGCGGCAGCTGGTGGAAGCTGCCGGGCAGAAAGTGGAAATATTGGTAGGCGCAGGCGTATCTGCTGCCAACATCCCCGCCCTTGCCGCCCAGACCGGTGCCCGGGCGTTCCACCTTTCCGGCAAGCAGGTGCTGGATAGCCGCATGGCCTTCCGGCGGGAGGGCGTGCCCATGGGTCTGCCAGGCTTTTCCGAGTTTGAGATCTGGCAGACCAGCGAAGCAAACATCCGCGCCGCCCGCACCGCATTGGATGCGCTGTAACGGACAAACGAAACTTTTATATCCTATTCCGGCATAATAGGAAAGCATCCGTCTGCATATAGGTTAGCTGTATCCGCAGGAAACAGGCGCTGCATTCTGCAGTTTCCCATTACGACCCTCTCCCGTGAAAACGCAAAATCGGGCAGCCCGCAGGCTGCCCGATTTTGCTCTATTCAAATGATTTTCCGCTGAATATGTCCAAAGCAAAGCGGAGGGCATTCCAATTCGTCCCACTTTAGTGCAAGGCGGCAAACCGGGCTGCGCCGCAGGTGCACAGCCAGCGGTGCAGCAATAGGTTCAGCCCCAGCAGCACCGCCAGACAAACAGTCTGTGCTGCCAGCGGCGGCACGGCGTAGTCCAGTAAGGTCAGGGGCAAAAACAGCACCCCGCCCGCCAGCAGCCATCCGCCGAACATCGCCAGCATACTGGCGGCGCTCCGCTTGACGACAGCGGCTTCGCTGACCCAGTGGAGGTTGGGCAGGCACAGTCCTAAAGCAAGCCCAAGCTGCGCCGTCAGCCACACAAAGGCTGCCAGCACCGCCAGCACGGGCAATCCCTGCCCTGCCGGAATGCGCAGCGCCGCCATGGCGCACCCGGCGCACAGCCATGCCGCAGGCAGCGTGAGCAGCAATTGCAGCTCCACCTTTGCCCGCAGCACCTGCTGCGGGGTCACCGGCAGGCTTTGCAGCAGCCAGAGGGTGTCACCCTCCAGCGACACCGATGGCGCTGTGATAAAGTTCATGGCGGCTGCGGTGCACACCATCCCGCACACCAGCATGGGCAGGCTCTCAGGCGGGTAAGCGGCGGTAAAGGCGCGCAGGTCAGCAGCCTTCCACAGCGCTGCCGCGCCCAGAACCGGCAGCAGCAGACTGCTCAGGGCACAGTTGAGCAGCCACATGGGGCAAGCGCCCAGATGCAGCAGTTCCCGCCGCAGCAATGCCCGGTGCGGGGGCTGCTTTTTTTGCGCCTTTGCGCGGTATTCCGTCTTGATTTTTCCCGGCTCAAGGGTCAGCAGCCGCAGATATGGCTTTGCCAGCGCCTTGCCGCAGAGCACCATACAGACCACAGCCAGTGCCAGCAATAGCAGAAGTGCGGGAGCGCTGCCCACTGCGGCCAAGCCCAGCAGATGCAGCGGTGCAACGGCACGACTGGCAGCAGCGCCCGCCTGTACGGCATCCAGCGCAAGGGCATCCACTGCGTTGCCCACCCATTGGAATACTGCATAATAGACCGCCAGAAACAGCAGCGTACCCACTACGGTGACAAGGCTTTTGTGCCGAGCGCGGCGGTTGAGCAGCGCCACAGCCCAGCCCAGCAGAACAGCCAGCACCATGGAGACACCCGCCAGCGCCAGTGCCACCGGCAGCGCCGCCAGCAGTGCACCGCCGGGGTGGGGTGCTGCCAGCGTATAGCAGACCACCGAGGGTACCCACGCCAGCAGCAGATAAATCAGCCCGGTCAGGTACACCCCGCCGCAGCGCACCGCAAAAATAGCGCCCGGCGGGATAGGCAGCGCCAGCAGCTGCTGGTTATCCCGGCAGCGGAACAAATGTCCGTAGCTGGTAAAGGCACTGGCCAGCACACTGACCGTCAGCGCCGAAAGCTCCATCAGCACAAAATAGAGCCAGTCCAGCCCCTGCGGCACCAGCGTTACTGCCATGGGCAGCGCCATAGCGCCAAAGCTGAGCATGACCAGCAGCATCAGCACTATAAACAGCAGCGCGTAGCCAAATACTCCCGCCCGGGAGCGCCGCTTGCCGGTCTTGCTGCTGCGCACAAAGGCCGCGCCCAGCTCCAGAAGCTGTTTTTTGAGCAATGCACGGATCATAGCGCTTCCCCCGTATCCTCCAGCTCCAGAAAGACCTCTTCCAGTGTGTCGTCGCCGCGCACCTGTTCCATGGCACCCTCGCGCACCAGCTGGCCTTTGCGCAGAATGGCTACCCGGTCGCAAAGTTTCTCTGCCACCTCCAGCACATGGGTGGAGAAAAAGATGGCTCCGCCCTGCGCACAGAAGGCCTTCATCTGGGTCTTGAGCTGATGGGAAGCCAGCGGGTCCAGCCCGACAAAAGGCTCGTCCATTAAAATCAGCTTCGGCTCGTGCAGCAGCGCCGCAATGATAGCCAGCTTCTGCTTCATGCCGTGGGAGTATGCCCCGATGGACTGTGCCAAGTCCGGCGTCAGGCCAAAGGCATCGCCATACTGCCGGATGCGCTGCGCACGCTGTGCGGCGCTTACGCCAAAAATGTCTGCAATAAAATCAAGGTACCGGATACCGGTCATATAATCGTAAAGCTGCGGGTCGTCCGGCAGGTAGGCCAGACGGCGCTTGCATTCCAGCGGGTCGTCCCGCACGGAAATGCCGTCCACATAAATTTCACCGGCATCAAATTGCTGGATGCCGCAGCAGCATTTCAAGGTAGTAGTCTTGCCCGCGCCATTGTGTCCGATAAAGGCGCACAGCTCCCCCGGGCGGATGTGCAGGCAAAGGTCCTGCACGGCGGGCTTGCCGCCGTAGGTTTTGGTCAGATGTTCTATCTTTAACATAGGCTTTAACATGGGCTGTCTCCTTGCTTTCAGGTTCGAGCCAAGTATACACCTTCCGGCGGGGGGAAGGTCAAGCATTTCTCCGTTTTTTCTTGCGTTTTGTAAGGGGCTGTGCTATACTTTTTGTCGAACTGAACAGAAAACAGCAGGTGCGTTCCGTCACTTTGCCCCACCGGGCGGCGGCAGGAACGTTAAAAGGGAAGCGGGTGCAGATCCCGCACGATCTCGTCACTGTGATAAGGGAGTCCACTGTCAGGGTGCTTTTGCACCGGTCACTGAGTTATACGGCTTGGGAAGGCGGCAGCGGGCGTTGAGCTTTCAGTCAGGAAACCTGCCCGCTGTTGGTACCGGGGCTTTGCTGCCCCAGATCACGAGGAATTGGTTGTACCAAAAAGCCTGTAAGATACGGGGTCTTTTTGCTTTGCCATTTCGCAAGCAAAAGATCCCGTTTTTTCAGATACACCCTAGGTTCTCTTTCCTGTACCCTTCTGTTCGGTGCCGTATTTTACCCACATCAGGAAAGGAAAACAAGATGAAAAAACGCAACATCCGCAAAACGGCGGCCGCTCTGACCGCTCTGGCTCTGTGCGCCGGTGTACTGACCGGCTGCGGCGGGGCTGCATCCAGCACGGCTTCCTCTGTTGCTGCCAGTTCTGCCGCCAGCAGCGAAGCTTCCGGCGCAGACGCTGACGCACTGGCCGCACAGAACGTGGCAGACCTGATCGATGCCATCTATGTGCAGCAGCGCACCGACGACACCGACGCCCAGTGCGAAGCTGCAAAGGCCGCTTGGGACGCTTTGACCGATGCCCAGAAGGAGCTGGTGGAGGGCGAGAACGCCGACCCCGACTACTTTGGCCGCGACACCGGCGATGCTTCCAAGGACGATGCCCGCAACGCCGATGAGATCGGCGAGAACGAGCTGCTGGTGGTGTCCTTCGGCACCTCCTTCAACGACAGCCGCGCTGCCGACATCAAGGGCATTGAGGACGCTTTGCAGGCCGCTTACCCCGACTGGAGCGTGCGCCGCGCCTTTACCGCACAGATCATCATCAACCATGTGCAGGCTCGCGATGGAGAGAAGATCGACAATATGCAGCAGGCACTGGATCGCGCTGTGGCAAACGGCGTGAAGAACCTGATCGTGCAGCCTACCCATCTGATGCACGGTGCAGAGTATGACGAGATGAACGAGATGCTGGACCAGTACCGCGACAAGTTCGAGAGCGTTGCTGTGGCTGAGCCCCTGCTGGGCGAGGTCGGCGCGGACGCTTCCGTCATCAATGCAGATAAGGAAGCTGTTGCCAAGGCTGTTACCGCTGCCGCTGTGAAGGAAGCCGGTTACGACAGCGCCGCTGCTGCCGCTGCCGACAAGACCGCTTTCGTCTTTATGGGTCACGGCACTTCCCACACCGCCAAGGTGAGCTACAGCCAGATGCAGACCACCATGCAGACTTTGGGCTACGACAACGTGTTCATCGGCACGGTGGAGGGCGAGCCCGAGGAGACCTCCTGCGAGGCCGTCATCGAGGCCGTGAAGGCTGCCGGTTACACCAAGGTCATCCTGCGCCCGCTGATGGTGGTGGCAGGCGACCACGCCAACAACGACATGGCCGGTGAGGATGCCGACAGCTGGCTGAGCCAGTTTACCGCCGCAGGCTGCTTTGAGGATGTGGACTGCCAGATCTCCGGTCTGGGCCGCATTGCGGATGTCCAGCAGCTGTACATTGCACATACCAAGGCCGCTATGGATCTTCTGAACGGCTAATGGATTCAGAAGCCCTCTCCGGCGCTGCCCTGCACACGGAGAGGGCTTTCTTTTATGGGCGCATTCCCCGCACGAGGAGAAAACGCCCCCACCCCGGCAGTTTAGATGCCGGGCAAAAAATTTAGGATACTGAGGTATTTATTTTATGCGCTGCAAACAGTTTATTTTCGTTTCTCTGGCCGGTGTGGTGCTGGCTGCTTCTCTGGCAGGCTGCGGCGGGACTGCTGCTCCCGCTTCTTCCGTTGCCGCAAGCTCTGAAGCGGCTTCCTCCGTGATGGCTTCCTCTTCTGTGGCCGAAACCGCTCTGCCGGACGGCGTGTACACCGCTGACTTTGAGACCGACAGCAGTATGTTCCACACAAGCGAAGCCTGCAACGGCAAGGGCACTTTAACGGTGGAAAACGGCGTGATGACCTTCCACGTCAGTCTGGCTTCCAAAAAGATCGTAAACCTCTACCCCGGCCTTGCCGCCGATGCCGAGGCCAACAAGACTGCATGGCTCATCCCCACCGTGGACACCGTTACCTACGCGGATGGCACCACCGAGGAGGTGTACGGTTACGACATCCCGGTGGAAGCACTGGACACCGACTTTCAGCTGGCTTTGCTGGGCACCAAGGGCAAGTGGTACGACCACACCGTAAGCGTGCGCAACGCCGAGCCTAAGACGGAGCAGGCTGTTGAGACCCCCGCAGACGGTGCATACACCGCTGCCGTGGTGCTGGAGGGCGGCTCCGGCCGCGCCACCGTGGAAAGCCCCGCTGCCCTGACCGTGGCAGAGGGCAAGATGACCGCTACCATCGTGTGGAGCAGCCCCAACTACGACTACATGATCGTAGACGGCGAGAAGTATCTGCCCACCAACACCGAGGGCAACTCCACCTTTGAAATTCCTGTGGCTGCACTGGGCACCCCGCTGGCTGTTACCGCCGACACCGTTGCCATGAGCAAGCCCCACGAGATCGAATACACCCTGACCTTTACCTTGGAGTAACCTTCCATGAAGCTGACCCGCGCTCAATTTTTAAAGGCACTGCCCGCCGCAGCACTGGTGCTTGCAGGCTGCGCTGCCGCGCCCACTGCACCAGCTGATACGGACGAGCTGGTGTTTGACCACGCCTACCCGCTGGACTACGCCACCCAGTTTTCCGCCGACTGCTACGCAGACGGCTCTACCCTGCTGACCATCCCAGACGCACAGGCAAAGTTTCTTGTCCGGCCGGAGGGCGCTGCCACTCTGCGCACCGTACCCGAGGGCGTGACTGTTTTGCAGCAGCCGGTGCAGAACATCTATCTGGTGTCCACCTCTGCCATGGACTTATTTCTCCATCTGGATGCGCTGGACAGCATTGCCCTTTCCGGCACACGCGCCGAGGGCTGGTATCTGGACGAGGCAAAGCAGGCCATGCAGGCCGGGCGCATTGCCTACGCGGGCAAGTACAGCGCCCCGGACTATGAGCGCATCCTGACCGCAGAATGCGGCCTTGCGGTGGAAAATACCATGATCTACCACACCCCGGAGGTGAAGGAGCAGCTGGAGCGGTTCGGCATTCCGGTGCTGGTGGAGCGTTCCAGCTACGAGAGCAGCCCGCTGGCGCGGATGGAGTGGATCAAGCTGTACGGCATTTTGCTGGGCAAAGAAGCCCTTGCCGAGGAGGTGTTCGCCCGGCAGGCGCAGCGCATTGCGCCGCTGCTGGAACAGCCCTCCACCGGCAAACGCTGCGCGTTTTTCTCTATTACATCAAGCGGCCTTGCCACTGTGCGCAAAAGCGGAGACTATGTGGCGCAGATGATCGGCATGGCCGGGGGCGAATATGTTTTTGCAGACCTTGCCGACAGCGGCAACAGCCTTTCTACCATGAATATCCCGCTGGAGGATCTTTACGCCGGAGTCAAGGACGCCGATGTGCTCATCTACAACGGCACCATCGAAGGCACCATCTCCACAAAAGAAGAGCTGCTTGCCCGCTGCGCGTTGCTGGCAGAATGCAAGGCGGTGCAAAGCGGGAATATCTGGTGCACGACGCCCAGCTTTTTCCAGCAAAGCATGGCACTGGCAGATTTTATGCTGGACCTCCATGCCGTTTTTACCGGGGCAACTGCCGACCCCGACACCCTGCATTTTTTGACCAGGATCACCTGAGGAGCCGCTTATGACCAGCCGCAAACGCCTTGTTTTATCTTACTGCTGCCTTGCCCTGCTGCTGGCGGTGCTGTTTGCCGTGAGCCTGTTCTGGGGCAGCGTTGCGCTTACCCCGCAGGCCGTGCTTGCTGCTTTGACCGGACGCGGGCAGGACGCGCTGAGCGTGGGCATCATTACCCAGCTGCGCCTGCCCCGCGCGGTGATGGCCGCTTTGCTGGGCGCAGCGCTCTCGGCGGCGGGCTACCTGCTGCAGACCTTTTTTGCAAACCCCATTGCCGGCCCTTTCGTGATGGGCATTTCCAGCGGGGCTAAGCTGGCGGTGGCGCTGGTGATGGTGCTGTTTTTGAACTACGGTCTGCTGACCAGCTCTGCCGTGCTCATTCTGGCGGCCTTTGCGGGCGCTATGGCGGCTATGGCCTTTGTGCTGGCCGCTGCCCGCCGGGTGCAGCGCATGAGCATCCTTGTAATATGCGGCGTAATGATCGGTTACATCTGCTCTGCCATCACCGAGTTTGTGGTGGCTTTTGCGCAGGACAGCAGCATCGTCAACCTGCACAACTGGTCGCAGGGCAGCTTTTCCGGCATGACGTGGAGCAATGTGCGCACGGCGGCGCTGGTAGTGCTGCCCGCGCTGGCAGCGGCTTTCTGCCTTGCAAAGCCCATGGCCGCTTACCAGATGGGTGAAGCCTACGCCCGGAGCGTGGGCGTGGATGTGCGGCGGTTCTCCCGGCTTTTGGTGCTGCTTTCCAGCCTGCTGGCCGCCTGCGTTACCGCCTTTGCGGGGCCGATCTCCTTTGTGGGTATCGCCGTGCCGCACCTTGTCAAGCAGCTGCTGGGCAGCGCCCGCCCGCTGTATGTGCTGCCGGGTTGCTGTCTGGGCGGGGCGGCGTTCTGCCTGCTGTGTGATTTAATTGCCCGCAGCCTGTTTGCGCCCATGGAGCTTTCCATCAGCGCGGTCACCGCTGTATTCGGTGCACCGGTGGTCATTGGGCTGCTGCTGCGCCGCAACCGGGAGGATGTGCGATGAAAAACTCCGTTGAAACCAAAGCCCTTGCCATCGGCTACGGCAAAGCTGCCCTTGCACGGGATATCGCGCTGGGTGCTGCCAAGGGGCAGGTGCTGGCGCTCATCGGCCCGAACGGTGCGGGCAAATCCACTCTGCTCAAAACCTTGGCGGGGCAGCTTACCCCCTTAGGCGGCGCAGTGCTGCTGGACGGGCAGGAGCTTGCCCGCATCCCCGGCAACGCCCGTGCGCAAAAGCTGGCGCTGATGCTGCCCCACACCCGCCGCACCGAGCTGACCACCTGTTTTGAGTTTGCGGCGGCTGGGCGCATCCCTTACACCGGGCGGTTGGGCATCCTTTCCGCCGAGGACAAAAAACAGGTGCAGAATGCGCTGGAACTGGTGGACGCGGCACATCTGGCTGACCGGGACTTCAACTGCGTCAGCGATGGGCAGCGGCAGCGCATTTTGCTGGCGCGGGCGGTCTGTCAGCAGCCGCAGGTGCTATTGCTGGACGAGCCCACCTCTTTTCTGGACATCAAGGGCAAGATCGAGCTGCTGACCATTCTGCAAAAGCTGGCGCATGAGCAGCAGCTTGCGGTCATCGTGACCCTGCACGAGTTGGACATGGCGCAGAAGATCGCGGACGCGGTGGTATGCGTTTCACCGCACGGCGTTTCTGCCCCCATGCCCCCGGCGCAGGCCTTTGCCCGGGAAAATATCAAGGCGCTCTACGGCCTGACGGAAGAACAGTACAGCGCTGTTTTTGACCCATCAAGGCCGGAAAAGCCTCAATTCGAGCACTATGTGCGCAGCGGGCAGAAGCTGCTGCGCTGCGGCTACACCACCGGCACCTGTGCGGCACTGGCAGCAGCCGGGGCTGCCCGGTTGCTGCTGACCGGCATTGCGCCGGAAACCGTTGCTCTGCGCACGCCCAAGGGCATCGTGGTGGAGGTAGCTCCCCTGTTCTGCCGCGCTGCTGCCGAGGGCGCGGAATGCGCCATTGAAAAGGACGGCGGCGATGACGTGGACGTGACCACCGGTCTGCCGGTGACCGCCACGGTGACGCTGCTGCCCGGCACACCCGAGGTACGCATTACCGGCGGCGCGGGGGTAGGCCGGGTGACAAAACCCGGGCTGGACCAGCCGGTCGGGCAAGCCGCCATCAACCATATGCCCCGGCAGATGATCACCGAAGCGCTGCGCCGGGAGGCAGAAGCCGCCTGCTACCCCGGCGGCTTTGCCGTGACCATTTCCATCCCCGGCGGCGAGGAGGTAGCCCGGCGCACCTTTAATCCCCATATCGGGGTGGAGGGCGGGCTGTCGGTGCTGGGCACCAGCGGCATCGTAGAGCCTATGAGCCAGCAGGCCATTCTGGACACCATCCAATTGGAGATGAATCAGGCGGCGCTGCGGGCAAAAAGCCACCGACGGCTTATCCTCGCCCCGGGCAACTACGGGCTGGACTATCTGCACGAAACCTACCCGCAGTTTGCCGCCATCCCGGTGGTCAAGACCTCCAACTTTATCGGAGATACGCTGGATATGGCAGCAGCAGCACACTTTGAACAGGTGCTGCTGGTGGGGCACGTCGGCAAGCTGTGCAAGCTGGCGGGCGGCATTATGAACACCCACTCCCACACGGCAGACTGCCGCACGGAGCTGTTCTGCACCCACGCCGCCCTGTGCGGTGCTGACCGGGAAGTGTGCACCGCGCTGTACAATGCCGCCACCACGGATGCCTGTCTGGAGATTCTGGATACAGCCGAGCTGCGGAAACCGGTGCTGCAAAGCCTGCTTGCCGCCATCCAGCTGCATCTTGACCGCCGCGCGGGCGGGGCATTCCGGGTGGGCGCGGTGCTGTTTTCAAACCAGTTCGGCCCGCTGGGACAGACCGAAACTGCCGCCCGCCTGCTGAATGAATGGAAGGAGTAATGCACATGGTACATTTTGTGGGCGCCGGGCCCGGCGCACCGGATCTGATCACTCGGCGCGGTGCAGCATTTTTACAAGCCGCAGACTGCATTATTTATGCGGGCAGTCTGGTCAACCCGGCGCTGCTGGGGCTGGCAAAGCCGGACTGTACCATCTACAACAGTGCCGAGATGACGCTGGAGCAGGTACTGGACGTGATGCGCCGGATGGAAGCCGCAGGTAAGACCACCGTGCGTCTGCACACCGGCGACCCCTGCCTGTACGGTGCCATCCGAGAACAGATGGATGCACTGGACGCAGACGGCATTTGTTACGATGATACCCCCGGTGTTTCCAGCTTTTGCGGCGCTGCCGCTGCGCTGAACGCCGAGTATACCCTGCCCACAGTCAGCCAGACGGTCATCATCACCCGCATGGAGGGACGCACCCCCGTGCCGGAGCGGGAAAGGCTGGCAAGCCTTGCCGCACACGGTGCGACCATGGTGATCTTTCTGTCCATCGGGCTGATCGATAAGGTGCAGGCGGCGCTTTTGCAGGGTGCGTACAAACCGAACACTCCCGCCGCCGTGGTGTACAAGGCCAGCTGGCCGGAAGAAAAAATCGTGCGGTGCACGGTTGGTTCTCTGGCAGAGAGCACCCGCGCGGCAGGTATTACCAAGACGGCGCTTATCGTAGTGGGAGATTTTCTCGGCACACAGTACGAGCGCAGCAAGCTGTACGACCCCGCCTTTACCACCGAGTTCCGCAAAGGAGAGCCGGTATGACCTGCGCCTACCTTGCCTTTACGGATACCGGCCTTGCGCTGGCAAAGCGACTTGCCGCTGCCCTGCCCGGCAGCGTTGCCCGGTGCGGGCAGGATGGCACTTCTCTTGCAGAATGGACAGGCGTGCAGTTTATGCAGTCGGATGCGCTGATATTTGTAGGCGCTGCGGGCATTGCGGTGCGGGCTATCGCGCCCCACTGCAAGAGCAAGACCACCGACCCTGCTGTGGTGGTGGTGGATGAATGCGGGCGGTTTGCCGTGCCCATTTTGTCCGGGCATCTGGGCGGCGCAAATGATCTGGCGCGAACCATTGCCGCTGTATGCGGTGCAGTGCCGGTGATCACCACCGCTACCGATGCCCATGGCATTTTTGCAGCGGACGAGTGGGCAAAGCACCAAAACTGCATAGTGCTGGAACCGGAGCGTATCAAACTGGTCAGCGGCAAGTTACTGGCTGGACAGCCGGTCTATTACTGGGCAGATATCCCGGTAACGGGCACTGTGCCCGCCGGGTTATTCCCGGCAGAAGCCCCGGAAAAAGCCGACCTTGCACTCACCCTCTGCCCCACCGGGCAGGCGCTGCATCTTGTGCCGCGCATCGGGGTGCTGGGCATCGGCTGCAAGCGGGGCACAAGCGCTGAAGCGCTGGAGGCCGCCTTTGCCGCCTTCTGCGCCCGGCACGGCCTTGCTGTGCAGGCAGTTACCGCCGCCGCAAGCATCGACCTGAAGCAGAACGAACCTGGCTTGCTGTCCTTTTGTCAGGCACACGGCTGGCCGGTGCGGTTTTACACTGCCGCACAGCTGCGCAGCACGCCCGGGCAGTTCACCCCCTCCCCTTTTGTACAGAGCGTGACCGGGGTGGACAATGTCTGTGAGCGGGCAGCGGTGCTGGACGCGGGCGGCAGCCTGTTTTACCCCAAATTTGCCTGCAGCGGCGTGACCTTTGCGCTGGCGTGCAGGCCCTTTGCCCCGGACTGGAGGTGGCAGAATGGTTGACGTGATGGAAATTGACATTGACCGTCCCGAGAAGATAGTCTATGTCGTGGGGCTTGGCCCCGGCGAGCCTTTTTATATGACCCAGCAGGCTGCGAACACGCTGGAAAGCGTTGACGCCATCTGTGGGTATAAGGTCTATCTTGACCTCATCCGCGATGAATTCCCCTGCGAGGAATACTATTCTACCGGCATGACGCAGGAAATCGACCGCTGCCGCTGGGCGCTGGAAAAAGCAAGCACCGGCAAGCGGGTGGCGCTGGTCTGCTCCGGCGATGCCGGGGTGTACGGCATGGCAAGCCCCCTGCTGGAACTTGCCCCGGATTACCCGGACGTTGCCGTGGAGATCGTGCCCGGACTGACCGCTGCCCTCAGCGGCGGGGCGGTGCTGGGCGCACCGCTGGCGCACGATTTCTGCGTTATTTCCCTTTCCGACCGGCTGACCCCGTGGGAGGTCATCGAGAAACGGCTGACCTGCGCCGCCATGGGAGATTTCTGCGTTGCGCTGTACAATCCCTCCTCCAAGGGCAGGCCGGACTATCTGGCAAAGGCGGTGCGCATCCTGCTGGAAAACGGCAAAAGCGCCGACACCGTCTGCGGCCTTGTGCGCAACATCGGCCGGGAGGGTCAGACCGCCCGTGTTCTGTCCCTTGCGCAGCTGGAAAGTACAGCGGTGGATATGTTCACCACCGTTTACATCGGCAACACCGCCACAAAGCAGCTGGGCGGTAAAATGGTCACCCCACGGGGGTACCGCAGATGAAGGCAGTGGTTTTCAGCGGCACCACCGAGGGGCGGGTGTTCTCCCGGCAGCTGGCGGCACTGGGCGCACAGGTGCTGGTCAGCGTAGCCACCCCGCTGGGTGCGGAGGAGCAGGGCGAAGCGGACGGCATCACTGTGCACTGCGGGCGGCTGACCCCCGAGGAAATGACCGCCCTTTTGCAGGGCGCTGCCCTGTGTGTAGACGCCACCCACCCCTACGCGGTGGACGCCACCCAAAACATCCGGGCTGCGTGTGCCGTTGCCGGGGTGGAGTATCACCGGCTGCTGCGGGAAGAAAGCCCTCTGCCCACCGGGAGCATGGTGTTTGCCACCGCCGCCCACGCGGCTGCGTTTCTGGCCGGGTGCAGCGGCAATGTGCTGCTGGCCACCGGCGCAAAAGAGCTTGCCGCCTTTGCGCCGCTCAGCACGGAGCGGCTGTTCCCCCGGGTGCTGCCCACGCGGGAGGGCATTGCTGCCTGTGAGGCCGCCGGTGTCCCACACAGAAACATCATTGCCATGCAAGGTCCTTTCAGCTACGCGCTGAACTGCGCCTTGATGAAGCAATTCTCCATCCGCTATCTTGTCACGAAGGACGGCGGTGCTGTGGGCGGCTTTGCCGAAAAGGCACAGGCCGCACAGGACACCGGCGCACAGCTGATCGTGGTGCGTCGTCCGGCTGAAAACGGGCAAACTGCCGCACAAATTCTGGCACGCTGCAAGGAGGTTCTGGTATGATCTCTCTGATCGGAATGGGCTCCGGCTGCCCGGAAAGCCTGACCGCGCAAGGGCTGGCTGCGCTGCAAGGCGCAGGGCTCATCCTTGGGGCAAAGCGCCTGTTGGAGCATTTACCGGCGGGGTGCACTGCTGACCGCAAGGCCGTGTATAAGCCGGAGGATATCCTTGCGTGTTTGGCTGCACAGCCGGATACGGACACCGCTGTTTTGTATAGCGGCGACACCGGGTTTTACTCCGGTGCGGCAAAGCTGCTGCCCCTGCTGCGGGCCATGGGATACTCTGTCCGGGTGCTGCCCGGGCTTTCCAGCGTGCAGCTTTTAGCCGCCGCTGTGGGACGCCCCTGGCAGGACTGGAAGCTGGTGTCTGCCCATGGCCGCGCCTGCGACCCGGTGGCTGAGGTTTTGTCGCATCCACAGGTATTTTTCCTCACCGGCGGCGGGGATACCCCTGCCACCCTTTGCGCCAAACTGACCGCTGCCGGGCTGGGCGCTGCCCACGCCCTTGTGGGTGAAAACCTAGGCACTCCGGCGGAAGCCATCCGCTTTGGCCTTGCCCGGGAGCTGGCAGCGCAGAGCTTTGCACCGCTGAGTGTATTGCTTATCGAGCGGGAAGCCCTGCCGCCCCGCCGCACGCCCGGCCTGCCGGACGATGCTTTTATCCGGGGTGCTGTGCCCATGACAAAGCAGGAGGTGCGCGCCGCCGCGCTGGCAAAGCTGGCGGTGACTCCAACGGACAACCTATGGGACGTGGGCGCGGGCACCGGCAGCGTAAGCGTGGAGCTAGCGCTTGCCGCCCATGCCGGACAGGTATATGCCGTAGAGTATGACCCGGAAGCCTGTGCGCTCATCCAGAAAAACCGGGAGAAATTTGCAGCCTATAATCTGACCCTGATCGAGGGTAAAGCGCCCGAAGCCTTGGACGCACTGCCTACACCGGATGCTGTATTCATCGGCGGCACAAAGGGCAATATGGACGCCATTATAAACGCTGTGCTGCACAAAAATCCAGCCGTGCGGCTGTGCATCGCCGCCATTGCGCTGGAAACGCTCAGCGTCGCCGTGGCTGCTCTGACCGCCCACGGCCTTGCCGCCGAGGTGACACAGATTTCTGTCAGCCGCACAAAAACGGCGGGCAGTCTGCATCTGCTGATGGCCAACAACCCGGTATTCCTCATTACGGGGGCACGGACATGATGCAGTTTCTCATCGCCGCGCCGCGCTCCGGCAGCGGCAAGACCACCGTTACCTGTGCCGTGCTGACCGCCTTGCAGCGGCGTGGGGCTGACCCCTGCGCCTTTAAATGCGGGCCGGACTACATCGACCCTATGTTCCACCGCAGCGCGCTGGGGGTGGAAAGCCACAATTTAGACCTCTACCTCTCTGCCCCGGATACGGTGCGCACACTTTATGCCCGGTATGCCGCCGGGCATGGCGCTGCCGTATGCGAGGGTGCCATGGGCTTTTACGACGGGCAGGGGCTGACCACCCGCGCAAGCGCATGGGAACTGGCCGACACGCTGGCACTGCCGGTGCTGCTGGTGGTGCAGCCAAAGGGGTCAAGCATCACCCTTGCCGCCGAGCTGCGGGGGCTTTTGCAGTTCCGCACACCCAGCCATATCGTAGGCATTCTGCTCAACGATTGCTCTGAAACCTTGTACAAAACGCTGCGCCCGATGCTGGAAGCCGAGGCCGGTCTGCCGGTGGTGGGGTATCTGCCCCATCTGCCGGGGTGCGCCATTGAGAGCCGTCACCTTGGGCTGAAAACCGCCGGGGAGATCGTTGACTTGCAGCAAAAGCTGTTGCAATTAGCCGATGCCCTTGTACTGGACTGGGCACAGCTGGCGGCGCTGACCGACCGCCCTGCCCCGGCTGCGCCGCTGCTTGCCGCACCGTGCGCACCCGCCGTCCGCATTGCTGTAGCGCGGGACGAAGCCTTCTGCTTTGCCTACGCCGAAACGCTGGACGCCTTGCGGGATGCGGGTGCGGAACTTGTGTTTTTCAGCCCGCTGCGGGACGCCGCTCTGCCGGAAAACATCGGCGGGCTGTATCTGCCCGGAGGTTACCCAGAGCTGTACGCCCGGCAGCTGAGCGAAAACTGCGCCCTGCGTGCTGCTATCCGGGACGCCGTGCAAGAGGGTCTGCCCACTGCTGCCGAGTGCGGCGGTTTTCTGTATCTAGGGCAGGCGCTGGAGGGCACAGACGGCAAGGCATACCCCATGGCAGGTGTGCTGCCGGGCAGCGGGCACAACACCGGGCGGCTGGTACGCTTTGGCTATGCCGCCATGACGGCAAAGGCCGACAGTATGCTCTTCCGCGCCGGAGAAGCGTTGCCCATCCACGAATTCCACCACTGGGATTCCTCTGAGAACGGTGCAGACTTTTCTGTACGCAAAACCGAAAAAAGGCAGTGGGAATGCGGCTTTGCAAACGCGCATTTGTATGCCGGTTTCCCGCATCTTTACTGGGCGGGCACTGCCCTGCCCCGCCGCTTTGTACAGGCGGCGCAGCACTTTTTGAAACACAAAGGATGACGAAAATGACCGAAGCTGAACTGATGCAGCTGCTTGCTGCCATCACCCCGCCGGACGAAGCCGCCCGCGCCGCCGCCCACACCCACTGGGCAAGCCTTGCCAAGCCCTTGGGCGGGCTGGGTGCGCTGGAGACGATGCTGGAGGATGCCGCCGCGCTGACCGGCACGGCGCAGTTTGATTTTTCCCGCCGGGCGGTGGCGGTGCTCTGCGCGGACAACGGCGTGGTAGCGCAGGGCATAAGCCAGACCGACCAGAGCGTGACCCGCGCCGTAGCTGAAAACCTCGCCGCACGGCGTACCAGCGTCTGCCGGATGGCGCAGGCGGCGCACTGCGATGTGCTGCCGGTGGACATGGGCATTGCCGGTGCGCGGGTGCCCGGCGTGCGGGACCACCGCATTGCTGCCGGGACTGCGGACTTTACCAAGGGCCCCGCCATGACCCGCGCCGAAGCGGTGGAGGCCATTGGCCGGGGCATCGCCCTGACCCGGCAGCTTGCTGCCGAGGGCTACGGGCTGGTGGCTACCGGCGAGATGGGCATTGGCAACACCACCACCTCCAGCGCCGTAGCCGCCGTGCTGCTGGCACAGCCGGTGCAGACCATGACCGGGCGCGGTGCGGGGCTTTCTGATGCAGGGCTTGCCCGCAAGGTGGACGCCATCCGGCGGGGTATCGCCTGCAATAACCCCAACTCCACTGACGCCTTGGACGTACTGAGCAAGCTGGGCGGTTTTGATATCGCCGGGCTGTGCGGGATGTTTCTGGGCGGAGCGCTGGCGGGTGTGCCAGTGCTGATGGACGGCTTCATCAGCGGGGTGGCGGCGCTGTGCGCCGTGCGGCTGTGCCCGGCAGCAGCCAAGGCCGTGTTTGCCAGCCACTGCTCCACCGAGCCCGCCGCCCGGCTGGTGCTGGAAGCGCTGGGCAAAACGCCCCTGCTCACCGCCGGGCTGCATCTGGGCGAAGGCACCGGCGCAGTGGCCAGCATCCCGCTGTGGGACATGGCACTGGCAGTATACGAGGGGTGCTATTCCTTTGCGGAGGGCGGCATTGCGCCGTATACGCCCCAATGCTGACGCTGGTGCTGGGCGGCGCTGCCAGCGGCAAAAGTGAATACGCCGAAGCCCTTGTGCTGCGCTGCGGTTTGCCGCGGTACTATCTGGCAACCATGCAGGTGTGGGATGCCGAGTGCGCTGCCCGAGTGGAAAAGCACCGCAAAATGCGCGCTGCAAAACAATTTAAGACCCTCGAGTGCCCGCTGCATTTAGAGACGGTGCATCTGCCCCGCAGGGGGACGGCGCTGCTGGAGGACTTGGGCAACCTGACCGCCAACGAGCTGTACGACCCCGCCGGGGCGGGCGATGCCGCCGCCGAGCACATTTTGCAAGGGCTGGAGAGCCTTGCCGCGCAGTGCGAAAACTTGATCGTTGTTTCCAACGAGGTATTCAGCGGCGGCGCGGACTATGCCGGGGATACCGACCGCTATCTGCTGGCGCTGGCACGGGTGAACAACGCACTTGCCGCCCGGGCAGACGCCGTAGTGCGGGTGGTGTGCGGCATCCCTGTCTATTATAAAGGAGTGGAAAAATGATCGTTTTGCAGACCATTGCGGTGGCCTTTGCCATGTTTTCGGCGGTGCCGGTGCCGCAGTTTGCGTGGAACGAAAAGAATATGCGGTACGCGCTGTGCGCCTTTCCGCTGGTGGGGCTTTTATGCGGGGCGCTGTGGTGCGTGTGCGGGGTGCTGCCGCTGCCCGCCCCGGCGCGGGCGGCAGGGTTCTGCCTTGTGCCGGTATGGGTGACCGGCGGCATCCATCTGGATGGCTACGCCGACACCTGTGACGCCCTTGCCAGCTACGGTGACCGGGAAAAGAAGCTGGAAATTTTAAAAGATCCGCACTGCGGTGCCTTTGCGGTCATCCGGCTGTGCAGCTATTTTGCGGCTTATCTCTGCCTTGCCGCCTGCGTGCAGTTCACGTCTCGGGTGGGTGTGCTTTGGACGTTGGCGCTGATTTTGGAACGGGCACTTTCCGGCCTTGCGGTGGCGGCCTTTCCCATGGCAAAAAACACCGGCCTTGCCCACACCTTTGCCACTGCCGCCGACCGCACCGCTGTGCGCAATGTGCTGACGGTGCTCGCAGTTCTGCTTTGCGCTGCGCTGCTGGCTTTAGGCGGCGGGGCACTGGCAGCAGTTGCAATTTTGCTGTTCTTGTGGTATCACCATGTAGCTGTGCAGCAGTTGGGCGGCATTACCGGCGATCTGGCCGGGTGGTTTTTGCAAAAGACGGAGCTGTGGATGCTGGCAGCGCTGTGCGCCTGCCAATGGGGAGGGCTGTTATGATCTTGATCACCGGGCCGCTTTACAGCGGCAAACGCACCTTTGCCCGCACCCTGCCCGGCCGCTGCATTGCGGATGCGCAGCAGCTTGCCGCCGGGTGCAAAGACAACGCTGAACTTGAGAAACTTGCGGACAAATTGTCCGCTTATGATATCGTGCTGTCCACCGAGGTGGGCGGCGGTGTGGTGCCCATAGACCCGGCCGAGCGTGCCGCGCGGGAAAATGCCGGGCGGCTGGCCTGTCTGCTGGCGGCGCGTGCTGCGTGTGTGGTGCAGATGTTCTGCGGCATCCCCACCGTTTTGAAAGGAGAATTGCCGGAATGCTGATCTATTTATTGCGTCACGGCCTGACTGAATACAACGCCGAAAAGCGCTATCAGGGGCAGCGGGATATCCCGCTTTCTGCCGCCGGGCGCGCTATGCTGTGCCGGGCGGATATCGCCCCCAAGACCGTGTACATCACTCCCCTTTGCCGCACCCGGCAGACCGCCGAGGTGCTGTTCCCGGGCACAAAACTCGTAGAAATAGACGGACTGAAGGAGATGTGCTTTGGCAGCTTTGAGGGAAGGAACTATATTGAGATGGAGCACGACCCGGACTATCTTGCATGGGTAGCCGCCAACTGCGAAAGTCCCTGCCCGGACGGCGAGACCAAGGCCGCTTTTTGCGAGCGTATTTGCGCGGCTTTTTCTGCACTGGTGGATAAAGCCCTTGCGGACGGCGAGGAGATGCTGGTCATTTTAGCCCACGGCGGCACCCAGATGGCCGCGATGGAACGCTTTGCCCTGCCCCACAAGGATTACTACGAATGGTGTGCCCCCAACGCCGGCGGCTTTGTGCTGGACGCCAAGGATTGGGCGACAAAGCGGGTGCTGCATCTGGTAAAGACCGTGCAGTACACGAAGGAGGCGCGGGAATGATCGGCTACGCGGTACTGGGCGGCTTTGTACTGGACGCCGTTTTCGGCGACCCGGCGTGGCTGCCGCATCCGGTAGTGTACATGGGCAAGGCCATCTCTGCGCTGGAAAAAGGGCTGCGTGCCCGCCTGCCCAAAACGCCAAAGGGCGAGCTTTGGGGCGGACGCATCTTAGCCTTTTGTCTGCCGGTGGGCACCTTTGCACTCACAAGTCTTATCTGCATAGGAGCCGCCGCCCTGCACCCACTGCTGGGGCTGGCAGTACAGATGTTCTGGTGCGGGCAGGCACTGGCGGCAAAGGGGCTTGTGCAGGAGAGTATGAACGTCTACCGGGAGCTGACAAAGCCCGACCTGCCTGCCGCCCGCGCTGCCGTGAGCCGCATCGTGGGGCGGGACACGCAGGCGCTGACCGCCGAAGGCGTGACCAAGGCGGCTGTGGAAACGGTTGCCGAAAACGCCAGCGACGGGGTAATCGCACCGCTGTTGTATATGCTGCTGGGCGGCGCTCCGCTGGCGCTTACTTATAAAGCCATCAACACCATGGACAGCATGGTGGGCTACAAAAACACGCAGTATCTGTACTTTGGCCGTGCAGCGGCAAAGCTGGACGATGTTGCAAACTACCTGCCCAGCCGCATTGCCGCTTTGCTGTGGGTGGCGGCTGCTGCCCTGACCGGCAACGATGCCCGCAACGCGTGGCGCATCTGGCGGCGGGACCGCCGCAACCACGCCAGCCCCAACAGCGCCCAGACCGAAAGCGCCTGCGCCGGTGCACTGAACGTGCAGCTGGCCGGGCCCGCCTATTATTTTGGTGAATACTACCCTAAGCCCACCATCGGCGATGCCGTGCGTCCCATTGAGCCGGAGGATATCCGCCGCGCTGACCACATGATGTACGCCGAAAGTCTGCTGGCGCTGGCGCTTGGGCTATTGATACGAGGTATTTTATGATGCAGCTGGTACATGGCGGCGACTGGGCAGGTTACCGGGCGCAGTACGGACAGGATGCGCTGGATCTTTCAGCAAACGTCAGCCCGCTGGGATTGCCGGAGGGGGTGGCAAAAGCCATCACCGCCGCGCTTGCCACCGCAGACCGCTACCCCGACCCCCTTTGCCGCGCTTTGCGGGCAAAACTGGCGGTGCACGAGAAGGTGCCCGCAGAGTATCTCCTTTGCGGAAACGGCGCGGCAGACCTTATCTTCCGACTGGTGTGGTCGGCAAAGCCCCGCACGGCGCTGCTGCCCGCCCCTACCTTTGCGGAGTATGCCGCCGCGCTGGAAACGGTGGGCTGCACCGTCCGGCGGCATTTCCTGCGGGAAAGCGAAGATTTTGCAGTGACGGAAGCGTTCATTTCCGCTGTGGACGAGGACACCGACATGGTATTCCTCTGCCAGCCCAATAACCCCACCGGGCAGCTGACGCCGCTAGCGCTGGTGGAGGCGCTGCTGCGCCGGTGCGAAGCTTGCGGTGCACTGCTGGTAGTAGACGAGTGCTTTCTGGACTTTTTGCCGGAAAGTGAGGTGCTGTCTGCCAAAAAGTTGCTGGCAAGCCCGAACCTCATCATCCTGAAAGCCTTTACAAAGCTGTACGGCATGGCCGGGGTGCGGCTGGGCTACTGCCTGTGCAGCAACACCGCTCTGCTGGAGAAAATGCAGACAGCCGGGCAGCCGTGGGCAGTTTCCAGTCTTGCACAGGCGGCGGGGCTGGCGGCGCTGGACGAGACCGCCTATGTAGCCCGGGTGCAGACACTTATCGCGCAGCAGCGTCCTGTTTTGCGGGACGGGCTGCGCACTCTGGGGCTGCGGGTGCTGGATGGCAGCGCGAATTATCTGCTGTTCCAGGCACCGGAAACGCTGGGCGACATCCTGCGGCAGCGCGGTATCGTGCTGCGCAGCTGCGGCAACTACCCCGGACTGGACGGCAGCTGGTACCGCACTGCCGTGCGCACCGCGCCGGAAAACCAGCAGCTTATAGAAGCCTTACGGGAGGTGCTTGCATGAGCCGGGCAAAATGTATCATGGTACAGGGCACGATGAGTGGTGCGGGCAAAAGTCTGCTGTGCACCGCGCTGTGCCGTATTTTTGCACAGGACGGCTACCGGGTAGCCCCCTTTAAAAGCCAGAACATGGCACTGAACAGCTTTGTCACCCGGGACGGGCTGGAAATGGGCCGGGCACAGGTGGTGCAGGCACAAGCCGCCGGCATAGAACCGGATGTGCGCATGAATCCCATTCTGCTCAAGCCCAGCAGCGATGTGGGCAGTCAGGTCATCGTGAATGGCGAGGTGCGCGGACAGATGCCCGCAGCCGCCTATTTCAAGCTGAAAAAGAGCCTGATCCCGGACATTTTAGCTGCATACAATAGTCTGGCCGAAGAAGTGGATATCATCGTTATTGAGGGCGCGGGCAGCCCGGCAGAGATCAACCTGAAAGCGGATGATATCGTCAACATGGGTCTGGCAAAGCTGGTGGATGCACCGGTGCTGCTGGCTGGCGATATCGACCGGGGCGGCGTGTTTGCGCAGCTATACGGCACGGTGGAACTGCTGGAACCCGCCGAGCGGGCACGCATCAAGGGTCTGGTCATCAACAAATTCCGGGGCGATGCCGCCATCCTGAAACCCGGCCTTACCATGCTGGAAGAAAAGACCCATCTGCCCGTGCTGGGCGTTGTGCCCTACCTGCGGGTGGATATCGAGGACGAGGACTCCCTCTCCTCCCGGCTGGAAAGCAGCTGCGCCGTCAAGCCGCTGGATGCTGCCATTCTGCGGCTGCCGCACATCTCCAATTTTACGGATTTCATGCCGCTGGAGCAGCACCCGCTGCTGAGCGTGCGGTATGTGCAAAGCCCCCGGCATCTGGGTACACCGGATGTGGTCATTCTGCCGGGCACAAAAAACACCATAGATGACCTGCTCTGGCTGCGGCAGTGCGGGCTGGAAGCTGCAGTGCAAAAACTGGCGGCTTCCGGCACGCCGGTGCTGGGCGTGTGCGGCGGTTACCAGATGCTGGGCGAGACCCTTGCCGACCCCGAGGGCACCGAGAGCGGACGCAGCCAGACCGTGCGCGGGCTGGGGCTGCTGCCCACCCGGACCGTGTTTACGGACGCAAAGCACCGCACGCAGGACACCGCCACCGTCACCGCGCCACAGCTGGCGGGGGCAGCGCTGACCGGCTACCAGATCCATACCGGGCGCACTGCCGTGCAGGGTGTTCCCTTCTGCCGCCTTGCAGACGGCAGCGCCGAGGGCTGCGTACAGGGCAACGTGGCGGGCACTTATCTGCACGGCCTGTTCGATACCGGAGAACTGACCGAAAAGCTGGTGCAGCTGCTGTGCAGCCGCAAGGGCATCTCCCCTGCCGATGCACCGCTGCTCTCCATGCAGGAGTACCGGCAGCAGCAGTTTGACCTGTTGGCCAATGGCGTGCGCCGGGCGCTGGACATGAACGCCCTGTACGCCGCCATGGGACTGGAAAGGAGGAGCACCGTATGACCCCGCAGCACCATCTGCCCGCCGACATTGAACGGACGAGCCTTTCTATTATCACCGCAGAGCTGGAAGCACTGGGTCTGACCCCGCCGCCGGAGACCGCCGCTGTGGTCAAGCGGGTGATCCACACCACCGCAGATTTTGATTATGCCCGCAACCTGCGGTTTACCCCCGGCGCGGTGGCAGCGGGCGTGGCGGCGCTGCAAGCCGCTGCGCCCATCGTTACCGACACCAACATGGCGCTTTCCGGCATTACAAAGCCGGGCCTTGCGCGGCTGGGCGGCACAGCGCTGTGCTACATGGCAGACCCGGAGGTAGCCGCGCTGGCAAAGGCCAACGGCACCACCCGGGCTGTGGCGTCCATGCAAAGAGCCGCCGCCGAGCACCCCGGTGCCATCCTTGCGGTGGGCAACGCCCCCACGGCGCTATTGACCATTGCCAACCTGATCGAAACCGCCGGGCTGCGCCCTGCGCTGGTCATCGGGGTGCCGGTGGGCTTTGTGAACGTAGTGGAGAGCAAGGAGCGGCTGTTTGAGGTGTGCACCGCCCACGGTGTGCCTGCCATCGTCGCCATGGGGCGCAAGGGCGGCAGCAATGTTGCTGCTGCCATCTGCAACGCGCTGGTGTATTCTGCCGCCGGGATGCTGGACCCCACCGACCGGGGATGGAAATAATATTTTTATCGTTCGCGTTCAAAGTGCTCTGTAGCGCACTTTGAACGCTTTTTTCAGCCAATTTTCCCCTAGAGGGGTATATTTTCATTGGCTGGTATGGTATACTCGGCTTAGTTCAACAAATCGAAATTTATAAGGAACTGATAATATGAAAGGATTTGAGCGAAAAAATCAATTATTTTCCCTTTGCGGATTGAATTGTGGGTTATGCCCTATGTTTTTAGGAAAGCACTGTGGCGGTTGCGGGAATGGTAATCAATCGTGCGGAATTGCTAAGTGTAGCCTTGAACATGGTAAAATTGAATATTGTTATGAATGTGAAAGTTATCCATGTGAAAAATATCGGTATATTGATAAATATGATTCTTTTATAACTCATAAACGCCAAAAAGCAGACTTGAAAATGATACAGGACATTGGTGTTGAACAGTATAATCTTCAACAACGGGAAAAAATGCAAATTCTTTCTCATTTACTTGCTAACTATAATGACGGTCGCAGAAAAAATTTCTTCTGTGTAGCAGTCAATTTATTAGAGCTTTCAGAATTACAAGAAGCTATGAAACAAATACAACAAAATGATGAATTGTCTGTCTTGTCCGTCAAAGAACAATGTTCATATATAGTTGATATACTTCAAAAAATTGCTGATAGAAGAAATATAGAGCTAAAACTTGTTAAAAAGTAGTTTGTAAATTTCAGTTTGCCGCACTCATTATTTTCTTTCTCGTAAAAACGGGATACCGGCGTCCCTTGCAGTGCTCTGCAATAATCCGTCAGTCGCAGAAAACTCATCTGTATTGT
>ENA-OQQW01000419-OQQW01000419.1-human-gut-metagenome-genome-assembly--contig:-NODE-419-length-30147-cov-9.603483_pt1 | contig 30147 bp, 18 predicted proteins | sample MGYA00243234_ERZ505098 | MGnify/ENA primary metagenome ERZ505098 (study PRJEB26097, sample SAMN02712086) | human gut metagenome | biome: Gut microbiome | host: Homo sapiens | place: Denmark: Copenhagen... | reverse complement strand
AGTACGCCTCGCTTCACTCAGCTTTGCCGGAACGAAAAATCTGCTATGCTCGATGTCATGTTTTAGAATCGAATTAGTATAAATCCAATTCAAAGGGGGCGGAAGCCCTCTTTTTTGATGCGCTTATTCCGCGCGCCGCCGCTTCGTCGGACGAGACGAGTGAATCCACCGCAGCCCAGAAATCATGTCAAACTGCATTAGCGTATCCTCCAGCATATAAATAGGAAGAAACTCACTCAATGGCGCGCGTCCCAGTCCTCCCGCAGCATCGCCCACAGCTCCACATCGTGGAAATTGCCCTTGTTGAACACCTTGCCGCGCAGTGTCCCTTCGTGGCGCATACCACATTTTTCCATCACGCGCCCGCTGGCAGGGTTGTCGCACTCGTGCATCGCCTCGACGCGGTGGATGCGCAGCGCAGTGAAGCATTCGCGCAGCACCGCTGCCAGCGCTTCGGTCATCAGTCCGCCGTTCCAGCAGGAGCGGGCGAGAGAATAGCCGAGCTCCACCACGCTGTCCGCGTCGCTGTAACTCATGAAGCCAATCGTGCCGACGACGCGGTTCGTTTCGCGCAGCACGATGCCCCAGCTGGACGGCGCGCCGCTGTGGTACTGGCTGATGATGTAGCGCAGGCAGCTGCGCGTATCCGCCATCGACTTGTGCGCATCCCAGAGAACATGCCGAGCGACTTCGGGGTCGCGGGAGTAAGCGAACATATCCGCCGCATCGCGCATCGTCAGCGGACGCAGGAGCAGCCGGTCGGTCGTCAGGCGCGGCAGGGACGCGAAGTAATCCGCTGCGGGAATCGGCTCATTCGGCGGATTGCGGTGGGAGAGCCATTGCCCCAGCTTTTCATACATGGCGGAAGAAACCTCCGATGATATGCGGCGAAAACGGCGCAAGCGGCACAGGGCGATTCCATTGCTGACAGCCGACAACAAGCAGATACACACCCAGCGCCAGCATGAGCAGCATCAGCAGCAGAAAGAGAACATACAGGGGATGACGCTGCTTTTTTCCAGCCATAAAGCACCTCCGTCAGCGAAATTTTCCGAAAAAACGCGCAAAAATCCGTCCACACGATTGCATTTTGATGAAATATTTGTTACAATAAGCGTGGATGGAACAGAACGCGCGTTTCGCACGTTTATTGTTTGCAGGGTGCGGACAGCAGCTGCTGCACCATCAGGAGCGCCAGCGCGGTCTTGCCGTCGCGGAACGTGCCGTCCATCACCTTCTGTACCGCGTCGGAAAGCGGCATCCGCAGTGTGCAGACGAACTCATCCTCATCCGGATGCGTCTTTCCAGCGTGCAGCCCTGTCGCCAAGTAGAGGTGGATGCGCTCGTTGCAGAAGCCGGGGGTCGTCTCCAGCACGGTCAGCTTGCGCCAGTGGTCGGCGGTCAGCCCGGTTTCCTCGCTCAGCTCACGCTGGGCGCAGACGAACGGGTCTTCATCCACCCCATCGAGCTTGCCCGCCGGAATTTCCAGCGTCAAGCGGCCAACGGCGATGCGGTGCTGGCGGACGAGAATCACGTTCCCGTCATCATCCAGCGCGACAATGCCCGCCGCGCCCGGATGGCACGCCACCTCGCGCAGGGCAGTTTCGCCGTTGGGCAGGCGCACATGCCAATGCTCAACGCGGATAATCTTGCCGGGGAAAACGACTTTCCCATCCAAATACTCTTCCGTCAGCTGCTTGTCGTCCATCATGGTCAATGTCCTCCTCAAACAATAGGATGATTTTCGCCATAGTGATTCGACAAGAGACGCAAAAAATCCTGCGAATCGCAAGGAAAAATGCGGCAGGGTGCGGAAGATTGACAAACCGCGCCGCTGCGGTATAATAGAATGGCATCAGGCCCGCAAAGGGCAGGAGCAAGGAGGAAACCCAACATGAGAAAATCCGGCGTCAAAGGTCTTGGCCGTCTGCTGTCTGTGCTGATGGTGGCGGCGCTGCTGATGACAACCGCGATGGTTCCGGCGCTGGCGCTGGATCGCTGGGAGGACGTCGTCGTGTCCGTCATTTGGACGGATTCGCAGGGACAGCAGCAGACAACGCAGGCGTTCCCCGTGCCTGACAGCGCGGAACATGCGTATTGGGCGACGCTGGATGCGTCCGCCCTTTTCAGCACGGTTCAGGTGCAGGTTGTATCGTCTGACCCGGCGTATACTTTCTACTTGAAAGATTATGCGTCGGAAATCATGTGGACGCAGGATGCGACCGCCCTTGACCCGATGTATTCGTATGAAGTGGATTATTACTGCAACAGCGTCTATGAAGGGATGTTCCCGCTGTACCTCTCGTCGCAGGGAATGCCTGAAACGCCCGCGCAGGAGAGCGTCAACGTGCCGGTGTACTATGTGACGGAGGATGGCCAGCAGCTGGATTTCCAGTACGCAAGCTGCCTGACGAACGCGACTACCCAAGTGTACGCCAATTCCAGTGTTGTGCCGTGGGATTATCTGCTTGTCAAACCTGCGTCCGGTGTGGTGGATGTGTTTGTGGACAGCATGGGCAATGCGTCGCCGAGCGAGGTGCGCTTTGTCTACGCCGTGCCGGAGCAGCCGACCGAAGCGCCGACGGAAGTACCCACCGAAGCCCCGACCGAGCCGCCCGTCATTCAGGCGGAAGTGACCGTGCTGTATCAGCTGGATGACAACGGCACGATTCTGGACACGCAGTATGTGACGCTGAATCAGGGCGACAACTATGTCACCGCCAATAGCGCGATGACTGCTGGGTATCAGCTTGTCGGCGAGGACACGGTGCATGTGTGGGTGGACAACGGCGGCACGGCGAGTGTGAATCCCGTTGTGTTCCACTATGCCACGCCGCAGCCGGTAACATCCAACATCGACGTGTTCTACTATCACGAGAACGGCACGCTGCTGGATCAGCAGTCGCAGACGCTGACCGAGGGCGTGAACTACATCTATGCCGCCAGCGACCGCGTGGGCGGGTATGACCTCGTCAGCGAAAATCCGCAGACGGTCACGCTGCGTCCTGACGGTACGACCGACTTGGCGAGTGTGTCCTTCTTCTATGCCGACCCGCAGCCGACCGAAGTGAACGTGCCTGTGCACTACCTCAATTCCGAAGGCGAGCCTGTTGCGATGGACGACACGCTGACGCTGGGCGAGGGGACACACCTTGTGACGGCGAATCCGCAGGGCATGGCGGACGGCTATGTGCCGATGCCCGGCACGGAAAGCACGGTGGAAGTGAACGTTTCCGGCGGTATCGCGACGCCGAGCGAGGTGTATTTCTACTATTATATTCCCACGACGGAAGCACCCGCAACCGAAGCGCCGACCGATACCCCTGCGCCGACGGACACGCCCGCCCCGCAGACGATGCTGGTGGCGATTCACTACTTCGACATGAGCGGCGTGGAAATTGCCGACCCGGTGGTGAAGGAACTGCTGCCGGGGACGTATCCGATGATTCCGGAGCGCGAAATCCCCGGTTACGAGCTGGACAGCACCCTGACGCAGTTTGACCTGACGGTGGATGCGAACGGCACGCTGTACATGGACGGCGAAGAAATTCCGGCGGATGCGGTCGGATTCTACTACCACCCGGTGCAGAACCCGACGGATGTTCCCGCGACGGAAGTGCCGACGGACACGCCTGCACCCGCGACGGACGTGCCTGCGACCGACGTTCCGGCGACGGACGCGCCGACCGATACTCCCGCGCCCGCGCAGCAGTTCGTGACCGTCACCATCCGCTACTACAACACGCTTGGCGAGGAGATTGCCGACGCAAGCGTGGCGGAGCTGATGCCGGGAACGTACCACGTCACGCCCGCGTATGACAGCATTCCCGGCTACGAGCTTGAAAGCAGCTGGACGTCGTTCGACCTGACGATCTACGCGGATGGCACCATTGCCATCAACGGCGACGAAGCGACGGCGGAAGACCTTGCGTTCTATTACCGCCCGGTTCAAAGCGCTGCGACCGACGTTCCCGTGACCGAAGCACCCACGAATACGCCGATTCCGACCGAAACGCCGACCACTGCGCCCACTGAAGCGCCGATTCCCGTCGGGCAGCCGGTCAACCGCTACGCGACCATCAACGGCAATCGAGTGGCGTTCCGCAGCGAGGCTTCGACCAGCAAGAGCAACACGGTCATCAAGCGCTTGGCGAATGGCTCGAACGTCTACGTCGTCAACGAAATGCTGAATGACAAGGGCGAACGGTGGAGCGTCGTCATGGTGGATGGACAGAGCGGCTACATCAAGAGCGAATTCCTGACCATCATGACGCAGGCGGAAAGCGACGCGTATGCCGCATCCACTGGCGCAACGCCTGTGCCGACGGCAACACCGATTCCGACCAATACGCCGGTTCCGACCGAGACCCCGACGGCGATTCCGACCGAAATTCCAACGGAAGTGCCGACGGCAACCCCGACTGCCGCGCCACAGAACGCGAACATCATCATCCAGTATCTGGACAGCTACGGCAGCCCGGTGGCGAACGCGCAATCGATGACGCTCGCCCCCGGCACATACACCCTGCGCCCGATGCCGACGAATTTGCGGGATGGCTATGAGCTGATTCCCGGCAGCGAGCAAATCACCCTGACTGTTTTCCAAGACGGCACGCTGAGCATGGATGCGGCGGATATTGCCTTCTGGTATCGTCAGGTGGCGACCGCCGCGCCGACGCAGACCCCGACCGAGGCTCCGACCCCGACGCCGACCGCTGTGCCGTATGAGGGATATGCCGTCACTACGCGCGAAACCGAAATGCGCACCGGCATCGGCACGGGCAACTACGTCATGGCGACGCTGCAGGCGAATGTGCTGGTGTATGTGAATAGCCAGCTGAACACGGCAGGCGAAACGTGGGACATTGTGACCACGCTGGAAGGGACGTCCGGTTATGTGCCGGACGCGAACCTCCGCTACGTCACCGACGCGCAGGCGCAGGTGTACATTCAGCAGTGGAATCAGTCCCGCAGCACGCCCACGCCCAGCCCCACGCCGTACATGACGCCTGTTCCCGCACAGGAGATGGGCTACGCCTACGCCGTGGGCAACAACGTGCCGCTGCGGCAGATGGCGGGCGACTTCAGCGCGATTGAGGCATACCTGATGCAGGGCGAAGTTGTCTACGTCTCCGGGCAGGATTATCTGGGCAGTATGCCGTGGCACCGCGTGCAGTATAATGGGCAGTGGGGCTATGTGCGCTATGACATGCTCCGCTTCATGACGCAGGCGGAAATCGAGGCGTACCTGAACAACCTGAACGCCACGCCCGCACCCACGCTTGTCACCACGCCCCAGCCCTACGACCCAACGAACTACTCCAGCTACGGCTATGTGACTACGACGACCTCGGTCAACTTCCGCCAGCAGCCCAGCATGAACGCGAGCCGTATCAGAAAGCTGTACAACTACGCGTTCTGCTTTGTCCTCGGCACAACGACCGGAACGGACGGCGAAACGTGGTATCATATCCGCTACAATGACCAAGAGGGTTACGTCAACGGAAAATACTTCCATTGGATGACGGTGGAGGAGCTGGAAGAGTTCCTGCAAAGCAGCGAGTACATTCAGGGCATCCAGAATAACACGACGGGGAATGCTACTGCAAAACCGACCAGCGGTCTGATTCCGGAAGAAGACAAGACCATCAACGACTGGAAGGGCAGCGGCGCAACGGTCAGCTATGTGCCGTGGCAAGGCTTTTCAACGCCCGGCCCGCTGACTTCGCCCACAACTGCCACCGCGCAGGAAACCGCCACGCCGACGCCTTCCGCTTCGTCCACACCGACGCTCGAACCGCTGCCCACCGCAGCCACGACGTACCCCGTGACGAACGAGAGCGGCAACAGCGGGCTGGTTATCTTCATCGTGATTGCGGTCGTGCTGCTGCTGGGCGGCGGCGGATTCGCCTTCATGCAATACCAGAAGAAACAGCGTGAAGTTGCCATGAAGGCGGCACAGCGCCGCGCACAGGCAGCGCGCAATGCGGATCGTCCGGTTGCACGTCAGGCGGGTCAGCCGCAGCAGATGCGCACAGGCGCGTACACGACCCCGCAGCAGCGTCCGCAGACGAATAATGGCGTTTCGCCTGTGCAGGTGCGCCCGGCGACACCCGTTCCGCAGACGCAGGACATGCAGAACCGACCGCAAGTCGGTTATCGCACGCCGATTCAGCCCCTGACGAAGCCGCAGGAGACCCCGTCCACTGCCGCGCCGAAGAGCACGACGACGATGGAGAATCCGTATGCGCGCCCGGTGGCGAAATCGGCAGAGGAAGCGCCGCGCCATCGTCGCCGTACAGATCAGTATCGCCAGGATGACGACAGCGCAAACCCGAATGGATAACAGAATATTTGGCAGGAGCAGCACGATTTGCGGGTTGCTCCTGCTTTTTTTGTGAATCAACAATATTTTGCTGTTTTCTGTTTGCCAAGTTTGGAATGTTACATTGAAAAAGAAGAACGAATGGCGTGGAAACAAAGAAAAAAGCGGTCGAAAATTTGCACGCGCTGAACGAAAATTACGAAAAATCGAAGGGGGCAACAGAACAGGAATATTCCCGATGCGATAGTTTTAACATTAAAATAACAATACTCAGGAAACTAACAGGCCGTTAACAGATGAAGATGACAAAATTGCCACACGAAAGTATGGCAAAACACACAAAAATGCACCAAATGAGCATAATAAATGTTATTTTTCCGACTTGACAGTTGAAGATTTGATGGTATAATAAACTATGTAAGAACTTGAACTGTGATTTGCCGGAAATCTGGCGAATTACATATCGAGAAACAATAAATGAGTTACATGTGAAGGAGACGTGAACTGTGACAGAGAAGGAACTGCGGAAGCTGGGACGCGCAGAGCTGCTGGAACTGCTGCTGGAACAGGCACGGGAATTTGAAGCACTGGAGCAGCGGCTGAATGCGGCAGAAGCGGCGCTGCAAAGTCGGCAGCTGCAGCTGGAAACGTGCGGCTCGATTGCGGAGGCATCGCTGAAGTTAAACGGCGTGTTTGAGGCGGCGCAGAAGGCCGCGGAACAGTATCAGCAGAACGTCGAGCGGCTTTGCCAGGAGAAAATCAGCGCGGCAGAAAGCCAAGCGCAGGAAATCCTCGCGCGCGCAAAGAAAGCCGCCAATCAGCAGTAAAGAAACATGACAGAAGGGAGGGCGCGCAGGTGTCAGAAGACAAGAATCAGCAGAAAACGGGCAAACAATTGCTCAACGACACGCAGGAAGCGGCGGAACGCGCCCACCTGCTGCGGGAAATGAACCCCACATCCGCACAATTGGAAACGGAACTGAAGCATGAAAAGCGCAAGCACAGCTACAACCGCGCCCTGCGCAGCACGCTCTATACGCTGCTGGTGGTGGCGGCGGTTGCGGTGCTGATTGCAACCATGGTCATGCCCATCCTGCAAATCACCGGCACGTCAATGACGCCAGTGGTCGGGCAGGGCGAAATCACAATGGTCGTGCGCGGGTCAAATCCGCAGCGCGGCGATATTATCGCTTTTTACTACAACAATAAGGTGCTGATTAAGCGCGTTATCGGCCTGCCGGGCGAGTGGGTCAACATCGACGGAAGCGGCAACGTCTACATCAATGGCGAACTGCTTGATGAGCCGTACATCACCGATCGCGCGCTGGGCGACTGCTCCATCACGCTGCCGTACCAAGTGCCGGACGGGCGGTATTTTGTTCTGGGTGATCACCGCTCCACCTCGCGCGACAGCCGAAGCACACTGGTCGGTCCGGTGTCCGAAGAGCAGATTATGGGGCGCGTAACGCTTCGCATTTGGCCGCTGAACCGCTTTGGATTCCTACAATAACGTAAGTGCAATACAACAAGAAGAGGAACACAGGTTCCAGAATCGGAGGATGCTGACATGAACCGCAAACTCATGGAATTAGCAGAAAGATACGTTGCGCAGCGGAAGCGCCGGATGCGTCTGTTCAAGACGGTCACGGCGCTGGCACTCGTTGTCGCCATCTGCACGTCTTATGTGCTGATGATGCCGGGCCTGACGATGGCGGCGGAAACGTACTGCGGGCTGGAGGAGCATACCCACACGGCGGACTGCTATGTGGACGAGCTGACCTGCCTAATTTCCGAGCGCGAGGCGGAGACAGTCTTTACCGATATTATGCGCTGCAGCTTTGAGCCGCACCACCATTCCTCTGATTGCTACAATGCGCAGGGCGAACTCAGCTGCGGCTACTGGGATGGCTACATCCACGAGCATGACGAGAAGTGCTACGACAGCAACGGCGTTCTTATCTGCACGCTGGAGGAGCATCCGATGCACAAGCACACGGATGCCTGCTACAATTGGGAGAAACAGCTGACCTGCACGCTGCCGGAAAGCGAGGGGCACATCCACACAGATGCGTGCTATCGGGCAAAAGAACCGACTTGCGGTCTGTTTGAGAGCGAAGGCCATCAGCACACGGCGGATTGCGTGACGGAAACGCGCACGCTGATTTGCACCGAGGACGTTGCGACGAACTCCGACATGCCGCATGTCCATGATGACAGCTGCTACGAAGTGACCCGGACGTACACCTGCGGTCTGACGGAAGGCGAGGGCGCGCATCACCATACGGATGCCTGCTATCCGACGACGGAAAAACCGACTTGCGGTCTGTTTGAGGGCGAAGGCGCACACACGCATGATGATTCCTGCTACGAGATGGTGCGCGGCGACCTGAAATGCAAGCTCTATCCCGACCCGGCGAAAGTGCACACGCATTCCGCGTCCTGCGTCGATGCGAAAACCGGTTACTACACCTGCGGCTACATTCAGGTGCTGCGGCATCAGCATACGAATGAATGCGTTGTGACGGTGACGGCGGAGGATTCCGGCCATCATCACACGGCGGACTGCTACGAACGCCACTATATCTGCGGCAAAGAAGAGCACACGCACACGGCGGATTGCTACTATGACCCGACCCCGAACCCCGATGCGACGGAAGCGCCCGAAGTGACAGCTGAGCCGACGGCAGCGCCCGAAGTGACAGCTGAGCCGACGGCAACCCCCGAAGCAACAGCTGAGCCGACGGCAGCGCCCGAAGTGACGGATGAGCCGACGGCAGCGCCCGAAGTGACGGCTGAGCCGACGGCAGCGCCCGAAGCGACAGCTGAGCCGACGGCAGCCCCCGAAGTGACGGCTGAGCCGACGGCAGCCCCCGAAGCGACAGCTGAGCCGACTGCAGCCCCCGAAGTGACAGCTGAGCCGACGGCAGCGCCCGAAGTGACGGCTGAGCCAACTGCAGCCCCCGAAGCAACGTCAACGCCCACGGAAGCGCCCACAGCAACGCCAGCGCCTACGGAAGAACCGACGCTTGCGCCGTCTGTAACGCCCGCGCCGACGGAAAACGCCGCCGAAACTGCTGCCCCGATGGACGAGCCGTCCCCGACACCTGCGCTTACGGTGATTCCGTCGATGGACGCTGATGCTGCGAAGCCGGACGACATGATGATGCCGTCGCTTGGACTCGACCCGGGCTTCCTGATGATGGCGAACGAACCGCCTGCCGTCAGCGAGAGCGGCATGCAGATTACCAATATTACGGTATCGAACATCATACTTCCGGAAAATGCCAATGCGTACAACTATAGCTTCGCAGCGGACTTCAAGATTTCGGATGAAGCTATTCTTCGCCATGGCGAAGGCAACAAGATTATTATTCCGGCAGAGAATACGCATATCAAAACGGACAGCACTTCTGTCTGGTCGGGCACGGACGCCAAATTCAGCAATGAAAAGCCGGCGTTTAAGTTCCAGTATAATCCCGCAACGAAACAAGTTGAAATGTGGTTCACCGACGAGTATATGGACTTTGTCCGGAACAACCCCAGCCATGACGACCGCACCGGCACCATGAAGATGAGCGCTGAAATCCGCAAGGACGATGTTGAGAATCTGGGCAACGACGACCTGACCATCAAGTTCGGTGGCGCATCGACTACCGTGAAGTGGGAGGACATCGACAGGGGCAACAACTCCCTCCTCAGCGATTTGAGAACTTGGAAAAGCGGGGCTAATGTCAACTGGGAAAAAGGAACGATTGAGTATACCGTCAAAATCGAATCCACAAAGGGCACGAACGGCAAGAACGCGACTGCTCGAGACGTCATGACGGCTGTGAATAAGCAAATGGCCCTGACAAACATGACCGTCACGGAGGTTAAAACACACTCTAACTGGAGTCAGGTGCCCGCTGTTGACTCTGCTTCGACAGAAATCAAGACGGACGGTACATGCGCCTGCGGTACGACGGGAACGCACATTCACTACGTTTATGCGAACACGACGGACGAAAGCGGCAAGGTCTATACCATGACGACGGACTATGTGCTGCCGCCGCTTTCGGCAAATGAAACATACGAAATCAAGTATGAATACACGTTCGACAAGGACGGAATGACCGGTGAATACGATCAGCTGACAAATACTTTCACTGCGCAGAGTGGCGGAAAGTGGGATCATTCCCAGAGTTCCTCTAACAGCAACCCTACTGACGTTCAGATTAAAAAGCTGCAAAAGAGCAGCAGGTACAACAGCAATGAGAGTTGCATTCAGTGGACGCTCACCGTCAACGAAAACGGTTTCAACATCAAGGACAAGACGCTGACGGACACGATGTTCGACCAGCTTGTGGACGAAAACGGCAGTCTGCTGTTTTCGAAGACGGACGGCAAGGGCTATGTGTCGCAAATCACGGCGAATAACACGCCTATCACCGCTGAAAACTACACGGATTACTTTACCGTGGAAACCGGCGTGGACGGCAAACCGCAGCTGAAATTCAAGGACACCACCGCTAAGATCGTAATCCAATACAAAACGCCGGTGGAAGCAACCGCGCAGGATCAACAGATTACAAACACGGCGGAATTCGACGGCGAACAAAAGACAAGCACCGCGCATGTAGGGCAGGACAAGCGTTACAATGTGGTGAAGTCGGTTGACGCGAGTATGCCGGCGGATCCGACGAAGAACGGCGAATACACCGATGGTCTGTATCCGGTAGCGTGGAACGCGACGTACACCTTCCCGGCGACGAAGGATGTTCAGTATAAGCTGAACTTCGGCGATACGCTTGACAAGAAGGTGGAATGGAAAAACGGAATAGAAATCATGCAGCACTACATGACGGCGGCTCAGGCGCAGACATTGCTCAACGCCATCAAAGACCTCGATGTTGTGAAAAAGCATGATGCGCAGAATGTGCCGTACACCATTACGCTGCTGACCTGCGACAGTCAGGGCAAAAATGAAGGCACGATGGTGGTGTCTGCGGAAACGACGCTGACGGAAGGCTACTACTATGGTTTCCGGTTTGAAACGACGGGCGAAGGCGTTGTGCTGAACGACGCCAATACGGATGTGAACGCGACGACAAGCGTTACGCTCCCGTATCAGACGACCATCTATTTGGAAGAGTCCCGCACGAGCGGGGTTGACTTCAAGAACACGGCTGTTAACGCGGGCAAAAACGGAGACGCGTGGTACAAGGCCGCCCCGAACGACCTGGTGGAGAAGAAATTCGGCAACCATGGCGTTGGCGATTTGAACGGACAGATCATCCATGAGAACGAGTTGTACTGGACGATCCTCCTGCGCAATGATGGCGTGGCGCACGACGAAATCACCCTGACCGAAACGCTCCCGCCGCACATTGTGGTGGAGTACATCGAATACGGCGGCTCGAGGCTGATTCTTAGCGAAACGGACAGCACGAAGATGACCGTTGTCAATAAGAAGCTGGACAATGCCGGTACGATTCCGGATGGCTATGAGGTCAGCAACGAGTGGGGCGAGCAGCGCATTTCCATCAAGGCTGATTTGACGGCGGTGGGCGAAGGCGAGAACCGGCAGCAGAGAATCAACATCTCCATGAAGCCGAATGAGAATACCGGCGGTTCGGAAACGATTCTCAACGGCAAGGCGGATATGACCGTCAAGGTTCACTGCAAGATTGCCGACGACTTCCTGGCAACCGCGGTGAACGGCAGTTTGGCGCTGGGCGTGCTGAACAACCAGCTGGACGTGAGATACGACGCGGCGCTCTATCACAAGGAGCAGAAGACCGAGCTGACCTACGAGGAAGAGACGGTCGAGGCGGTGAACGTCCAGAAGGGCTACAGCGTCAAGGGCGGCGACCAGCAGGCGCGAATCACCTACACCATCGACATCAACCAGGCAGGCGCGAAGCTGAATCCGGCATCCAGCACGCTCAGGCTGACGGATACGCTGACCTATGACGTTCTTGGATTGGCTGGCGTGTATCCTTATCTGCGCAATGTGACGTTGGATGAAGGTTCCTTCAGGCTATATGAGGCGTTGAAGGATGAAAACGGCAATCCGATTCTGGACGTTGATGAAAGCGGCAAGGGGCATCTGCTGCGCGGCGCAGAGATAGAGAAGTATCTCTGGAAGATGGAGTTCACGGAAACGGAAAACATCAACAGTAATTCCAACTACAATTACAATGAGAAGGTAAAAGGAACGGTTCCCACTCAACGTTACCTGAACATAACCGTCACCGTTCCGGACGGCAAGGCGCTGATTCTGGAATACACGGCGCAGGAGAACATTCTGCTGCCGCCTGAGGTGACGAACGAGTACAACTTCAACGACGTGAACCACAAGGGCATCAGTCCGGCGTTGAGAAACCACGCAAACCTTGAAGGAAAAGACGGCTCAAGTACCGAACTGAACAACAGCAATAACGACTACTTCAGTCAGGGCGGCGGCTACATCCACAACAATCTGGTCATCCGCAAGGTGGACAGCGCGAACACCTCGCTGCTGCTGCCGGGGACGGAGTTCACCCTCTACGCATGGAACACGGAAACCAACAAGTTCGAGGAGGTTGGCGGCGAAAATGGTAAGGTCTACACGGATCAAAGCGGTATGATTACTTACCAATACAATTCGGAGAAGCTGAACGAGCGTCCGCTCGACCCGAACGTCGCGTACATGCTGGCGGAAACGAAGGCAGTCGAGCCGTACCACCTCGTGCTGGAGGATCGCCCGCTGGTCGTCTTCCACATCGTTCCGAGAGCGGACGATACCGAAGCACATCCGGAGAGATACCCGGACGGTCTCAACAATGGCAACTTCGGCACGATTTCAAAGAGTCGGCTGCAGGAGCTCATGACTGCTTCCGGCATCAAAGGCGTGGTGGATGGACCGCACACCGTCAACGGCTCTGCGAGCATCAGCATTCAGGTGAAGAACAGCAAGGACCGCCACGACATGGAGGTGCAGAAGAACTGGGCTGGCGACGACGCCCATGAGAATGCGCGCCCTGCCAGCGTCCTCGTGATGCTTCGCCGCTATGCGCTGACGCAGGAGCAGTATACCGACGTGCTGAACACGGATGCAACGCAGAATCCGCAATGCATCCTGTCTGCGGAAATGGTCAACAATAGCACGAAGGTTGCGCAGCAGTTCCCGGAGAATCAGGACGTTACGGTAACGCTGAACCTGCTTGATGGCGCACTTGACAACGCTGCGCGTATTGTGGCTCGCGTAGACGGAAAAGAAGTGGTCTTGGAACCGCAAGATACGTCGAGAAAACAGTTCGTTTACACCACCAAGATGACGCATCAGAAAAAAGTAATTTTCTGCTTGCAGTGGAAAAACTGGGAAGGGAAATGGCAGGACGGTCGCTACTATAACAACGTGAGCATCACGATGACCCCGGAAGGCACACCGGTTGACGAAGTGCCGACGCAGGTCACGCAGTTCACCGACGCGCAGTGGGCAAAAATTCGCCAGCACCCGGACGACGCTTACGGCGGTCGCGAGGCTACGCTGACGGCAGCGAACGGCTGGCACACCCAGTGGTCGCAGCTGGAATCCACCGGCGCGGACGCGAACGGCAACAAGCTCTACTACATTTACTACATCGTCGAGGGCAAAGTGCCGAGCTACACCACATCCGGCATCACCTACACCATCGACCCGAACGCCAGCAAAACCACCGGCACGGTCACGGCGACGCTGACCAACGTCTACCGCCCGGAGGACAAGTACGGCGAAATCAGCATCGACTTGTCCAAGGAATGGTACGCGCCGGATGGCACAAAGCACACGATTACCGAGGAATTCGGCGGCGTACAGGTCGCGCTCTACAAGACGCGCTGGGATTACGTCAACGGCGCGTGGACGAAGGGCAGCACGGAACGCCGCGACACGGTCACGCTGGCAGAAGCGAACAAATGGAGCGCCAAGTTCGAGGGGCTGGAAACCTACACGGTCGCCATGGAAAACGGCGTTGTCCAAAACGCCCGCGCCTACACCTACAGCCTCCGGGAACTGAACGTGCCGAGCGGCTTCTACTGCCAGCTGGTATACAGCGGTCTCCCGCAACACCCGAGCGAGTACTTCACGGACGGGAATCCTGCCAATCCGAAGGCGGACGCGCAGAACGCACGCGGCACGGCGACGCTGCGGAACTACGAGATCGCGAAGCTGACCATCGAAGCCGAGAAGCGCTGGGGTGAAGGCGCGAAGCCTGAAAACATGCAGGATACGCTGACCTTCCGCCTGACCCGCGAAAAGCAGGAGAACGGCGCGTGGGTCGCGGATGACAGCTTCCAAGCGGTCACGAGGGTCATGAGCATCAGCAGCCTGAACACGAGCAAGGTCGTGTTCGGCACTTTCCCGAAGTACGCTGTGACGGGCTTCGACGAGCAGAATCAGCCCATCAGGCAAAGCTACCGCTACAAGGTGGAGGAGGTCAAGTACCAAAACGAAGCCACCCTCCCGTTCAGCGTCAGCTATAGCCCGGCGGACGGTTTCGTGACGACGGAGGGCGATGCGAACACCAGCACCACCGTCACCGTGACGAACAACAAGCTGACGAGCGAGAAGGAAGGTCTGTACCGCTTCAACGTGGCGAAGCAGTGGCTGGACGCTTCCGGCAATCCCGCGGACAAGCCCACGCCGGAAGGCACGAAGGCGAAGATTACCGTGACGCGCACCCGCCATGTCTATGCCCCGGATACGGGCTGGACAGCGGAAACGCCCACCGCAAAGACGATCGAGCTGGACACCACAGCAACGTATACGGCGCTTTGGGCAGAATGGAACGAAACGCAGTCGGTTTATGCGCAATACAACGCCGACGGCACGGTGAAATCCGCGTGGGCGTACACCTACGAGGTGTCGGAAGCGACGATTGACGGCTACTTCGGCACGCAGCATCTGCCTGCGGACTTCCCGAAGCAGCCGGAGGACTACTTCACAGACGCGGCACTGACCGATATCAAGGAAATTTACCGCCAGCCGCTGACGGACACGCTGCCGGAAGTGACCGAAAAGAACTACTACGTCGAGCGGTTCAACGTCAAGGTGGACAAGACTTGGGCGCGCTTCCGCGACAGGGATGAGCTGACGTTCTGCTTGATTCAGGCGAAGAAGCAGCTCACCTTTGACAGAAATGGCAAGCCCATCAAGACGGCTGATCAGCAGTACACCTACGTCACGAAAAACTGGACGGAGGGCGGCGAAGAACCGGTCTGGGAGTTCAACAATCTGCCGAAGTACTACTTTACGGTGAATGAGAACGGCGAAGCGCAGAAGAAGCCGTACTACTATTACATCGTAGAGGGGTACGAAACGATTAATGGTGCGCTAAACCCGTATCTGTATCAGGTGAGCTACACAGGCGACGCTACGCTTGTCAAGAAAACAACCGGTGCGGTGAACCAGCCTGCGGACGGCGGAACGGCGAACATCCACGCGAGGAACCTGCCGGGGTATGAAGTGGGAAATCTCAACCTCAATTTGACGAAAGAATGGGTCAATGTCAACGAGAAGCCGGAAAAGGTTACGCTCAACTTGACTGAGACAACGCATTCATGGGATAAAACAGAAGGGTGGATAACTTATGCCCCCAATTCGGATACCGTTGAAATAATGCCGGATGCGAATGGAAACTGGACAACAACGCAACCGCTGGAAGCGTACTCTGTTGAGTATAATCCGGACGGCTCTATTCACACGGCGTTTGTTTACACCTATGAGCTGACGGAAGCCCCTGTGAACGGTACGATGCCTGTTTACAGCTTCTCGGAGAACTGGCCGAAAGAAGTGGGCGACGTCCTTGAACTCAATTCGGCTGGCGAGCCAATCAAGGCAAAGGATGCGTTCAGATTCTCTTCGACAACACCGATGGAGTTCATGCAAACCATCGCGGACGCAAGCGCAACGATTCAGAACCTGCCGAAGGGGAAGCTCGAGATTGAGAAGAAGTGGGCGCCGGAGGTTGCCAATGGCAACCAACAAAACCCGCATCAGATCAAAAAAGTGAAGGTTCAGGTGGATCAGTATTACCTCGACGATAACCCATACGGAATCTGGTATCTGTCGAACGTCATGTACTTCGTCTACCTGACGGAAGAGAACGGCTGGAAGGCTGCCATTGACAATCTGCCATTGTACGGCTATAAGGATGGTAAGCTGGTTCAGTACCGCTACAAGGTCTCGGAAGCCATCGGCGGAGATCCTGACGTGTCAGCCGAATGGGGAAATAATTACGGTTACGAGTTCTCCGGAGACGTACTGGTTGACGAATACCGGAATAGCCAAAGGTTCTACCGCAGCTACTACCTTGAGTTCAAGGACAATGTCAGCAACGTGACCCTGACCAACATTCCGCGAAGCATCACCATTGAAAAGCAGTGGACGGATGCGAACACATACGGTGAGGACGGCGAACAGCGCGACATCTACTTGGAAATTCAGTGGAAGAGCGCCGGCAAGAGCAAACTCTTTGACTTGTTCGATCCAGACTTGTACAACACATGCACGTTTACCTGCGAACCGGATACGCTCACGGCGGAAAAGGTGACAATCAACGGCAAGAATTACCTGCATGTGTCCGGCGTCGTCCCGAAGACGGCGGATGGCGCAGCCTCCTGGCGCGTCACCATTTCAGACTTTTTCACCTCCACCGCGGACGATACCTTCGTCATCCGCGAGGTGGAAAGCATGGGTTACCTGAACAACCTGCCGGACGGTCAGACGGAAATTCGCCTCAACAGCGTCGCCACGATTACCAACACGCCGACGAAGCTGAAAATCACCAAACAGTTCAAGCAGGCGTATTTCCCCGTAGGAAGCGAAAGTGAACTGCCGCTGAATGTCCGCAATACTGTCGTGTACCTGCAAATCTGGCGCGAAAAGCGTGACGGCGCTGGTCTTACCCTATCCCAGGAACGCTACACCACGCCAATGCTGGGCGCGCTGGAAGCGAACATGGACGCGACGCTCTTGCCGGATGGCACCGTGAAGCTGACGGTCGGCACGAACACGCCGACCGACGCCGCAACGCTGACGCTGACCCGCCTGCCGCGCTACTGGTTCGACAAGGATACAGGCGCAAGCGGCGAATGGTACTACTACGTCAAGGAAGTGGACGCGGAAGGCAACGAAGTTCATTCGGCTTCTGACCCGACGAACGGCGAACGGCCGGAAATCAACCTGAACGTCAAGACACTCACCGTCACCAACACCCTGACCGACATCAGCGCCCGCAAGGTCTGGACGTCGCTGGACAATCAGTTCACGCTGAATCCCGCGAACCTCCCGGATATCACGCTGACGCTCAAGCAGACCACCGCGGAAGCGGCGGCGGATGGCGACAAGACCATCGCGACCGTTACCCTTGGCTGGGACGCGGAAGCAGGGAAGGTCGTCACGAAGAATCTGGATGGCTGGCAGTTTGGCGAAGTGGTTGAATACACCGCGCCGGAAGGCAGCAAGAACATCTGGTGGGGCTACAAGTGGTACAATCTCCCGGCGTATGACGCGGAGGGCAACATCTACCGCTACTACGCCAAAGAGCAGACCCCGGTGGGCAGCGGCTGGCAGCTGGTGACGGACGACCCGAACGCCACGAACACCGCGCCGATTCCCGCGAACAGCGAAAATCGCGTCTTCCAGATTACGAACACACCCATTACCTACACGCTGCCCGAGACGGGCGGCATCGGTACACTGCCGTACACGGCGGGTGGTCTGCTGCTGATGGCAGCGGCGGCATTGCTGCTGGGGCAGGAAATCAAACGCCGGAGGGAAGGCTGCTGAGCAGTCGGCAGCCCCCCCTTCCGGGGGATTCTCAATCCGTATACGCGGGCGAAAGCCCTTGTATAAACATGGGGAAAAAAACGACGGGAGGAGGAATGAAAAAAGCATAGCAGCTATACGTCAGGAGACCTCCCGACGTAGGCAACCCCGGTAATCCCCACAAAACGTTTCCCAATGAGTGAAAAACGACAACGAAAAGGAGAAAAACCATGAAAAAGTTTTGGGGAATTCTGCTGGCCATGATGCTCGTGCTGAGCATGGTCACTGTCGCGGGCGCAACGGAAGTGGAAAATCCGTCTACGGGCGCGGAAGGCACTACGCCGACTGCTACCGGCTTTACGATTCAGGTAAATCCGAAGGACGATGTCACACACGAATACGAAGTGTACCAGATTTTCACTGCTGATGTTGAGACAAATGCAGGTGAAAAAGTGCTGACGAGCGTCAAGTGGGGCACAAACGCCAAGAACGACACTGCTGCGGTCAGGACTGGTGATCCTGTGCCGGACGCTGTTCTGGAGGCTCTGAAAACTGTTTCGGGCACGAATCAGGAAAAGCTGGCTGAAATCACGAAGTATTGGTATGCTGACTCCACTCCGGTTGATAAGTTCTCTTCCACCAAAGCAGCCCCCGGCAAGAGCAAGAAACTGACCCCTGGCTATTACCTTGTGCGGGACAATCAGGCAAAGCTGGAAGGCAAGGACGGCGCTGCCACGCTGCTGATTGTAAAGGTGCTGGATCAGGACATCGTTGCGACTGCAAAGTCTGAAAAGCCCTCTGTGGACAAGCAGGTACAGGACGAAGTTGCTGATGCCGAAAAGAACGGCGGAGAAGTGAATCCGGAAGGCTGGGGCGAGAGTGCCGACCACGCGCTGTTTGAAAACTTCAAGTTCCGTCTGGTCGCAACCATTCCGGTCAATGCGGATTATAATGACTATCCGACGTACAAGCTGGTCTTCAACGACACCATGTCCAAGGGCATTACCTTTGTTCAGATTGATTCTGTGAAGGTGAACGGCATCGCACTGAAAGCTACCGATTATGTTTGCACTGCAACGCCTGGTCAGAAGGGCGCAGGCAAGGTTGGTGAAAATCAGGATAAGCCGTCTTGGACGCTCACAATCGAAGACCTGAAGAAGGTGATGAGAGAAAACACCAGCATCCTTGTTACGGACAAGATTACGGTTGAGGTTGTTTACACGGCGTATCTGAACGAAGAAGCGCAGGTCTTCAACGCGAGCGCAACCAGCACGGACAACAAGAACAGCGTCGATTTGGAATACTCCAACAACCCCAATGCTGATGGCATGGGCAAAACGCCGGAAGACCATGTGTGGCTCTTCACCTATGTTGTGAACAACACGAAGTATGCGAACACGGCTGAAGCAGGCAACGAACTGCCTGGCGCTGGCTTCACGCTTTATGACCAAAATGATCGTGTTGTTCCGCTGTGGAAGGATGCCGCTGGCAATTACGTTGTCGCAGGCACCACGAAGCCGAATGATACCTATACGGATGTCGCAAACAATGAAATGATTACGGAAGCCAATGGTACGTTCAACATCATCGGTCTGGATCACGGCACGTACACGCTGAAGGAAACCACGGTTCCTGCTACCTATAATCCGCTGGATCCTGTCACCATCACGATTTCGGCAGACCACAAGGAAGCTGCTGGCGGTGCAAGTGCAGCTATGGAACTCACGGCGGCTTCTACGATGAACAACAAGCTCGTCAACAAGTCCGGTGCGACCCTGCCTGAGACCGGCGGCATCGGCACGACCATCTTCTACGTGCTGGGCGGCATGATGTTCGTGGGCGCGGCGCTCATCCTCATCGTTCGCCGCAAGGCCGAAGCGGACGAAATCTGATTTCTCTCCCGCAATTCGTTGAACATCCCCATGTTCTGATGAAACCCCTGCCGGGCGGTGCGCGCAATGCCGCCGCCCGGCATTCCCAAATGGGAAAATGAAGTATGTTTGCAGAAAGGAGGCGGCTCATGAAGCGCAATATGACAACCATTTTGCTGTTTGTGGTGCTGTTTGTGGGTCTGGCGCTCCTTCTGTACCCGTCCGTGTCGGATTTCTACAATTCCTTCCACCAGTCGCGTGCCGTAGCTACCTACAACACGGTGGTGGAGCAGGAGTCCAAGAAGGATTACGAGGCGGATTGGGCGGCGGCAAACGATTATAACGAAAAACTCCGCGCACAGTCCACCGTCGATCGCTTAATCATGACCGACGAGGAGCGCGAGGAGTACGACGCGGTGATGAATGTCGGCGGTTCGGGCATCATCGGGGTGATTGAGATTCCGCAGATTGCCGTGACGCTGCCGCTGTATCACTCGACGAACGCCAACGTGCTTCAGGTCGCCGTCGGTCACATCGAGGGTACAAGCCTGCCGACCGGCGAACCGGGAACGCATTCCGCCTTCTCGGCGCATCGAGGGCTGCCCTCCGCCAAGCTCTTTACCAACCTTGACCAGCTCACCTACGGCGATACCTTCACCCTCCGCGTGCTGGACAAGGTGCTGACCTATGAAATCGACCAAATTCTCATTGTTGAGCCGCATGACGTCAGCGCACTGCAAATCTATGACGGCATGGATTTGTGCACGCTCGTCACCTGCACGCCCTACGGCATTAACTCGCACCGGCTGCTTGTCCGCGGACACCGGGTCGAAACATCGCTTGCGCAGCTATCCGTGCGCATCTCCGCGGACGCACTCGTGATTGACCCCTACATCGTCGCGCCAATTGTCGCCGCGCCGATGCTGCTGATTCTCCTCATTCTCATGCTGGTAACAACCAGCCCGAAACACAAGAAGCGGAAAGGAGCTGAGCGGTCGTGATGAGCCGCAAACCCTCGCGCCTGCTGGCGCTTGTCCTGCTGACAGCATTGTGCTGCCTTATGCTTGCGCCCTGCGCGCTTGCCTTTGAACGGGTGGATTTGACGCACCACTTGACGTTCGCCATTCAGGCGGATGACAACGAGGATGATGCGCACCTGCCCGGCGTGACCTTCCAGCTGTATCAGGTGGCGGACATGGATGCGGACGCTCGGTTCGCCCTGCGCAGCCCGTACAGCACCCTGAATATCGACATTAACGCGCTGAAGAACGCGGCGGACTGGGCAGCTGCGTCCGAAGCGATGAAAGCCCTCACCGCGTCCGAAACGCCTGATTTCACCGGCACGACGGACGAAAACGGTCGAGTTGCCTTCGCGGGACTCAACCCCGGTCTGTACCTTGTTTCCGGCACGCCGGTTATCATCGGCGGCTGGGCGTACAGCTTCCAATCCTTCCTGACCTCTGTGCCGACGCGCAATGTGGACGACGAGTGGCAGTACGATGTCCTCTCCACCATCAAGCTGGAACGTTCACCCGCGCTGATTGACCTTGAGTGCGTCAAGGTGTGGGACGACGACAACCGCGGCACATATCGCCCTGTGCAGATTGAAATTCATCTGATGCAGGACGGTCAGCATATCGACACGGTGATTCTGAACAGCGAAAACAACTGGCATCATATCTTCAAGGATTTGCCGGCTGACCATGTGTACACCCTCAACGAGATTCTGGGGGCTGATGTGTACTATGAGCCGGAATATTCCATCGAAAACGGCGTGTATGTGATTACCAACCGCCGCACGGTCACGCCGACCCCGACCGCCCCGATTCCCGAAACGGGGCAGCTGTGGTGGCCGGTGCCGATTCTGGCGGGTGCGGGCATGATTCTGTTTGTCATTGGCTGGATTCTGCACCGGAAATGGAGCCAAGAGCATGAAGAACCGTAAGGGCAATTTGCTGATGACGCTGGGGCTGGTGCTGATTTTGGCGGCACTGGCGCTGGTGGGCTACAACCAGTGGGATGCCAGCCGCGCGCAGCAGGAGTCGGATGATGCGCTGATGGCGCTGGAGCAGATTCGCATTCAGCGGCAGATGGAATCGCAGCAAACCGCTGCACCGCCCGTAATCACCGCGACGATGATGCCGACGGACGCACCCGCGACGGATGCGCCGATAACCGACGCGCCGACGGCGGATGCCACTGCGGCGGATAACCCGGCAGCATCCACGCCCGCTGTAACTGACGCACTGCCGACTGACATTCCGCGTGATGACGTAACCGCCACGAACACCCCTGCGACGAGTGCGCCCGCAACGGTGAATCCTGCGACAAACCAGCCGAATCCGACAAACGCGCCGACGGCAGGGACTACAACGAATCCGCCGAAGCCGACGAGTGCGCCGACGGCAGGGACTGCAACGAATCCGCCGAAGCCGACGAGCGCGCCAACGGCAGGGACTGCAACGAATTCGCCGAAACCGACGAGCGCGCCGACGGCAGGGACGGCGACGAATTCGCCGAAGCCGACGAGCGCGCCGACGGCGACGAATTCGCCGAAACCGACGAGCGCGCAGACGGCGGGGACTGCGACGAACCCGCCGAAGCCGACGAGCGCGCCAACGGCAGGGACTGCGACGAATCCGCCGAAGCCGACAAATACGCCGACGGCAGGGACTGCAACGAATCCACCGAAGCCGACGAGCACGCCGGATGCCGCGCAGACATCAAATCCGACGAGCACGCCGGAAATCACCGAAACGCCCATGCCGACGGAATCAACCGAACCGACCGAAACGCCTGAACCGACACCATCCCCCGAACCCACGTCGACACCCACGCCCGCGCCGACGGGCAAGCTCTACGAGCGCGTGCCGGGAATCGAAATGCCGGGCGAGAAGGTCAATGGGCATGAGTACATCGGCACGCTGTCCATTCCGTCGCTGGGGCTGAAAGTGCCGGTGCAGCGCAACTGGTCGTACGAGAACCTGAGCGTGTCGCCGTGCCGCTATTCCGGCAGCGCCTACGCGGGCAACCTCGCTATTATTGCGCACACCTACCACTTTGGTAAGCTGAGCAGCTTGGCGCTGGACGCAACCGTTACCTTCACGGACATGGAGAATAACGTTTTCCGCTACGTTGTGCGGGAGAAAAACACGATTTCCCCCAACGATGCGAACGAAATTGCCCATTCCGGCTATGACCTGACGCTCGTGACCTGCACCCTCAGCGGCACAAAACGCGTGGCGGTGTACTGCGAGCGCGTGAAATAATCCAACAAAAGGACTGTCTGCAACGGGCAGCCCTTTTTTCGTGAAATCCATGCAACACGGCAGGAATTGACGGGGTGGAGCGCGAAATAAACAAGCGCGGCGTAACTTCCGCCGCAGGAAGGGAAAGCAACCTTGAACTGGAAAATACACCTTTATCGTGCTATCCTCTGGCTGATTACGCTGTCTCTGCTGCTGATGATGTTCGGTTTCTCGGCACAGGAAGGCGTGCAGTCCGGCAGCATCAGCGGTAAAATTGCCCGCCCAATTACGGATTCTCTGGCGCAGCGACAGGGACTGACGGGGCAGGCGTACTGGAAGCTGTATGCACAGGTGGATTTTGCCGTGCGGAAAACGGCGCATTTCTTGGAGTACACGCTCTTGGGAATGCTGCTGACGCTGCTGCTGGACAGCTACCGCGCCCGCTGGCACTGGCTGTCATGGGCGGGATGTACGCTCTATGCCGCGACGGACGAAATCCATCAGCTTTTCGTTGCCGGGCGCACGGGCAAGTGGCAGGATGTGCTGCTGGATTCATCGGGCGCGCTGGCGGGGCTGCTGCTGGCGATGCTCGTGCTCTGGCTGATTCGGCGGCGTAGGACAAAAAAGCAATCAACATAATAAAATAGGAGGCAGATTATGCTGACAATCGAACAGCTTTACGACCTTAACCACACATTGGCGGCGGATTACCTGCGGCAGTTTACCTATCCGTGGGAGGCGCTTGTGGGCATCAAGGCGGAAATCCTGCGCATCGGCGCGGCGCTTGACCCGGCGGAATACACCGAAGTCAGCGAACACGTCTGGGTGCACAAAACCGCGACGGTTGCGCCGACGGCGTATCTGGGTGCGCCCTGCATCATCGGCGCGCGGACGGAAGTGCGGCATTGCGCGTTCATCCGCGGCAGTGCGCTGGTAGGGGCAGACTGCGTGGTCGGCAACTCTGTGGAACTGAAGAATGTGATTCTTTTTGACCATGTGCAGACGCCGCACTACAACTACGTCGGCGACAGCATCCTCGGTTATTGCAGCCACATGGGGGCAGGGTCGATTACCAGCAACGTGAAGAACGACAAGACGCTGGTGACGGTTCGCGGCGCAGGCGAAAGCAGGGCAACCGGCTTGAAGAAAATGGGCGCAATGCTTGGCGACTATGTGGAAGTCGGCTGCAACAGCGTGCTGAACCCCGGCACGGTTATCGGGCGGGAGAGCCAAATCTACCCGCTGAGCTGCGTGCGTGGTGAAGTGCCCGAAAGAAGCATCTGGAAAACTGGCGGCGTGGTGGTGAAGAAGCAATGATTCAGCCGATTGTGAGAGATGTGATGTTCCTGTCCTGCAAGAGTCAGATGGCGACGGCGGAGGATTTGCCCGTTGCGCGTGACCTCGCGGATACCCTGCGCGCCCATGCGCACGAGTGCGTCGGCATGGCGGCGAACATGATTGGCGTCCGCAAGCGCATCATTGCGGTGATGGCGGGGAAAACCGTGCTGGTGATGCTTAATCCGGTCATCACGGATCGCCAGATTCCCTTCGCAGCGCAGGAGGGGTGCTTGTCGCTGGACGGCGAGCGCCCGTGTTTGCGGTATCAGCAGATTTTGATGGAATATCAGGATGAGCAGCTGCAACGGCATGTGCAGCGGTTCTCTGGTTTCACCGCGCAGGTGATTCAGCATGAGGTGGATCATTTGGAAGGCATCATTATTTGAGGTGAGGACATGACTATCACACAAACGCTCTGTCAGGAGTTCCAAACCGCCCCGTGGCAAATCGACGCCGTCATTCGCCTGCTTGACGAGGGCTGCACGCTGCCGTTTATCGCGCGTTACCGCAAGGAACAGCACGGGTCGCTGGATGACCAGAAGCTGCGTGAAATCAGCGAACGGCTGACGGCGCTGCGGGCGCTCGAAGCGCGTCGGCAGGAAATCAGTGAAAGCCTGCAAAAGTTAGATGTCTGGACGGAGAAGCTGCAAAGCGACCTCGATGCTGCCGAGACATTGGCGCAATTGGAGGATATCTATCGCCCGTACCGCCCGAAGCGCCGTACCCGCGCGTCCATTGCCAAGGAGAAGGGGCTGGAGCCGCTTGCGAACGCGCTGATGCTCCAGCAGCGGAACATGATGGCGCCGGAAACCATCGCCCTGCGCTATGTGAACGCGGAGAAGAGCGTCGAAACGGCGGAGGATGCCCTGCAAGGCGCGATGGATATTATCGCCGAGGTCGTCAGCGACGATGCCGCCGTCCGCACGAAGCTCAAAACGTACTACCATCAAACGGCGATGGTCGCGACGGTCGCGGCGAAAGACGAGGACAGCACCTACCGCATGTACTACGACCACCGTGAGCCGCTGCGCCTGATGCCGTCGCACCGGGTGCTGGCGATGAACCGCGGGGAGAAGGAGGGCTTCCTCAAAGTCGCGCTGGACGTGGACAAGGAGAAGGCACAGCAGCTCGTGCGCTACGGCTTCGTGCAGCAGACGGGCAGCCCGGCATGCAAGTACGTCGCGCAGGCGTGCGACGACGCGTATACGCGGCTGATTGCGCCGTCGCTGGACACGGAACTGCGCGCGGAGTTGACCGACAAGGCGAGTGCGGCGGCGATTCGCGTGTTCGCGCTGAACCTGCGCCCGCTGCTGATGCAGCCGCCGGTGCGCGGGAAGGTCGCGATGGGGCTTGACCCCGGCATCCGCACGGGCTGCAAGGTCGCGGTTGTGGACGAAACCGGGCGTGTGCTGGATACGGGCGTCATTTTCCCGCTGCCCAGCCACGGCAAGGTTGCGCAGGCGAAGGAAACCGTCAAGCGCATGATCCAGAAGCACCACGTCGGCATCGTCGCCATTGGCAACGGCACGGCGGGGCGCGAGACAGAGCAGTTCTTCGTCGAGGTGATGAAGGAGCTGGCGCTGGGCGACGCGCTCAAATACATGGTCGTCAGCGAGGCGGGCGCGTCGGTGTATTCCGCGTCGAAGCTTGCGGCGGAGGAGTTCCCGCAGTTTGATGTCAGTCTGCGTTCGGCGGTGTCGATTGCGCGGCGGCTGCAGGATCCGCTGGCGGAGCTGGTCAAAATCGATCCGAAGGCGATTGGCGTAGGACAGTATCAGCATGACCTGAAAGCAGCGGAACTGGACGCGGCGCTGGGCGGCGTGGTCGAAGACTGTGTGAACAGCGTCGGTGTGGATGTGAATACGGCGAGCGTGTCGCTGCTGAGTTACGTCGCGGGCATCAACACGACCGTCGCGAAGAACATCGTGGCGTACCGCGAGGAAAACGGCGCGTTTACGACCCGTGCGCAGCTGAAGAAAGTGCCGCGCCTTGGGCCGAAAGCCTTTGAACAGTGCGCAGGCTTCCTGCGCATTCCCGGCGGCAAGGAATTGATGGAGAACACAGGCGTTCACCCGGAGAGTTACGACGCGGCGCGCGCCCTTTTGAAGCACTTTTCGCTCACCCCGGCGGAGGCGGTCGGCAAGCTGCTGACCTTGGCGGACGCGGAGGGGTTCGCGGCGCTGGCGAAGCAGCTGAATGTGGGCGAACCGACCCTGCGCGACATTGCGGCGGAGCTGTCCCGCCCCGGCCGCGACCCGCGTGATGAGCTGCCGCAGGTGCTGATGCGCAGCGACGTGATGGATTTGAAGGACTTGCAGCCCGGCATGGAGCTTCGCGGCACGGTGCGCAACGTGACTGACTTCGGCGCGTTTGTGGACATCGGTGTTCACCGCGACGGCTTGGTGCATATCAGCCAGATGGCGCAGCGACGCGTGAATCATCCGAGCGAAGTCGTCCGAGTCGGCGACATCGTGACTGTGTGGGTGCTGGAAGCGGATGCGAAAACGAACAGAATTAGTCTGACAATGCGTCCGCCGGCGAAAGGGTAAGGCAATTTCTCAACAACCAAAAGCACACAAACTAAAAAACTAACATAACAGACCTGTAACATCCGAAGGGGCGCCGAAGGTTTCCAAAGGGCGATCGGAAAGCCCTTTGGTCGCTCCCGAAGGAGCGAAATCCCTGCGTAACAATCCAATCCTATAAGCAATAGGAGGAAAATTCATGCAAAACATGCGAAAATGGATTGCGCTATTCTTGACCATGCTGCTGCCGGTGCTTCCGGCAGCCGCCGAGGAGGAATCAACCATGCTGACAGGCAAAACAGCGACGGAAATCGTTGAGATGATGGGTTTCGGGTGGAATCTGGGCAATACGCTGGACGCAACCGGCGGCAATACCGCGGATGTGACCGCGCAGGAGCAGTCGTGGGGGAACGCGAAAATCACCCCGGAACTGATGGTGCGCGTGAAGGAAGCGGGCTTTGACACCATCCGCATTCCCGTGACTTGGTACCGCTATACCTCGGACGATGGGACGTACACCATCCGCGAGGACTTCCTCCAGCATGTCCATGAAGTGGTCGAATGGGCGCGAGAGGCGGACTTGTTCGTCATCCTCAATGTGCACCACGAAGCGTGGATTAACGAGCCGAATTTCGCGGCGGACGCGGAGAAAATCGGCGAGCAGCTGACGGCAATGTGGCGGCAGATTGCTGACACCTTCGCCGACTTTGACCAGCATGTGATTTTCGAGGGCATGAACGAGCCGCGCGCGCAGGGTACGAACTATGAGTGGAGCGGCAACGCGGCGTGCTACGCTGCTGTCAACTACCTCAACCAAGTGTTCGTGAACACCATCCGCAAGGACGCCCAGGGCTGCAACGCCGAGCGCTGCCTGATGATTCCGGGCTACGCGGCGACCAGCTCCCCGGCGGGCACGGCGGCGATTGCCCTGCCGACGGTGGATGGCGAAGCGGCGGCAAACATCATCGTGTCTGTGCATTCGTATGACCCGCAGACCTTCTGCCTGCAGGATACGCAGACGACGTTCGACCCGGAGAAGGATGGCACGAAAATCAACCGCGTGTTCGAGAACATCAAGGAAACCTTCCTTGACCGGGGGATTCCGGTCGTGATGGGCGAAACGGGTGCGACGAACACGAATGGCAATCACGACGAGCGCGCGAAGTGGGCGTACTGTGTCGCACAGAATGCCCAGCGCTATGGCGTGCCGATTGTCATCTGGGACAATGGGAACAATCAGACGTCCGGCGGTGAGTGCCACGCCTGGATTCGCCGCGCGGTGAATCCGAAGCTGCGCAGTCAGGCGACGAGCGTGGTGTACCCGCAGGTGCTGGACGCGCTGTGGGAGGGCAAGAACAGCGCGGCATGGGGCAGTGCGCTGACGGAAGTGCGCGCGGAGGCGGACGAGAGCATCCTCTGGGCGAACGCCGACGGCTTGACGAGCCAGAAGGAATGGGATTCCTCCTACATCCAGCTCGAAGCGAAAATGGAGTGGTTCGCGGACGGCGCGCGCATTGGCATTCGCTATTCCGGCGCGGGTACGCCTAAAATCGTGCTGGACAGCGCGGAAAAGAGCGTCTGGTGGATTCTGGTGGATGCGGCGAGCGTCGAACAGAACGCGGACGGCACGAAGACCGCGTGGTTCACCAGCGAAATCCTGCTGGCGGAAATGCGCAAAAACGGCGTTGATAGCCCTGCACAGCTGCAAAATTGTTATGTCATCGCGACGAACGGGAAGATTACCGCTTACCGCATCAAGGTGGAGGGCATGGCGACGGCGCTGACGACCTACCATGTGAACGGAAGCGCGATTCATCAGGCGGATTTGCCGGATGCCCCGACCTACCCGCACATGACCTTCTGCGGCTGGTACACCACGCCGGATTACCAGCCCGGCACGGAAGTCACGGGCGCGAGCGGCGCTTCGGACGCATGGGCGAAGATGGCGCTGGACATGAGTGTCATTAAGTAACAAAGGAGTCAAACAACATTGGATTTTGAATATCTGCTGTTTTTGCAGAACCTCCGGGCGGAAGCGCCGAACTTCATCAACAGCTTGCTGCTCTTCATTTCGGAATTTGCCGCCGGGTCGCTGCCGGTTGTCATTATTGTCGTATTCTACTGGTGCATCGACAAGCGCACCGGGCAGCGGATGGGGCTGTGCTTCGCGGGTGCAACGATGGTGACGCAGCTCATCAAGAATATCGCGTGCGTCTATCGCCCGTGGAAGCAGGATGCGCGGCTGCAAATCGCTCCGGAAGCGGCGGCAACGGCAACGGGCTACTCGTTCCCCAGCGGACATGCGACACTGGCAGCGTCCTTTTACGGAAACCTCGCGGCATACCTGAAAAAGTACAGCAAATGGTGGATTCTGCCGTGCGTGCTGCTGACGCTGCTGACGGCGTTTGCCCGCAACTGGCTCGGCGCGCACACGCCGCAGGACGTGCTGGTTGGGATGATGATCGCGCTGGTCGTGCTGCTGCTGTCAAAATACCTGCTGAACTGGGCGGACGGCGGCAAGAACCGCGACTGGCTGCTGGCGATTATCGGCGTCATCCTATCTGCCGCGATGCTGATTTACACCAGCGTGAAGCCGTATCCGATGGATATGCTACCGGATGGAACGCTGCTGGTTGACCCGTGGGACATGGTGACGGACTGCTACAAGGCGGCGGGGGCGATGATGGGCTTCTGCCTTGGCTGGGTGCTGGAGAGGCACTTTGTCGGTTTTGATGCGAAAGGTGCGGGCAAGGCGCGCATGATTCGCGGCGTGGTTGGCGTAGCGCTGCTGCTGGCGGTGCGGAAGGGAATGAAGGCGGCGGGTAATCTGCTGCTGGATGCACACTGGCGGGGCTTTGCAGAGATGTTCGGGCTGATGCTGTTCGCGATTGTGCTGTATCCGGCACTGTTTCAGTGGGCGGAGAGAAGGAAAAGCAAATCGTGAAATTGGGCGCTTCGGGCGAAAATGGCTCGGAGCGCCTTTTTGTGGTTCTTCACGGAAAGTTGGGGGAGCAAACAAGGGCTTAGGCGAAGCCCCAAAAGCTGCACGCGGAAGGAACATGAAAGTGCG
>ENA-OQQW01000408-OQQW01000408.1-human-gut-metagenome-genome-assembly--contig:-NODE-408-length-30791-cov-9.883004_pt1 | contig 30791 bp, 29 predicted proteins | sample MGYA00243234_ERZ505098 | MGnify/ENA primary metagenome ERZ505098 (study PRJEB26097, sample SAMN02712086) | human gut metagenome | biome: Gut microbiome | host: Homo sapiens | place: Denmark: Copenhagen... | reverse complement strand
AGCCGTTCCCCGGCCCCGGTCTGGGCATCCGCATCATCGGCGAGGTGACCCCCGAGAAGGTCACCATTGTGCAGGACGCTGACGCCATCTGGCGCGAAGAAATCGCCAAGGCCGGTCTGGATAAGGAGATCAGCCAGTATTACGCTGCGCTGACCAATATGCACAGCGTTGGCGTTATGGGCGACGAGCGCACCTACGACTACGCCGTTGCGCTGCGCGCTGTGACTACCACCGACTTCATGACCGCAGAAAGCTACGATATGCCGTGGGATGTTCTGGGCACTGTCACCAGCCGCATCGTCAACGAAGTCAAGCACGTCAACCGCGTGTTCTACGATTGCACCGGTAAGCCGCCTGCAACGATCGAGCTCGAGTAATCCCCAATAGCACCATCACCCCGGAGGGTTCCGTTAAAACGAAACCTCCCGGGGTGTTTTTTCTTCTGGTACGGTCAAATAGACTGTAACGTTCAAAGTATCTCCTGTATCAGAGCAAACGGTAACCCTTTTATAGCAGTTTGCATTTTTAATGCCCAAGCAACATCCGCAAACTGCATATCGCAAATATGCCGTTTTGATAGGCACTTTTTTGAAAATTGCGATAAACGCAGTATTTTGCACAAAAAAGCCCTAAACCCCTTCCTTCTCCGCCCGCAGGGGAGTATAATAGGATCCGTTGTTTGCAAAATAGGAAAGGGGAAGTATCAACTATGGAATCGAAGCAGAGGCTTTTGGAGCCGCAGTTCGTCCAAACGGGAAGGGCGGATCAGTTCAGCCGCAAGGTGTTCTGCGATGGAATGCGGGACGGTGTGCCCATTGCGCTGGGCTACTTTGCGGTATCGTTTTCGCTGGGCATTGCGGCGCGCAAGGCGGGCTTTACGCCGTTTCAGGGGTTTCTTGTCAGCCTGCTGAACAACGCCTCTGCAGGAGAATATGCCGCATTTGCGCTGATCATGGCAAACGCCACCTATTTTGAGGTGGCAGTCATAACCCTGATCGCCAATGCGCGGTATCTGTTGATGAGTTGTGCGCTGGCACAGCGCTTTGCACCGGAAACGCCCTTCTGGCATCGGCTGCTCATCGGCTACGATGTCACGGACGAGCTGTTTGGCATTACCATCGCCCGCCCGGGCAGCCTGAACCCGTACTATACCTATGGAGCCATCCTGCTGGCGGCACCGGCTTGGGCTTCCGGTACGGCGCTGGGCATTATAGCGGGCAACCTGCTGCCGCTGCGGGTGGTCAGTGCCCTGAGTGTGGCGCTGTACGGAATGTTTTTAGCCATCATTATCCCGCCGGCTCGCAAAGACCGGGTCGTTGCCGTACTGGTTATCATCAGCTTTGCGCTGAGCTTTCTGTGCAGCTATCTGCCGGGCATCTCGGCACTTTCCGAGGGTACCCGCACCATTCTTTTAACGGTGGCAATCTCCGGCGCAGCAGCGGTGCTGTTCCCGGTCAGGCAGGAGGAAAACGAAGATGACGCATAACAATTATATCTATATTGCGGTCATGGCGCTGGTATCTTATGCCATCCGCATTCTGCCGCTGACGCTGATCCGTAAGCCTATCAAAAATCGCTTTATCCAGTCGTTTTTGTACTATGTGCCCTATGTGACGCTGGCCGTGATGACTTTCCCTGCCATCATTCAGGCAACGCAGAGCCCGGCAGCAGGTGCTGTTGCATTGGTAGTCGGCATTGCCGCCGCATGGTTTGGCGCAAGTCTGTTTCAGGTGGCTGCGGGCTGCTGTGCCGTGGTGTTCGTGCTGGAATTTTTTATCTGAAATCTTATAACAGGAGAACAAAATGAAAAAGATCCTTGTAACCGGTGCCGGCGGCTTTGTAGGATCCCGCGTGATGCAGCAATGGGCGGGGCGTTACGAGCTGTGCGCCTTTCCCAAAGGCTTTTTGGCAGCAGCAGGGGAGGATGCCGTGCGGCAGGCTGTTTTGCAGCAGCGCCCGGATGTCATTCTGCATACCGCAGCTATTTCGGATACCGGTTACTGCGCCGACCACCCGGAGCAGGCTTACCGCGCCAATGTGGAGCTGCCGGTCTGGCTTGCCCGTGCCGCAGCGGAAACAGACGCAAAGCTGGTGGCTTTCAGCTCGGATCAGGTCTATGCCGGTGTAGAGCAGTCCGGTCCACTGCCGGAAACCATTCCGTTACAGCCTGCCAATGTGTATGGGCAGGGCAAGCTGGAAATGGAGCAGCGGGTGCAGGCGCTCTGCCCGAGCGCCGTGTTGCTGCGCGCCACATGGATGTACGACCTGCCGGGCTACCGACTGCCCATCCGGGGCAACCTGCTGCTGAATCTTTTGCGTGCGGCACAGCGGGAAGAATCTCTCCGCTTTTCTGTCCAGGATTTCCGGGGCATCACCTATGTCCGTCAGGCGGTGGCGCTGCTGGAGCCTGCCCTGACCCTGCCCGGCGGGGTCTATAACTTCGGCAGTGAGAACGCTGAAAATATGGTGTTGACCGCCCGGCAGTTTGCTAAGACACTGGGGATCACGGTCGATATTCAGGAAGCCGACTGGGCACGGAACCTTGCAATGGATTGCAGCAAGCTGCGGGCGCAGGGCATCGTATTTGACACCACACAGACCGGTCTTACGCGTTGTCTGCGGGATTATGGATTGCGCTGACCTCAGAGAATCAAATTTTTCCGTATCGCACAAAAAACAGAGAAAAGCACGAAAAAAGCAGGGGATTCTGTATGCTGCCAGCCCGACAGGGTGGGACAAATCATACGGAAACCCTGCTTTTTTGCTTATCTGCCGGAGAAAAGTTCGCTTATAGGATGCAGCATTTCTTCATGTAAAAAGTCATACTTATTTTACATCTTATCTGCATTTTGCTATAATGTTTTCGCTTTTTTGCAAAGCATCCGAACCGCATAAACCTTTAAAACCTTGAGGAGAGTGGAATTTTTGAAGGAAGTCAAGCTTGAAGAAGCGGCTTATCAGTTTGAAGCCAAAATGTCCCTGCGTCAGGCCATCCCGCTGGGCTTGCAGCACGTCTGCGCCATGTTCGTGGGCAACCTGACCCCGCTGCTGATCATCACCAGCGCCTGCGGCATTGCAGGCGGTGAGTTTGCAGATCTGCAGGTCACCCTGCTGCAGAGCGCCATGTTCGTGGCAGGTATCGTCACGCTGGTGCAGCTGTTTACCATCGGACCCGTGGGCGGCGCAGTACCTATTATCATGGGTACCAGTTCCGGCTTTATTGGCGTGTTCAACAGCGTTGTGGGCACGATGGGCGGCGGTGTGCTGGCCTATGGCGCGATTATGGGCGCATCCATCATCGGCGGTATTTTTGAAAGCGTGCTGGGCTTTTTCCTGAAGCCGCTGCGCAAGTTCTTCCCGCCGGTGGTCACCGGCACGGTGGTGCTTTCCATCGGTCTTTCGCTGATTTCGGTAGGTATCAACTCCTTCGGCGGTGGCAACAAGGCCAAGGATTTCGGCTCTGTGGAAAACCTGCTGCTGGCACTGTTCGTGCTGGTGGTCATCCTGTTCTTCAAACACTGGACCACCGGTTTCCTCAGCTCCTCCGCCATCCTTATCGGCATTCTGGCCGGTTATGTGGTTGCTTTCATCATGGGTCTGGTACTGCCCACCACTGGTGTGACTGCTGATGGCGTAGAGTTCACCAAGGCATGGGTGCTCAACTGGAGCAAGGTGGCGCAGGCTTCCTGGTTCGCAGTGCCCAAGCTGATGCCGGTTAAGGTGGTATTTGATGCCCGTGCGATCCTGCCGGTGCTGATCATGTTCATCGTCACCGCAGTGGAGACGGTGGGCGATATCTCTGGCGTGATGGAGGGCGGCATGAACCGTGAGCCCTCTGATAAGGAGCTGTCCGGCGGCGTCATCTGTGATGGTCTCGGCTCTACCTTTGCCGCACTGTTCGGCGTGCTGCCCAACACCTCTTTCAGCCAGAACGTGGGTCTGGTGGCCATGACCAAGGTGGTCAACCGCATGGCACTGGCTTCCGGCGCTGTGTTCCTGATCCTCTGCGGCCTGATCCCCAAGCTGGGCGCGCTGATCTCCATCATGCCGCAGGCCGTTCTGGGCGGTGCTGCCGTTATGATGTTCTCTTCCATCGTGGTCAGCGGCATCCAGCTGATTACCAAGGAAAAGATGACCCCGCGCCACCTGACCATCGTGTCCGTGGCACTGGGCGTGGGCTACGGCATGGGTGCCAACAGCGGCATTCTGGCACAGGCACCGCAGGCTCTCCAGCTGATCTGCGGCGAGTCCGGCATCGTTCCGGCCGCCTTTGTGGCGATTCTGCTGAACGTGCTGCTGCCCAAGAACGATATGGCAGAGTAAGCTTTAGCCTTTTTGCCGGGCAAGGGCTTCCAGCTGTTGCAACACCTGAGGGGTGTCCGCATCCAGCAGCTCCATAGGGGCTGCAATACAGACCGTGCGTACCTGCGCAGGGTACTTTTTAAGCAGCACGTTGCCGCCTTTATTTTCCGGCAGGGTGAGCAGTTCTGAAAAGAAGCTGCTTCCAAACAGAACGGGACTTCCGACAAGCGGTGCCGGGTCGTTTTCGGCCACGGCACCCAGACGGAAGATCTCCCGTTCTGTTTCTTTTTGCCATTCTGCCGGGGCGGGCTGCTCCCGACAGAAGCGCTCTGCCATGACTTCTACCGTCTCCCGGCGCAGCAGGGGCTGATCCCCGGGCAGAAACATACAGCCGCTCAGTTCCGGCAGCTGCTCCAGCAGCGCCGAAAGCCCCAGCCGAACGGTATCATTGCGGCCGGGCAGGCTGTGCAGCAGCACCGGGACGCCCTGCGTCCTGCACAGTGCCTGTACATCTTCCGAGCGGGTCACCACGATGCGGGCAGCGATACCGGGTGTGGCAGTGGCGGCAAAAGCCCGGCAGAGCATGGGCTGGCCGCAAAAATCTGCCAGCAGTTTATTTGCGCCAAACCGGCGGCTCAGCCCGGAAGCCATGATCACACAGCCGACCGTAAGCGACTTCTTCATACAAAAACACTCCTTCAGCAGCATTTTATAATAGTATTATACCGAAAGCTGTGCTAAAATAAAAGAAGAGATATCGCAGCGATAGAAAAGAGAGGTACTGCACATGATGACGATCCGAGAATATAAGCGGGCAGAAAGTCTGGAGGAAGCGTGGCAGCTGAACCAGAAAAAACCAAACCGCATTTTGGGCGGCATGATCTGGCTGAAGATGGAAACCATCAATGTCGGCACCGCCATCGACCTTTCCGGTCTGGGACTGGATACCATTGAGGAGACCGAGGACAGCTTTTCCATCGGCGCTATGGTCACCCTGCGCCAGCTGGAACAGCATCCGGGGCTTGCCGCCTATACTCATGGTGCTATGCGGGAGACTGTTCGCCATATCGTGGGCGTACAGCTGCGCAATCTGGCGACCGTGGGCGGCAGCATCTACAGCCGCTTCGGCTTTTCGGATGTGCTGACCATGTTCCTAGCCATGGACTGTGATGTAGAGCTGTACAAAGGCGGTATCCTGCCGCTGCATGAATATGCCCAGCGCCCCTATGACCGGGATGTTCTGGTGCGGCTGATCGTAAAAAAAACACCGATGCAGCTCTATTACCAGTCGGTGCGCAACAGTCAGACCGATATTCCGGTGCTGACCTGCGCCGCTGCCCGGTTGGAGACCGGAGATTACCGCATCGCCATTGGTGCGCGTCCGCTGCGCGCTGTGCGGTTCGAGCTCCCGGCAGAGCCTGCCCTTGCGGCAGAACAGCTTGCCGCACAGTTTGCGGAAAGCGTAAAGGCGCAGATCGTTACCGGCTCCAATATGCGCGGCAGCGCCGAGTACCGCAGGCATCTGGCAGGCGTGCTGACAAAGCGCGCGGTGCTGGAACTGGAACAGCGTAAAATGCAGGAGGAAAAGTAAATGCAGATCACACTTACATTGAACGGTGTCCGGGTATCCGAGGAGATCGCCCCGGATATGCTTTTGATCGATTTTGTCCGCGCACACGGCTGCAAGAGCGTCAAGCGCGGCTGCGAGACCTCCAACTGCGGTCTGTGCACCGTGTTTATGGACGATAAGCCTGTGCTGTCCTGCTCCGTGCTGGCAGCCCGTGCCGATGGGCATAAAATCACCACGTTGGAGGGCTTGCAGCAGGAGGCCGCCGAGTTTGGTGCCTTTATCGCAGATCAGGGCGCAGAGCAGTGCGGCTTCTGCAACCCGGGCTTTATCATGAACGCGCTGGCTCTGTTCCGGGAGCAGCCGTACCCCACTGAAGAGCAGGTGAAGGAATACCTTGCCGGAAACCTGTGCCGCTGCTCCGGCTACGAAGGCCAGCTGCGCGGCATCATGAACTTTCTGGCATGGAAAAAGCAGAAGGAGGGCGTACAGTGAAAACCGTCAACAAACCGTTCCGCAAAAAAGACGCGATGCAGTTGGTCACCGGCCAGCCTGTCTATATGGATGATCTCATCCCGCAGGACTGCCTGATCGTCAAGTTGCTGCGCTCGCCCCATGCAAACGCCGTCGTCCGCACTATCAACACCGCCGTTGCCAAAAAAGTGCCCGGCATCGAAGCTATCTTCACTTGGGAGGATGTGCCGCAGGATGCCCGCCGCTACACGCAGGCCGGCCAGACTTACCCGGAAGCCAGCCCCTACGACCGTCTGCTGATTGATCGCCACGTCCGCTTTGTGGGAGACGTGGTGGCCATCGTAGCCGGTAAGGACGAAAAGTGCGTGGACAAGGCGCTCAAGCTCATTAAAGTGGATTATGAGGTGCTGGAAGCCGTGCTGGATTTCCACACCGCAAAGGATAATCCTATCCTTGTGCATCCGGAGGACAACTGGGAGAGCCTTGCCCCCGTGGGTGCCGACAATAAGCGCAACCTCTGCGCTCATGATGAATGCGGCAACGGTGATATCGACGCTGTGCTGGCCGGGTGCGATGTGGTCATCGACCATGTGTACCACACCAAGGCCTGCCAGCAGGCCATGATGGAAACCTTCCGCACCTATTGTTCCATTGACACTTATGGGCGGCTGAACGTGCTCAGCTCCACCCAGATCGTGTTCCATGCGCGGCGCAACATCGCCAATGCCCTGCACATCCCCAAATCCATGGTGCGCGTTGCCAAGCCCCGCATCGGCGGCGGCTTTGGCGCAAAGCAGACCGCTGTCAGCGAGGTATACCCGGCTTTTGTCACATGGATGACTAAAAAGCCCTCCAAACTCATCTTCAGCCGCGTGGAAAGCCAGACGGCTTCTTCGCCGCGCCATGAGATGGAAATGCACGTCCGTCTGGGTGCGACCAAGGACGGTATTGTGAAGGGCATTGACCTGTACACCCTGTCTAACACCGGTGCTTACGGTGAGCATGGCCCCACTACCGTGGGTCTGTCCGGTCACAAGTCCATTCCGCTGTACGGCAAGGCCGATGCCTTCCGCTTTGTCAGCGATGTGGTGTATACCAACCACATGTCTGCTGGTGCGTACCGCGGCTATGGCGCTACACAGGGCCTGTTTGCGGTGGAATCTGCCGTCAACGAGCTGGCACACAAGCTGAACATGGATCCCATTGCACTGCGCCTGAAGAACACCGTGCAGGAGGGCGATGTGATGCCCGCCTACTACGGTGCGGTGAATACCAGCTGCGCACTGGACCGGTGCGTACTCAAGGTACGCGAGATGATCGACTGGGAGCATAAGTACCCCGCCCGGGATATGGGCAACGGCAAGATCCGTGCCGTAGGCATGGGTATGGCCATGCAGGGCTCCGGTATCTCCGGCATGGACGTGGGCAGCGCTACCCTCAAGCTGAACGATGACGGCTTCTACACTCTGATGATCGGCGCTGCCGATATGGGCACCGGCTGCGATACTACGCTGGCGCAGATTGCCGCCGAGGTGCTGGACTGCCCGCTGGATAACATTACCGTCTTTGGTGCGGATACGGATTCCTCTCCCTATGATTCCGGCTCCTATGCTTCCAGCACAACCTATGTCACCGGCAAGGCCACTGAGAAGTGCGCCATGAAGCTGCGGGAACAAATCTGCAAACTGGGCGCAGAGCTGCTGGGCTGCCCGGCGGATGCTGTGGAGTTTGACGGCAAGGTCGTGTTTGAAAGCGCCGCCCCCACCCGGCAAAAGACTTTGTCCGAGATTGCTTTTGCTTCTCAGTTCGGCCATAAGATCCCGCTGGAATTTACCGAGACCCACACCTCGCCCTTGTCTCCGCCGCCGTATATGGTGGGCGCCGCCGAGGTAGAAGTGGATACCGAGACCGGCGAGGTGAAGGTGCTGGAATTTGACGCCTGCGTGGACTGCGGTACGCCCATCAACCCCAACCTGACCCGTGTGCAGGCTGAGGGCGGCATTCTGCAGGGTATCGGTATGACCCTGACTGAGAACATCACCTACGACAGAAACGGCTACCCGGAGGAGAACTCTCTGTTCCAGTACAAGATCCCTGCCCGCAACGATATCGGCCACATCCATGTGGAGTTTGAGAACAGCTACGAGCCCAACGGCCCCTTTGGCGCAAAGTCCATCGGTGAGGTGGTCATCAATACGCCGCTGCCCGCCATCTCGGACGCCATCTATAATGCCATCGGCACCCGCTTCTACGAGCTGCCCATCACCCCGGAGCAGATCGCAATGGCAGTTGCAGCCAAGCAGTAATAGCAGATGCTGAACGAAAAAGAGCTTCCGTTTCTGGCAGAGAAGGGGCATATCGTTTCTTTGGTAGGCGGCGGGGGCAAAACGACCCTGCTGTATGCCATGGCGGCGCACTGTGCCCGCAAGGGCTGGCGGGTGCTTGTGACCACGACTACCAATATCCGGCAACCGGCAGCCTGCTATGCACCGGATGACGCAGCGCTTACCGCCTTATGGCAAGCGGGTCACTATGCAGTGATCGGAACCCCGGCTGAAAACGGAAAGCTGACTTTGCCGCAGCTGCAGCTTTTGCGCCGGATGGAGCAGGCGGATGCGGTGCTTATAGAAGCAGACGGGGCAAAGCACTACCCATGCAAGGTCCCGGCGGCGCACGAGCCGGTGCTGCTGCCCCAAAGCGATATCGTTTTGGCAGTGGCAGGGCTTTCGGCGCTGGATAGGCCCTTGCGGGAGGTCTGCTTCCGTTATGATACCATCCGTCCGCAGTTTTTAGCGGCTGCGCCGGATGCGCCCCTTACGCCGCCCATGCTGGCACAGCTGCTTGCAAGCACGCAGGGGGGCCACAAAGCGGTGGGGAACCGGCAGTTTTACGCCGTACTCAATCAGGCCGATACACCGGAATTGCAGCAGCAGGGCATACAAATACAACAGCTTTTGCGTCAGCAGGGCATACCGTGCGTACTGACGCATTTTAAAGAGGAAGAACGTGCATGAGCAAGGAAGATAAGATCGTATTCTGTACCGGGGGCGGCTGCACCGCAAAGCTGGGTGCCGGGGTGCTGAGCCGTATTCTGGAAAAGCTGCCCCGGGGCGAAAAAGACCCGGATCTTCTGGTCGGCTACGACAGCCGGGATGATGCCGCAGTCTACCGCATTACGGACAACATTGCACTGGTGCAGACTGTGGACTTTTTTCCGCCGATGGTGGACGACCCCTACACCTTTGGGCAAATTGCAGCCACGAACGCCCTGAGCGATGTCTACGCCATGGGCGGCGAGGTAAAGACTGCCTTAAATCTGGTCTGCTTCCCGGAGGATATGGATCTGAACGTGCTGGGCGAGATTTTGCGCGGCGGCGCTGAAAAGGTGGCAGAAGCCGGCGGCAGTCTTGCCGGCGGGCACTCCATTGCGGATAGCGGGGTGAAATACGGCCTTTCCGTGACCGGCCTTGTTGACCCGCACCGGATGTACATGAACAACACCGGCGTACCCGGTGATAAGCTGGTATTGACCAAGGCGTTAGGCGTGGGTTTGCTGTGCACGGCAAACCGCGTGGGTGAAGCCGCCCCGGAGGAGATGGAAGCCGCCATCCGCTCCATGACCACCCTGAACAAAACAGCGGCAGAACTCAGCCGCAAATACCGCGTCCATGCCGCTACGGATGTGACCGGATTCAGCTTTCTCGGTCATCTGCACGAGATGATGGGGGGCAAACTTTCCTGTATCATCCATGCAAATACCGTGCCGGTGCTGCCGGGCGCAGAAAAGGCAGCCGATGCGTTTTTGTACACCGCCGCCGGGCAGCGCAACCGCAACCATACCGGGCCGTTCGTCCGGTTTGAAAACGTAAGCTTTGCCATGGAGGAAGTTCTGTTCGACCCGCAGACCTCCGGCGGGCTGCTGCTGGCGGTAGACCCGGCGGATGCTGCGGCACTGGAACAGGAACTGTGCGCCGCAGGTCTGCCCGCAAGCATTGTGGGCGAGATTCTGCCGAAGCAGGAAATTGAGATCACCGTAACAGACAAATGAGAGGAGTAATCAACATGGCTGAATTTATCAAAGTGGATGCACTGGGCGATGCCTGCCCGCTGCCTGTCGTCAAGGCAAAAAAGGCGATTTCCGAGCTGCAGGGCGTGGGACAGGTGGAGGTACTGGTGGACAACGAGATCGCCGTACAGAACCTGACCAAGATGGCACAGCAGAAGGGCTATCAGTATAGTGCTGAAAAGCTGGAAGAGCGCAAATACCGCGTGCTGTTCACGCTGGGCGAAGCAGAAAGCGCACCGGCAGAGCAAACCCCTGTCTGCGTACCGGATGCCCGCACGGATACGGTGGTGGCTATTTCCGCTGCCGTTATGGGCGAGGGCAGCGAGGAGTTGGGCAAGACCCTGCTCAAGGCCTTTGTGTTCGCACTGACCCAGCAGGACAAGCTGCCCAAGACGATCCTGTTCTATAACGGCGGTGCGGCGCTGACCTGTGAGGGCTCTGCCATGCTGGAGGATCTTAAGGCATTGGAAGCACAAGGCGTGGAGATCCTGACCTGCGGCACCTGCCTGAACTTCTACGGCCTTACCGAGAAGCTGGCTGTGGGCAGTGTGACCAATATGTACACCATTGCCGAAAAGCTGACGCAGGCCGGGAACGTGGTAAAACCGTGATCTATCTGGACAACGCAGCCACAACTCTGCATAAACCACCGCAGGTGGAACAGGCTATTCTGGAGGCGCTGCACACGGCAGGCAACCCCGGGCGCGGCGCACACGAGCCTACCCTTCACGCCGCACGGATCGTGCTGGACACCCGTCTGGCGCTGGCAGAGCTTTTCCATGCGCCAGACCCCTCCGGCATTGTTTTTGCCGCCAACGCGACCATGGCACTGAACACAGTACTGAACGGCGTGCTGCATCCGGGCGACCATGTCATCACAACGGTATGCGAGCACAATTCTGTTCTGCGTCCGCTGTACCGGCTGCGGGCGCAAGGGGTAGAGGTCTCTTTTACCGGGGTGGATGCGGCTGCACGGCTTTGCTACGACCAGTGGGAAACGCTACTGCGTCCCACGACCCGGGCACTGGTGGTGACGGGAGCTTCCAATGTGACCGGCAACGGCACCGACCTTGCCCGCGCAGCGGACTTTGCCCACCGGCATGGTCTGCTGTTCATCGTAGATGCTGCTCAGACTGCCGGTGCACAGCCCATTGATGTGCAGCAGCTGGGCATAGATGCCCTCTGCTTTACCGGTCACAAGGCGCTTTTGGGGCCGCAGGGTACTGGCGGTGCTTATGTGCGCCCCGGGTTACAGATCGCGCCGCTCCTTGTGGGCGGCAGCGGCGTGCACAGCTTTGACGAAATGCACCCTTTGCAGATGCCCACCGCACTGGAGGCTGGCACGCTGAACGTGCACGGCCTTGCAGGGCTGTGTGCCGGGGTGCGCTGGCTGCTGGAGCAGGGTGTAGAAAGCCTTGCCGACCGGGAAAACACCCTTGCCCGCCTGTTTTATGAGCAGGTGCGCACTGCGCCGGGCGTAACGGTGTATGGTGATATGACCATGCAGCCCCGCGCGCCCATTGTAGCGCTGAATATCGGGCAAGAGGATTCTGCCCGGGTGGCAGATATCTTGTGGGAGGACTATGGCGTCTGCGTACGTGCCGGAGCGCACTGTGCTCCGCTGATGCACAAGGCGCTTGGCACTGTGGAGCAGGGCGTGGTACGGTTCAGCTTTTCCCATTTCAATACGGAGCAGGAGGTACAGCAGGCAGCGCAGGCGGTCTGCGCACTTGCCCGGGAACTTTTATGCGAATAAAACGAAATTATATCGTGCTTTCCTTCCGCACCACCTTAGAAGCTATGGAGTGGGAAAAGCAATGCAATGCTCGGCAGGTACCCGGGCGGCTGATCCCGCTGCCGCGTGAGATCTCGGCGGGGTGCGGGCTTGCATGGCGTATGCTGCCGGAGGACTGGCAAAGCTGGCAGGCAGCACTGGATCAAGCACAGTTTGATAAGGTAACGCCTGTGGAGCAATAACAGAGGGAGAAAAACACCAATGAACAGACAAACGCTTGCAGATGTTCTGCAAGATACAAACCAGACCGGTAGCTATACGCTGGCTACCGTGCTGGAAGGCGCAGAGGCGGGCAGTCAACTGCTGCTGCGGGACGGAGATGCCCTATGGCAGACCCGGAGCGCCGAGCTTTTGCAGCGGCAGCTTGCCGCCCTGCAAGCCTGTACCGCCACGGGCTTTCTTACGCTGGACGGGCGGCGGGTATTTGCCGAGCGCTTTGGTGCTGTGCCGCAGCTGGTAGTCTGCGGCGGCGGTCATGTGGCGGCTGCTCTTGTAAAGCAGGCAAAGCTTCTCGGCCTGCCGGTGCTTGCCATAGACGACCGGGAGGAATTTGCCCAGCAGTTGCGCGCCGCCGGAGCGGATACCGTGCTTTGTGCCCCCTTTGCACAGACACTTCAAAATGTGCCCGGCGGGGCAGAGACCTATTTTGCAGTGCTGACCCGCTCCCACGCCTTTGATTTGGATTGCCTTACCCAGATCCTACAAAAACCTGCGGCCTATGTGGGCATGATGGGCAGCCGTGGCCGTGCCGCACTGGTGCGCCGTCAGCTGTTGGAGAACGGTCTGGACAGCCAGCGGATTGATGCACTCTGCGCGCCCATTGGCCTTGCCATTGGGGCGCAGACTGCTGCGGAGATTGCGCTTTCCATTCTGGCGCAGATCGTGCAGGTCAAAAACGCCCGTCCCCAGACCGAGGGCTATCCCACCACCTTGCTGGATGCGATGGTGCAGGCAGAAAAAGCCCGCACCCCGGCGGTATTGGCTACCATCGTTGCGCGGCACGGCTCCACGCCGCGGGATGTGGGCGCAAAGATGCTCATTATGCCAGATGGCAGCACCGTGGGCAGCGTAGGTGGCGGCATTATGGAGCATTACACGGTACAGGCTGCTCAGAAGCTGTTGGCAAAGGCTGCGCCCGTTCTGCAATGCCTGCAGCTTTCGGCTGACGGCAAAAACGAGGATGCGGCCATTGCTGCCTGTGGCGGCTCCATGGAAGTGCTGTTGCAGACACTTTTCCCCGGGGAGGAAGCAAAATGAAAAAGGACGCCCTAATTATCGTGCGCGGCGGCGGCGACCTTGCCACTGGAACCATCCACCGGTTGTGGAGCGCCGGGCTGCGGGTGCTGGTACTGGAAACGACACAGCCCGCGGCCATCCGCCGTCAGGTGGCTCTGTGTGAAGCAGTGTATGAAGGTGAAACAACTGTTGAGGGTCTGCGCGCTGCCCGCATTGATGCGTTTGAGCAGGCACAGCCCGTCTGGGCGCAGGGCGCTGTTCCGGTGCTCGTTGACCCGGAGGGAGCCTGTATTGCCCGGGCAAAGCCGGAGGTCGTGGTAGATGCCATTCTGGCTAAGCGCAACCTTGGCACCTGCCGGAATATGGCACCGTTGACCATCGCCCTTGGCCCCGGCTTTGTAGCCGGGCAGGACGTGGACGCCGTGGTGGAGACCAAACGCGGCCACCGGCTGGGCAGGATCATCCGGGAGGGAAGCGCTATCCCCAATACCGGCATCCCCGGCGTCATTGGCGGGTACGGTGCAGAGCGGGTGATCCATGCACAGGCCGCCGGTGTTTTTATGAATGTGCGTAAAATTGGCGATTTGGTAGAGAAGGGTGAAGTTATTGCTACCATCCGCACCCCGGAAGGAGCTGATATCCCGGTCACAGCACAGATTTCCGGCATTCTGCGCGGATTGCTGCGCAGCGGCTATCCGGTCACACCGGGCTTTAAGATTGCAGATATCGATCCCCGGCGGGAGGAGCTTTCCAACTGCTTTCTGATCTCGGATAAATCCCGCTGCATTGCCGGCAGTGTACTGGAGCTTGTCTGTGCGCAGGTGTGGCAGTAAAACCTATATAAAAATAACCCCTGCCGTTTTGCGGAAAGGTCTGCAAATACGGCAGGGGTTTTATGGTTCTATGTTAGTTGCGGTAGCAGCGATCCTGCCCCACAAGCCAGTTTTCGCACAGGCGCTGGGCTTCCTCAAGACTGCGGCTCTCGCAGTCGAAGAAGGCACCGCGCATAGAGCAGTAGGAGTAGTGCACCTTAGGAACGCCGTTGCCATCCTTGAAGCGCTCGTATCGTTCTTCACCGGGCATCAGAAAAAGCTGTTCCATGGTTCCTTCTCCTTTGTTTTCAAGCAGTATAAACGGCCGCCGGGCGGCGGCACACAACGCTTGCTATTGTATCACGATGGAGATCGGTTTGCCATTGTCTTTTTATCCAAAGATACGCCAGCTTTTTCTCTGCGGTTGTGTCAAAGAAGGGCTTGACAAATCATTCGTGCAAACTGCGTTCCTTTTCCAGCGCTGCTTTCATGCCGTGGATACGCCCCAGTGCATAGGAGAGCATTGCTGCGCACAACAGGTTCAACCAGCCGCAGCGAGCTTGATTTAGAGAGTTCGTTATGCCAAGAATCAGGTTTGCCAGACAGATCAGGGAAAGCATCCGATTGATGCGGCTCAGGTGCGTCAGGCGGGAGTCGATATCCGAGAGCAGTTCAAAGCTGCCAAGCTCCGCTTTCCGCCGGAAGTACACCCAGTTGACACAGCCACCGATATACTCTGCACCCAGCTCCTTTACAAAGGCGCGGTAATCGCTGCTGGGGTTCATCTCCAAGCGGATGATATACTCGCCCGGTTCGCAGCGTACAAAGGTATAAAAGGAAAACCCGGTATTGTCCAGTACCCAGCCCTCCTGTGCCATCTCGTTCAGCCAGCGCTCTTCTTTTTCAAAATCCCACACAAAGAAAAGCTTGAAAACGGTTTTCTTTTCCTTCATAAGGCTTCCTCCTTCAGGATGCTCTCACCATTGGCCACAAGCTGCTGCAAGCGAGCAAGCTCATGCTTTAAAACCTGTACACCTTCTGCGGTAAGCTGGTATTCCTTTTTGCGGCTGCCGCTCTCAGCAGGCAGGGGACGGATCCAGCCTTTTTCGCACAGAGAGGTCAATGCACCATACAGTGTCCCGGCGGCAAGATGGACTCTGCCGCCGGAAAGCTGCTCTGTCTGCTGCATGATGCCATAGCCGTGCTGCGGATGGTAAAGAGACAACAGGATATAATAGGTCGATTCTGTCAATGCAAGGTTTTCCATACTGAAATACTCCATGGATTCTATCGGACGTCTTTATATCGTCAACCGATATATCGTACTTAAAGTATATCGTCTCACGATATACTTTGTCAAGTGTTTTCAGAAAAAAGTCATCAAAAAGCTTTAAGACACAGTTCGTATGGAAAAACCGATGGAATGTAGGAAAATATTTTGTGCACTTTTCATAGTTTTCTTCTGAAGATTTTGGTGGTACAATATAGTCATCAAATTCTGCAATTCGGGAGGAGCTCCATGGCGGAAAAGTGTATTGAACTGGATAGTGTAGAGATCGCAGCGGCTGTTTTTGGCAACTGCGACCGGAATATTCGCTTATTGGAAAAAGAGTTTTCTGTCACCGCCGTCTGCCGTGGCACACAGCTGCGCATTTCCGGTGAGCCTGCCAACGTGGCGGCAGCGAACCGAGCCGTGGAGGGAATGCTTCTTCTGATCGAGAACCGCACCCCGCTGGAGGATCAGACTGTGCACTACTGCATCAGTTTGGCGCACGATGGCGCGGAGAAGCGGGTAAAGGAGCTGACCGAGGATTTTGTTACTGTCACGGTCAAGGGACGCCCGATCCGTCCCAAAACGCTGGGACAGAAGGAATACCTGAGCGCCATCCGTTCCAATGCCATTACCTTCGGTGTCGGCCCGGCGGGTACCGGCAAGACCTATCTGGCCGTTGCCATGGCGGTAAAGGCCTTCAAGGCTAAAGAGGTCTCCCGCATTATTCTGACCCGCCCGGCGGTGGAAGCGGGTGAGAAGCTGGGCTTTTTGCCCGGTGACCTGCAGCAGAAGGTAGACCCCTATCTGCGGCCGCTGTATGATGGCCTGTTTGATATGCTGGGCGCAGAGACCTACGAGCGTCTGGTGGAAAAGCAGATCATCGAGGTTGCTCCGCTGGCCTATATGCGCGGGCGCACACTGGATGATTCCTTTATCATTCTGGACGAGGCGCAGAACACCACCCCGGAGCAGATGAAAATGTTCCTTACCCGTATGGGCGTAGGCTCTAAGGTGGTCGTTACCGGCGATGTGACCCAGATCGATCTGCCGGGCAGCACCCGCAGCGGTCTGGTGGACGCGCTGAAGGTGCTGAAGGATGTGAACGGCATTGCACAGTGCTACTTTACCGATAAGGACGTTGTGCGCCACCGGCTGGTGCAGGAGATCGTTAAGGCTTACGAGCGTGCCGCCCATCCGGCTGCCGAAGCGGAAAATAAAGAAAACAAAAAGAATTTTAAATAACCCTTTGAAAGGAGTGGACCGATATGTCCAACAAAGTTTTGATCACCAACTCCCAGAAAGCTGTCAAGGTGCCCTCCGGGCTTCGCATCCTCATCCGCCGCGCCTGCAACGCTGTGTTGGAGTATGAGCATTTTGACCGTCCCGCAGAGATCAGCGTTACCTTTGTGGACAACGCTGCCATTGCCGAGCTGAACAATCAGTATCGCAACAAGCCCATGCCCACCGATGTGCTGAGCTTTCCTCTGGGTGAGGACGGCAAGTATGATATCGACGAGAACAACGGCTGCATGATGCTGGGCGATATCGTCATCAGCATGGAGCGCGCCATGGAGCAGGCCAATCTGTATGGGCATCCGCTGCAGCGGGAGGTGGCTTTTCTGACTGTTCACTCCATGCTGCATCTGCTGGGTTACGACCACGAAAATGGCGGTCTGGAAGCTATGCGTATGCGCGAAAAAGAAGAGGCTGTGCTGCTGCAGCTGGGTCTGCCCCGCACGGTCAGCTACACGGAATGATATCCCTTTGCAACAGAACATAAAAACAAGACAGGAGTTCGCTTTGAATACTACAACACCCGTTCAGGAGCATTACGACACCTCCTCTGTATTCGTTGCTGTCATCGGACGGCCGAACGTGGGCAAATCCAGCCTGACGAACCTCTTGGTCGGCGAGAAGGTGGCCATCGTCACCTCTAAGCCCCAGACCACACGCACCCGCATTACCGGCGTGATCACCCGGGGGCCGCTGCAGTATGTGCTGCTGGATACTCCCGGTGTGCACAAGGCGCATAACAAGCTGGGCAAGCGCATGGATAAGACCGCCAGCGATTCCATTGCGGATGTGGATGTTTCCATGATGCTGTTCGAGCCCTACGGTGCGCTGAACGAATCTGAGATGGCGCTGGTGGAAGCGCTGCACCGCAGCGGCCCAGCCATTGCGGTCATCAACAAGACTGACCTTGTGAAAGACCCTGCCGATTTGGAAGCCCGCAAGGCAGAGCTGAAGGCACTGGGTGTGTTTGATGCAATCTACACCATCAGCGTGCGCAACAAAGAAGGCAGCGAGGAGCTGTTTGATGCTCTGAGCCGTTACGCCGTGGAAGGTCCCCATTACTTTGATGATGACGCCTACACCGATATGCCGGAAAAAGAACTGGTGGCTGAGGTCATCCGCGAAAAAGCATTGCTCTTCATGCGGGACGAGATTCCGCACGGCATTGCAGTGGTGGTGGAGCGCTTTAAAGAGCGCCCGGGCACAGACCTGATCGACATTGATGTGAACATCTACTGCGAGCGGGAGAGCCATAAGGGCATGGTCATCGGCAAGGGCGGTGCGATGCTCAAAAAGATCGCCAGTGCTGCCCGCGCCGACTGCGAGGAGTTTCTGGGCTGCCGGGTCAACCTGCAGTGCTGGGTCAAGGTAAAATCCGACTGGCGGGACAACGAGTTTTTGCTGAACAATTTCGGCTTTAAGCAGAATCCCTCCAACCGCTGAGCGCTGCCAAAGCAGGACAGTTTTCCCTTGTATGCTGTGCTAGAATCAGGCTGACACTATAAATAAGCGTTGCCTTTGCACAGGAAAGGGAAGGAGTGCTGAAAATGGATGCTGCTGCAAGCTGGCAGGCCTTTGCCTGCACGGGGAATATTCTCCGTTATCTCGATTACAAACAACTGGTGCAGCTGCCCGCCGAGCATCCGGCAGGAGAAACGGATGATGGAACCATTTGTGACCATGGGTCTGGTACTGAAGGAGACCCGTTATAGAGAAGCAGACCGTATTCTGACGATCCTAACCCCGAAGCTGGGCGTTATCACGGCAATGGCTGCAAACAGTCTGCGGCTGAAAAGCAAGCTGTTCAGCGCCTGCGGGCTGTTCTGCTATTCAGAGTTTACACTGGTGCCCGGACGCAATATGTATACCGTGCGGGAAGCCGAGGTGCAGAACATCTTCCATGGCGTTTCTTCCTCCATTGAAGGGGTAAGCCTTGCTATGTATCTTACCGAGATGGCTGCTGCGCTTTCGCCTACTGGAGAGGAAGCAGCCCGGGAGCTGCGGCTTGTGCTGAACAGCCTGTATATGATCAGCGAGCACCGCACCGACCTGCGGGTGATCAAGGCGGTATTTGAGCTGCGCACCATGAGTGAGTGCGGCTTTATGCCGCAGATTGTCTGCTGCCGGGACTGTGGCACCTACGATGAAGGAGATGCCTTTTATCTGGACGCACAGGAAGGGCATCTGCTCTGTGCAGCCTGCGCCGCAAAGGCAGGCAAGAACTGCAATCTGGACAAGGCTGCGCTGTTTGCACTGCGTCACATCTGCTTGGTAGAGGACAAAAAAATATTTGCATTCAAGATCTCTGTGGGCAGTCTGGCAAAGCTTTCCGCAGTGGCTGAAAACTATGCCCTGACGCATCTGGATAAGCCGCTGAAGAGTTATGCCTTTTTGAAAAGCGTGCTGCCCTGACCAAAAAGGAACAGTATGGAAACAAGCTACTTAAAAACATTAGAATTAGATAAGATCATTGCCCGAGCAGCGGAGGGCTGCGTGTGCAAGGAAGCCCGTGCTATGCTGCTGGCCATTGAGCCGCAGTGCGACCCGGACGAGGTGCGCTACGCACTGGAACAGACGGACGCCATCAACACTCTGCTGATCAAAAACGGTTCACCGCGCTTTGGCGGGGTAGAGGGGGTCAGTCAGCTTGCCGCCCGTGCCGTAAAGGGCGGTGTGCTTTCTATGGGCGAGCTGCTGATGGTGGCCGGTGCGCTGCGTAATTTTCAGCACCTGACCAGCTGGTACGGCTCCTCTGAGCACGATGCTCTGCCGACCGATGATCTGTTTTACGCGCTGGCACCGGAACCGGGTCTTGAGCAGCAGATCTCCAGTGCCATTCTGGCACCGGATGCCATGGCAGATACCGCCTCCCGCACGCTGGCAGAGCTGCGCAAGAAGATCCGCGCCACTGAAAACAGCATCCGCGACCGGCTGGAAAGCATGGTGCGCAACATGGATACCTCCAAATACCTGCAGGAGAGCGTGGTTTCCATGCGCAACGGCCGGTATGTTGTGCCGGTCAAGAGCGAGTACCGCGGCGAGGTGAGCGGTATCATCCACGATGTATCCTCTACGGGCGCTACGGTGTTTGTGGAGCCGCAGGCTGTGGTGGAAGCCAATGCCCGCATCCTGCAGTACCGCGCACAGGAAGCGCAGGAGATCGAGCGCATTCTGGTGGCCTTTACCGCACAGGTGGCTGCCATTGAGCCGCAGTTTCAGTACAGCTACAAGGCCATGCTGGAGATCGACATCCTGCTGGCGAAAGCGCGGCTTGCGCTGGAACTGAAGGCCTTTAAGCCCGCTGTGCGGATGGATTCTTCCTTTAATCTGATTCGCGCTCGCCATCCTTTGATCGATCCGCAAAAGTGTGTTCCGGTGGACATTGCGCTGGGCGGGGAGTATGATTCTCTTATCATCACCGGCCCAAACACCGGCGGTAAAACAGTTACCCTGAAAACCGCCGGTCTGCTGTGCGCTATGGCACAGTGCGGCTTTTTGATCCCGGCAGACGAGCGCAGTGAAATCTGTGTGTTTGACGAATTTCTGGTAGATATCGGCGATGAACAGAGCATTGAGCAGAGCCTTTCCACCTTCTCCGGCCACATGAAAAAGATCACCGGCATTCTGGAGCTTGCCATGCCGCACACCCTTGTGCTGCTGGACGAGCTGGGTGCCGGCACCGACCCTGCCGAGGGTGCCGCACTGGCTGTTGCCATCATTGAGGAGCTGCGCCGCCGTGGTGTACTGCTGATGGCTACCACCCACTATGCGGAACTGAAGGTTTTTGCGCTGGAGACTAAGGGCGTGGTCAACGCCAGCTGCGAGTTTGATCTGGAGACCCTGCGCCCCACCTATAAGCTGAGTGTGGGCGTACCGGGCAAGTCCAACGCTTTCCTGATCAGCGAAAAGCTGGGCATCCCTAGTCGCGTCATTGAGACTGCCCAGCAGCATCTGTCTGCCGAGGATAAACGTCTGGATGCAGTTCTGGGGCAGCTGGATGATCTGAAACTTCAACTGAAAGAAAGCCAGAACGAGGTGGAGCAGCTACGCAACGAAGCTTCTCATCAGCTGGAAGCCGCCCGCAAAAAGCGGGATGAGCTGATCCAGCAGGGCGAGAACGAATTGGAAGCCGCCCGTGCCAAGGCACGTACACTGGCACAGCAGGTGGAAACACAGGCCTACGCGCTGACCGACGAACTGCGCCAGCTGCAAAAGGACGAGCGCATGAGCGCCCAGCAGAAGGCACAGCGCGCCCGCGAGATTGCCAAAAAGGAGACCGAAAAGCTGTTTGCCGGTACAGAGGTGGTGCATAACCCCGTTAAGGAGTTTGTGCCGCTGAAGGAGGTAAAGGTGGGGCAGGAGGTCTGCATTGCAGAACTGAACCAGCTGGCCACCGTTCTGGCGCTGCCGGACAAAAACGGCGATGTGCTGGTGCGTGCCGGTATCATCAAGACCAAGGTACCCCTCAAGGGCTTGAAGCAGCCGGAAAAGCTGGTAAAAGAACCAACTGCGCCCAAGACCAAAGCGCAGCAGCGGTACTCCCGCCTGACCGGTGATACAAACCGCCCCAACGGCAGGGTAGAGCGCGTACAGCGCACCGCAAAAATGGAGTGCAACCTGCTGGGGCTTACGGTGGACGAGGCGCTGTCAGAGGTGGATTCCTTTATTGACCGCGCCATCCTGAACGGGCAGACGGTGGTCTATCTGATCCATGGCAACGGCACCGGTGCACTGCGCACCGCCATCCATAAGCATTTGCGCGGTAACCGCATGGTAAAAAGCTTCCGTCTTGGCCGTTACGGCGAAGGCGAAAGCGGCGTGACGGTTGTAGAACTGAAATAACCCAGTAAGGACTGCCTTTTGAAAAATTGGCAGTCTTTTTTTGTTGCAGTGCAGGGAAAAGGCGAGTATACTCGTATTATAAATGTAAAACGAACAGGAAGTAAAACTTTATGCCAACCAGTCATCGCAGACCCGCAAATAAGCATAGTAAACGCAAAACGAACCGCCGCAAAGCCCAGCGTCGGATTTTGCATGGATTACTGCTTGTTTTTGCGGCAGTGATGCTCTGTTTCGGCCTGTTTTTATGGAAGGCGGCACTGGAATTGAACGCACCCGCAGAACCCGCAGTCTCAGCATCAGAGGATGATTTTCGTCCTGTGGTGGGCGACCCGCCGTACCGGGTGGCAATAGACGCCGGACATGGCGGCAGCGACCCAGGCGCAAGGGGAGTGGTCGAGGAAAAACAGGTCACAGCAGCAACGGCTGCTGCGCTGCTTCAATGGTTAGAGCAGGATCCGAATTACATTCCGTTGCAGACCCGGGAAAGCTTTGATAAAACCGCGACACCTGCCCAACGTGCAGCCGCCGCCAGTGCCCAAAGCCCGCAGCTGCTGCTGTCCATCCACGGCAACTCCGCAGCCAACGGCTCTACGGCATCCGGTTTTGAATGCTATCCGGCAGTGCCCGGACGCACATGGCATCAGGAAAGCTTTTATTTTGCCCGGCTGCTGGCAGGAGGAATGCAAAGCATCGGCGCAAAGCTGCGCGGACGTGGGGGAGTGCGTTACATTTATTACCTGGAAAACGACCAGAAACAGCTGGTGGAAAACACCTACACACAGGTGCGGAACGAACGCAGTTTTACGCTGCTGGAAGATGTGGATTGTCCGGCAGTGTTGGCAGAACAGTGCTTTGTGACAAACGTCGAGGATGTAGAGCGATTTGGCAGCGAGGAGGGCTGCAAGACTGTGGCGCGTATTTATTACGAAGCCATCTGTGCGTACTTTGGCACAGAACCGCTGCCAGTGAAATGAGCATCACATCACCAAAGCAGAAGAAGCGATACTGCTTATATAACATGACTGGTAACGCACCAGAACAGCCATCGCAGGCAGAAGTCAAACACTTGAACGTACTGGTAATACGTCCAGCGGTGTAGATGCAGGCGTATGCAAACTGAAACGCATCCACAGAAGCTGCCGGAAATCTGACAGAAAGAGAGAAGGGCAGCTTCTGTTTTTTGATTATTGCTGTTTCGTATAATGCACGTTATGCGAAACTTAGGGAAGTGAAAAAAGCCCATTTCCCGGATTTTTGGCGTTTCAGCCCCGGCTGGATCATTTTTAGGCTTGATTCAACCGCTTTGCACATTCTGCACTTTTTACCATGTTTTATTGTTTTATTTGTCTCGCACTTTCAGATACTTTCCGTGTTATGCGCTGCTTCATTGGTTCGTTAGTAATTCATTTTGTTCTAGCAATTTTATTCCAGCAAGCATCTCTATGCGCTTGCTTTATAACATTTCATGTTACGGCTATGGTTGTTCAGTTGCTAATGTAAATTATAAAAACCTATGACTTTAATCCGGTCAATCCGGATCGTGTCATAGGCCTTTGCATCGTTTCAAGCGCTATTCAGGTTATAAGATCTTAGTGGTTTAAGTATCATTCGATGAGTCGTCGGTTTCTTCGGCAGACATTGCCGAGATATCTGCTCGGAAGCCATCCTGTGCAGCGCCCTCAAAGGCCGCCATAGGGCCGGACGGCTCAGAATCGTCCTCACCCGCCGGGGCGTTTTCGGCAGATGTCTCCCCTGCTGCTTCTGTTGTATCCAAGGTTGCTTTTGTGGCTTTTATGGGCAGTACCTTGCCCAGCGGATTTTCTTCAATGGCAGAGCGAACCTGAAATTCTTGCAGGTGCGTATAAATTTGCGTTGTCCCAACGCTGCTGTGACCCAGAAGCTGCTTGAGGGTGAGGATATCCACATTGCCGGTCTGATACATCAGGGTTGCAGCGGTGTGGCGCAGCTTATGGGTGGAAAAGCCATTCAGTCCGGCAGCCTTCATTGCGCCGGAGATCAGCTGTTCTACCCTGCGGTTCGAGATACGTTCCTTGCGCATACGGGTGATAAATACCGCTTTTTCCTTGGGTGAAAGTCCTTCCATGGTGTTGCGTTTATGCAGATACAGCTGTAGTGCCTCCACACAGGCATCATTCAGATAGACCATGCGTTCCTTATGGCCTTTGCCGAACAGGCGGATCTGCCGCTGCTCCAAATCAATGTCTCCAAGGTTCATGCCTACCAGCTCTGCAAGACGCATACCACAGTTGAGAAACAGCACCACCATGCAATAGTCCCGCTCCGGGAAATCGCTCTGGGTCTGGGTGCTCTCCAAAAGCGAGATGGACTGCTCTGCTGTCAGATATTTGGGCAATACTTTATCCTGCTTGGGCGGGCGGATAGCCGCCGTAGGGTCCTCGGTTAAGCGGTTGACCTGATTGACCAGATAATCATAAAAGCCGTGCAGGCTGGCCAGCCGCCGGGCGGTAGAGGATTTTTTGTTGCCGCATTCCCGGTTTAAAAAGTACAGATACTCGTAGATATCCTCTTTGGTTATGCTGCCCCAGAAGGCCGTATCCAGCCCTTTGGGGTCGATCTCCTTAAACTCTGCATCTGCGGCCACAAGCCTGCGGCGACGCTTCATAAAGCGGCTGAAGGAGCGTAGGTCACAGTAATAACTGAACGCCGTATTGGCGCTTTTGCCGGCGATCACTTCAAGATAACGTACATATTCCACAATATCCGTGGCGGCATCCTCAAAGGGCGCGTGCTTGCCGGGATTTCTTTCGTCCAGATAGATCGACATAGGTTCCTCGTTTCATCACAGGCGGTCGTTTTTCAGCGCATTGATGGCATCTGCAATATAAGCTGCGCCAACCAGCTTCATGCCGGGATAATCTGCGGCATTCAGGTGCGCAAGACTGTGCTTGGGGATAACTGCACGCTCAAAACCGATACGCTCTGCCTCGTGCAGACGCTGTTCCAGATTGGGCACGCTGCGCACTTCCCCGCCCAGACCTACCTCTCCGATGGCGATAAGCTTATCGCTGACCGGGCGGTCCAGCAGCGAGGAGACCATGCTCAGGCAGACTGCAAGGTCGCAGGCGGTATCCCGCAACGCAATGCCGCCTACGATGTTAACGTAGACATCCAGATTGCCAAAGAAGTACCCTGCCCGCTTTTCCAGCACAGCGATCAAAAGGTTCATGCGGTTATAGTCGTATCCGCTGCAGGCGCGGCGGGGTGCCGGGAAATTCGTCTTGGTGGCAAGCGCCTGAATCTCGCTCAGGATGGGACGGCTGCCCTCCATGGTGCAGGCTACACAGTTGCCGGAGACCCCCAGCGGACGCCCCTCCAGCAGCATCTGGGAGGGGTTTTCGATCTCGGCAAGCCCTGTGCCGGTCATGTCGAACATTCCCAGCTCATTGGTGGAGCCATAGCGGTTTTTTGCTGCCCGCAGAATGCGGTACGGCAGCATCTTGTCACCCTCAAAGTAAAGCACCGTATCCACGATATGCTCCATGACCTTGGGGCCTGCAATTGCTCCATCCTTGTTCACATGACCCACGATGAACATGGGAATCTCCTGCTTTTTAGCTACCGCCAGCAGCCGCGCGGCACTCTCCTTCACCTGACTGACTGTACCGGACGAGGACGAGATATCCATGCAGCGCATAGTCTGGATGGAGTCAATGACCACAAGATCCGGCTTTTCCTTTTCAATCAGGCCGCAGATCTCATCCACGTCGTTTTCTGCCGCCAGAAAGATGTTGTCCTGCGGTACCTTCAGCCGTGCGGCGCGCAGTTTGACCTGCCGGACAGATTCCTCTCCGGTGATATACAGCACGCTGTGCTGGTTAGAGATGGCACCGCACAGCTGTAGCAGCATAGTAGATTTACCAACGCCCGGCTCACCGCTCAAAAGCACCACGCCGCCCAGCACGATACCGCCGCCCAATACACGGTCCAGCTCCGAGATACCGGTCAGGATACGGCTTTTTTCCTCAGTCGTGCTGATCTCTGACAGCCGCCGGGCGGTCAGGGTGGTCACGCCCTCCTGACGAGCCGCAGCAGCCTGCCGGGCAGCAGGAGTCCCTGCCTTTGGAGCTTCGGCAACAACGTCCTCGTTCATAGTATTCCAGCTGCCGCAGCTGGGGCAGCGCCCCATCCAGCGGGGGCTTGTCTCTCCGCAATTGGAGCATACATAGACGGATTTCAGTTTCATGTCTGTCCCTCATTTATTTATGGTCTTTTGTTATTGTAACACACTGTACCAAAACCCGCAAGAAAAGGATATTGTTCACAGGCAGCTGCCCAGATACGAAAGCCCTGCCGCTGCGCCGCAAAGCGGCAGCAGTACCACCATGGTCAGCAGATACTGCCCCAGCAGTGCCTGCACCCCGGGGCGGGCTTGTCCACCGGAATGCTTGCGGAAGGAATAGGCGTGGATCCGGCTGCTGACCTGCAAAGCACAGGCTCCGAAAAAGCACAGACAGCCACTTGCTGCTGCCGCCGGTAAGCCTGTCCACAGCAGTGCCGAGAGCATTGTTTTCCACCCGCCTGCTGTGCAAAGCTGTACCATGAGCAGACCGCTGCCCAAACCGTACAACATCATGCTGCCAAAGATCATTATAGGCCCAAGGGCAGACAGCCCCAATACCAGAAACAGGCTGACCACAAGGCCGAGAGCCAGATATTCCATGCTAAAAAGCTGTACCGTCCCTTGCATACTGCCCGGTGCAAACATCCCTTGCCACGCTTCCAGATAATACCGCAGCAGCTCTGCCTGCCGGGCATCGCATACGGCCTGCAATACACCGGCTGCCGAACTCCCCAGCAGAAAGGCCGCAGCCAGCAGCCAGCAATCCCGGGTGGCGTGCCGCTTTGCCGGGATGCAGGGCTCTTTTGATGGCAATTGCTCTACGGGTTCCGGTGCAGTTTCCGGTACAGTCGGCAGAGCAGGTTCTGCTTTCTGCACCGGCAGGCTGACCGTCTGTGGCAGCAAGGACAGTTTTTCCTCCGGTTTGGTCTGTTCATAGATCCACATACGCTGTTTTCTCCTCTGATGGATTCGATTTGCCGGATCGATCAACGAAGCGTGTGCCTGCGGCTGCGCAGGGTGACCCCAAGCAGCCCTCCGATACAGCCGCAGAGCAGCACCGCCAGAATACGGCACACTACAGCCGGCGCGGCAGCGGTGCCGTTCCATACCGCAGAAAGCGCCAGCGGCACTGCCAGAAATGTACTTTGGAGCAGTCCGGTCAGCAGACCGCGCACCTTTTTACGGAACGCTGCCGCCAGTGCACACAGCAGGCCGCCCATACACACGGCTGCTGTGGCAAGTACCGGCACTACACTGCTGGAGCAGCCGTGCCCGGCCATCAGATGCGCAAAACCAGCCAGCGCCGCCGCTGTTGCGGCCACCCCCAGCGCCCCGAAAAGCGCAAACGAAAGAAGCTCCGCCGGGAAACCTCGAGACTCAGACATAACAAAACCGCCTCCCTGCACATAGTCTATGCAGGGAGGCGGTTCATGTATGCACGGTTAAGTGCTTACTTCTTATCGGCAGGAGCCTTGTCCATGTTCAGCTTTTCGACCGAAGAGATAGCAGACTTGGTGAAGCGGATCTTCACGCGGTCAGCGCCGGTCTCCAGAACAAAGGTGTCGTCCTTGATAGCGACAACGCGGCCAATGACACCGCCGATGGTAGTGACCTGATCGCCGATCTCCAGACTGCTGCGCATAGCGGCATCCTTCTTTTCCTGCTTCTTCTGGGGACGGTAGATCATGAAGTACAGCAGGACCAGCATCAGTGCCAGCGTGAAGAACAGGCTGATATAGCCTTCGGACGTGGTAGTCAGAAATTGCATGGGGCAAAATCTCCTCTCAAAAATTCAGATAATGCTATTATACCCTCTTATCGGCCTTGTTGCAAGGCTAAAGTTTAAATTCGGGTATCCAGAAGCTTCACGTATCTGTCGTGGAAGGCGGTAAAGGTGCCGGCATCCAGTTCATCCCGGATACGCTCCATCAGGTGGTTGTAGAACCACAGATTGTGCATCACGGTCAAACGCATACCCAGCATCTCGTCTGCCTTGAGTAGATGCCGGATGTAGGCACGGGAGTAATTACGGCACACCGGGCAGCCGCAGGCGGGGTCGATGGGACGCTCGTCCCGCTCGTACTTGGCATTTTTGATGTTGATGATACCGCTCCATGTATTCAGATGACCGTGGCGGGCATTGCGGCTGGGCATAACGCAGTCAAACAGATCCACGCCGCGGGCAACGGCCTCGATGATGTTGCCGGGGGTGCCGACGCCCATCAGATAGCGGATCTTGTCCTTGGGCATATACGGCTCCACCTGACTGATCATCTCATACATCACATCGGTGGGCTCGCCCACAGCCAGACCACCGATGGCGTAGCCGTCCAGCTCCAGCTCGGCGATCTGCTTCATGTGCTCCACGCGCAGATCTGCATAGGTGCAGCCCTGATTGATGCCGAACAGAAGCTGATCCGGGTTGACAGAGATGCCCTCGTGCTTCAGGCGTGCCATCTCAGCCTTGCAGCGCTTCAGCCAGCGGGTGGTGCGCTCGCAGCTGTCCTTGGAGTAATCGTGCTGGGCGGGGTTCTCCACGCACTCATCAAAGGCCATGGCGATGGTAGAGCCCAGATTTGCCTGGATCTGCATACTCTCCTCCGGGCCCATAAAGATGCGGTGACCATCCAGATGAGAGGCGAAGGTCACGCCCTCCTCGGTGATCTTACGCAGCTTTGCCAGACTGAACACCTGAAATCCGCCGCTGTCGGTCAGGATAGGCCCGTTCCAGCGGGTGAACTTGTGCAGGCCACCCATATCTGCCACCAGCTTGTCGCCGGGACGCAGATGCAGATGGTAGGTGTTGCACAGCATGACCTGCGCGCCGATATCCTTCAGATCCTGCGCCGACAGGCCGCCCTTGATGGCACCGGCGGTGGCAACGTTCTGGAAGGCAGGGGTCTGCACCGTGCCGTGCACGGTTTTGAACTCGCCCCGCCGGGCGTTGTGTTCCTGCTTGAGCAGGGTGTAGGTCGTCAAAGAAGGCATGGTCTTTTCCTTTCTGCGCACGGAAAACAGCCGTGCAGCCTCGATGCAGGCAGTAAGCCTGCAAGTTATCAGAATGATCACAGCAGCATTATGCCGCAATTACAAAAAAATCACAAAATGAGCATAGCATCGCCAAAGGAGAAGAAGCGGTACTTCTCTGCCACGGCTACTTCATAGGCGTGCATGGTCTTTTCGTAGCCGTACAGAGCGGACACCAGCATGATCAGGGTGCTCTCCGGCAGGTGGAAGTTGGTGATCAGGCCGTCGATGCAGTTGAACTTCACACCCGGATACAGGAAGATGGAGGTGTTGCCGCTGCAGGCTTTGATCTCGCCATACTTGGCAGCAGCAGCCTCCAGCGTGCGGCAGCTGGTAGTACCCACTGCGATGACCCGGTGGCCTGCGGCCTTGGTCTCGCGGATGCGCCGGGCGGTCTCCTCGCTGATGGAGTACCACTCGCTGTGCATCTTGTGGTCGCTGATCTCGTCCTCCTGCACGGGGCGGAAGGTGCCAAGACCAACGTGCAGGGTGACCTCGGCAATGCCGACGCCCATAGCACGGAGAGTGTCCATCAGCTCCGGGGTAAAGTGCAGCCCGGCGGTAGGCGCAGCCGCACTGCCCAGCTCCTTAGCGTAGACGGTCTGGTACTGGCTCTGATCCTCCAGCTGCTTTGTGATGTAAGGCGGCAGCGGCATCTTGCCAAATTCATCCAGCTTTTCATAAAGCGTTTCGGTATCATAATAGAATGTAACGTACTTGTTGCCGTCCTCCATGGTCTCGTCCACCACGGCGGTCAGACTGCCGTCACCAAAGCTTACCTTCGTACCGGGCTGCATCCGCTTGCCGGGCTTTGCCAGACACTCCCACTGGTCGCCCTTCACCTGCCGCAGCAGCAGCAGCTCGCACACGGCACCGGTGGGCTGCTTGACGCCCACGATGCGGGCGGGCAGCACCTTGGAATTGTTTACCACCAAAAGATCTCCCGGCTCCAGAAATTCCGGCAGGTCGCGGAACACCTTGTGCCGAATGCTGTCGTCCTTTTGGCTCAGAACCATCAGCCGTGCCGCATCCCGAGGGGACGCAGGTTCCTGTGCAATGAGCTCTTTGGGTAAATCATACCAAAAATCTTTTTTTAACATAGTGTGCATTTGCCTTTCCGATGATTGACACGGACAACGTATCAATGATATTATAGAATCTGTATAAACAGTATCTATTATATTGCATCGCTGTCCGGTTTGCAAGCCGTGTTGTGCACAATGATAAGATTTGCTGTTTGTTTTTTGAAAGGAAAGGTGCTGGAAATGGATAGACAGTATAAAGTGGGTATCGTAGGCGCAACTGGTATGGTGGGTCAGCGTTTTGTGACTCTGCTGGAGAATCATCCCTGGTTCAAGCTGACCGTGCTGGCCGCATCCGGCCGCAGTGCGGGCAAGAGCTATGAGGATGCAGTAGGCTCCCGCTGGGCCATGACCACTCCCATGCCGGAGAGCGTGAAGAAGATGACCGTTCTGGACGCTTCCAAGGTAGAGGAAGTTGCTTCGCAGGTGGATTTTGTTTTCTGCGCTGTCAATATGCCCAAGGACGAGATCAAAGCACTGGAGGAAGCATACGCCAAGGCTGAGTGCCCGGTGGTCTCCAACAACAGTGCCCATCGTTTCACCCCGGATGTTCCCATGGTGGTGCCTGAGATCAACGCCGACCATATCGAGATCATTCCCGCCCAGCGCAAGCGTCTGGGTACCAAGCGCGGCTTCATCGCTGTCAAGTCCAATTGCAGCCTGCAGAGCTATGTACCCGCCCTGCATCCCCTGATGAAGGACTTTGGCGTAAGCAAGGCACTGGTGTGCACTTATCAGGCCATTTCCGGCGCAGGCAAGACCTTTGACCGGATGCCCGAGATCGTGGACAACGTGATCCCCTACATCGGCGGCGAGGAGGAAAAGAGCGAGCGCGAGCCGCTGAAACTGTGGGGCCATATCGAGGGCGACCAGATCGTCAATGCTGAAAAGCCGGTCATCACTGCACAGTGCTTCCGTGT
>ENA-OQQW01000391-OQQW01000391.1-human-gut-metagenome-genome-assembly--contig:-NODE-391-length-31470-cov-8.842209_pt1 | contig 31470 bp, 17 predicted proteins | sample MGYA00243234_ERZ505098 | MGnify/ENA primary metagenome ERZ505098 (study PRJEB26097, sample SAMN02712086) | human gut metagenome | biome: Gut microbiome | host: Homo sapiens | place: Denmark: Copenhagen... | reverse complement strand
CGAAGGTTTCCAAAGGGCGATCGGAAAGCCCTTTGGTCGCGCCCACAGGCGCGATTCCCCCTGCTCCATAAAAAACAAGCATGAAAAAGCGATTTGCCGGATGCACTAAAAACGCATTCCCCTGCGATTTGCAACCGAAGCGCTTATTCGCACTCAATGCCATCCGAGTACAGCACCAGCTGCGGCTGCTCTTCGTTCGCAGGCAGATACCGCCAGCATTCCTCGCCCCCGGAGGTGTCTACGAGAATGCTCCACACCGCGCCGTTGTCAAAGCACAGCGTCACATCCCCAATAGAATCCACCATCACCGTGCGGACGATGAAGCGGTTTTCAATGCCTGTCAGCACGTCGTTCAGCTCCACAATGCGGTCATCAAGCCGGTTCGCGCCCAACTCGTCACAGCGGTAGTCATCCGGAATGACATCCTCCTCCAACCCCTGCTTGCGCCACAAATCCCACATGGCTTCCGACGGCTGGAAATAGTCACTTCGCGCCAAGGAAACCCGCCCATCCTGCACCAGCCGATAGTAGCATTGCAAGTGCAGGGATTGTTCCTCCTGCACCTCGGTCGTCAGCGCGCGCGGCGCAAACGACAGGCAAAGCAAATCCGCCGTGCGGGAGAGGTTGATGAGGGTGCAGCCGACCAAATCGTTGAGCTTCTTCTGGACAAAAAGCATGTCCGTGTTGTTCATATTAGTTCCTTCCAATTTTCCACTGGGGATTTACTTTCCGCCGAAAGCGTCCAGCACCGCCTGCGCCATGCCGCCCTTCTCGCAGTGCGCCGTGTGGCGAATCGGCAGGGAACGCAGTGCCTTCACCTGCTGCGGCACGGGCATCCCCGAACGCGCTTCCAATTCATCCGAGCAGGCAAACGCATCCAGTCCGGCGACGGCGTTCTTTCCGGCGACGGCAGTCAGCACATCGGCGGCGAACTTGTAGGGGCTGGCGGTGGACACGATGACCGTCGGGGTCAAATCGCCCGACGTCTCGCGGTACTGGCGCAGAACGCGGCTTGCGACGGCGGTGTGCGTGTCCATCAGGTAGTGATGCTGCTCGAACACGCGGGCGATTTCCTCCGCGCAGTCGCGGTCATCAGCGTACCCGGCGGCAAAGACGCTCAGCAGCCACTCCTGCCGCTGCTGACCAACGGCGTAGGACTGGCTCGTGCGCAGCTGCTGCATCCAGCGGGCAATCAGCGCGCCGTCGCGGTCGGCGCATTCAAACAGCAGACGCTCCAAATTCGAGGAAATCAGGATATCCATCGAAGGGGAGGTCGTCTTGAAGAACTGCCGACGCGTGTCGTAAACGCCGCCAAGGAAGAAATCCGTCAGCACGTTGTTGCGGTTGGAGGCGCAAATGAGCTTCTTGACCGGCAGCCCCATGCTCCGTGCGTAGTAGCCCGCGAGGATATTGCCGAAATTGCCCGTCGGCACGACGAAATTCACCTCGTCGCCCAGCGCAATCGCGCCCGCGTTCAGCAAATCGGCATAGGCGGAGAAATAATAGACAATCTGCGGCACGAGGCGGCCGAAGTTAATCGAGTTGGCGGAGGAAAGCACCTTGCCGCGCGCGTTCACCTGATGATGGAAATCCGCGGAGGAGAACAGCGCCTTCACGCCGGACTGCGCATCGTCGAAATTGCCGTTCAGGGCGATGACGTGCGTGTTTTCGCCGCCGGTGGTGGTCATTTGCAGCTTCTGCACGTCGCTGACGCCGTCAGTCGGGTAAAAGACGGTGCAGGATGTTCCCGGCACGTCCTTGAAGCCTTCGAGTGCCGCCTTGCCCGTGTCGCCGCTGGTTGCGACGAGGATTGCCACTTCGCGGTTTTCGCCGTTCTTCTTGGCGGAGAGCGTCGTCAGGTGCGGCAGCAGCTGCAGCGCCATATCCTTAAACGCGAGCGTCGGTCCGTGGAAGAGTTCCAGCACATGGGTGTTGCTGTCGAGCTTTTTCGTGGGCGCAATCGCGGCGTCATCGAACTTGGCGGCTTCGTAGGCGCTGGCAATTGCGTCTGCCAGTTCCTGCGCATTGAAATCATCAAGATAGCCACGGAGGATGGTCAGCGCGCGGGCGCGGTAGTCGAGCTTGGTCAGCGCGGCAATGTCTGCCAGCGTCATCTGCGGGAACACCGCCGGGACATACAGACCGCCATCGGGCGCAAGACCGCGCAGGATGGCTTGGGACGCCGTGACGCAGGCGCCGCCGCGGGTGGAAATGAATGACATAGAAATCACGCTCCTATCCGCAGGGCGATGCCTGCTGGGTTGAGGGCAAGAAAGGGTTCTTGCCGAGTTTTTGCTTGCGGTTGCTGGGTTCCTACCTATTATAATAGGTGACAATGTTGCAGGGGGTTCGCTCCTGCGGGAACGACAAGGGACAATGAAAACAGGAGAAGCCTGCACTCGCCACCCTTGCCCCACTTGCCCCCTGCGCGCAAAATACCAAAAGGGCGGCGGCTTACATGCTCCGCCGCCCTCGTGGGCTGTTCCAATTAGATGATGTAGCCCTTGCAGAAGTCGGGCAGCGCTTCGGGATCGGCGCTGACGGACAGCACGAACGTCACATCATGCTTCTGCGCGTACTTTTCGAGGCTGTCGAAGAACCACTTCGCGTCGGCGAGGTCAATCTTGATCAGCTTGAGGAACGCGTCGATGAAGACGGTCTTGACGTCGTAGTTGCTGGCGAGCATGCCGCCGAGGAAGCCGAGGAACATTTCCGCGCTGGAAACGCTGTACTCTTCGACGTTGACGAAACGAACCGCACGGTCCACTTCGTACATATAGCTGTCGTTCTTGTCGAGGAAAACGACGTTGCCGGAGCTGGTCTTGACCGCGTTGTTGGTCATGTCAATCAGCCGCTTGGTCTTGCCGGAGCCCTTCTTGCCTGCGATAATCTGAATCATGGGTAAACGCCTCCTTGTGAGTGAGAGTTTCGTATCTCTATTATAAACCATTTTGCGCCCGGATGCAATGCCTCTGATGAATTTCCTTTGTGTTCGGGAGAAAAATTCACCGCTTTTATGGTGACGTGTCCTCCTCATTGCCGGGTGCATCTGTATCATTCGCCATGAGGGTCAATAAATCCTGCTTCTTCAGCGGCGGAAGTTCACGTTTTTCATGACCGGGGATGGACGTGTCGAGCTTGCAGATTCCGGCGCAGTCGCACCACTGGCAGGCGTTCCAGTCTCTGATGACGGCGGGGGACGGGGTGATTTCGCCGCTGCGGATGCGGTCGGCCAGCTCCGCCGCCATCTTCTTGGTGTGGGCAAGCAGCGCTGCCATTTCCTCCGACGTGTAGCCATCAGACGAGGAAGCGACGCTGCTATCCGCATTAAAGATTTTCGTGAACGAATATCCCGGATTGGAATCCAGCGCTTCCACCACGTCCACATCCGCCAGCACAATGCCTTTCAGGTGCAGCTTTTTCGCAATCGCCTTTTCCGCGGATTCCTTTACATCCGCCGTATCTACCATCGGGTCTTGAATCGTGAAGTAGAATGCGCCCGCCGGATTGCCGTCCAGCCCCTCGCACGCGGCTTGCAGATACAGCAGCAGCTGCAATTGAAGCCCGTACCATAGGCGCGTCGGGTCAATGTCGCGGTGGCTGCTCTTGTAGTCGGATACGAGCAGATACACGCCCTCGTCGCCCTCCCAGCGGTCGATGCGGTCGATTTTGCCGCGCAGGGCGATTTTCCGTCCATCATGCAGCGTCAGCACCACCGGGGGCAGCCCGTCCTCCTCGCCAAACACAACTTCCTCGCCGACGGTGCGGAAGCGGCTGTGCTGTGCGTGATGCGTGAACATCCACGCGGCGCGGTGCACCGTTCGGCGGTACTTCTCGCCCTGCAGGCGCAGGGACGGCGTTTCATTCAGCGGACCATCCGCCCACGCGGTCGTCAGCGGCAGCAGCACCGTATCCATCAGCGCGTGGATTTTTTCGTCCGGCAAATCCGGAAAATCCGGCTCCTTCAGCGCAAGGGCGGCGTACCCCTCCATCGCGGCATGGTAGAAATCGCCCACATCCGCCGGGTCAAACTCGTACTCGCGGCGGATGACGGGCTTCAAGCCGTAGTTCACAAAGTGCCGATACGGGCACTGCGCGAAGCCCTCCAAACGGCTGATGGACACCTTATCCTGCGTGAAGAGCCGCCGCGTGTGGTCGCGGGAGAGGAAAATTGCCGTGCCGTGGCGGTTCAGCGCATCCAGCACTGCCTGACAGCGGCTGTGCCACTCCGGGTCGAAATACAGCCAGCGCAGGACGTTCGCCCATTGCTCCGGAAGCGGTGTGTCGGTGTCGACAGCTTGCCGCAGGTGGTGCGGCAGTGCATCCAGCGCCATGGCGGGGGAGAGCGGTGCGACGTCGTTTGCCAGCACGCCGCCGGATACCACCATATGCGGGAACAGCTGCGTCATGTCCTCCAGCAGCCTCGCCGGACGAAAAGCCGTGCCGTCCTGCCCGCCTTGCGAACAGGTGACGGTCAGAAAGCGCCGGGGGAGGGATAGTGTACGGTAGAAGTCCGACTGCCGCAGGGCGCACGTCTCCTGCTGCGTAAGACCAATCGCACGCTGCGCCAAGTCGCACAGCGTGCGCCGCTCCGTCTCGGACAGGAGCGAATCCGCCGTACTGCCCAGCGCGCCGTCCTGCATTCCTATGACGAGCAGCGCATCAATCCGCCCGGTCATCAAATGCCCCGCTTCGCCGATCATCACCGTGTCCGGCTGTGGCGGCAGGGACGAAATCGACGCGCCTGTCAAACCTGATTCCACGAACCGTGCCAAATCCCGCTGATTTGCCTTTTGCGTACTCAGCAGCGCGTACAGCTGATCAAGCAGCGTCATCAGGATTGTCCATACCTGCCGATTCTGCGTTGCTTCCGCCGCCATCCCGCGCGAAAGCAGCGCTTCCTCGCGCGCCATCAGGCGGTCATACGCATTGGTATCCTCCAAGAAGCGGAAAATTGCCTCGACGGAATCCCCCGCTGTTTTTGCGCGGCGGAGCGCATCCCGAAGGGCTTCCACAGGCGAAATCAGCCGGACGCGCAGTTCGTCCATATCCGCCGCGTCGTCGCCATAAGGGAACGGACGCAGCCACTTGCCGCGGTTGATGCCGTGCGTGATGGCGTAGTTCTCCAGCGAATCGGCTTCGTCGCGGGTCAGGGAAGAAAAGCCGCTTTTTGCCACTTGCAGCACATCCGCGCGGAGAAATCCGCCGGAGATGCAACGCAGTGCGCCGACGAGCATCCGGCTGAGTCCGTGCCGCGCCGCACTGTCCTTCCGCGCCTGATAGCAGGGAATCCCCGCGCTTTGCAGCGTGACGGCGAGGATGCCGGCCATACTCTGCGCATCTGCCAGCGCGACCGCCATATACTGCCACGGAATGCCGCGCTCGTGCCAGCTTTGCAGCGTCTGCGCGGCGAAAGCAGCTTCGGCATACGGGTTTGCGGCGGCATGGATCGTCAGGGCGGACGCGTCGCCGGGGTACACCACGCCGTCACGGGCGAACAGGTGCGCTTCGAGGTGGCGGAGGGCTTCGTCGCGCCCATCGGGTTCGCTTGGCAGCCACTTCCACTGCACGGGAATGCCGCGCTGACGCAGCCATCCGGTCAGCTCCGCCGCACTCCTGCGCTGGGAGGTGAAAACGTGCCCGTCGCTTGCAGTGTCCTTGTCCATCGTGAACGCAGCGACCATGCGGGTACACTCTGGCGCGGCAGTCGCCAACAGGACGCACAGCGGCGTTGGCAGCATGTCAAACTGGTAGACAAACACGGCGGCATCGCGCATCAGCCCGCTTTCCGGCAGCCGCTCCACCAGCTCAAACTGCTGCGTCGGCTCATCCTGAAAGCGCTCGGCAATCAGCGCGTCATACGTCTGCCAAAGCAGCAGCAAATCATGCGCTTTTGCCTTCAGCGCGCCGGATGGCAGCTCCTCCGCATAGGCGGCAAATTCTTCGCTTGACAGCCCCGTGCGCTGGAAGTCCATCAGCAGCGTGGACAGCTTCTCCGGCAGCCCGGGTGACAGCGCGACGCGGCGATAATAGTGCAGCTCCTCCTGTTTCAGGGAAAGCGCCTGCGCCAGTGCCATCCGTCGCCCGCTTTCGTCCAGCGCGGCTTTGGGCGAATGGCCAGCGCTCTCCCGGATGCGCCGCCCCAGCCTGCGCGGCGACAGTACATCCAAATCCAGCAGCCCCGGCAGATGAAGCTGCTCCACCAGTTCTCGCTCGGCTTGCAGCGTGTACTGCTCCGGTACAAGCAGCAGGACACGCTGACCAGCTTCACGGCATTGGCGGATTTCTTCAAACAGGCGGGACTGCGTCTGCCCGGCGCGGGCACCCCAGATTTCGACGGTGGTCATAAAATCCCCCTCACAAAGCGGCAAATGCGGTCAAATAGCGAATCGCCTCCGTATCATGGCGGCGGTTAAACCCATGCGCTCCGCCGTCAATCAAGTGCAGTTCTGCGTTCGCATACGCTTCCGCCGCCTTTTTCGCATAATCCGGCTTGACGATGCCGTCCGCCGTGCCGTGGACAATCAGCACCCGCCCGGTGTACGGCGTGATTTCGCGGAAAACGTCCATGTGCATGACGGCTTCTGGATAGCAGCGCCCCAGCGGCATCGGCCCGCAGTGAATCTTCTCCGGCAGATTTTGAGGGTCGAAGTGCGCCATCATCATGTGCCCCGCGCGCGCGTCGTCGGGGATGCAGAAGGCCGGGTAGAACAGCACGAGCCTGTCCACTGCATCCGGATGCTTCGCAGCGGTCAGCGCGGACACCATCCCGCCCTGCGAACAGCCCATCAGCAGCAGCGTATCGCTGGTATAGGGAAGCGACTGCGCATAGCGAATGACAGCTTCCAAATCCTGCACCTCGGTCAGCACCGACATGTCCGTCGTCGCGCCGTCACTCCGCACCAAGGGTGGAACGCTGCCGCCGCAGAAGTCGAAACAGTACGCACAGTAACCAATTTTCGCCAGCAACCTCGTGTACTGCCGGACGGTCTGCTGATTTGCCATAAAACCGTGGCAGACAATGGCAATCGGGAGCTTTTCGCCATTCGGACGGTACTCTGTGCCGCGGATGGTCAAATCACCGCGCATACAGGAGAACGTCCGACGACGGATGGGGGAGGAAGAAAACAGCATCGAAATCGCCTCACGGAAAATTGTTTCTTCTATTGTAGCATAGTCGCGCGAAAATGAAAAGATGGAAAACAAGACTTGAAGCGGCAGGGAGAAGCGTGTTATAATGGAGCGAACCCACAGAGAATGAAGGAGCATATACACGATGAGCAATTTCCGCCGACCGAAGCACCTGACCACCCGCCGAATGCAGGAAACGCGTCCGAATCCGCCGAAGGAACAGGCGAAAGCGCAGCGTCCGGCGCGCGAAATCCGCTGGAACTGTCCCGCAGCGGCAAAATGCGGCGGATGCCAGCTGACTCGCCTGTCCTACGCAGAGCAGCTGCAATGGAAGCAGCAGCGCGTGGCGGAACTGCTGGACGGAATCTGCGAAGTCCGCCCGATTCTGGGCATGGACGACCCGTTCCACTACCGCAACAAGGTTCATGCCGTGCTGTCAGTGGACAAGGCGGGCAAGCCCATCAGCGGCGTCTACGCCATGGGGACGCACCGCGTCGTGCCCGTGCGGCACTGCCTGATTGAGGATCGCCGCGCTGACCGCATCATCCAGACCATCGTCGCCATGCTGCCTGCCTACAAGCTGCGCATCTACAACGAGTACACGCACCGCGGCTTCCTACGCCATATCCTCATCCGCACGGGGCATGTGACGGGGCAGATTATGGTCGTGCTGGTCGCGACGAGCCTTGAATTTCCGGGCAAAAAAGCATTTGTGCAGGAGCTGATTCAGCGCCACCCGGAAATCACGACCGTGGTGCTGAACTGCAATCAGCGCGAAACCAGCATGGTGCTGGGCACGAAGGAAATTACCCTCTATGGCGAAGGGTACATGGAGGACGAGCTGTGCGGAAAGCGCTTCCGCATCAGTCCGCAGAGCTTTTATCAGGTGAACGCGAAGCAATGCGAAGTCCTCTACCGAACGGCGATTGACGCGGCGCACCTGACAGGCGCGGAGACCCTGCTGGACGCCTACTGCGGTACGGGTACGATTGGCTTGTGCGCGTCGGACGGCTGCAAGCAGCTCATCGGCGTGGAGCTGAATGCCGATGCCATCCGCGATGCGAAGGAGAACGCCCGCCGCAACGGCGTGGAGAACGCGCGTTTCCTCTGCGACGACGCGGGGCGCTTCATGCAGAAGCTCGCCAAGGAGGGAAACGCGCCCGACGTGGTGATGATGGATCCGCCCCGCGCCGGCAGCGACCAGAAGTTCCTGCAAAGTCTGCTGATGCTGAAACCAAAGCGGGTTGTGTACGTTTCCTGCAACCCGGAGACCCTCGCAAGGGACTTGCGCGTGCTGGTGGACGGCGGATATCGGGCGGAATGGGCAACGCCAGTGGATATGTTTCCGGGGACGGAACATGTGGAGACGGTATGTGCATTGTCCAAACTTCAAGAGGGAAAAACATATCGAGATTGAAGCATTTGGGAATGATTTAACTTCAACATAAGGAAAACCCGAAGCAGCACTGGAAAGGTACTGCTTCGGGTTTTTTACTGTTTAGCCTTGTATGCTTCGCCCCATGCCCGCATGGAATCCAGAATGGGTTTCAGGCTTTCGCCAAGTTCGGTCAGCGCATATTCCACCCTCGGCGGCACCTCGGGATAGACTGTACGGGTAATGATACCATCGGCTTCCATTGAGCGCAGGCTGTCTGTCAGCACCTTCTGGCTGATTCCCTCCAAGGCCTTTTTCAGTTCATTGAACCGCCACGGACGGGCCAGCAGATTTCGTATGATAAGCAACTTCCACTTGCTTCCAATCAGCGCCACAGTAGTTGCTACCGGGCAAGCGGGCATTTCTTCTTTTGTCAGCATCGCAGCACCCCCAATAGTTCAAATTAGAATGTTACATCTAAATTATAATACAGTGCACTCTAATTTTCAAGCAGTTACTTTCAGGTGAGCTGTGTTGCTTCTTGTGCCCCGGTAATCAATTTGTGCGTACTTGTGGCTGGGCATTGGTCTGTACCTGGAAAAGCAGAAGGACGGCAGCTGCATCAGGAATATGGTGTTTGCATTCCCTGTTCCAGTGAGCGGTCAGAAAGTGAAAGAACTTTCCTTGGAAAATGAAGCAACAGTCGAAATGGTATGCCTCTTAGTTCTGAGAAATCCAACGGCACATATCAACATGGATGTGGATGTGGACGAAATGGTGCAAAAAAGGCTCTTCACGGAATCTTGTTGGTTGCCCCAAGATTCCGCGAAGAACCAAGCGATGTGAGAATCACTCCGTAATGTAGGTGTACTGCATATTGTAATCCTTTGCATACTGCTCAGCGGCGGAGTCCGGCAGGACTTCCAGGACAAGGTTCGGGCAGTTATCGAAAGACGGGTAGCCAAAACTCGTTAGCTTGCGAAGATTGCCCAACAATGCAAGCGACTCGCATCCGGAGAAGGCAGATTGATTGACGCTTTCCAAACTGCCCAGATTCGGAATTGAGGTCAACTTTTTGCATTGGTTGAACCCGTATGATCCGATAATGGTTACGTTGCTCAAATCGCCGATGCTTACCAAAGAGGTGCAGCCATCAAACGCCTTATATGGAATCTCCTTCAGGCTGCTTAAATCACCGACGGTTTCCAGCGCAGTGCATCCCATGAAACACTTCTGCTTCATTGACTCCAATTTGGGCATATCGCCGATTGATTTCAGCGAGATACAGCCTGTATAATGGCTGCCGTACCCAAATACGCCCTCGCCAAGGCTCACCAGATTATCTAAGTGTTCAAGACGTTCCAAACTGGAGCAGCCAGCAAAAGCAAAATGTTCGATGGCTGTAACACTGCTTAAATCGCCCAGGCTGACAAGCAATTTGCAGTCGATGAATGCATTATCCCCAATGGCGGTTAATTTGTCAGACCAGTCAACGCTAATCAACGATGCACAGTGTGCAAAGGCTCCGGATTCCAAGCGCGTCAAGCTGTACAAATCATCAACATGCTCCAGTGCACTGCAGCCGTTAAAAGCACCTTTCCCGATAGTTTCCAAGTTGTGCAGGGAACCGATACTCTTCAGTGCAGTACAGCCCATAAATGCATACTGACCGATGCTGGTAATCTTGTCAAGTTCATCAACGTGTTCCAAGGCGCTGCAATTCATAAAACCGTTAGAATCAATGGATTCGACATTACTCATGTTGCCGACACGCACAAGCGAAGAGCAGCCTTCAAATGCGTAAGAATCAATCGAAGTTACGCTGCTCATGTTGCCTACGCTCTCTAATGCGGTGCAGAAGCCAAAGGTGGAATATCCGATGGATGTGACTTTGCTTAAATCGCCAATGGTTTTCAGCGCTTTGCAGCTATTGAAGGCACAAGTGCCGAGTGTTGTGACATTGGTCAGATTCCCGACGCTGGTTAAAGCGGTGCAGTCAGCGAATGCACTGCTGCCGATGCTATTCAGCCGGGGCAGTTCAGGAAGGCTCGTCAATGCTTTGCAATTAGAAAACGCATATTCGCCGATGGTGCGGACGTTGGACATGTCCCCGATACTCGCCAGCTTGCTGCAGCCATAGAATGCATCTTTCCCAATGCTGGTAGCGCTGCTTAAATCGCCGACTGAAAGAAGATCCTTCAAACAGTAGAACAGCTTATCAGGAACAGCCTTCAAGCTGCGTAAATCGCCAACTGTGGTTAGCGCAGTGCAGCCATCAAAAACTTTCTCGCTGATGCTTGTCACACTGCTTAAATCACCAACGGTTTTCAGCGATTTGCAATTGCGGAATGTCTCTCGATTCAAGACGGTCAGCTTTTCCAAGCCGCTAATGCTGGTCAGTGATTCACAGCCGTAGAAGGCACCATACGCGATGCGTGTAACATTGCCGAGTTCCCCGATGCTTTGCAGGGAAGTACACTGCTTGAACGCATTTGCGCCGATGAAAGTAACGCTGCTGAGACTGCCGACGGTTTTCAGCGAAGTGCACTGATAGAAGGCGTTTTCGCCGATGGAAGTAACGCTGCTGAGATCTCCGATGCTTTCCAGTGACGCACAGGCATAGTCTTTTGACATGCCTTCGTCCGGAATCCAACGGCTGGAAACCCCAAAGGCAGAGTCGCCGATGCTTTCCAAATGGGGCATATCACCAACCCGAACCAAGGAGGTGCAGCCTACAAAAGCACTATCGCCAATACTTGTTACATTGCTCAAATGCTCCATGGATGTGAGCAATTCGCAATCTCTGAAAGCGTAAGCACCAATAGTGGTTACATTATCGGTGATATCAAGTGTTTCCAACGCATAGCATCTGGAGAATGCGTATGCGCCAATGCTCGTCACATTCTCCAAACCTTCTACGCTTTGCAGATTGAAACAGCTGGCAAATGCGCTATCCGGAATGGCAGAAATGTTCGTTAGACCGCTAATGGTGGTCATGGCGCAGGACTCGAAAGCACCGCTGCCGATGCTTGTTACGTTGCTTAAGCCCTCGATGCTTGCAAGAGAATTGCAACTGAAAAATGCTTCCGCCCCAATGTGGACGTCATTTCCTCCGATTTCAAGCGTATTCAACTGACAATCGTAGAAAGCCCATCTTCCAATCTTTTTAATATTGTCTAAGCTGCTGATTTCTTTGAGTGAAGTGCAATACCCAAAAGCCCAATCCCCAATTGTTGTGACATGCTGCAAACTTCCGATTTCTGCTAAAGACGCGCAGCTGAAAAAGGCTGAATCACCGATTTGTTCGACATTAGAAATGTCGCCAATACGCTTCAGTGAATCGCAATATTGTTCTGTTCCATCGTCCTAACTGATACTGTATGAAAAAGCAGACGCGCCGATACTTTTCAGATGGGGCATATCACCGAGCTGCGTCAGTGATTTGCAGCCTGCAAAAGCAGATTCGCCAATGCTCGTCAAAGAAGTCAAATCCCTAACATCTTGCAGTGAAATGCAGTTATAGAACGTGAAGTCGCTGAGATTTGTCACATTCTCCAGCCCCTGCAACTTTACCAGCGCCGTGCATCCATCGAATGCGTGCGCGCCAATCTCTGTCACGCTGCTGGGAATCGTGATCTCTTTCAGGCTCGTGCAGCCCGAGAAGGCGTAATCCCCGATGGCAGTTACAGAATCAGGAATTTTCACGCTGACAAGGCTCGTGCTGTTTGCAAACGCATATTCATCAATGCGTTTTACGTTTGCGGAAATTTCGTAAGTCGCGACATTTCCGCCGCTTGGAGCGTCCGCGCTGTCCGCCAGTGCGGGTAGGACCAGACAGCTTCCGATCAGCAGACTGGTCAGCGTAATCGTCAAAAGTTTCTTGGATTTCATGCGTATCAACCCCTTTCTCGATTTCCAGCATACAGCAATTTCAAGAAAAAGTCAATAGCAGAATCAAGAAAATTAAGGGAAAATACAGAAACTAAATCGAATGCTATGTCATGCACCGTCAAATCAATAAGGTGCTAATGCTATATTCAGAAGAAATTGTCAAGAAACGATTACCAATCATGTTGACAAGCTGGGAAAACCTGCGTATAATAAATATGGAAAACTGGCAGTTTGCAACAGGGAAAAAGCGGATGGAGGAGAATTGCACATGAAACGTTGGAAAGTCACATTCGGACTGTTCTTGCTTCTTTTTGCGCTGGCAACGACAGTTGCTTGCGCGGAGACAAAGGAAGCGAAAATGGATTGGAACGATCGGACTGTAATTTTTGCCCAGCCGGGGGAAACAATCCACTTTACCTACGATGTTCCAGAAGATTATGTTGTGACAAAAGAGGAATGGCTATGGTATTTTTGCTATACGAATGGTCGTAGCGCTACTCTCTATGATGGCGAATATGGTGGGAGTCACATGGAAAGCTATACCTATGAGCCAACGGGAATCCATGTCGAATGGGATGGAAAAGGCAGCATTTCACTGTCTGCCAATGAAATGGTGCGTATTCAATTGCACTTAAATGAATACGAATATCTATTTGCATATGTGGTTGTTGCAGACCCGGCAGAGTACTATACCTATGAGATTCAGAATGGGGAAGCGACGATTACAGGATATAATAAAGACCTTCTGCGCCGTAAAGTGCTTATTCCGCAGGAAATTGAAGGGTATCCGGTCACGACCATCGGCGACCGCGCGTTTTATGATATGCCGTCGGGCATCGGCAAAGAATTTTACATTCCAGACAATGTAACTACCTTTGGCAAGGAAGCATTTGCAGCCAGTGCCTATTTGGACTCGGTTAGGATGCCGCAGAAGCTGACGAAAATGGGCGAGGGCGTATTTGCGGCATGTTTGCAAATGCACTTCTTGGAAATCCCTGATTCGTTGACAGAGATTCCGGACTATGCTTTTACAAACTGCTGGGGCTATGGAGAGGTGAATAAATACAGTGCTGAGCAGTCTATTGGTAGAGTTGAGCAGTGTGTTGGTAAAAATGTGACAAAAATCGGAAAATATGCGTTTGCTGGATGCTGGAATATGGGGAAGGCGTGGGGCGATGGTCGTCTGCCTGAAAAGCTCGAATCCATCGGGGAAGGCGCATTCCAGTATTGTTATAAAATAAAATCATTGGAAATTCCGGCTGGTGTGACGGTCATTCCTGACCGCACATTTCAGGGCTGCGAAAGACTGGAATCAATCCAGATTGATGGCGATATTACGATGATTGGTGCGGAAGCCTTTGACGGCTGTGTTGCGCTGACTTCGATGCCGCTGTCGAAGTCGCTGAACCTGATTGGCGCGGATGCATTCCGTGACTGCACGGCGCTGACGGATTTCCAGCTGGCAGAGGGAAACACGCATTTTCAGGTGCAGCAAGGTGCACTGATGACGGCAGATGCCACGCGGCTGCTGACTTATGCCGCCAGCGCACCGCAGCAAAGCTTTGTCATGCCGGAAACGCTGACACAGATTGATGATGGCGCACTCAAAAACCTGCGCTATCTGGAAACGCTGACTTTCTCGCCGATTTTCAGCGATTATCAGGCGGGCATGTTTGAAAATGCAACGGGCTTGAAGACGGTGAATTTCGGCGAAGGTACGCTGACGGCGATTCCTGACCGATTCTTCAAGGGCTGCACGTCGCTTGTTTCGCCCAATGCGTTCACGGGCGTGACGTCTGTTGGCGAATCGGCATTTGAAGGCTGCACGGCGGTGCAATCGCTGTCGTTTGATGATTCGCTGTCGAACATCGGCACAAAGGCGTTCCAGAACTGCATGGCACTGGAAAGTGTGCATATTCCGGACAGCGTAACAAGCCTGAGTGCAGCGGCGTTCCGGAATGACGTTTCCTTGACGGCGTTCCAGATGCCGGAATACCTCAATACCGTCTCTGCGTCGGCGTTCAGCGGCTGCACGTCGCTGAAAACGGTGACATGGAGCAAGTATCTGCAAACCATAGAAGCAAATGCGTTTGAAAATACGGCCCTGACGGAAATCATCTTCCCGGAGAGCCTGACCAGAATCGGTGCGTATGCGTTTGCGGGCATTGGCACGCTGGAAAGCATCGTCCTGCCGGAAAATTTGAATACGATTGGTTCGTCTGCTTTTTCTGCCACTGGGATTCAGACGCTGAAGCTGCCCAAGAACGTCACGACGATGGGCAACGGCGCATGGATGAACTGTGCCGCCCTGCGGGAAGTTCAGTGGGACGCCGCGTTGACGAAAATCCCGGCGAGCACGTTTGAGCACTGCACTGCGCTGACCCAAATCGAACTGACGGACGGCATTGTGGAAATTGGCGCAAGGGCATTCAGCGGCAATGAAAGCCTAACCAATGTGACTTTGCCGCGCACGGTGCGGCGCATTGAAAGTGCCGCTTTTGAGGGATGCAGTGCGCTGACGGACATTCTGCTTTGGCCGGACGTGGAGGAAATCGCGGCGGATGCTTTTGCGAACTGCGAGAATCTGACCATCCGCGGCTGGAAGGGGTCTGCCGCTGAAAAAGCAGCCACGTCACAGGGCGTGAATTTTGCCGCGGCGGATCAGGAGATTTCCTACACGCTCAATGCCGCGCAGGATGGCTATCTTGTCAGCGGCTGCGATGAAAACGCGGTACTGCTGGTGCTTCCGGCTGTGCATAACGGGTTGCCCGTGGTCGGTACTGCGGAAAACGCCTTTGCAAACTGCAAGTACCTGCAAGAAGTGCGCGTGGAAGCGGAAAGTGTGTATTTGCAGGTTTGTGACGGCATCCTGATGGACGCGGCGGGCAAAACGCTGCTGCTCTATCCGGCACGGCGCGCAGGAGCGGATTTGGTGATTGACGAAAACGTGACCGCCATTGCGGACTATGCGTTTGCCTACTGCCAGAATCTGCGCAGCATCACCATCGGCACGCAGGTGGAGACGATTGGCGACCATGCGTTTGACGCGGTGAACGATGCCCTGTGCCTTGTTGTGCAGGATGGCAGCCCGGTGCAGCTGTGGGCGAGCGCACACGGGGTGCGCTATGCCAGTGAAAGCACATCGTTTACCTATCGCCTTGAAGGGGACAAAGCGTATATCACGGGCTACACGGGTACGCTACCGGACGTGGTTGTTCCTGCTGTGATTGACGGCTACCCGGTCTATGCAATTGAAAACCTCCGCAGTCCGATTCTGACGCACGTTGTTGTCAGCGAAGGGATTGAGGAGATTGGGGAATTTGCCTTCATGCACTATTTAAATCGCGATGAAGAGTACTATGTTAACAATCTGGTGAGTGTGAGTCTGCCGCAGAGCTTGAAGGTTATTTCTGACTGGGGATTTAGTGGACAGGAAAACTTACAAGAAATCACGTTTGGTGGTGTGGAGCAAATTGGCCGAGGCGCTTTTAGTGGCTGTTCCAAGCTGACACAAATTACATTGCCAGATACACTGACAACGATTGAGTGGAAAGCATTTGAATATTCCGGTCTAACGTCGCTGACGATACCGGTCAATGTCTCGTTTATTAGGGACACGTCCTTTATTGAAAACTGTTCGTCACTGACAACGCTTCGTGTGGCGGAAGGAAATCCTTACTACGAGATGGAAGATGGCATCCTATACCAAACCGCTTCCAAGTCTGTGTTTTATACAATGCCTAATATTGAAGGCGTAATCACAGTACGAGATGGAACAGAACGTATTGGCAATGATGCTTTCAGCGGAAGAAATATCACGGGCATACAGCTTCCGGATACGTTGATAGAGATTGGCGAGAAGGCGTTTGCAGACTGTAAAAAATTAACAGCAATTGAACTTCCTGAAGAACTGCAAACAATCAAATGGTATGCATTTGGTGGATGCACTAATTTGGAAAAAGTAACGCTGCCAGAAGGATTAACAACCTTAGGATCGGCTGCATTTGCACACTGCACGTCACTGACTGAAATGACGATTCCTAATGGCGTTACTGAACTTTCTGCGACTTTCGTGGATTGCGTTTCGCTGTCGAAACTTACGTTGCCTGATGACTTAAAGACAATGAAGAATGGCGTTATCGAGGGTTGTAATTCCTTGGAGACGCTGAACTTGCCTGCAACACTGCAAAGTATTAGTGGCACTTGGCCCGGTCATTTAAAAACTATTACAACTGCGCCTGCTTCTGTGCGTTATATGTCGGAAGATGGTATTTTGTATGACAAACAGGAAAATGGCATCTTATTCGTCAACGCCTCCATTACAGGTCATGTTACAGTTCGTGAAGGTATTGCAACGATTGGTGAAACAGCGTTTAGCGGTAGAAAAGGATTGACAAGCATAACGTTGCCAGAAAGCTGCATTAGTATTGGCGATGCTGCATTTAAGGACTGCACAGCGCTCAGCAGCGTTGAGTTTCCTGATAAGCTGGAAAGCATCGGCAAGGAAGCGTTCTGCAATACAGGATTGCAGTCAATAGAGTTTACTCAGCAAAAGCTGCAAATTGCATCTCGCACATTTGCTGATTGCGAAGCGCTTACAAATGTGGTACTGCCTGATGGAGTAGAATGTATTGAAGAGGAAACGTTTAAGAATTGCAGTGCATTGGTCAAAGTTGAATTGCCGGAAAGTTGCACGTCTATTGAAAAATCTGCTTTTGCAAACTGTACAGCACTGAACGATATAGAATTCCCGGAAAAATTGGAGTCAATCGGCTACCACGCATTCCGTAATACCGGCATTACATCGCTGAAACTTTCGCAGCCGGGGATTCACGTTGGAGGCTTTGCATTTGCATATTGCCATCAGCTGAAGTCTGTGGAAATCACATCGACGGACTTTGACTTGATGGAGTGGGCATTTGCAAGATGTGAAAATTTGGAGACAGTAATTCTGTCGCCGCAGGTTTTCCGCATGGAAGGCGGATGCTTCACGGAATGCACGTCCCTGACTACGGTCGTTTTGCCGAAGAACATTACGTTCGTGCATGGCTTTAAGGGCTGTACGTCCCTGAAAACTATTGAAATTCCGGACAGTGTGACGAGCATCGGCTATGAAGCATTTGCAAACTGCAAGTCGCTGGAAAGCATTCATCTGCCGGATGGGGTAACGAACATAGGAGACCTTGCGTTTGCACGCTGCTTTGCCTTGAAGGATGTTAACTTCCCGGCTGCGTTGACCACGATCGGAAAAGAAGCATTCCGAAGTGTTCCGATTGCTGAAGTTGTTATCCCGGCGAATGTGACCGAAATCGCGGACATGGCATTCTATTATAATGAAGAACTCCGTTCGCTGACGCTCCCCAAGGGCTTGAAGAAGATTGGGGAGAGTGCCTTCTGGAACGCGAGCAAGCTCCAAACTGTGGAATTGCCTGAAAGCCTAACGGAAATTGGAGAAACAGCATTCCGTCAAAGCGGTTTGACCTCGATTACCATTCCCGGAGATGTAAAGCGTATTGGTACCGGGGCATTCGCTGCTTGCGAAAATCTGGAAAAGGTATCAGTTGCACCCGGTGTCGAAACGATTGGCAGTGAAGCGTTCACTGGCTGCACAAAGCTGACGGAAGCAACGCTTACCAGTTCTGTTACGACTATCGAAGGCGGCGCGTTCTACGGCTGCAAGGCGCTTCAAAGCATTAGCGGCGGTGCGCTCATTCAGTTCATTGGCGAAAACGCCTTCATGAACTGCGAAAACCTTGAGGAACTCAATATTTCGCCGAATTTGACAGAAATTCAAGGCCATGCGTTTGATGGCTGCAAGACGCTGAAGCACGTTTCGCCGTCGGCGGAGCAGAAGGGCGTTTCTCTGCCGCATGTGAAGTACATCGGCGAGCGGGCATTCAACGTCTGCAAAGCAATTCCGTCCTTCTCTCTGGGCGATTCGCTGGAAACGGTCGGGGATTATGCGTTTGCTTCCACGTCCGTTACGTCCATGTATTTCCCGGATACCGTGAAGCAAATCGGCATCAATCCGATGTGGATGAATTATGCCATTCTGTCCGTGCATTTGCCGAAATCACTGACGGAAATCCCGCAGGGGATGTTTGCGCAGGCCGCGCGGATACAGACGCTTACCATCCCGCAGGGTGTGCGCAGCATTGGCACACAGGCATTCCACGGCAATGTTGCTTTGGCAGCGCTGAAACTGCCGGATGGCTTGGAGCGCATCGGCGCAAATGCATTTGGAAACGCGATGCTGCTGCTGGAAATTCCGGCATCGGTTACGGAAATTGCGGATGATGCGTTCAGCGAAGCGGTTGTGGAATTCTACACGCCGTCGGGCAGCGCGGCGCATCAATACGCGCTGGCGCATCAGATTCCTGTGCATTTGGATGAGTCGATTCCGGCAGAATACCTCGGCACGGCTGACCAGCTGGCAGCAAAAATTGTCGCGCAGGTAATTACGGATGACATGACCGACTATCAGAAGGCAGAAGCGCTGGTAGACTGGATGCTCAGCGAAACGAAGCTGTCAGACATGCTGCCGCACACATACAGCGGCAAAATGGTGCTTACTTTGCGTAAAGGTACGCGCTGGGGCTGGGCATTTGCATACAAAGCACTGCTGAATGCGGCAAATGTTACCAATGATATCTACTTCAATGCGAAGGGCATCGTTGAAGGCGAGGGCATTGGTGATCAAAGCTCGGTGTTTGTTTCTTATTTTGACGGCGATGCCGTGAATATGATTCAGATTGATGGGCAATGGTATTTCACGCATCCTGCCTTTGTGGAGCATTTCGGAAAGGCGAGATACTTCATGCTCAATCGAGAAACGTATCGCTTGTCGTTTGGGGATGATCCGAAAGTGAAAGACTGCGACAACTACGACCAGACCTTCCTCTATCAGGCGTACTCCAAGAATATTGAGGCGGAGGTTGTGGCGCAGGCATCTGCGTCCTTTACAGAGGGAAAGAAGCTGGTGTATGCGGAAGTTCAGCCGATTGAGGAGCTGATGGATACGAGCTATGCGTATGTGCTGGACTTCGCAGGGCGGCATATGGATACGCTGGACTGGCAGAACGCACAGGGCGAATTTGAGCCGACTATCATTGGCACAAACAACGGCTACTGGCTCAGTGACGACCTGACGGGCGAGTATGCGCAAGTGACGGTGAATACGCAGACGCTCTATCCGTATGGCGCGGAAGTGCGGCTGGATGATCCGGAATACACGGCGATGCTGTGCGACTGGAATGTGGATGGCACGCTGACGCTGACGGAAGGCACCGAAGAAGCAAACGTGGCGCTGTTCACCATAGAAAGGGGAGAAAATATAGAAAAGAAACAGACCATTACTGGCAGAAAGGTCTATCATGCGACCTTCACCCCGACCCTGAGCCAGTACATTAACACACTGGCACCGACGGAATTTGACTTGGTGCTGGAATGTCAACTGCCGCGCATCCTGGATGTTTCGGAGCTGGTGGACAACAAGCTGACGCTGACGCTTTCGGATTCGCACATTTTCCCGGAGAATGCGCAGCTGGATTTGATTTTCTGGCCGCAAGACGGCATATCGAGTGCTCCTATAACGCACTTCTATGTGGAGGATCGTGCAGAACTTTACCCGGACGGCAAGCGCGAAATTACGCTTGACCTCTCGGCGCTTCGCTGCGACCTGGGATATGCTCTCTACATTGCGCAGACAGCGGACAACTATGTGGAATCGGAACAAAGTTATGTTACGAGCCGCATCGACATACCGCATACGCCGTACATTGAGACGGTGCAGCCTGCAACATCGACGGAAAATGGGCGGATAAGTGACATGGTTTGCAAGATTTGCGGCACATGGCTGGATAACGGCTATGTGATTGCATCGGATCATATTTTGCAGCTGCCTGTGAATTTGAAGGCAATTGAGGAAGAAGCCTTTGTCGGCATGTGGCAGGTGCAGCAGGTGAATATTTCGGATGGTGTTACTGCGATTGGAAAGCGCGCCTTTGCAGACTGTACGTTACTGCGGCTGGTCATTATCCCGAACAGTGTGCAAACGCTGGCGGATGATGCCTTCAGCGGCTGCCATCCGGTGATTCTCTGCGACGCGGAAAATCAGCAGGTGATTGACTGGGCAAATGCACAGGGATTGATGGTCGTTTTCAAGGAAAGCAAATAATACATTCCTTTGGCTGCTTCGGGGACACAGCTTCTCCGAAGCAGCCCCTTTTCTTTTCAAAAAAATCTCGAAACGGGATTGACAAAATGGGCTTGATACACTATAATAGAGACAAGGTTGAGCGTTAAACCTAACGAAAATACGCCACGAACTCGTGAAGGAGGTTTTCCCATGAGAGGGTCGATGAAATTGGTTTCCATGCTGCTGGTGCTGTGCCTGACGCTGGGTGCGCTGCCGCTGGCGATGGCGGAAGAGGTCGTTGATGCGGACTTGACCTGCACGATTACGCTGGGCAACTGGCCCGCGGATACGGCGGCGGAGGCGGAAAAGGCGCTCTTTGAGAGGTACCGCGAGACGATGAAGAAGCAGTACCCGAACGTGACGCTGGTGCCGGATTACTACTCCTACACCCTGAGCAGCTACGTTCCGATGGCGAAGGGCGGCACGGCGCCGAGCATCTTCCAGCCGCCGTTTACCGACCCGCAGCTGCTGATCAGCCAGCATCTTGTCGGCGACGTGACCGATGCGCTGGAGCGCGCGGGCGTGCTGAATGAGTTCAGCCCGTCGTACCTCGAAATGCTGTCCGACGAGAACGGCCGCATCTACGGTCTGCCGCGCGACGGCTATGTGCTGGGTATGCACATCAATGTCGCCCTGTTCCGCGAGGCGGGGCTGGTGGACGAGGAAGGTCTGCCGATTTACCCCAAGACTTTGCAGGAAGTGGCGGAATACGGTCAGATTATCCGCGAAAAGACGGGCAAGGCGGGGCTGGTGTTCCCGGCGAGCGAGACGTATGGCGGCTGGCTGTTCACCAATATCGCGTGGAACTTCGGCTGCGTGGGCGAAAACGCGCTGGAATATCAGGATGAAGACGGCCGCTGGGTGTGCAACTTCACATCCGACGAGTGCGTGGCGGCGATGGAGTACATCCGCGACCTGCGCTGGAAGTACAACATCCTCAATGCCGACGCGACCACGACCGACTGGGCGGGCGCGCATTCTCTGCTGGGCACGGGCGAAGCGGCGATGAACTTCGCGGCGGATGACTCGGTTGACCAGCCGACCTCCAACAAGGGTCTACCGGTGGAGGACTTCGCGCTGATTCCGTTCCCGGCGGGCGACGCGGGACGCTATGCGCTGGCGGGCGGCACCTGCTACATGTTCGCGCCGAACATTACCGATGATCAGGCGACGGCGCTGATGGCATACCTGACCGTGCTGGGCAAGATGCCCTACCTGAATGACCAGATTATCGAGGGGATGCGCGCGGACTATGCTGCCAAGCGCGACCGCGGCGCCCCGGTTCTGCCCGCCATCAGCGCGTGGAACGATGCGGACTACAACGCGGCGAAGCAGGCGATTATTGACGAATACTGCAACGTGGATATGCGCCTGTACAACGACTTCTTCGATTCCATCACGCAGGGCACGATTACGCTGCGCTCGGAAGAACCCGTCTTTGCGCAGCAACTGTATCGCGAGCTGACCGCTGTAATTCAGCGCGTCATCACTCGCGAGGGCGCGGACGTGCGCAAGGCGCTGCAAAAGGCGCAGGATTCCTTCCAGGAGTATCTGGATGATGAAATCAATGATTATTAATTTCTGATTCTGCATGGCATTGCACTGTTTGTTGCAGAGGGTTTCGCCTCTGCGGAGGCGACCAAAGGGCTTTCCGATCGCCCTTTGGAAACCTTCGGCGCCGCTGCACTTTGGGTTAGCCCTTGTTGGTGACGAGCGAAAGTCAATGCGGACGGGGCAGTGCGGTGCCATCGGGCAATTATTGCTAATTGCTAATTCCTCATTTCTAATTGGAAAAAAGAACACCGGCGGAGGAGAACCGATGCCGGTTTCTTTTACACAAAAATCGCTCAAATCTTCGCGGAGGAACGCCTATGAGCAGAAAAAAGGCGCAAGTCGGCTTGCGCGCACGGACGGTTGACCACCTCAATGCTTGGCTGATTATGCTGCCGAGCCTCGTGCTGATGCTGTTCTTTGTCTGGGAACCGCTGTTCGAGAGCGTGGTGATGAGCCTGTACAAGACGCGCAACATCGAACTGGTGAACTTCATCGGCTTCAAAAATTACATCAGCGTCATGGGCAAAGACGACTTCCTGCAGGCGCTGACGAACACGTTCTCGTACACGTTCTGGTCGCTGCTGCTGGGCTTCTTTCTGCCGATGGTGCTGGCGCTGCTGATTGGGGAGACCGTGCGGAGCAAGAGCTTCTTCCGCACGGTGGCGTATCTGCCGAATATGCTGCCCGGTCTGGCGGTCGTCATCCTCTGGTCGGCGTTCTTCTCCGGCGAGAAGTCCGGCGTGCTGAACATCCTGCTCAGCCACTTGGGCATTGCGCCGCAGACGTATCTGACGCGCTCGGACTGGGTCATCCCCATCATCATCCTGATTGCGACGTGGAAGGGCGCGGGCGCGACGGCGCTGATTTACATGGCGGGCATGTCCAGTGTCAGCCCGGAGCTGTACGAAGCGGCGGCGATTGACGGCGCGGGCATCTGGCAGCGCATCATCCACATCATGATTCCTGCTATCAAGAAGCTCGCGGGTACGCTGCTGATTCTGCAAATCATCTCCGTGTTCCAGATTATGTATGAACCGATGGTGCTGACGAAGGGCGGCCCGGATAATGCGTCCCTGTCGCTGATGCAGCTGATGTGGCAGTACGCGTTCGGCGGCTCGATGAACTATGGCAAGGCATCTGCCGTCGCAGTGATTGTCACGCTGATTTTGCTCGTCATGACGGCGATTTACTCCTACTTCGACCGCAAAGAATCCGACTGGGATTAAGGAGGGCGAACGCATATGGCAAAAGCACAGCGCACCGGCGTCATCCGGGACTACGATATGCACTCCGCGTCCGTCCGGGTTGGGTATGGGTTCATCATCTTCTTCTGCCTGATTATGACGGTCATCGCGGTTTTCCCGATTATCTGGGTTGTGCTGGCGGGCTTCAAGGACTTGAAGGAGTTCATGTCGTCCGCCAAGCTGCTCCCGGAGGTGTTCGATTTTTCTCTCTTCGCGAAAACGTGGTCGCAGCTGGGCATTGCGCAGAACTACCTTAACTCGCTGATTTCCGTCGCGGGCAGCGTCGTCTGCGCGATTGTGTTCAACGGTCTGCTGGGCTACGGGCTGGCGATTTTGAAACCCAAGGGCTACGGCATCGTCAAGAAGCTCGTCATGCTCTCCCTGCTCCTGCCGACGACCATCAGCATCGTGCCGCTGTTCATGAACATCCAGAAGCTGAATCTCGGCGGCTCGTTCGTCCCGCTCTGGCTGAGCTATGGCGCGAACGCCATGTACGTTATCCTGTTCGTGCAGTTCTTTGAATCGCTGCCGACTTCCATCATCGAAGCCGGGCGGATTGATGGCTGCACGCAGCTGCAAACGTTCTTCTACATCGTCCTGCCGCTGTCCAAGCCGATTTGCTCCGTGATTGCGATTTTCGCCATCAACGCCGCATGGTCGGACTTCCTCCTGCCGTATCTGGTGCTTCGCGGCAGCGCGTTGCAAACGGTGATGGTGCGCCTGTTTGTTTTCAGCACGGAACAGACCGTCAACGCCGACACGATGATGCGCTCCGTCGTTTTCTCGATGATTCCGCCCATCATCCTTTTCTTCATCTTCCAGAAGCAGCTGACCGAAAACGCCGTGTCTGTGGGCATCAAGGGGTGACATTATAAAAAACTTCGATAGTCACCCAGTAACATGGGAGGCGCCGAAGGAGTCCAGAGGGCGAGCGCAGACTTCGTCTGTTTTCATTGCCCTCTGGAACTTGCTTAACAGCCCATTCACGGAAAAGAAGACAACCTGCAATACCGAAAAAAAGAGCTTCTACTTCTTTCTTGCCAAAAAGAAAGAACCGACAGGAGGACGCACAATGGCAAAAGCCGCTGACGTATATTTCCAAGTAGACCCGTGGAAGGTCATTGAGCAGGGCTTCGACCCCGCCTACGCGCGCGTGAGTGAATCCATCTTCTCGCTGGGCAATGAAAGCATCGGCGTGCGCGGCTGCTTTGATGAGGGCGGTCATGTCGATAGCCTTCGCGGAGCGTATACCAATGGCATCTATGATATGGAGAAGCTGAGCCGCTCCTATAAGGGCATCATCGACAAAACGCACTTCATGATTCCCTCGGCGGAATGGCTGATGACGACGATTTCCGTCGATGGCGAAACGCTCGATTTGGGGCAGTCGCAGTTTTCTGACTTCACCCGCGAACTCGACCTCCGCGCCGGCACGCTCACCCGCCGCTTCCTCTGGACGACGAAGAGCGGCAAGCAAATCCGCCTGACCTTCCTCCGCTTCCTCGATATGGTGCACCGCGAACGCGCGTACCAGCGCATCACGCTCGAAGCGCTCAATTTCACGGGCAGCGCGACAGTCACGTCCGGTGTGTCCTTCGACGTCGTACATGAAGGGCGGCAGAAGTGCTTCTGGCAGGAGACGCGCATCGACGCGAAGCCGGATTGCCTGATGGCGCAGTCCCGCACGACGCTATCGAATCAGGAGGAGTTTTGCGGCGCATGGCTGACGCTGCCCGGCGAATCCACCACATCCGCCGAGGGCAAAACTGTCACCGCGACGGCGGATGTTCTGCTTGCGCCGGGGCAAGCCGTGCAAATCGACAAGCGCGCCGTCGTGCTGTTCAACGGTCAGCAGGGGGACGACCTCTGGCAGAGCGGTCAGGACGCGATGGCGCAGAGCAAAGCCGTCTCGCTCGATGACGCACAGGCGGCACAGCGCACGTACTGGGATGCTTACTGGCACACGTCCGACATCTGCATTGAGCCGAAAGATGAAAGCATGGCGGAAGCCGTCGCAGCGGAACAGCAGGGGATTCGCTTCTGCTCCTTTCAGCTCGCGCAGACCTACAACGGCGGCAGTATGCGCCACAACATTGGCGCGAAAGGCTTGACGGGCGAGGCGTACAACGGCCACGCATTCTGGGACACGGAATCCTGCTGCCTGCCGTTCTACCTCTTCACGAACCCGGAAGCCGCGAAATCGCTCCTTCTTTTCCGCTACAACACGCTGCCGATGGCGCTGGAACGCGCAAAAATGCTGGACTGCAAGGGCGCATGTTACCCGATTGCGACGCTCAACGGCGACGAAGCCTGCCCGCTCTGGCAGCACGCCAGCCTGCAATTGCAGCCGAGCACGGCGGTATCCTACGGCATCTGGCATTATGTCCACCTGACGGACGACAAGGCGTTTTTGTACCGCTACGGCGCGGAAATGCTGCTGCAAATCGCCCGATTCCAAGCGACGCGCATCGGCTTCAGCGAGAAAATCGGCAAATACGGCTTCTTCGGCGTGATGGGCCCGGACGAATTCCACATGATGGTCAACAACAACGCGTATACCAATTATATGGGGATGCGCGCCCTGCGCTATGCGGCGGATGTGCTGGATGCAATGCGGGCGGATGCGCCGGAGACTTATGCGGCACTGTGCGAAAAAGTCCAGCTTGCACCGGATGAACCCGCGCAATGGCGGCACATTGCCGACAATATGTACATTCCGGAAACGCCCGACCACCTGTTTGAGCAGCATGACGGCTTCTTCGAGTTGCCGCACACGGATATCAACAGCATTCCGGTCAGCGAGTTCCCGCTCTACGACCACTGGGCGTACGACCGCATCTACCGCACGGACATGATTAAGCAGCCGGATGTGCTGATGTTCCTCTACCTCTACAATTCGTCTTTTGATACCGAGACGAAGCGTATCAACTACGATTTCTACCAGCCGCGCACGATTCACGAATCCTCCCTTTCGCCTGCGATTCACTCCATTCTGGCGGCAGAACTGGACAAGATGGATGAAGCGGTCAGCTTCTTCGGCTACGCGACGCGCCTTGATCTGGACAACTATAACCGCAATACGCGCGAGGGCTTGCACATCACGAGCATCGCGATGGCATGGGCGAACATCGTCTACGGCTTCGCAGGTCTGCGCAGCGATGACACGATGCTGCGCTTCGCCCCGCGTCTGCCGGAGCGCTGGAAGCAGCTGACCTTCTCGGTCATGTACCGCGGGCGTGTGATTGCAATCAGCATGGGCGCGGACAAGACCGTGTTCCAGCTGACGCAGGGGGACAAACTGGCGGTGCAGGTGTATGGCGAGACGGTGGAATTGACGGATGAGCCAATTTCGGTGCAGCGGCAGTAAAGCTGAATACAAAACAGGCGCTGGCAGGGTGAGATTCTTGCCAGCGCCTGTTTGCGTGCAGAAAAGAATTGAAATGTCAACAGTATGTGTGCAAAACACACATGAGAAATGCGGTGGAACAGCGCCCGTCCTCATGTTTGAGAGCAGGGACACGCATCTGCGCAGTTCGTTATGGCGCTGCGTACTCACCCACCGTCTGAATATCCGTTTGTTTGAACAGCATACAGCCGCAGTGCCCTTTGAAGGTGGGAAAGCTGATGATTTTCAATTTTGTGTCAATCTCCGGGCTGTAATATACAATTTCCAGCGTTTCACCGAACAGCGCCGTGCGCTCGTAGACGCGCAGCCACTTTTCGTCCATATTGGGGAAAATGCTGCCGAACGAGTGGTTGATGAGCTGCTGCAGCGGCGTTTTTTCGATTTCTGCCAGTGCCTCGTTACCGTAGCGGAAGATCCAGTCCACAGCGGCACGCTCCTCGTTGAACACCATCTCGATGTCGGTAAACGCAAAGGGCGCGCTGTCATAGCTGGCATAGTGCCGCTGATATTCTTCCTGTGTGGTGGGCGCGTCGCTGTCAGACAGGCTCTGCGCAATCTGCCGCCGTCCGGCGCGCAGCTGTTCTTTGAGCTCTCGTTTCTTTCGACAGCTATAATACAGCGTTTCTCCGTTGACGAGTTCAATCTCCTTTCCAATGTCGTGGATTCCCTTGATAGATACTAGCGTGGCGCGGTCGGCGCGGATAAAGCCGCTGCCAAGCATACTTTTCAATTCATGGATGGTGGCATAGGTTTCGTAGGTTCTGCCATCGGAAAAATGGATGATCGACTGGCGGCCTGACAATTGAATATAAAGAATGTCCTCTGTCAGCAAGCTGATATGCCTGCGGTTGGAAATAACGGAAATATCGTTGAATCTCATAGCTCTTCCTCCACCATTATAAAATACTATTACAGAATACCATGTCTTCAGATGCAATGCAAGATTCAACGCAAAGAAAAAACGTCATTCGCGCAGGATTGTACGATGTTCACGCAAGGTATGTTGCAATTCAAACAAAGTTATGCTACACTGAAAACATAAGAACAGAAAAGGACGGAAGGTGAGCAATGTCATCTTTCGTAGCAGTTCCCTATGGGGAAATCTGTCCGAGTAAAGGAGGAACACCTGTGAAAAAGAAACTGCTAAGCTTACTCCTTGTGCCGACCATGCTGGCTGCCACGCTGACGGTCTGCGCCAGTGCCGAGAAAAGCAGCGACACTGCCGCCGTGTTCAATGCAGAGACGAAGCCGGCAACCCAAAGCACCATTGAGGTCAATCGGCAGGTATATGACTTCCTGAACTTTGAGGATACGTCGGAGCTTGAGAATGCAGAACGAGGTTTCATCGCCGCACCGGACACACTGAATCTCCGTGGCGAGAACGGGAGAATCGTGTGGACGCAGGATGCATATGCGTTTCTTGACAAAGACGCGCCGGATACCGCCAACCCCAGCCTGTGGCGGAATACGCAGCTAAACCACATTTACGGCCTCTTTGAGGTTACTGACGGCATCTACCAGGTGCGCGGCTATGATATTTCCAATATTACCTTCGTCCGCAGCGAACACGGATGGATCATCATGGACTGCGGCAGCAGCAAATATACCGCGGCGGAAGCGCTGAAACTCTTCCGCTCCGAGATGGGCGATGGGCGGATTGTCGCCATTGTCATCAGCCATGCGCATGTGGATCACTACGGCGGCATTGAAGGGCTGATTGCCCCCGAAGATGCTGCGGACAGCAGCCTGCCGCTTGACGAGCAGATTGCATCCGGAAAGACCGCAATCATTGTGCCGAAGGGCTTTACGGACGCGGTAATGAAGGAAAATGTCTTTGTGGGCACGGCAATGAAGCGGCGGGCGTTTTTCCAGTACGGCTCCATGCTTCCCTATGGCGAACAGGGACGCCTTTCGGTGGGCATTGGCCTGACCGCAGTGCAGACCGGTGTCGGTTATATCGCGCCGACCTTCGAGGTTGCGGATTCGATTTATGAAACAACCATTGATGGCGTAACCGCTATCTTCCAGCAGACGCCGGGGACGGAATCTCCCGCCGAAATGAACACCTATTTCCCCGACAGCAAAGCCCTCTGGATGGCGGAAAACTGCAGCGGAACCATGCACAATCTCTACACGCTGCGCGGCGCGGAGGTGCGGGATGCGAATGGCTGGGCTCGCTATATCACCGAGGCACAGTCGCTGTTCCCCGACGCCGAGGTTGTTTTTCAGGCGCACAACTGGCCGCATTGGGGCAAGGAAACCGTCAACGAATACATGACCAACACAGCTGCCATCTATAAGTTCATCCACGATCAGACCCTCCTGTATATCAACGAAGGTTATACCTCCACGGAGATTGCCTCCATGATCCGGCTGCCGGAGGAGCTGGAAAAGGTTTGGTATACCCGGCAGTATTACGGTACGCTGAAGCACAATGTCAAGGCAGTCTATCAGAAATACATGGGCTGGTACGATGCAAACCCGATTCATCTGGATGAACTGACGCCGAGCGAATATGCCAAAAAACTTGTGGAGTATCTTGGCGACACGGACAAGGTGCTTGAAATGGCACGTGCCGATTATGAAAAGGGCGAATATCAGTGGGTCGCACAGATAACGAATACGCTGGTATATGCTGACCCGGAAAATAAGGAAGCGCGCTATCTGTGCGCCGATGCGCTGGAGCAGCTTGGCTATCAGGCAGAGTCGGGCGCATGGAGAAACGCTTATCTTGTGGCAGCATTTGAGCTGCGGAATGGCACCGGCCTGTACCCGAAGGCAGCCCAACTTGGCGTTGGTACCACCGCCCAGGGGATGGACGCGCAGACAATGCTGGATTACATGGGCATTATCATGGATACGGAAAAGCTCCAGAATCGTTCCTTCACCATCAACCTCAAGCTGACGGATGGCGACGATTATCTGCTGAAGATCCACCATGGCGTGCTCCTGTACTATAAGGATGCGCTCTCGGATGAGGCAGACCTGACGATTTCTACCCCCCGAATCGGGATTCTTGCCATCACAAGCGGAAATCAGGAAAATATCGACAAGCTCATCACCGTTGAAAAGGGCGATAAGGCGCTGTTCCAAGTGTTTTGTGACAGTATGGCCGCTTTTGACCTGTATTTCAATATCATCGAGCCGTAAGAAAAATCGTTATAGGAGGGAAAAAAGATGAAGAAAATCACAGTAATCCTGCTCTGCATGGCGATGCTGCTGTCCGGCTGCGCATGGAGTGTCAAGGCGGAGGCTGTCTCGTCGTCCGAAGATGTGTGGAAAACCATTGAGGAGGCTTACATTTACGCATTCCCGCTGGTGCTGATGGACGCGACGAGAACTTCCGCAACGAATACGGAGAAAGCCGCACCCGGCAAGGCGCCTGTTAATCAGTTCATGCACGGTGTGGCACTGGCCAACGCGCAGTTCAAAAACGTGGTGACGCCGAACGTGGACACCATCTATACACAGGTGTGGTATGAACTGAGCGAAGAGCCGATGATCTATGTGCATCCGGAAACAGACCGCTTTTGCAAGGTGCAGGTGCTTGACGCATGGACAAATACTGTCGCTGTCCTTGACCGGGCTGGAGCCTATGCGATCACGCGCTCAACTTGGAAGGGCGACCTGCCGGACAATGTGACCCGCATTGATGTTCCTACCGCTATGGCGTGGGCCATTACCAGAACGGTGCTTTCCGGAGAGGCGGATCTTCCGAATGTGTATGCCGTTCAGGCGCAGATGCAGCTTTTACCGCTTTCTGTCTACCTGAGCGGAGAAGCATATCAGCCTCCGAAGGGGATCTATTGGGAGGAAAACAGCTATGTCCCCATCAACAAGGTGCTGTCGCTGGATCTTGTCACATTTTTCAACAAAGCAAACACGCTGATGGAAGACAATCCGCCGTCCGCCGCTGATGCGGAAATACTTGAAAAACTCGCGGCAGTTCACGTTGGCCCCGGCATGGAATTTGACGCATCTGTTTTGACCGGAGATATTCAGGCAAATTGGCGGGAAATGCTGCAAGGGCTTCGCCCGAAGCTCGCAGCAGAGGGAATGAAGTTTTCAAAACAGCTGGGGCAGTGGAGCTATTTCGGCGCGCCAATCGGAGACTTTGGTACGGAATATGCCTACCGTGCGCTGGTTGCCATTGCCGGACTTGGGGCGAATACGGTGGAAATCGCACTGTACCCCAAGACGGAAAAGGACGCCGACGGGAATCCTTTGACGGGAGAAAAGTCCTACATTCTCCACCTTGAAAGCGATCCGCAGGTGCTTGACGGCGGTTTCTGGTCGATCACTGCATACGGTGACGATGATTTCCTCATCGATAATCTGCTCGACCGCTACTGCATCAACGACCGTTCGGGTTTGAAGAGAAATGACGACGGCTCTGTGGATGTGATTTTGTCGAGGGACGCGCCGGCGGACACGACCAATTGGCTTCCGGTGGGGGAAGGCGGCTTCCATCTGTTTATGCGCATCTATACGCCGGATATGGAGGCACTCAAGACATGGACAGTGCCGACCATTACGGCGATTGACTAAAGGGAAGGCTGCCGAGGAGAGCAAATCCTCGGCAGCTTTTTCTGGGGTGCGCCCGGCATGAGCAACAACTAATACTATTTCCAAATGAGAATGCGCCAAGATGCGCCGCGAATTTTTCGCTCTG